>PVMK01115169.1_pt1 | contig 26939 bp, 35 predicted proteins | sample 1853481 | NCBI WGS metagenome assembly PVMK01 (sample SAMN08533507, study PRJNA380276) | Marine sediment metagenome, whole genome shotgun sequencing project. | reverse complement strand
CGACCTTGTAGACCACCACCGTATCGATTCGTCCCGCCTCGATGTCCGAGAGAAGACGCTTGAGGGCGGGACGTTCCATCGTCGCGCCCGAGACGCCGCCGTCGTCGTACATTTCCGTGAGCGCGATCCAGCCCTCGTGCTTCTGGCTGAGGATAAAAGCCTCGCAGGATTCGCGCTGCGCATCGAGCGAGTTGAAGTCCTGCTCGAGGCCCTCTTCGGAAGATTTGCGGGTGTAAATCGCGCAGCGTGTGGCGGTCTGTCCATTGGCGCGCTTAGCCATCGCCCCGCTCCTCGCCACCGAACGGCATCGGCCTTGGCTTCAGACCGAAGAAGCGTGGGCCCGACCACCGCGTTCCCGTGATCTCCCACGCGATCGCCGAAAGCGAGTGACAGCGGCGGCCGTTCCATTCGAACCCGTCCTCGAGCACCAGCACGTCATGCGTCTCGCCGCGCCATTCACGGACCAGCCTCAAGCCCGGCTTCATGCGGATCGCAGGGCCGGTGGACAAGTTTCCGTTCTTCCGGAGCTCCTCGCCGATGCTCGCCAGCCTGCGCTTCTGGGCCGCCGTCAGGCCGCCATAGACCTTCTCCTGGAGCTTCCAGGCGATCGCCAGGACCAGCAGATCCCGCCGGATATGCAATGGCGGGTGCGAGCGGTAGAGCCGCCGCCACTCGCGCCTGAGGCCGTCGCTGTCCATGATTGTGAGCGCCGTGAGTTTTGCTTCGAGCTCGGCTGTGGACTTCGACTCGGGCTTTGCGTCGGCTGATGCGACCCCTGTTACGGCACACGATTCCGATCCTCCGCCGTGCAACCTGGCGCGGTCTTCCGATGGGCGGCTCATGGTCCCGACTCCGCTGCAATGTAGTAGCGGGTGACGCCCTGGTTGTCCTTGGTGCGGACGACCTCGCGCGCCTTCTTACGCAGGCCCGTGAGCGCAGCCCGCACACTGTGCGGCTGCCAACCGGTCGCCTTGGTCAACTCGGCGATAGAGGCGCCAGTTGGGCGCTGCAGCAGGCCAAGGATGGTGTCCGCCTTGGTTCGCCGGGCATCTGCCGCCTTGGCCCTGGTCTTGGTGCCGCGCGAGGACGGCTTGCGATTTCGCTTGGTTTTGGTGGCCATGTTTGCCTCCTTCGATCCGCATCCGGCCCTTCCGAATGCTTCCACCACCCGAGGCCCGGCGCGGGGATGACCCGGGTCCGGGCGGGCGGCTCAAGGAGGTGAATGGCCTCACCGCACGACTAACAGTACCGCTCTGTTGGCTACGGAAGTCCAATGGAAACCTGCGTTTCACGCAATAAATCGACCGACGACAGATGTATGGTTTGGCGGTTATCGTTGTGGCATCGTTCGGCAGGCGGGACAGCTTGGAAGCGCATTCCGAGGCATGGCGAAGGCGGACGAAGCACGATGATCGACGATCTCCGAACGATCGGTTCACTCATGGAAAGGATTCGCGCGGCTCTGCCGATGCGGGCGCATGTCGGCCGTGATGTGCTTCGGACGCTGCGCCGGGAGACGCCAGAGGCGTCTTTGTCCCACCAATGCGATGTCACCGAGGTCCGCTACGCCGGTGACGAGGGTGGCATACTCTGTACTCTTGATTTCGACGACCATGCATCGAAGGCGGTGTACATCGTTTCCATCACCCACGTGACGTTCGAGCGCCGGAACCCGCTGTGGCGAGACATCGAGGGCTACAAGAAGCGTCGCATCAAACGATTGCGGCGACTTCAGGGTGGTGTGGTCTGAGCGGCTGAAAGTTGCCGATCGAGTGGCCGCGGGCGAGCGAATGGATATTAACCGGCGACTTCGGCGGTCCAAATCGTCGTACTGTGTTCTCCCTGAGATTCGGGTAGAATTGAGGCTCGGAGGCTCGAATGAGGGAAGGTCGAGAAGGCATCCGCTCTTCGCAACTCGATTTGTTTGCGTGGCGCGAGCGGGATGACAATTCTGCCGAGACCGTGGGTCACGGGGGGCGGCCTCGTGATGCGCTGCAGCCCAACAGGAGCGAGCCCCAGGATGTTGCGGCGATAACTCCGGAGGCGCTGCTCAGTGCCCTCGAATCGCGATTTTACAACCCGACGGGAGATAGCCGTGATCTCGTGCCCCTCATCGCTGAGGTGGAGCGACGCCGCGAAGCGACAGCCGCTCCATTATTGGTGCGCGTGTGTCGCCGCCACGCCGGCTTCGATCGATCGCGTACCGTGCCCGAAGTGGTCGCCGCACTGAAGGCGCTCACCGCGGTCGGCGCGGCCGACGCTGCGCCTGCAATAATGCGTCTTGTAGAGCAGGGTGCCTTAGGACATGCGTCCGTGGCAACGGCGCTGCGCTATTTTGCGTCGGTGCGTCATCGGCCGGCTGCGGTGCTGCTTCGCCCTCACCTCAACCATGATGAAGCGGAAGTGCGCGAGGCGGCCTGCACTCTCGCGGCGGTCATCGGAACGCGCAGCCACATCGAGCGTCTGTTGGAGCTCTGCAACGACACGAGTGCCGAAGTAATTGATGCCGCGCTCATCGCGCTTGGCAACCTCGGGCATCGGCCCGTCAAGAAGATCCTCGAGTCTCGTCTCCAAACAGCATCTATCGACGACATTCCCAGGATCGTCGACGCTCTTGTTCCGGTGTCGGACGAGGAGACCGCGGTCTGTCTCGGCCGCCTGGTCGAACGGGTCTCGGACGAAAACGTTCGTTGTGTCGTAGCAGAGGCGCTCGCGGAGTTGGATGGAAGGGCCGCTGTGACTTGGCTGTTACGGTTGGTTGATGACCCGTGCCCCGCGATTCGGCAAGTGGTGGGCGATGCGCTCGCTGTCCGTGACGACCCGCGCAAGATAGCCGCGCTGCGGCGTTTATCGACCGACGCGGACACAGAAGTGGGCGAAACCGCCAGGATCGCCCTTCTGGCTTCTTGCCGGTGATGACCCAGGGGTTCTCGGACAGACGCTCGAAGTTGTCCAAATCCGGTACGGCCCAAGAGCCGACGGGAAGCCAATTAATGGGAGGGGACGGATATTTGGAACGAAGTGATCGTCGAGGATTGTCGCCTGATGGGGGAATTCCCATAATCGATCAGTCCCCATGGCCATCAGACGAGAACCCCTTCAAACATGTCGGTCGGAACGATCCGTGCCCCTGCGGGTCCGGGAAGAAATACAAGAAATGCTGTTTGCAGTGAATTTCGGAAGGAATGCCATACCGCCATGCCGATGACCCAAGTCCCTTCCTACATTGGTGATGACGCCTTCAAGGCATTTCTCAGCAAGCACGGTTGCCGGGCGAGTTTCGAGGAAATCCGCATGCGGTTTCTTGGGGCGAAGGTTAGTCCCGGGCGGGATGCTGACATCTACCTCCTCGTCGAAGACTTATTTGAACACGACATGCCGGAGCTCCCCGACGGATCGGCATTGGAAGCTTTCCTCCACACGTTCCTGGGACTTTGGAATGTTGTCGCGGAGTCGTCGCAGCATAGCCCGATCACCCTGTCGCCGGTCGGGCCTGTTACCACCCGTGGGGAGATCAAAGACCTCCTCTTCCGTCGGATCGACGAGGTGGTGTTCGGCTTCTTGGAAGGGGTCTGGGGTGACGACGACGAACTTTCGCTGACCGAGGCGAGGGCTGCCATGCTAACCGCCATGGAGGAGGCCGCAAGACCTTACCAAGAATGGCTTTCGGAGGTCGTCAGGAAGGACGTGACTGATGCAGAGATGCCCGTTGCGGAACTCCTCCATGAAATTTGCAAGGTTGATAAGAGGATTGAAGAAGCGATCACCTCGCTGGTGGAGGCGTTTCGGATTGATCCATCTTCCGATCATCCAAAGATGATGAGAGCCAATGCCCTGATCGACGCGCTTGCCCATTCGGAAGGGTTGCCCCGGGAAACAATTCGCCAGTGCATCGCACGCCAAGACGAGATGATCCCAATATTCCTGGGAATTCTGCGAGGCTATGTGGACGCCCGCTACACCATCGACGACCAGGATGGGGCTCTGTTCTTCATCATCCACATCATGGGAGAACTTGGGGAGCGACAGTCGTTCGCCCCTTTGATGGACCTGCTTGACGGCGACCCCGAGCGGGTCGAGACGGTTCTCGGCGATGCGATCACGGAGAACCTGACGCAGATCCTGATCAGCGTTTTCGACGGGGACACCGACCGGCTCTACCGTGTCATGAATAACGCGGATGCGGACGAGTTCGTCCGCTCTGCCGTTTTCGAGGCCTGGACCTACTTCGTCGCCGCCGGACGCATCGACCGTCTCGAGGCGGAGCAGTACCTGTCTTCTTGTTTCACAACACTCCAGCCGCAGGAGGAGAATTACGTCTGGAATGCCTGGGTCGAAGCGGTTGCCCACCTTGGCTTCGCCGGACTCACCGGGATAGTGAGGAATGCTTTTGAGCTTGGCAGGATACCGCCCATGACCATCCTGTTCGATGAGTTTGAGGAAATTCTCGAGGCGGCTTTGCGGGCGGACGATCCCGTTGCTTTGGTCGAAAAAGAGCGGATGCATCCTTTCTCCGACGTCATCGGGGTCTTGTCGCAGTGGTACGGCTTCTCGGAGGAATACCTGCAGAAGGAGAAAGAGGTCGAATATGCCAAGCGGCAGCCGATCCAGGTGACAAACACCATCACCAACCCATACCGAATTGTCGGTCGGAACGATCCGTGCCCTTGCGGGTCAGGGAAAAAGTACAAGAAATGCTGCCTGCACTGAGCACCATTGATGATGGGCGAGAACGGGTTAAATGACACCTGCACAGGTTAGAGCCGAGCAACAGCACCCAGGAGCGTTGGCCGCATGAAAACCGCAGTCGATTTTCTCAAAGCCCTTGCGCAATACACATCCCCACTCTTCCATCTCGTGATCCGGTTAGGAAAGGTTCTGTGGGACCTCATAGAGATCGCCTGGCTGCTTACGAAACGGTGTCTCCGGCGATTGCGCTCGCTGGTGAAGCGGAGCGCACTCCTCCTCAACCCCAAGCGCAAGCCGCCCGCCAAGCCGAAGAAGGCGTAGTCCACACACCGCAACTGAGCCCCGTCCTCGTGGCGGGGCTTTCTTCGGGCCATTTAATTGACCAGTTGGAACGTGATATAGTGCCGGCGCTGTCCCACTTTCCCAGCAAGCCTGATCAACCGTGGAGCGCCCTCATCAAAGGTGACACACCGTCATCACCCGGTTTCCAGGCGCAATTTGTGCTACGGTCTCCGGAATCAGGCAGCCGATTTCAATCTGATGGGTGTTGGATGAGCGATCTGGTCCCGATAGTGATCGACGAAACCGGCCGCGGCGAGCGGGCCTACGACATTTTTTCCCGGCTGCTCAAGGACCGCATTGTCTTCTTGACCGGTCCGTTCAACGATACTGTGGCGAGCGTGATCGCCGCCCAGCTGCTCTATCTCGAGTCCGCGAATCCGAAGAAGGACATTGCCTTCTACATCAATTCACCAGGCGGCCTCGTCTCGGCAGGGCTCGCGATCTACGACACCATGCAGTACATCCGACCCGACGTCTCCACGGTCTGCATCGGCCAGGCCGCCTCGGCGGCTTCCCTGTTGCTGATGGCCGGAGCGAAAGACAAGCGGCACTCCCTGCTCAACGCCAAGATCATGGTGCATCAACCCTCTGGCGGCTTCGAGGGACAGGCGACCGATATCGAGATCCATGCCAAGGAAATCCTCGCGACTCGGGCGCGGCTCAACGAGATTTACACGAGACACACAGGCCAGACGCTCGATGTCATCGAGGAGGTCATGGAACGCGACAGGTTCATGACGCCGGAAGAAGCCAAGGAGTTCGGCCTCATCGACCACGTGGTTGAGCACCGCCCGCCGACCGACGCGGCCGGGGATGAGGGCAGGGATAGGGACGAGGGCTCTTGACCCCGGACCGGGGGGTTGTGATTCCTCAAAACTCAGATTCCACAATCCTCAGTTGGCCCATTTTAGACACAAATAGCAGGAACATGATAGACAGCGCCAAGGATCGGGACGTCGTGCTCGGCAGGACGCTTGCCGAGACGGCCGAACTGAATAGTCCCGAGTACATTGCCGGGGCCGATGCCTCGGCAGCCGTCCGGTGGGCTTGCCAGGACGCCGAACAAACTGCCCGGAACCGCCGCCGCTTTCGGATCACGGTGCTGATCATAGTCATGGTCTTGGCCCTGACCGGCACCGCCGCCTGGCTAACGGAGCGCATGAGCTAATCCTAAAGGTTAGTACCCCGTGCGCCGGACCGCCGATCAAGGGTGAACCTCGGAGATACACTTACCTTGGCCGAGTCACTCGGCTGGCATAGACTTTAGTGTATTCCTTCGTCCCACCCTTGGAAGTGTCCATTGAGCCGGGGTTTCAGTTGGTAGCAGGTCGAGCTGGTCATCGCCTTGGCGACCGGGCCAAAGCCGACCGGCGAGCTAGCCCAGGTGGTCGCCGCAGACATGCTCTGCACTGAACCGTTCTACTTGCACCAGGGTCGGTTCGTGGCTCGGCGAGCGTTGCAGGCCCTTCAGCGCCGGGGCCTGGTGCAGAGTGAAATTCGGCGGGACCGGTCGCGGTGGTGGTGGCTGACCGACGCCGGCCGCGACATGGCCGAGCCGCTGGTCACGAAACGGGCCAAGGAAGCGAAGGCGCGGCAGCGGAAACGAGGGCCGGTCAATCCAGCCATCGCCGCAGGGGCGAAGGCCATCAAGGACCTGTGACCCGCGCGTGTGGGGGCTACGGTCCTCAGTCGCTTCACAGAAGCGACAGCAATTTCTCGCCCGCGCGTGCGTGGGGGCTACTCCGCCGCCGCCGCCAGGTCCGGCGCCTGATACCGGCCGAAGTTAACCCTTGCCTCCGGCGCGCGCCGATCTGATATCTCTGGGCATAATGTCCGCGTCGTTCATCGATGAGCCAGGCATGCTCGCCAGCCTTGGGGAGTGGCGGGCTTATCTGGACCGCGGGCGGGCTTGCCGGAGGTGCCATGATGGGCTCTGCTTCTTTCATCGACGACCCCGGCCCTTTTGGGACGCTGGAAGAATGGCAGGCGTATCTTGAGAAGGTGCGCGCCCTGCCAGACGACAACCCGGCCAAGGCCGGCGGGATTCGCTTGGCCGAGGATATGATCCGCCAGCGCGAGGCCGCAGAAGCCAAAGAGGCTGCCAAGCAACGATGAACGACTGGGCCGCCTACCTCCCTGAGCCAGCCATCCCTGGCACCACCGGCAACGCCCGGCGGCAGTCCAGGACGCGGCGTCAGAGGCCCGACAGCCTGCAACGCCCTCTGCTGGGCCGCCCAAGAACACGCTCGATAAGCCTCATTATCATGTGAGTTGGCCTCGTTCCGGCGGGCTTTCCTTCGGCCCTGAGTCAGAGTCTCATTGCGCTATGGATGCTGGCCTTGAGAAGGTCATCCGCCGAGCCCTGGAGGACGCCCGCGCCGTCGGCCGGGAAGCCAGGCCGGATCTGACGGCCTCGGAGATCCTGGCTGCCGTCAACATGGTGAGGCAGTCGTGATCTTCTAGGGCACGCAATGCGCCGGCAGAAGCGGCCAGTAATGCCAATGGGCGTTGCCTCGCTGGAGAAACTCAGTAAATATCCTTCGGCCGTGTATGTGCGGAAGTATCGATAAGAATCTCAAGGGGGGAATTCTCAATGTTAAGATCCGCTGCAATTTTGCTCGCAATGGCTCTGCTTCTTTTGTCACCCGGCTTAGCAAGTGCTCAGAACCCCGTTCAGGATGCGCTTGAGGGATGTTCGAACGAGCTCCAATCCTACTGCAGCAATGTGACGCCCGGGGGTGGCCGGCTGGTATCCTGCGCTAAGGCCCACGTGGACAAGCTATCGCCTGAATGTATCTCGGCCATCAACCGTGCTGGCTATTGGGTGCAGTTTCTCGCCAGCACACTGCAGTACGTCGTCACACAGTGTGCAGCAGACGCGTTGAAGTTCTGCCCCGATGTCGAGTTAGGTGAGGAACGAGTATTAAATTGCCTGGCTTCGAACAGGGCAGAGCTTAGTAAGTATTGCGGGCTCGCCCTACAAGATATTGGAAAGTAACTTACTCGCATTATAGCATGTTGCGGCCTTGTGAAGCCGACCTTGTCACCAGCGGCGACCTCTCGGGGTGGCTGCTGGCCGGAGAGCGCCATTCAATCGACCTCCGACCTGGACATCTACCGCACCGCCAACGTCCTGATCCGGGAGCACGGCGAGGACGCCGACCTAGTGGCGGCCGAGCGGGCTGACAGCTTCCTCGATGTCTGCTTTTAGCGGATTATGTCCGCTTCACCCCCAGGAGCAGACGCTTTCCATGGGTTGGATAAGAGTCGCCTATTGACCCCTTCCGGAAATACGCATCGATCGACGACTAGACCGGCAACCCGGCCTTTCGAAAACCGTCGAGCAGATGTTCCAAGTTGCGAAAGTCCTGGAAGGGGTATTGCTGTGTCCAGTAGCGCCGCCAAGCCTTGGGGTCCTCGCCCGGCCAGTCGGCAATCTCTTCGGGTGCCTCTGACATGAAGGTGTCCAAGGCCTGCCGCGCATCGGCGGCGCGGCCCAACTGGGCGTAGCAGGCAGCACGGAAGGCATCGATCGTGCAGCCTGGATCGGGAATGCGCGCCAGCGACGCCAAGGCCTCCACGTAGCGCTGCGCGATGTAATGGGCGGTGAATTGGGCCGAAAGGCAATCATCCAAGTCAAATGGGGTGAGCCGCATGGCCCGGTCGGTACAGACGATGGCTTCGTCCCCCTCGCCCGCGTAAACGTGACACCAGCCTTGCAGACAGTAGGCGTCGGCATCGTTTGGATTCAGCTCCAGAGCCTTGGCGAACTGAACCTGCGCCGCCTCGAAGTTTCCTTTCGCCAAGTGATAGGCAACTCCCAGATTGGACCGGGCGCGGTTGTCCAGCGCGTCAAGCGCGACCGCTTTCCGCGCCCAATCGAAAGCCTGCTCGGCTGCCGCGTCCCAATCCATAGTCCAATCGGACCAGAGTTCGTCCAGAAAGGTGCGGGCCATGGAGGCGTGGGCCCGGGCGCTGCCAGGATCGCGCTCGATAGCCTGCTGGAACAGAGCGCGTGCCCGGAGAACGCCGTCCTTCGTAAACTCCCGCTCCTCTTGCTCGCCGAGCAGCACCAACTCGTACGCCGCCAGATCGTCGCTGCGCTTGCTCGTGGCGCGTTGGCGGTCAGTGTGCTCAATGTGTCCGGCCAGGGTCGAGACGACCTTGCTGGTAACCTCGTCCTGCACCGCGAAGATGTCTTCCAGTTTCCGGTCGTAGCGTTCCGCCCAGAGCTGCCGCCCCGTCGCTGCCTCAACCAGCTCCACGGTGATGCGCACACGGTTGCCGGCCTTGCGCACGTTGCCCTGGGCAACGTAGGCAACACCAAGCTCGCGGCCGACGTCCTGAATCTTCGGCGTCTCGCCCTTGTAGAGAAGCGAAGATGTAATCCCGATGACGAACAGGGAACGAAAGCGCGAAAGCTGGGTTATGATGTCACCGGTCAGACCATCGGCGAAGTAGTCCTGCTCCGGATCGCCGGACAGGTTGGCGAACGGCAGCACAGCGACCGACGGCTTGTCGGGCAACGGCGGAGCATCCGGCTGCGCAATCGCTTCTGGCGTCGGCTCCGAATCGCGGTTCTTGCCCGTAGCGCCGGCGCGAATCTCGTCGGCCAGGCGGTTCGTCTCGGCCTCCGGGTCCACACCCAATTCGGCGGCCAGCACCTCGCGGCAGGCCTTATATTGTTTGAGAGCTAAGGTCCGCTCGCCCCGACCTGCGTAGAGGCGCATAAGGGTCCGGTGGACCGCCTCCTGCAGCGGGTCGAGCGCCAGCAGGCGCTGGGCGGTGAAAATGGCGGCCTCGGCATCGCCGGACTCAGCCTGTCGGGCGAGCAGGCCGTTGAGCACACCGCAGGCGCACTCTCGCAGCCGCGTCCGCTCGCCCGCCAGCCAGTCCTCGAACGCCGCGTCGGGGACTGCGAGGCCCTTCAACAGATCGCCCCGATAGAGCGCCGCCGCTTTCACCAGCGCCGCCGGCGTCGCCTCGCCGGCTAGACGCTCAAACTCGACGGCATCCACCTCAAGCGCCTCGGCGTCGAGCGCGACCGTATCACGCCCGGCGACCAGCACCGCGTCACCGGCGTCACCCAGTGCCTTGCGAAGCTCGGAAAGGGATTGGCGAAGGCTGGAGCGTGCTTGAACCTCACCCCGGTCACCCCACAACAGGCCGACCAGCTCTTCGCGCGGGCACGCCTGGCCGGCCTTGAGCGCCAGATAGGCGACAAGTGCCCGAGTCTTGCGGCCCGTGATCTCCAATGAATCTCTGGTTGCCAGGCGCGCCGCGAACCCGCCCAATAGATCAATACTAAGAGTCGCCAATCTGCTGCCCTCGACCGTGGGTTCCCGTGCCCCTCTTACGGACTCCAGTGAAATGATCCTAACAGAGTGGCTCATTCCAAGCATCGCCAATGACCGGAACTGGCTACGAGCAGACCTTTTCAGGCCCTCCCAAACGCGACCGCTCCACCCCTGAAAGCGGTCGTCCGAGCTTGATAGGCCGAGCCCGGCCAGACTATGTCGATCTCACCGCCGCCCGTTCCACGGCCTGTCCCTCCCATAAATTCCGTCCAGCGCAGAAATCCTACGATTTTCGGCTGATGGCTGAAATCATCACATGATCGTACGCGTACGATCCACTCTGGTAAAAGCCATGCTTCTTGAGGCCGGATGGAATAAATAGAAGGGACAGGTCGCCCCGAGCTATGCAGAGACCCGCTCGAAGATCGCGAAGAAGATCGGTTTAGGGCACCACCGAGGCCAACGTCGCTCTAAGCACAAATAGCGCCGGTTAACCCGTCAGGCATTGAGCATTTTTACGTTGGAAAGTCAGAGCCCCGTTTCGCGAAGATTCCCAAGCCATACTACAAATACAAAATCTATACGTTTTAAAGATGAGAGCCATATATTTGGCAGTAGTAAATGATGGAGCACAATCATGAGCGATGGATCTTCAAAAGCTGCGGCCCACCTTGCTCGCACACAGGAATATCAACGGGCCACGTCCGACTACGCACGCCTGCGAAAGGCTGAACAGGAGAAGACCGTACGCTTGCGGGCATTGAGGCTCGCCAAAGAAGCCACCGACCGCGGAGCCGCGGACGAAGCAGCGGCTACGAAAGCCGCCGCCAAAAAGCTAGCCTCCAAGTGTCGTAAGGCAATCGCAGCGCGTCTGCCAATTGATAAGACCCTAGAACACCTCAGATCGTAGGTTGAAACACGAGTGAAATGGCTCTGCGTCCCGAATATTCGCTCGTTCATTCAGAATTCAATGATTTTCTCTTCGCACTTGTCGGCCAAGAGAAAAGCGGAATGCAACTCACCGTCCTCTCGGCGCTGGCGCGGTTTGGCTTCGACCCATGGAGAGAGGCCGCTCGTCTGTCCGAATTGACCAAGGAGGCTGCAACAAGCGCTTTGGCGGCGGTGATTTCTGAACTCCCCGAAGGGAATTGGAAGGGGTTGAACTCGCGGTCAATCGCCGTTCGGCTAGTGGAGCGCTTGCCAAAGCACGTTTCGCCGTCGGCCAAATCTCCGCAGGGTAGGAGCATCAGGGATCAAAAGCCGAAGTTGGAGGCTCAGAAATGGCTGGTTTGGATTGCGCTTGCCATAGCAGTGCTTGTTGCCGTGTCGCGCCTGTTCGGGGATTAAATTTTCTAGCTAGGCAAGCTATCAAAAAGATGTCGCCATATTGGCCGAACATGGAAGTCTGAGCTGCTTGATTTCTGTATTAGGTGTTCGTAGCAAGGATGGTGGCTCTTCGATGCGCCACCGTTTTCACTCACGTAATGGTCGTTGTGGGTCAAAACCAGCCAAATGAAGAGCGTCGTCCGAACGGCCGCTTTCTCATCCGTAAGCCGCCCTTGCGAGTGGCTCCAAGGAACGGCCGTTAATGGCCGATTCCCGCCGGTGCTCTCAAACCCTCTCGAATGTCCGAGTTGGGTCAATCTGAGGCATCCAGCGCCTGCCAATTTACGTCCGCTTTCGGGGGCTACCCGGACATCCAATGTCCGCTTTCACAGAGCGATGCGATTTCTCGCAGGCAATGTCTGGTTTCGGGGGTAAAGCAGACTCTCTGGCGCACCTCTCAGAATGTCGCCTTATAGCCAACACCGGAAGTTAGTGGATTGATTCTCCCCGCCAATCAGGGTGCTACATCCAATGCCCTGTCACCGCTTCGACGCCAGAACCCGAGGCAGCAGCCCGGTGCGTTAGCAGCGCACGCTAGGATCTGTGCGATGGGAGCAAAGTAACCCGCGTCCCTACCGCGACCATCATTCTTCGTTGCCAGCGGTCGGGATGCGGACTGAATTACCGAGCAGAATAGTGACTCCACCTGAGGCAAAGTTTGGATAATCGCGCGCCATCTTCTGTCCTGCAACCGAATTAAGCCCGTCCTGCAACGCTTCTTCGGTGGGAAAGAGTAGCTCAACTAACAGATGGACGGGCAAATCCCCGGTGACCGAGCCTGCAATCCAATTAACCTCGATGGCTTCCGAGTAGGGGAGACTGTCAAGCAGGGGGCGATGTGTTTCTTCGAAGTATCGGGCGAACGTGGCTTTGTCCACCGGCGGACCGAATAGGATTAGAGCCTTGTACATGGCGCTGGTTGTGACAGCCCGACGCGGTTGCGCCGGGCCGCCCACCGTCAATTATGCCCGTGAGACTCGGCTCTCTACCGTATTTGCAAATTCCACCATGCCGTGAACCGGAGAGTAGTGGACCAGACGCTCAATGGTCTCAAGCTGTTCGTCTGATATTTCGCCCTTAACCTTCACCTCGGTAATTATCTTGGGCATGCACGATGTATGGGACTCGGGCCCCTTGACCTCGAACAACACGCTGGGGTCGATATTGGCGTGGACTTTTATTTCAAGCCCTTCGAGATTGATGCCGTTGCGTGGCGCATTCAGCGCGATGCTGTTGCAGAGGCAAGCGGCCACCGCACCCAAAGCCATCTCCACAGGCTCGACGCGATCAGTCGGCCCGACGAAGCCAATTGCCTCCTCGACTTCTCTCCACGCCCCATAGGGGATGGTGTAGTGTCGAGTATCGCGATCAATCTTTTCCCCTCCGAGCTCGTACGGTCCGATATGTATCATGCTGCGCCCGGAGTGGCCTTCCCAAACGCCTCGTGCTTCAAGTCCCAAAATTACCGGATTTTCCTTAAGCGCCGACCGGAACTCCTCGAGCTTTTCCAGATCCATTCCGTTCACGATGTTAGCGGTCATATCTACCTCCCAATAGCTCTCGTTTGAAGCGGTTCCGAAAACTAGCATGGCCTTGCCGGTGATTTCGAGAATCTTATCGTGATCGAATGTGGACCCGTGATATTGCACCGACCACCGAGTGACAGACGGCCGAACTTAGACCAGCCATATGGGTTTCGCCGAGCGCCGGCAATGGCCGCTTCGGGTCAACTGAGTGACGAAATCACCGGCCGGGACCACTATATCTTAGCGCAGGCGCTTATTCTGGGGATTAACGCAATTGACGGCACGCCGATCGAGCGCCGACAGTCATCAAATCGGGACGATATGATGAGGCTGTTGCTGGCAGTCTATCCAGCCCAGGCTGATTGGCAAATTATTGCCAATGGTGTCGGTGTAGATGTACCTGCCGTCGATCTGCCAGAGGACAAGCAAATGGGAGAAGCCAAGCCGAAGTTGCGACTCGTTTGGGAACGCCCGGAACCAAGCTCGGAGTGAACCTCCTGCCGTTCAAGAGTTAAGCGTTCCAGCGCCACGCAGGCTTTCCTCGCTCAGCTCACGGGCATGCGGGCGCGGTTGCCAAAGGGCCTTGAGCTTGGTTCAAAGCCCTTTGGCATTATGCCTGCAGGGTCTCTAAGTTGACTTTGCCTTCATGCCGGACCGGCCCATAATGGCGCCGCTCATCGGAGGGCAGTCCAACGCTGAAGAAATACGGCGAGGCCAACGAATAGAAAGGCCCCACGACCTATCCGGCGGGGCGCATCAACATGATTGTTTCGCCAGCACCGGACATGCCAATTGTCGCGGCACTCGTTTGCCTGGGGGTTGTCTACCGGCTCGCACGTCGAACAAAGGGTCGGGTGGAGCCATCTGGGGAATCCCGATTCAAATAAGGAGAAACAGATATGGGTGATAAGGGAAAGAAAGACAAAGGCAGGAGGGAACAACAGAAAAAGGCCCAGCGTAGTCCAAAGAAAAAACGAAAACAGAAAAAAGAAAAGAAGAAATAAATGCCCAGTAACTCTGCTCGTCTACCATTTTTTACTCCGTTTGACAAAGGGGCCGCCACCCGGCCGGGTGCGAGCGCCAAGCGACGCCGTCTGGACGATAAGACCCAGCGCGGCGCGATCAAGAAGCCGTGCCGAACCAAGCCCGGCGAGGGCTGAGGGAAGTTTTTGATAAAGTTTCCGCTTGCGTGGTGTGAGGCTAATGTCCCCTACACGCCCCGCGCCATGCCACATTTCATCGATGAAGCCGGGGCGCTGCGAACCAAGTCGACGATGGCGCGGCGATTCCGGTCGTTGAACCGCGTGCGAGACGAAGATTTCGTTGAGCTTGAGGATCTTTCTGGGGTCGAGCGCGTTGAGATCCCCCAGGTCGAACAAGAGCGCTCGGAACCTCCAATTCCGCTGCCGCGGTCCTGCGGCCCCCGTTTTCCTCGTCAGCCATATCCGCCTCCGTTCCACAACGACACCGCGCCCCGGATCTTGCGGGGTTGGTCCGAAATGAGAAACCACTCGAGGCGGCCGGCGTTGAGTTTGAAAATGACGCGCACCGGGGGTGCGTCTTCGACCGCGCGCGACGTAAGCTCGCGCGCATATTGAATTCAGAGCCTTCGGGGCCGATTCGGGCTTAGTCCGTCAGCCGCCGTTGCTCCTCGGGCTTGCTGGCATCATGGATCATGTCGCCAATTGCCTGGAGCTTGGCGTCGATCCTAAACAAGAGCCACGCGATCGTGCCGAGGGCGACAACCGCCAATAAAAGTAGAAACCCCATCTCGCCAACCTCCCATCGGAACCGAAATCGACGGCTCCGCTACGCCCGCGACATCCACCTTGAAATCGAGGCGATTTTGTGATTCTAGTGGCCCTTCTTCTCATAGGTTCCGACGAGCTCGGCTTGGGCGAGCACATGGCCCTCCATAGCGCTTTCTAGCTCTGACTTTGTTGGCTCCCCGAGATCCGGCAGCACCAAGTCAAGGGCATAGAGCTTGTGAAAGTAGCGATGGCGCCCGATAGGCGGGCACGGGCCACCGTAGCCCGGATTCTTCCAATCATTTTGACCGTCTTCGGCGCCCACAGGAAGCTCCTCAGACGCAACTGCTTCTGCCAACTCGCGCGCACTGGATAGCAGGTTGTAGAGAACCCAGTGAACCCATGTCATTTGCGGGGCGTTCGGGTCCGGGGCATCAGGATCATCGACAATAAGGGCAAGACTCCTCGTCCCTTCGGGCGTCCCAGACCAGGCAAGAGGCGGTGAGACATCCTCACCCTCACAGGTAAACCGCCTGGGTATCTCTCCATTGTGGGGAAAGGCGGGAGACGTGAGTGTCAATGACATGCCTGGTTCTCCTCCTGCATCCTGGTTGTGGGCGGCAAGCAGAAGTGCGCCGAGAGCGAGCATCGCAATATGCCTGCGCATCATATCCTCACCAGGCAGTGAGAGAAACAGCCGCTCTCTGGACGATGCCAAGGTAGTCTAGCGCGAAATCCGAGCGAGCCAAGCAGGTGAAGTTGGGCGTCGGTGCGCCAACTCGCACAAGTCGATTATTAGGCAGGACCGAGCCTCGGTGCCGTTTGACGGACTGCAAATGCCTCTTATTGGCTGAAAGGCCGCGCTTCCTTTTGGGCCCGGTGCGGCCCGATAGTTTAACAAGGCGACCAGGCACTAGAGAAATGTCCGAAAGGAGTCAAAACCAGCCGTTTGCAGAGCGTCGTCCGAACGACCGCTTTCTCATCCGGAAGCGGCCCTTGCGAGTGGCTCCGAGGAACGGCCGCTTTTGGCCGAACCTTGCCATTGGGGCTCGGGTGTCTCGCGGCGGCTTTTGACGGTCTTCCCTTCGGAATGGGGCATTAGCCCTTTAGCTAAGGTCCGTTGGCGTGACGGGTCAAACAGCCGTGCCGCCGCTGTCCTTCCTCCGGGTCGTCATAAACAGCATCCTTTTTAAGGGTTTGACCTGCTGGTCCATGAGTTCGCTGCCCCGAGAGAACTTTGACTAGTCGGTAGGATTTGTCCTTGTGGGACAATCTCACCGCGATAGATGCAGTTCTGCAGCATCAGATAGAGGGCGCCACGGGCCAGGGGCTTTCCGCCGTAGGTGCTGCCATCGGAAGCTCTCCGCACCTTGCTGACGATGCCTTCCGCATCGAGCTGGCCCTTCAGGAGCCTGACCGAACCCCTATGTCGAACGCGTCATTGGTAGCATCCGCAGGGAGTGTTTGGATCACGCTGTTGTCCTTAATGAGCGCCATCTCAAACGACTTCTCCGTGGTTATTCCGCCTATTACCACCAATGGCGCCCCGCACCGATCTTTAGAGATGGATTCACCCGATGGCCGATCTGTCCACTCACCCGAACTGGGCGAGATCATCGAGTTTCCGGCAGTCCATGGCCTGCATCACACCTACCTCCGGAAAGCCGCATGAATTTTCGGGACCCACAGCTCACAATAACAACATATAGTTATAGCCAGAATGCCGCCCACTAGGTATTGTGGTGTTTCGGCTTTGGCGCTATGGTGCGCAGAATGAGCCGCTGCCCTGTGGGGAATTGAGGTAGCACGGCTCTGGTGACTTCTATCACATTCCATGGGGAACCAAAAATGGCTGAGAAGAAAATGTCGCCGCGGAAGACCTTGAGCAAGGTCAAATCGTCGACCGCGAAACCCGCGGCCAAGAGGGCTGCCGCCAAGAAGACGATGGCGAGGAAGGCCGCACCCAAGAAGACCGCGGCCAAGAAGACGGCCGCGCGCAAGCCCGCCACCAAGAAGGCTGCCGCCAAGAAGACGATGGTGAGGAAGGTCGCACCCAAGAAAGCATCCGCCAGGAAGCCGGTCCACAAGGCCTCGACGCCGCGCGCGACGGCGGCGGCCAAGCGGAAGTCTTTCGTACCCGTCTGGCGCACCGGTGAAGGCAGGGCCTGAAAAGGCTCTCACGGCCGAACCTCCAGCACAGGCCGAGCGCCCGTGTCGCGAACGCGCCCGCCGTCCATTGTTTCTATCCGCCGCAACGACACGGGCCGGAGCCGAATGAGGATTTGCCGGAGGCTGTCAAGGCGGACTACGAAGAAGCCCGGTCGATATTGAATCTCTCGCCAAGGGGCGCGGCAGTGTTGCTACGGCTTTGTGTTGAAAAGCTGTCCATCCACCTGAACGCACAAGGATCAACGCTCGATGACAAGATCGCTGACCTTGTAAAGAAGGGTTTAGACGATCGCGTTCAGCAAGCCTTGGACGCAGTTCGTGTTATCGGCACCTAACCCCGTGGGGTCAAAAAACTCCTTGTCCCTTCTATTAATTCCATACGGCGTAGAATCCCTAGTCTTTCGCGGTGGCGGCCCGTAGCGTCAGGCCATGCGAAAGATCTTGCTTTATCTCCTTGATAGCGTTCTCAGCAACTTCCGTAACGGATCGCAGCTTGCTCAGCCTGAGCGTCGGTTAGAGGTGGTCCCCGGGCGCTGGGTCCCCGATCACGCAAGGAGACATCGATGGTGACGAAGGGTCTCAGAGAAATGCTGATTGAGGCGGACGCCGCGACGGAGACCATAGGGGCGCTGGAGGCCCTGGAGTTGCTCGGGAGAGAGGACGTGGTCTTCGTGGACGTGCGCGAAAGTCACGAGCGGGCGCAAGGCTTTATCCCCGGTTCCATTCATGCAGCGCGCGGCTTTCTGGAATTCATCGCCCATCCTGAAGGACCAATGCACAACCCAGTCTTCACGTCCGGCAAACGGCTGATCCTCTACTGCGGCTCCGGCACGCGATCAGCTCTTGCCGGCAAGACCCTCTGCGACATGGGCCTTAGCAACCTCGTGAACCTGGCCGGCGGCATCCAGGCCTGGCTCCAGGTCGGCGGTGATTTGGAAAGCTGAAACGATTTCGCTGATACCGATACTGCGCCGGCCATTCGGAAAGCTAGCCTCACTGGTCGGGCGCTCAGCCGCACTCCTCACCGCGGCATCGGTTTTATGAAGCGTCTTGAGAGTGAGGGACGGCGTTTCCATATATCAGACAAGGAAGGTATCGCTTGAATGGGAGTAGGAAGCGGCGATATGGACAAGCCGTTGCCGCCCGGGCCAGACCAGAACGCAGTCTTGGTGCGCGCGACCCAACAGCTGCAGGATAAGGGCTTCCTGATCACCCAGTTCGACAAGCTCCAAGGCTGGGCCCAATCGGGTTCGCTTTGGCCGATGACCTTTGGGCTGGCCTGCTGCGCGGTGGAGATGATGCACACCGCATGCAGCCGTTACGATCTCGACCGCTTCGGCATGGTGTTCCGGCCGAGCCCGCGCCAGTCCGATGTCATGATCGTGGCCGGTACGTTGTGCAACAAGATGGCACCGGCGCTCAGGAAGGTCTACGATCAGATGGCCGAGCCGCGTTGGGTCATCTCCATGGGCTCCTGCGCCAATGGCGGCGGCTACTATCACTATTCCTATTCCGTCGTGCGTGGTTGCGACCGCATAGTGCCGGTCGACATCTATGTTCCCGGCTGCCCGCCGACGGCCGAAGCGTTGCTCTACGGGATCCTCCAGCTGCAGCGCAAGATAAAGCGGCAGGCCGGGATACTCAGGTGATGAGAGGGCCGAAAGAGACGTCGCGTCACTTGTTCGTCGTCGGGTGCGGCCAGTCCGGCATCCCAGCGACGCTCATGCAAGACGGGACGGGCGCGGGCGGGTGTGTCTGCTTGCTATTTCGGGGCCTGAGTTAAGGGCGAGAGTGAATGGCGACTAAGGCCAGCGAGACGACTGAAACCACGGAAAACCGCGAAGAGTCGAGAGACGGCCCGCTCATGGACGCCAACAGCGCGGCGATCAAGAAGCTGATCCAGCGCGCCAAGGACCGTGGTTACATCACTCACGAAGAGCTGGACCAGATCCTGCCCCCGGACCAGATGTCCTCGGAGCAGATCGAGGACCGCATGGCTGCGTTCTCGGAGATGGGCATCACCGTCATCGAGAGCGACGAGCAGGACGATTCCGCGGACAGCGAGAAAGAGGAAGAGACCTCCGCCGGTCCGGCCGGCAATCTCAACGACGAAGATATCGGGCGGACCGACGACCCGGTGCGCATGTATCTGCGAGAGATGGGCTCGGTCGAGCTGCTGTCCCGGGAAGGCGAGGTCGCCATTGCCAAGCGGATCGAGCCGGCCGCGAGAAAATGATCGGCGGCATCTGCGAAAGTCCCTTGACCATCCGGGCCCTGCTGGCCTGGCGGGCCGCCTTGCTGGAAAGCAAGATCCTGCTGCGCGATATCATCGATCTCAATGCGACCTACGATTCCGATCCGAGCGAGGCCGAGATGGCCGAGGCCGTGGCGGAGTTGGTGGAAACCGCGGAAGAAGACGTCGGCAAGTCCGACAAGGAGTCGGACAAGAAGGCCGACGGTAAGACTGCCGCCGAGCACTCGGCGAAGACCGGCGCCAAGCAGGACTCCGAGGAGGACTCGGAGGACGAGACCTCTGACGAGGGCGAAGCCGACGAAGACGAGGAAGCCGGCCTTTCGCTCGCGGCCATAGAGCAGGCCCTGCTGCCGCAGGTGGTCGAGACCTTCAACGTCATCGCCGCCACCTACAAGAAGCTGGGCCGGGCCCAGGAAAAACGCCTGGGCCACCTGCAAAAGGGTGAGCAGGTTCCCAAGCAGGCCGAGAACCGGCACGAGACGCTGAAGCTGCAGCTCATCGAGCAGATGAAAGATGTCCGGCTGAACAAGGCCCGGGTCGAGCAGCTGGTCGAACAGCTCTACGAGCTGAACAAGCGGCTCTTGGGGCTGGAAGGCAAGTTGATGCGCATGGCGACCGACTGCGGCGTGCCGCGCGAGGAATTCCTGAAGTACCATCAGGGCCGGGAGCTGGATCCGCGCTGGGTCAGCCGGGTCAAGCGCCTGTCGGGCAAGGGTTGGGACAAGTTCGCCGACAAGCACGGCGACCAGGCCCGCGCCCTGCGCAAGGATATCGCCGAGATCTCGGAGGAGACCGGCCTGCCGATCAGCGAGTTCCGGCGTATCGTCACGACGGTGAAGACCGGCGAGCGCGAGGCCAGCAAGGCCAAGACCGAGATGGTCGAGGCCAACCTGCGGCTGGTGATTGTGATCGCGAAGAAATACACCAACCGCGGCCTGCAGTTCCTCGACCTCATCCAGGAGGGCAACATCGGCCTGATGAAGGCGGTGGACAAGTTCGAGTACCGCCGCGGCTACAAGTTCTCGACCTACGCCACCTGGTGGATCCGCCAGGCGATCACCCGGTCCATCGCCGACCAGGCGCGCACCATCCGCATCCCGGTCCACATGATCGAGACCACCAACAAGCTGTGGCGCACCAGCCGCCAGATGCTGCACGAGATCGGCCGCGAGCCGACGCCCGGAGGAGCTGGCCGTGCGCATGGTGATGCCGCTGGAGAGGGTGCGCAAGGTGCTGAAGATCGTCAAGGAGCCGATCTCCCTGGAAACCCCGATCGGCGACGAGGAAGACAGCCACCTGGGCGACTTCATCGAGGACAAGAACGCGGTCATTCCGCTCGATGCGGCGATCCAGGCGAACCTGCGGGAAACAACGACGCGGGTGCTCGCCAGCCTGACCCCGCGCGAGGAGCGGGTGCTCAGGATGCGCTTCGGGATCGGCATGAACACCGACCACACGCTGGACGAGGTCGGCCAGCAGTTCTCGGTCACCCGCGAGCGCATTCGTCAGATCGAAGCCAAGGCGCTCCGCAAGCTCAAGCACCCCAGCCGCTCGCGCACGCTGCGCAGTTTCCTCGATACGTGACCCTCAAAAGGGAAGCGTGAAGGCGATGGGCGCTCAATCGTCCGGCGAATAAGGTGGGCGGACGACACTTGGTCGGACATTAGATCGTCGATCAAAGATCAGGTTGGACTCGAAGGACGGATGTGGGTCGATGCGAATCCGGTTTGAAAGCCAGGCTCCAAACTGCCGTATCCCGAAGCAACTTGTTGTGTTCGACGTAGCAAAAGATAATAACAATTATATGCCGATATTGACCGTAACCACTGAAGCGAACTCAAACCACGGTGGAATGTTCTGATGCACGATATTCCACGCGGCAATCTGTTTCCGGTTCTTCCGCTTCGCGACATGGTGGTCTTCCCGCACATGATCGCGCCGCTGTTCGTCGGCCGCGATAAGTCGGTCCGGGCGCTGGAAGACGTCATGAAGGACGACAAGCAGATTCTTCTGGTGACCCAGAAGAATGCGGCCCAGGACGAGCCCATGCCCGCCGACATCTATTCGGTGGGCACGATCGGCACGGTCCTGCAGCTGCTCAAGCTGCCCGACGGTACGGTGAAGGTGCTGGTGGAAGGCGGCGAGCGTGCCCGTATCGCCAAGTTTGCCGAGAACCCGGATTTCTTCCAGGCCTACGCCGAGGTGCTCGAAGACCGGCTCGGCGACGACCGCGAGCTCGAAGCCCTGGCGCGCACCGTGGTGTCCCAGTTCGAGCAATACATCAAGCTAAACAAGAAGATACCGCCGGAAGTGCTGGTCTCGATCAATCAGATCGACGACCCCAGCAAGCTGGCCGATACCGTCGCCTCGCACCTCTCGCTCAAGATCGTCGAAAAGCAAGAGCTGCTGGAGATCGAGACGGTCAGCGAGCGGCTGGAGAAGGTCTTCGGCTTCATGGAAGGCGAGATCGGCGTGCTGCAGGTGGAAAAGCGCATCCGCAGCCGGGTCAAGCGGCAGGTGGGGAAGGGCCAGCGCGAGTACTATCTGAACGAGCAGCTGAAGGCGATCCAGAAGGAGCTGGGCGAAGGAGAAGACGGCCATGACGAGCTGGCGGAGTTGGAAGAGAAGATCGCCAAGACCAAGCTGTCGAAGGAGGCGCGCGAGAAGGCGGTAGCGGAATGCAAAAAGCTGCGCAATATGAGCCCCATGTCGCCCGAGGCCACGGTGGGGCGCAATTACCTCGACTGGCTCTTGAGCATTCCCTGGAAGAAGCGCTCACGCATCAACAAGAGCATCAGAGACGCCCAGGAGGTGTTGGACGCCGATCACTACGGTCTCGAGAAGGTCAAGGAGCGGATCCTCGAGTATCTCGCGGTGCAGCAACGCGTTCGCAAGGTCAAGGGACCGATCCTCTGCCTGGTCGGACCGCCGGGCGTCGGCAAGACCTCGCTCGGCAAGTCGATCGCCCGGGCGACGGGCCGCAACTTCGTGCGCATGAGCCTAGGTGGCGTGCGCGACGAGGCGGAGATCCGGGGTCACCGCCGCACCTATATCGGCTCCATGCCCGGCAAGGTCATTCAGGGCATGAAGAAGGCCAAGTCTTCGAACCCGCTGTTCCTGCTCGACGAGGTCGACAAGCTGGGCTCCGACTGGCGCGGCGATCCGTCCTCGGCCCTGCTGGAGGTGCTCGACCCGGAACAGAACAACACCTTCAACGACCATTACCTGGAGGTCGACTACGACCTCTCCGACGTGATGTTCGTCACCACAGCCAACACCCTGCGCATTCCGCCGCCGCTGCTGGACCGCATGGAAACTATCCACCTGCCGGGCTACACCGAGGACGAGAAGGTCGAGATCGCGAAACGTCACCTGATCCCCAAGCAGATGAAGCTCCATGGACTCAAGGCCGAAGAATGGTCGATCTCCGAAGAGGCGCTGCGCGATGTCATTCGCTATTACACGCGTGAAGCCGGCGTGCGCAATCTCGAGCGTGAGTTGGCGGGCCTGAACCGCAAGTCGGTCAAGGTGATCGCGCTCGGCGATTGCGATCGCGTGAAGTTGACCCGACGCAATCTGGAGAAATCTGCCGGCGTGCCCCGCTATCGCTACGGCGAGTTGGAGCAGGAAGATCTCGTTGGCGTGGCGACCGGGCTCGCCTGGACCGAGGTCGGCGGCGAGGTCCTGTTGATCGAGGCCGTCACGGTTCCGGGCAAGGGAAAGGTGATCTCGACCGGCAAGCTGGGCGATGTCATGAAGGAGTCGATCCAGGCGGCCGAATCCTATGTAAAGAGCCGCGCGGTCGAATTCGGCATCAAGCCGACCCTGTTCGAAAAGAAGGACATTCACGTCCACGTGCCGGAGGGCGCGACGCCCAAGGACGGGCCGTCGGCGGGCGTGGCCATGGTCACGGCGATCGTCTCGGCCCTGACCGGCATCCCGGTGCACCGCGATGTCGCCATGACCGGCGAGATCACGTTGCGCGGACGGGTGTTGCCGATCGGCGGGCTGAAGGAAAAGCTGCTGGCGGCGCTGCGCGGCGGGCTGAAGACGGTCGTGATCCCGCAGGACAACGAGAAGGATCTGGCCGAGATTCCCGACAACGTGAAGCGCAATATGGATATCATCGTCTCCGATTCCGTGGACGAGATGCTGAAACGCACGCTGGTCAGGGAGCCGGAGCGAATCGAATGGAACGAATCGGATGAACTGGAGTCGGTTCCCGGCCCCAAGGACCCGGGCGAGCGCAGCGGAGTGGTGACACACTGAGTGATCCACAGGCTCGGAACGGTTATCCACAAGTAAATAGGCACTTTTTGGCCTAAAAGGCGCAGGTTTGTGCCATTTCGCGCATTGACGGGCCCGGATCGCGCGATCTAGACTCCCGGCCTCCCGTCATCCGGGATACCCCAACTACATCCATTACTCGCATCTCAGGCATCTTAGGGGGGTGACCGTGAACAAGAACGATCTCGTAGCCGCTGTTTCCGCTGGTACTGGTCTTTCCAAGTCCGACAGCGCCAATGCTGTCGACAGCATGCTCGATTCCATTACTGGTGCACTCAAAAGCGGAGGTGAAGTTCGCCTGGTGGGTTTCGGAACTTTCAGTGTGGCCCAACGCAGGGCCTCCGAAGGGCGCAACCCACGGACGGGCGAGAAAATTCAAATTCCGGCGTCCAAGCAGCCTAAATTCAAGGCTGGCAAGGCGCTTAAGGAAGCCGTGAACTAAGGACCTTTCCAGTTAGGCGCAAACCGACCGGCCGCCCGGCAAATTCCCGTGGCGGCCGGTGGTGCCTCTGGCGTTGTCATTGGGCGGTCCGACGGGGCGAATGATTCCGGGGCTGCGAGGACCTTGCTCGGGTCTTCGGGGCACGGCAGGATATGGCGCTCCGGTCGCCGGAACGGGCGGTTAGCTCAGCTGGAAGAGCGCCACGTTTACACCGTGGATGTCGGAGGTTCGAGCCCTTCACCGCCCACCAGGCGTCAAGCGTCCGTGGCGGGATGGCTTAATTTCTAAGCCGGTGATTTCGCAGCCGTTTAGCTCCAGGCCTGTATGGGGAAGAGGACAGCCAACCCGTCCCTTCCTCACGGCGCACCGGAGACCGACGAACGATCTCTTCCTCGCTCGAGTCCGCTAGGATTCTTGCTGGCAGGTTCCCGAGGGCGCCGCTTTCAGGCCTCTTGCAGGCGTTTGCGCCGTACCGACTTAACAGCCGTTAGCGCTTCAAATGCCGTCATCTCGGGCCTCATCCAGCGCACGGTACGCGCCGCCATCTCGTTCTGAAGCTTATCGTTTTGACCCGCCAATTTCGCATCTTGGATTGCGCGATAGATCACGCGTTCCAGATGCCTATCCGCCTCTCTCAGCATGTTGGAGCTTCCCAGCAATGACCAATCGTGTCGTCTTTGGACATGGTTTGATCATTTGCTTTCAATTTCAGCCTGTTTCATTTGCATGCATAGTTTTAACTCTTAATCAGTCTCTTTCAACAGCAATGTTGAGTTCCGGCCTGGGCGGGTTTCCGAATGGGTGTGCGCCCGCGCTGAAAGCGGTCCGGGGGTAAGCCGTCCCAGTGCCTCCCGCCGGCAAGACCACCAGGGCGGTGATGGCTTCGCGCTCCGTTGCCCGGGCAATGGTCCGCGTATAGGCCCTATACGTTTATTCCCGGTGCCCGCCCGAGGGTCGAGCTTCTAGGCTTGATTGCCGCTTCGATAACCAAACCCCCGCCAATTGACTTGACTGCGAGGCCAATCTCGAACAACGGCGCGAACGATTCCCCAATTCCCGATCGACCGACCGGGGCCGGCATGCTGCAACATGAGGGGAAATGCAACGTGTTAGACGTCTTGATTGTTGATGACGATCCAAAGACCCGCCGGATCTTGCGTGAGATCCTTGAGCCTCTCAAACACAGCGTCTTTGAAGCCGGCAACGGCCGCGAGGCCTTGCCGCTGGTCGAGCAACACGAACCCGATCTCATGATAATCGACATCTTGATGCCAGAGATGGATGGCCTCGAGACCATCAGGTTCCTGCGCCGGAAAGGCTATCGTATGCCGATCATCGCCATGCCAGCCGGCAAGTATTTGACGGCAAAGCGCTACAGCGAATTCGCCAGGAGCTTTGGCGCCGACGAAATTCTCCTGAAGCCGTTCGAACAGGCCGACGTGTTGAAAGTCCTGCGCAGGGCCCTCGGCCAAGTCGGGTCGCAGGGCGACTCGAACTCCTCCGCGACGGGATAATCCCCGCCGCCGCTCCCCCGGCGCCCGGCCGCACCACCGCATATTCCAACTTTCTCGATAGGAAGCCGCCTGCCATATTTGCGCCGAATTCGATGCCGGGCGCGGCAGGCGCACGCCGCGCGAGGCGCCTTGTCAGGAGACGGTCGCCGGCCATGGCTAAACAATACCCGGATGATTTTGTTGCCGGGCTCGAATGGATGTGGGGCGAGGGATTCTTGTCGCCCGGCGGTCCGGACGAGGTGCGGGCCCTGCTGGACGGTGTCGACCTTGCGGGCTGCCGCGTCCTCGACGTGGGCTCCGGTCTCGGCGCGATCGACGTTCTGCTGGTCGCCACGCACGGTGCGCGCGAGGTTCTGGGGATCGAGGTCGAGGCGCAGCTCGTCGCGCGCGCCAGCCAAGCGGTGGCCCGCGCCGGCTTATCCGACCGCATTCGCTTCCAAGAGGTAACCCCTGGCCCGCTCCCCTTTGCGGACCAGGCCTTCGACGTCGTCTTCAGCAAGGATTCGATGATCCACATCCCGAACAAGCCGGCGCTCTATGCCGAGGTGCGCCGGGTGCTCAGGCCCGGCGGCACTTTCGTGGCGAGCGATTGGCTTTACGGCGGTGGGGCCGAATTGTCCGAAGCGATGAAGGCCTGGCTGGAGATCGTCCACCTGGACTTCAAGATGGAGACACCCGAGAACAGCGCCGAGGCGCTGCGCCAGGCCGGATTCGCGGACATCTTGGTGCGCGACCGCAATCGCTGGTATCTCGGCGAAGTCCAGGGCGAGATCGACAGCGTCAGCGGCGCCAACTTCGAACCGGCGGTCGCGGCGCTCGGGCGGGAGACGGTGGAGCACCGGATCAAGTCTTCGACCATCAAGAAAGAGGTCGTCGAGCGCGGTGAGCTCAGGCCTTGTCATCTGAGAGGACGCAAGCCCGGCTGACCGTAGCGGTCCGTTGCGGTCCGGGACGTGACTTTCTCACCCGTGGATGCCTGGCCGGAACAGGCCCACGGGGGCGTCCGGCCGGAACAGATCCGCCGCCGGCATTGCTTGACAGGCTTGAGCGGGCTGGAGTACATCACGGCGGCCCCTGAGCCGCCAATGTCGGGGGCCATTCGACCCTTCCCGGGGGTGTAGCTCAGTTTGGTTAGAGCGCTGGCCTGTCACGCCAGAGGTCGCGAGTTCAAGTCTCGTCACTCCCGCCACTTTCTCCCAATAAAATCAAATAGATGCAGGGGCGGGGCCTTCGGGCGTCTCACCGCATGGCGGTTGTATGGAACGAAATATGGAACTTTGAAAAC
>PVMK01119475.1_pt1 | contig 26944 bp, 22 predicted proteins | sample 1853481 | NCBI WGS metagenome assembly PVMK01 (sample SAMN08533507, study PRJNA380276) | Marine sediment metagenome, whole genome shotgun sequencing project. | reverse complement strand
ACCAAGGCTTCAATGGGAAGAAGCGTTTTCAAAAAAAGAGCCAAGGCTAACTTGCGCTGAGCGGGATTGGCACAAACCACCTCCCAAATTCGGCGCTCGTCTTCTGTGTCAGAAATCAAGTATTCAAGAAGGTGTAGTTGACCGAAACCAAGTCCTATATCAGTGAGCCAGGTGACTACGTCATAGTCTTTGATAGCTACAGAAAGCATATAAACACATTGCTGCAGAAGAGCTAAGTCCAGTCCACAAAAGCGCCCAGCTTCCTGTAGTTTGATTGAGTATCGAAAGATGTAGAATTCCGGTGTTCCGTGATGAAGGGCATGGCTTATCTCATGATGCAGAACGCTCTGGAGGACAACGTCGGGTACGTCTTTAACCCTTTCTTGGCAGATGTGGATTCGCGGATGACCTCTCCATGCTTCATGAGTGGCCAGAAATTCCGTCTCTTCTCCTGTTACTACCCCTAGTTCCTGCTTCTCTTGCTGATAAAAGGATTTTAATTCATCCATACGTCTCCAGATGTTTATGGAAATAAAGGGAGGTGCAGCTAAAGGCCCATTCTTCTCCAAAACCTCCTTTGCCCACGTTTGAACCTTGGCTACCAATTCCGTTTGAATCTCTTCAGAAAGCTGAATTTCAATTCGGGTGGTCATATCTTTTCATCTTTAGCGGCGAGGTTATCGAAAATGTCTCGCCCCTCAGAAACGGGCAGAGAGTTGAGTCTTTTGTTGAATTGGAGCATCAAGCATATAAATCTATCAAAGCAGGTTCATAACGCGCTAATCGGATTTGCAGGAAAATCTTAGGTGCTTTCTGAATACCGTTCTTCTAATAATTGCATCATGTGGATAAAATTTAACTTTTCTTGGAGGTTACTGTCTGAAAAGAGGAGATTTGTTGCTTTACTTTTTTGCCTTTACACTTTGGGCAATTGTATTTCTTCTTGTCAAAGTCAGAAATTGAAATTACTACACTAAAAGCTTTTTTACATTTTTCACAGTAGAATTCATAAGTAGGCATTTTAAACCTCCTTTTTCATTTGTTGCCATAAACCTACAATTGCGAAAGAAGGATTACGTGTAGCGATTTTTAGAGAAAAAATAAAAAGGGCTCTTTATCTTGCCGTGTCTTACAAATAACAAATAATGTTTAAACTAAAATGCTGAAATACGCAAATTATATTCACCGCGTAGAGCAGCACTATCCATTATAATAGAACCTACTTATTGTGAACTTCATCAGTTATTGCCTTCCTTTAACAGTTCGTCCAAAAATGCTTTTAAAATTTCAGTTGTCTGCCCACCAGCAGGACTTGTCGTTTTCCGGCCTGAATCGCATGTCGCGCCGAAGCTTCAGCGAAGGGGGATCCTCCTGGGACCCTGTATTGCGTGCCGAGGCGAAGCTTGCCAAAGCGAAGACTGGTCGTTTTCCGGCTTACCTTGCCCAGTTGAATGTTGCCTTGCAACCCCATCGAAGATGGGATTCAACCGGGGAGCTGGCAGGGATTCTTTTATTCAAATGTCAATATGTCACGAAATCACAAAAATACGAAAACACAAAAAATTACATTCCAATTTCGTGTTTTATCCGTTTCGTTATTTCGTGATTTTTTTTAGGACTATTCGGATTTGCGGCTGAAATAAAGATTGGCCAGGGCAAGCAGGGATGTGCTGACGATCAACAGAAAAGAGATCGAATTGATCACCGGTGTGCTGCCGTCTCTAACCTGAAGATAGAGATTAATCGGCAGGGTCGCCTCATATCCCACCAGAAAAAGGGTCGTATTAAAGTTTTCAAAGGACATCAGGAATGCCACCGCTCCCGCTCCGATAATTGCCGGCCTTAAAAACTTTAGCGTAATATGCCAGATCACCTCAAAGCGGTTAGCCCCCAGGTTCAGGGCCGCTTCTTCCAAAGTGCGATCAAATTTGCGTAAGCGGGCCGATACCACCAGTGTGACCAAGGTGGCAATGAATGAAAACTGGCCCAGCACAACCAGCCAGAAGCCCGGACGAAACAGCTCCACATCAATATCCCAACTCGTCTCGAAATAGGTTCCCAGCGTATTGCTGAGCAGAAGGATCGAAATCCCCAGGATCACTCCCGGAATAACCAGCGGAGCGAGCATCAGAAAATAAAGAATTTGTTTAAAACGAAAATCTTCCTGTTCAAACAGAAAAGCAGCGCAGGTTCCAACAGCCACCGACAGCAAGGTAACAAAAAATGCCACCCGGAAACTCACCCAAATGCTGTCCAGGTTGATCTGATCGTGAAAAATACCGACCCGGGACGGTAAGTCGGCTGTAAACCATTCCAATGTGAACCCCTGCCAGGGCAAAGATGGATATTGAGAATTATTAAACGCCAGTACGCAGGTCACCAGCAGCGGTGCAAATAGAAACGTAAAATACAGAACCAAATAGAACTTAAAAACTCGATTGTAGGTTTTGGAGGTTGGCAGTGTTCGTATCATTGCACGACCTTTTTGAGATTTTGTCGGGCCAGCTTTAATCCCAGCCAGACGATAATGGATGCCAGAATCAGTAACAGAAACCCGAAGGCCGATCCCTGGTTCCAGTTAAAACTGGCGATAAACTGGTTGTAAATCTGTTCCGTAAACCACAGAGAGTTCTTGCCGCCCATCAGATTGGGGGTGAGATAGTTCCCCAGCGTCAGCATAAAAACAACGATCGAACCGGATACGATGCCGGGGGTGGCATGGGGAATGATAATTTTGAACAAAATGGTCCACATATTGGCACCCAGATCATAAGCCGCCTCTATCAGGCTGTCGTCCAGGCTCTCCAGTACGGAAACGATGGGAACCACCATAAAGAGCATGGATGTGTATACCAGCCCCAATATCATCGTGGAATCTTTATAAAGCATTTCGACGGGCTGCCCCAGAATACCTAATTGGACCAGAAAATGATTGATGACGCCGCTTTCCCGCAACAAAATCATCCAACCATAGACCCTTACCAGTTCACTGACCCAGAACGGAAGCAAAAGTAAGACCAGCAGAAATCCCTGGAATTTTGGGGCCACGACTTTGGTAATGTAAAAGGCAACCGGTAGGGCGATTATAAAGGTAAGGAAAGTTACCAGAATAGAATAAATAGCCGTACGGACAAATGTCAGCCAGTAAATGGGTTCCTCAAAAAAATTTAAATAATTCGTAAGGCTCCAGACCATCCGGCCTTCGTCATTTTCCAAACGAAAAGACATGATCAGCAAATCGATCTGGGGCAAAACGATCATCAGAAGCAGCCATAGAAAAACCGGAGCTAAGAAAAAAAACAACCCCCATCGCTTTTGATTCTTCATGGCAATAAATCTCAGTTACGGGTTGCTGGCTAATAGCTAAAGGTTTCGGGTGTCAGGTGTCAGTCACCCGGTTCAAAGGTTCAGCGTTCAGAGGTTCAAAGGTTGAAAAAAAGCAATAAGTGCTGAGGACTGAGCAAAAAGTTTGCCTGATGTCTGACGCCCATTGGTTAAACCCTGAACCTTTGAACCCAGAACCCTTGAACCTCTGAACCTGTTCACTCAGTCCTGATTTTCCTTTCTGGGAAAGCAGATGCCGGACTGTTCGTCCCATCCGATCTCAATTTTATCAGCCTTTTGGATGTAGTCGAATTGCCGGGTTTGGGGTAAGGCGATGAGCAATTCGGTATCCGCATCAAGCGGATGGGCCAGCAGCCGGCTGTTGGCACCGTCAAAAAGAATATCCTTGACGATTACCTCAAACCGATTCAGATCGGTTAGACTTGGATCCGGTTGAATCAGCATGGCTTCCGGTCGCAGAAAAAGATCGACCTCAGCTCCTGCCGGCATTTTTTCTGGAACCTTTGTGCGAAATACCGGCCCTTCCGTGGTTTGAACTTCAGCGCGGGTATCGTCAGATTGGCGGATCCGCCCGGACCACGCATTGTTATCTCCAACAAATTGAGCGACAAAAGGTGTTTGCGGGTCGCTATACAAATTCTGGGGGGTGTCGATTTGTTCATACACCCCTTTATTCATCACCGCCACATGATCGGACATCACCAGGGCTTCGGATTGGTCATGGGTGATATAAACGAATGTCGTGCCGACTTTGGCCTGCAGTTTTTTCAATTCGACCTTCATCTGTTCCCGTAGTTTCAGGTCCAGGGCACCCAAGGGCTCATCTAACAGCAAAACAGTAGGCTCCAGTACCAGGCACCTGGCAATAGCCACCCGCTGTTGCTGACCGCCTGAGAGTTGATCAACTTTTTTATCCCCAAATCCGATCATCTCCACCCGTTCTAAAATGGTGGTTACTTTTTCGTTAATGACCGCTTTACTATCACCGCGCCTCTTTAAACCAAATGCAATATTCTCCGCGACGTTCATCATCGGGAAGAGGGCCAGATGTTGGAATATCAGGTTCACGGGTCGTTTATTCGGGGGAATGCCGAGCATACTTTGACCCCGAATCTCAATGCTGCCTTCCGTCGGCTCGGTAAGGCCGGCAATCATGCGAAGCAAGGTGGTTTTCCCGCAACCCGACGGGCCCAGGATAGAAAAAAACTGACCATCCGGAACCTCAAACGATACATTGTCCACCGCTATAAAGTCTTTAAACTTTTTGGTGACATTTCGAACCGATAGATCAATCTGCATAAGTATCTCAGGGTAAATGACTATTTTCGTTAATAGAAGAAAGGGGGCTTTCCAGCAGGTACCGGAAAAGCCCCCTATTTCAGATTCTTGCTATAGTGATTAAATTAGCTCTTCCGGATGCTTATTTGGCAGCTTTGACCTTATCCAGAATCTTGCCTTCAATAGCTTCCAGCTTTGCCGGTACAGGCGGATACCATTTGATATTGTCGATGGCAGCCTGTGGGAAGCTACGCTGGAAATTTCCGCGAATGTCGACATTGGTCAACTGGATTGAGCCCTTTGGAGGCCGTCCCATATTTTTCCATATTCGTAAATGCGGCAGCATTTTCCGGACGCAACATGAAGTTAATCCATTTATAGGCCGCATCCACATTTTTGGCTTTGGCAGGAATGGCAAAGGTATCAATCCAACCCAGCGCCCCGCTTTTCGGAGCTAAAAAATCAATATCAGCATTATCCACGTGCAATTTCCAGCCACCATTATCCCAGGCCATTGCGAGATACACCTCGTCAGATCGCATGGATTGCAATAAGGCATCCCCATTGGTATAATAATTTTTAACAATACCTTTGCCGTCAATCATGGCCTGACCGACTTTGTCCATTAACGCCTGGTAAGCATTGACATCAGCGTATTTCGCAAAGGGATCATCTCCCATGGCGAATGCTAATGCAATCAACGTCGGCCGTTTCAGGCGATAGCTGACTCGGCCTTTGTACTTTTCGTTGAGCAAATCCGAGTAGTCCTTCGCATCAGCGGCAAATTTACGATTCACAATTAAACCGGATGTTCCCCAGCAAAACGGCACAGCGTGAGGCTTAACGTTTACCATGGTGTTTAACTTTACGGCCTCCAACATAGAAGAAATAATTTGCCCGGTTTTTATTTTGGACAGATCAATGGGCTGGTAAATTTGATACTTTTCCTGGACCGAAGAGATGCGGTCCTGGCTGGGTTGCGCCAGATCAAAACCGGCCCCGCGAGTTGCCCGCAGCTTGGCAATCATTTCCTCATTGCTGGAATAAGTCACCTTAACGGTTATGCCGGTTTCCTTTTGAAACTTTTCAACCAGATTTTTGGGCGCATAGCCTTTCCAGGTCAGCAAAGAAAGCGTTTCGGCTGCATATGCACTGCCTATGACAGCAACCAGAAAAACAGAAACCAAGCAAAGCGTAAATATTGTCTTTTTCATGATAATTGTGCTCCTTTCCTTTCAATAAGTTGAAATCCGGTTAATAATGATTGAACCTTCCCCACGAACAGAAATGAAAAGACACTAAAAAACTTGTAACAGATGAAGACCGAATTACTGATACATCCCCGATTCAGTACAGCAATCCAATGATGGTTTGAAGAGAATATTCGAATTAGCCTGCAACTTTTACCAGAACCTATCTCAAAAATGCGTCTAAGTGCCCATGGCGGTGTTGCCCCGCTAAAGCGGGATTTCACATCTATTTTTATGAATATTAAGGAGTTCATCGGATCGGCTCAAAATGCTCACATACTATCGTGTATGCTCCTCCTTTTCGCCGTCCCGCGCCTTTTGAGCGCCTTTATGTATTAAGATCTGATGCGAAATCCCGTATTCTGCGGGGGCCATGAACCCTGATCCACATTCTTGAGATGAGTTCTATTTATTATGTAAAAGTTGTATTAATCGGCTTTGTCGGCTATTTAGAAAGGACATTTATCTGAGTTAAATACAGCCCCAAAAAACCAAGTTTTCGGTAAAAAGTCAATCGGTATGTTTAAAATTTTTACCAAAATCGGTGGTCTTCTATTTATATAGAAATATTAATCAACGGATTTGAGGTCAGACATTTTTAAACGGGCATAGAAAGCGGGCCTTCGGAAATATGAAAAAGCTTACAATAATTTGGGATTTTGATGGGACCCTTCTTCCCATCGAACCCTTTGACAGCGAGCAGTCCTTGTTAAATCACCGGATGACCCGACCGGACCACCCGTTCGCCTGGTTTAAGAAAGGCTATGCAAAAGCCATCATTTATGCTGATCAACGTGAGTGGTTTCGCAAGGGCTTTAAAAAATCTTACATCCGCTTGTTAAAAGGCACGCCGGCTTCCGCCCTGGATGAAGTCTGCCGGGATCTGGCTGAAAAAATTTCAACTGCGGACCGCAATTTTTTATGGCAATTAAAAAATGATGGGTATGACATGATGGTGCTCAGCTGCGGTACCGCTGATTTAAGCGAGCGCGTTTTAAAATTTGCCGGGCTTTCCGACTGCTTTAGTTTAATAGAGGGAAACCGTTTTCAGTTTGCTGAAGATCGAATTGTGGGAATGCAGCTTCAGCTTCCAGATCCGGATGATAAACTAAAACGGGTAAAGTTGCTTAAATTATCCCCGGAACGAACCATCATCGTGGGGGATGGTTATACCGATTTGCCGCTTTTTAAGTGGTCCTCGATTCCGGTTATGATAGATCGTACCGGCAAGAAAAAAAAACGATTTACCTCCCATAATTTTTATTTTATAACCTCCATTCCGGAAATAATGAATGTTGTCGGGGATGCAGAAAGTTAGATTACAACGAGTAGATCAATGAAAAATAAAAACCTGATTGTTTTTGACATGGATGGGGTTCTGATAGATGTATCCAGATCGTATCGCGCTACCGTGCGTCAAACAGCGAAACTCTTCTTTAAAAACGCCCCATCATCCGAAAAATTGCCGGAGCCACTTTTCCCTCTGACTGATCTGGCGGCGGTCAAGCAAAGCGGCGGTCTGAATAATGACTGGGATTTATCCTGTCTTGTTATAAACCTGTTATTCAATTTGATTCAAAAACCGCCGGTCTATGAGAGTAAAGACCCCTGGGACCGATACCAGGAAACGATCAGTCAGTGCAATGTGACCGCCCTGGCCGAGTTTCTAAGATCTACCCCAAAGCCCCTGTCAACCTTGCTCCAGAAATCGGGAGCAAGCAAAAATTCATTTATCTATGGCTTATATTCGGGTGATGTCGGCAGTGGTAACATTATCAAACAAATTTTCCAGGAAGTGTATTTAGGACAGGGGTTATTTGAAGCCACCTATGGTCTGGTTCCGAAGCTTTGCCTTGGTGAAGGCTATAGTCATCGAGAGCAACTTCTGATCGATAAAAGCATTCTTGAAGAACTTGCCGTAAATAATATTCTGGCGATCGCCACCGGCAGACCCAGAGCCGAAGCGGATTACCCGCTGGATTATTTTGATATCCGGAAATATTTTTCGGAAATTCTGGCTTTAGAAGACTGCTTTAAAGAAGAGGATAGAATATTTAAAAAGGAAGGAAGAAAAGTCTCGCTGAGCAAACCCCACCCGTTTATGCTCGATTCAATCGCCAACAACCGGGAAAATCCTGTGGAAGAATATTTTTATGTCGGCGATATGCCGGACGACATGGTTGCCGCCAAAAAATCACAGGCAAAATACAAAGGCATCGGCTTTCTCCTATCCGCTCCCGACAAAGAAAGTCTAAAAAAAGAACTCCTGCGCGCCGGGGCGGATTACATCATTGAGGACATTGAGCAACTTATATCATTAATGGAGAATAAATAACATGACCCCGGATATTGCTATGGTATTGTTTATCCTAACTGTCGCTGTCGTATTTCTGATAACGGAATGGATTCCGATGGAAGTCACTGCTTTGTTGTCGTTGGGGACAGTCGCATTGGTCGGCCTGGTTAGTCCTGTCGAAGCACTATCGGGTTTCAGTAACCCGGCAGTAGTCACGATATGGGCCGTCTTTATTCTCAGCGGGGGGTTAACCCGGACAGGAGTTGCGAATGTCATCGGCCGCTTTGTATTGAGACTGGCCGGCAACAGTGAAATTAGGATGATCTTCGTTATCATGGTAACCGCCGGTACGCTGTCGGCCATCATGAACAATGTGGCGGTAGCGGCTTTGATGCTTCCGGTGGTAATGGATATTGCCCGCCATACGGGATCTCCGCCCTCGAGGCTTCTGATGCCGTTGGCTTACGGTTCATTGTTGGGAGGTCTAACCACTCAGATCGGGACTCCGCCGAATATCCTTGTCAGTGAGGCCCTGCGTGATGAGGGATTCAAATCATTTACATTTTTTGATTTTACCCCGATCGGCCTGGCGATCATGTTCTCCGGAATCGCATTTATGGTACTCATCGGTCGTCATCTGTTACCTCAACGGGATGTTGTAAAAGAATCATCGGGAGACCAAGACATTGACTGGGAAACTCAATACGACCTGCAGGAGCGCTTATTTAATATCCGCATACCCGAAGATTCGATACTGGTAAATAAAACACTGGCGGAAACTCGAATGGGATCAGCGTTGGGCTGGAACGTAATTTCCATTACCCGCAATAATCAAACGCTACTCGCACCGGGACCTTCCGATATCTTACAGGTAAAAGACCGCTTAACGATTGAGGGACGGATTGAAAATTTAAAGGAGCTGAAAAATTGGCAGAAACTTATTGTTGAAGAAGGTGGAATTGATATCGAAGCGCCTTATTCAACCGACATCAAAATCGCAGAAATCTTTTTGCCGGTAAATTCCCAGTTTGTAGGCAAGACTCTAAATTCAATCGGTTTTCGCGGCCGTTTCGGGGCCAATGTACTGGCCATTCGCCGCAACGGCAATATTAAACGCACAAACCTCCAGGATGAACCGCTGGAAAGCGGAGATCTGCTTCTCATTGCCGGACATCATGAACACCTGGAAGAATTTAAGAATATCTCCGGATTTGATCAATTCAAGTACGTTCCCCGATCCGACCTCATCGACGTCTATCATCTGCATGAACGCCTGATGGTCATGCGGGTACCGACGGAATCGGCCCTGATCGGAAAATCTCTTAAAGAAAGCCGTCTGGGGGACGCTCTTGGCAGCAGGGTTTTGGGAATCCAGCGCCGGAATGAACCCATCCTCATGCCGGAGCCATGGGAAACCTTAAAGGCCAACGACAGCCTTGTGGTTGAAGGACGCATGTCGGATTTTGAGATGTTGCATGGGCTTCAAGAACTTGAGATCGAACGCAGGACGCAACCCGACATTAACAACCTGGTTTCGGGAAATATCGGGTTGGAGGAAGCCATTCTTTCACCCCATACAACCCTGGCTGGAAAGACCCTGCGCCAGCTTAATTTCCGTGAAAAATACGGTCTGAATGTACTTGCCATATGGCGTCAGGGACAGGCTTACCGGTCCAATCTGCGGGACACGTCCCTGCGGTTTGGAGATGCCTTACTTCTTTTAGGGCCGAAAGAAAAATTGAAAATGCTGGGCCGTGAGCCGGATTTTATCGTCCTTACAGAAACGGCTCAGGAGGAACTACGCCTGGAGAAGATGAAACTTTCAATCTTAATTATGGGTGGTATCCTGCTGCCCGTAATAATGGGATGGGTGCCCATATACATTGCTGCAATCGTTGGTGCCGCTTTGATGGTCCTTTTCGGCTGTCTTACCATGGAGGAGGCCTATCGACAGATCGAATGGAAGGCTGTGTTCCTGATTGCCGGACTGCTCCCCCTGGGCATTGCATTGGATCATACCGGAACCGCCAGGCTGATAGCCGAAGGCGTGGTCACCTTTGTGGGCCCGTTTGGACCACAAGCGGTGATGTCCGCCCTGGTGGCACTTACATTTTTGGCAACGTGTTTTGTGCCGACGGCCGCACTTGTCGTGCTGATGGCACCCATCGTCATGAACACTTCCATAAATATGGGGCTATCTCCCTATGCTTTCATGATGGCGATTGCAATGGCGGCATCCGCCAGTTTCATGACACCGATATCGCATCCAGCCAACATCCTTGTGATGGGACCGGGTGGTTATCGCTTTTTGGATTATTTCAAAGTCGGCGGATTATTGACATTGGTAATTCTGGTAATCATCGTGTTTGTACTGCCGCTTTTCTGGCCTCTTGTTCATTAAAGTTGTTTTATCCAGCTTTGGTTTTGGTTTTGGCTTTGCGCTCCGCAACGGCAGCTTCATATTCGGCGTAGATTGCATCCAGTTCTTTCTGAACCTTATCAGGCCGCGGCTCCGGTTTGTAGTTTTCAATAATGTCGAGAGATTTTTCATAGGCCAATTCAGCAATATCCAGTGAACCGGCAGCTTCCCAATTTTCTCTGTTGTCCCGGTCCATCAATTTTGGATGGGTCAGTTTTTTAAAATTGTCGTAGGTGTGCTGATGGGTGATGAACTCACCGGCCGGCCCGACTTCTCTAATCACATCCATGGCAAAGGCTTCATCTGAAACCTGAATGCCATTGACGACCTTCAACACCATCTCGATGAATTCGTTTTGCAATAAGGCCGAGGCGTAATCCCAGGTCAAGGCACTGTCGAGCATCCCGACACCGTAAATCATGTTGGCACCTGCCAACGCGGGAATGATGGCGGTCAGGGTGAACTCGTGACCCGACTGGGCATCGAGGTTTTTGCTATCCACCTACCCGCCGCCAACCCACGAAGGCATCTGGTAAAACTGGGCCAGCTTGGCAACCGCAGCGCTGATCATTGCCATCTCCGGGGCACCCATGGCGGACATTGTCGTTTTCATATCCATTATACTGGTTGAACTGCCGTATACCATCGGAGCCCCCTTGTTGACCAACTGGCCCAATGTAATCGAGCCCAGGACCTCTGCATTGTGAGTTATCAGCGTACTTGCCATATTAACGCAGGTGGTGCCGCCGGCCATTCCCAGCGGGTTGATTTTTATAGGCGCTCCGAACTTGCAGGCTTCGATCAAAACATCGGTTGGCTCCTCTGTAAGCACCAACGGGCTGACAGGGTCCGCAGAACAGGTGAACAAGGGGCTGTGTCTGAGATTATCTTCTCCACCTGCCAAAACAGCACCCATTTTGACGGCCGCATCGAATTGCTCAAGGTTGTAAATGCCTAAAAAGCCGTGTTTTGAAGAATGGGTATAAAAAGAATACGCATTATAAATGCTGGCCATATTCTCATCCAGATCCTGCGCGGTCAAAGGCCTTTCCCAGCCGACGACATTTTCAAGCGCATCGATGAACCGAACGGTGTCGTCAACATCTTTTTTGGTTGCCGCGCGTACTTTGCGGGTAACAGGATCCATCAGGGCCGGGGCTTCACCGAAGTTCACAAAACCTGTTTTTGTACCCCCGGCCACATAATCATTTTCAGGATCTATGGCATGCGCGCGGTAAGTCGCCGGTGTGGATTGAATGGCATCTTCCACCAGATGAGGCGGAATTTTGACAACATCGGTTTTCTTATCGACCACACAACCGCTGCCACCGAAAATTTCTCTTGCCTTTGGGCTTTTTACCTGCAGCCCGACATTCCAGAGCACATCAAGTGTGGCCAGATGGATTCGCTCCAGGTCATCCGGGCTGAAAACGTTCAGTCCGAAGCTACCGGCATGCAGCAAATTCGCATATTGATACTTAATGGTCATGGTTTCCCCTTCTGCTTTAATGGTTATGGATTACTTATCAGCTGAAATCATCGTGGAATGATTTCAAATAAAGTCAATTAGCGAGTATCGCAGCAATTATTTCAGGAGCCGAAGTATTCCCGGATAAATTTTATAAAGCGCTCATTTTCTTCATCAACCCCCGGGGTGACGCGAAAATAGCCACTCTTGCCGTGGATTTCACCGATCTTTTTCAGATAGATTTTATCTTCAAAAGCGGCTTTGAGGATCTCTTCGGTGGTTTTGCCGGTCATGGTGCCGTCGATAAGCATGTAATTGCCATTGGCCGGATAAGGTTTAAGCTCCAGTTTCTTTAACTCTTCCGTAAAAACGGCCATCCACTTGTTGTTGTGTTCGACCTTCGCTTTGACCTCATCAGGGTTGTCGATGATGGCTTCGGCGGCCGCCGCAGACATCCGGCTCACGTTCCAGGGTAGAAACATCCGGTTGAAGGCCGCAATCATCTCTTCGGTGCCCAACACAAACCCGAATCGGATACCGGCAAATCCATAAGCTTTGGAAAAGGTAACCGACAGAAACACCTGAGGATATTTTTTGATCAGGGATGCTTTTGAAGGCTTGTCCGGATTGTAATCCAGGTAAGCTTCATCCACGCAAAGGGGAACACCCGTTTCGCAAAATCGAATTAGATCCTCATCTTCGATATAGACGCCGGTGGGGTTGTTGGGGTTGATGATCAGGATCAGCTTCGTCCGTTCATTAATGGCATTGAGCATCGCCTCCACATCGTACTGCAAGTCACCTTCCCTCACTGGAATTTGAACGACCTTTGCATTGCAAAGCTCTGCCCGAGGCGGAAACAGCTCAAAGGTCGGTGAGGACAGCATGAACTCATCTCCCGGTTGCAGAAATACGCGCATCATGGCGTCGATGGTGTCCGAAGATCCGTTGCACAGCGCGACATTGTCCGGGCCCAAATCGTACATCTTACCGATTTTGGTTCGCAACCTCAAAAAACTGTCTGGATACCAGTTGCCGTGTCGAAGGGCTTCCACCGCCGCCTCGATGACCTTTTCCGATGGTTGGATGGGGTTTTCATTGAGCATCAAACGGGCATGACCAGGGTTCGCCATTGCCTTATCCAAAATACCTACATTGTACTCTCTTGACGTATAAAGCCAGGGAACGATCCAATCTTTTAGATCCTTTTTCATCCTTTACTCCTTTCGATAATTCTTAATAAGTGTAAGCTAAAGTATTTATTTTGATTTTGTTTGGGTTCATTATCTATATTTTCAAGTGCCAGCGTTCAGGTGCTATCAAAAAGCCTGCGTGAGTTCTCAGGAATAAAAAACACATTCCAAAACTGGTATCGGGACTCAGATTATGGTCGAGGGCCCCGCCCAATTGGCGGGACTTCACGTCTGATTATTAAAAACTGTGTTCAGCAAGGCGCAAGGCGTTTCGAAAACGGAGCGTACACGATAGTACGTGAGTATTTTGAAACGGCTTGCAACGCAGCCATCGGCCATTAGATGAGGATCCGAAACCAGTTTTAAAGAAGTTTATCGATCGGCGTTAATTCTAGCCCAAACGCCTCCGCCACCCCTTGATAGGTTACCTTACCTTGGACCACGTTGGCCCCGAATTTAATTTCAGGATTCTCCTGCATGGCTTTTTGCCAGCCTTTATTCGCAATTTCAACCGCGTAAGGCAGTGTGGCATTGGTCAACGCCAGGGTGGATGTTTTCGGTACAGCACCCGGCATGTTGGCCACACAATAATGGACTACACCGTCAACGGTGTAGATCGGTTCGCCATGGGTAGTTGCTTTTGAAGTCTCAAAGCATCCGCCCTGATCAATGGCCACATCCACCAGCACCGCGCCTTTCTTCATCGTTTTCAGCATTTCCCGTGTAATCAGTCTGGGAGCTTTTGCCCCGGGGATCAGTACGGCACCGACGACGACGTCGGCCTCCTTGATGAGCCGGCGAACCGTAGTCGGTTTGGACATCAGCAAAAAACAGTTGCTGGGCATCACATCACTCAGATAACGCAAGCGCTCCAGGTTCATGTCCAGAATATACACCTTGGCACCCAGACCGCAGGCCATTTTAGCGGCATTGGTGCCCACGATTCCACCACCGATGATGACGACTGTGCCTGGATCGACCCCGGGCACACCGCCCAGTAAAACACCATGCCCGCCCTGGGCCATTTCCAGATACTTGGCGCCCTGCTGGATCGCCATGCGACCGGCAACCTCGCTCATCGGGGTAAGCAGCGGCAGAGATCCATCCGCTTTTTGAATGGTTTCATAGGCAATGCCGATCGAACCGCTTTTGATCAGCACATGCGTCAGTTCTTCCGCTGCCGCCAGATGAAGATAGGTAAAAATAATCTGGTCCTTGCGGATAAGATCATATTCGGCAGCCAGGGGCTCTTTGACATGCATGACCATATCGGCGCGTTTAAAAATTTCTTGAGGGCTATCGATGATTTCAGCGCCTGCTGACTTATAGACTGCATTATTAAACCCGCTGCCCAGGCCGGCATTTTTTTCGACTAAAACCTCATGACCGTTTTGTTTCATGACCTCCACCCCTGCAGGAGTCATGCAAACGCGATTCTCTTCAGCTTTAATTTCTTTTAAAACGCCTACAATCATAAATGCCTCCTTTGCATCAATCTATAATCGAAAAGTCGTAACCGCAAGGATATTAGCCACCAAGACACGAGGAACACAAAGAATGAGAAAAAAATCTAAATTGAAAAAATAGTTTAAAACCCTTTGTGAACTTTGTGCCTTTGTGGTGAAAAATATAAAACCTCAAAATATACGCTTCAATATGCAAACGCCCATGGCAAATGAATTTTCCTAAAGCAGACTGTCGATGTCGACATGCTTGAGCCCGAAAACCTCGGCAACTCCTTCATAGCTTACCTGACCGTTCACCACGTTGGCACCGCGTTTAATTTCAGGATTTTCCTGCATGGCCTTCTGCCAGCCTTTATTCGCAATCTCCACGACATAAGGCAGGGTTGCATTGTTCAGGGCCAGCGTAGATGTTCGCGGCAACGCCCCGGGCATATTGCTGACGGCATAATGCACAATGCCGTCAACCGTATAGGTTGGATCAGTATGGGTGGTCTCTTTGGACGTCTCAAAACAGCCGCCCTGATCAATGGAAACATCCACCAGAACCGATCCTTTCTTCATGGTTTTAAGCATTTCACGGGTCACCAGGTTGGGGGTTTTACTGCCCGGAACCAGCACCGCGCCCACGACAACATCGGCCTTGGGCAGCACATCGCGGATGGCCGCCGGACTGGACATCAACGTGACGCAGTGGCCGGGCATCACATCGCTCAAATACCGCAGACGATCCAGGTTGATATCCAGAATGTAAACCTTGGCGCCGAGTCCGCTGGCCAGCTTGGCAGCATTGATGCCCACGGCTCCCCCACCGATAATCATCACGGTGCCCGGATCCACTCCGGGGACTCCGCCTAACAGGACACCTTGACCTCCCTGAGCCATTTCAAGGTATTTGGCGCCCTGCTGGATCGCCATGGGTCCGGCCACCTCGCTCATCGGGGTGAGCAGCGGCAGGGTCCCATCTTCTTTTTGAATGGTTTCATAGGCAATATTGATTGATCCGGCATTGATCATTGCCCGGGTCACATCCTCAGATGCCGCCAGGTGAAGATAGGCAAAATAAATCTGGTTTTCGCGCAGGAATTCAAATTCGGAGGGCTGCGGTTCTTTAACCCGCATAATCATTTCGGCTTTGCCAAAAATATCCCTGGAAGATTCTACGATCTCAGCTCCGCCCTGCTTATAAAGCGCATCCCCGAATCCGCTGGCTTTGCCGGCATTTTTTTCCACCAGAACCGAATGTCCATTTTGCCGCATGAACTCAACGCCCCCGGGAGACAGCGACACACGATTTTCTTCAGCCTTGATTTCTTTTAAAACGCCGATAATCATGTTTTACCCCTTCGCTAAAAAATGCCTTTTAAAAATGGTGAACCGGTTACCATGCCGCGTTCAATCATGGAAAAATCACCCCGTCATTTTTTAACTTTTAAAATAACGAATTAGTTGATCCGCGTGTAAGACGCCGTCAAATTCAAAAGGCCTGTCGGATTGTTTCAGCACGCCATTTTCACCGTCAAGATCACCCAGTGATGTCACGACGATTGAAGCATCGCTCAGATCTTCATTTTCGGTATAGATGTTGGTGGTCGCCACAGCCCTCAGACCGGCTGCTCTGGCGGCCAGAACTCCGTTGCGTGAATCTTCGATCACGATGCACTCATCGGGTGATAGACCGGATTCTTCCAATGCCAGGAGATAGATCTCCGGATCCGGTTTTTTCTTGCTGACGACATCTCCGGCCAGGACAAATTCAAGGTTGATATCCCCGAGCATGCCTTTGGCAATGGCATTGGCCGACCGCTCATTGGCTGTGGTGCAGACCCCCAGGCGTAAACCGGCGTCCATGGCTTCCTGCATGAGCCTTTTGACCCCGGCCCTCAGCGGAAGGATACCGTTTTCGATCATTTCCACAAATATGGCTGTTTTCCGCTTGTGAAGGGTCAACAGCAATTCAGTGTCTTTCTCGGGTATGCCCTCCAGTACGATTCCCTTTTCGATGAAATAGAGACGCATCCTCTCCTTGCCGCCTGAAACTCTGAGCAACTCCCCGTAAGTGTCGACGTCCCATTCAAAATCGTGGCCGAATTCTTTAAACATCTTGTTGAAGGCCACGCGGTGACCGTCTTTTTCGGTATCGATAATGACCCCGTCCTGGTCCCAAAATATGGCTTTTAATTCTGGCATGGCAAATCCTCCTCCTTCAATCCATAATACGGTTATATTTTACAAAAAAATGTTCAAGAAATATTCAGATCAGATGCTGTCTTCAAAATGCTTCACAGCAAGTGCACTAAAGTTACAAGTGATCTAAAGTGACTAAAGTTAATGAATTCTGTCATTTATATTAAAAAAGATGGAGCGCCACGCGGCGCAAGCGCCTGCGCTGCGCGAGCGACACCATAACTTTAGGCATTTTAGCTCATTTTAGGCACTTTAGGCACTTTTTTATTCTGCTAGGCTTTGCCTGCACTGCCCAGCAACTCAATCCAGTATTTAATCTTCTCCTTGATGGCCTCTTTAACAGCCGCATCGATTTTGCCCGGATTGTATTGGTCCCTGTTGGCTGAAATATAGTCGTAAGTGGTGTCGATCAGCGTGTGTTTCAAGTCGGTTGACACATTAAATTTAGAGCCCCCGAGGGATACCAATTTTTTGGCAACATCCGGCTTCAGACCCGTGCCGCCGTGAATGACAAGGGGAATTCTTATTTCCTTGCCATTGATCAGGTTTGCTATTTTTTCGAGACGATCAAAATCAAGCTTTGGATTTTTGGTCTTGTAAACCCCGTGGGCGGTCCCGATAGCGGGTGCAAAAATATCGATCCCGGTCTGCTCGACAAACGCCATGGCCTGCTCCGGATCACACAGCTCGGCCTCATCCTCGGCAACCCGAACCTGATCTTCTACTCCGGAAACGGTGCCCAACTCTCCTTCCACCGAGACGTTTCCAAGCCCGTGGCAATAATCTACTACTTCTTTGGTTTGCCGGATATTTTCACTGAATTCCTGTTTGGAAGCATCGATCATGATATTCGTGTAGCCCGCATCGGCACATACCTTGCAAAACTCCACATCATTGCAGTGGTCCAGGTGCAGACAGATCGGGATGGGCGCAGATTCTGCCAGGGTTTTGTAAATTGCCCCAAGCACCTGCGGTTTCAAAAACTTTGAGGGCGCCACCGAGGCCTGAACAATCAGCGGCGCTTTCGCATCGATAGCCGCCTCCACGACGGCTTCCATCTGGATGAGATTCGTGCAGTTAAATGCGCCGACGGCATACTTTTCAGCCGTGGCCTTCAACAGCATCTCTTTTGCATCAACAATAGCCATGTCTCCTCCTTAATAACTTTATTAGTATCTTAGTTGTTATTTTTGTGCATTTTGTGGCAAAAAAATTGTATTGGAATATTTTCACTGTCTTGTAACGATTGAATATTTAAGCCTCCGGCTCGTAGATCCTACGGCTCGGAGAGGAATTCTTTCCATTTTAAAAAGGACGGAGCGACACGCGGCGCAAGCGCCTGCGCTGCGCGAGTGACATCCATAAATATTCAATTTGAAATCTTCAATTTTCAATCCCGGCTTGTCCGGGTTATGTTGTAAAATTTAATTCGCCGGCTTTGGCGTGATAGCGGCCGAGTTCAATTTCGAATTTATAGGTATCCCCCCTGTGATACGAATAGAGAGCTTCAACCGGGATACTGTTTTCATCAAAGGTGAGGCTTTCCATGAAAATACCGGCTGCATTTTCCGGCAATTGTAATATTTTGGCAATTTTGGCATTGAGATTGACGGCACTGATGGTCTGTTGGCAGCGAGCCAGCACGATATTAAATTGCTCGGAAATTATTTTGTACATAGATCCCGCCAGATCCATCTCCAGAATACCTTTAAACAGGTCATAGGGCAGGTAACTCTCCTCATAAATATAGGGCGCGCCATCGCCAACTCTTACCCGTCGCACAAGAAAAACTTTATTGTTCGAACCCAAAAACAATACTTTGGCAATTTCATCTTTGGCCGGCTCAACCCGTGTTTCCAGAATCCGGGTACTTTGCGCTATTCCACTATCCTGCATCAAATCGGTGGTGCTGGAAATATGCTCCAGCTTTTGCCTTAGTTCGGCCGGCGCAGGTGCGGTTACAAATGTCCCGATCCCCTTTTCTTTTCTCAACAGCCCCATGGCGGTTAATTCATTAATCGCCTGCCTTACGGTCGCGCGGTTGACCTCACAAATCTTGGCGAGCTGGATTTCAGAAGGCAGTTTTTCGCCTTTTTGGTATCTGCCGGTTTCAATAAGTTCTTTCAGCCAGGCACTGATTTGAAGGTATTTAGGGATTGGATTGGTATCATCAACGATTTTCACGGGGTCACCTTATTATTATAGTAGTTACAACGCCAGATAACAGCGTCAAATATGAAACCCGACGGTTTAGAGATGTGAAAATGTTGTGCTTCACCATTTAATGAATCCAGCCGTAAATGATAAAAAGCTGATTAGTAGACTAAATGTCTAGATGTATATACAGCCGATATGATATCACTTGCCCGCCTTTTGTCAAGAAAAATAAATTTTCAGCAAAAAAAATTTAGGCAATTATGAATCAGATCGTTAATTTTTAAAACCAGCACAGCCTGAATTACATAATCGTGCAATGCTATCGACTTAAGATCATGAAATCTTTATGAAATAGGAATGTGGTGATTATCAGAGGGCTTGACGAACCGGATGACCGAAATGATGGGTTTCGAGGCAGCGATGGACGAATTTGAATAACAAGGTGAAACATGTCCACTGACAACATTCACGAACCCAAAGTCACCACCAAAGATACCAATGGCTACATGTTGCATAAGCAATGCTGTTGACACACAAGTGCCTTTCACATATACGTAGCTCAAGAAAAGCAAGGTTTTATCCCTGGCGAAGAAGATCATCCATGAGTGCCTGTCGGGGTTATCGCGCTGAATCGAGCCGGGGGTTCATCAACGGCGAAGCTTACGCCGGGAGGGCAACACATGTCATTTGAGCGTCTTTTGAATCCGCGTTCCATTGCCGCTTTCGGCGGTGCGCAGGCCCAGGAGGTGATTCGCCAGAGCGATCGCATGGGATACAAAGGAGAGATCTGGCCGGTCCATCCCAAGAAAACGGAGATCCTGGGGCGCACGGTCTACCGCTCGGTGGAGGAGCTACCGGGAAGCCCCGATGCTGCGTATGTGGGTGTTAATCGCCACCTCACCATCGACATCGTCAGAGATCTCGCTGCGCGGGATGCGGGCGGCGCAATCTGCTATGCCACTGGATTTACCGAGGCGGGCGAGGAGGGTTCCGAGCTCCAAGAGCGACTTCGGGAGGCCTCGGGTGATATGCCCCTGATCGGGCCGAATTGCTACGGGCTCCTCAACTATCTCAACGGGGCGATGCTCTGGCCCGACCAGCAGGGCGGCCGACGGGTCGACGAAGGCGTGGCCATCATCACCATGTCATCGAACGTGGGTTTCAACCTCACCATGCAGCGACGCGGCCTCCCTATCGCCTACATGTTGTCCCTGGGGAACATGCTGAAGTTCGATCTCCATGATGCGATCCACACCTTCGCGCGACAGGATCGGGTCACGGCGCTGGGGCTCTTTGTGGAAACGATGCCTGACCCTAAGGCCTTCCAGGAGGCAGTCGACGTCGCCCGAGAGCTGGCCAAACCCATCGTTGCCATGAAGGTCGGTCGCTCCGAGGTCGCCCAGAAAATGGTGGTATCGCATACGGCGTCGCTCGCCGGTTCCGACGTTCTGGTGAGTGCTCTGTTCGAGCGCCTCGGCGTGGCTCGAGTCGATTCTCTGGAAGCGCTCATTGAAGCGCTGAAGGTGTTGCACATTCTCGGCCCATTGAAAGGCGGTCGCATCGGGGCCATGAGCACCTCGGGCGGTGATCTCACGCTTCTCGCCGATGGCATGGGTCCAGGCCTGACCATGCCCCCGCTGTCCGAAAAGGTGACCCAGCGTCTTCGTGCGACGATACACGAGCGGATAGTGGCTGCCAATCCGTTCGATTTCCAGATGTTCGACTGGAATGACGAGGAACAGAATGCTAAGAACTTTACTGCCCTTTTATCAGAAGACTTCGATGTTGCGCTGTGTTTGCTCGATTACCCAAGGGAAGACCTTTGTGACCAGTCGACCTGGGGTGGGGCCGAGAGGGGTTTTGTCCGAGCCGCACAGCAGACCGGCACCAAGGGCGCGGTGCTGGCGACCTTTTCAGATACGATTTCGGAGTCGGTGGCGGCGCGTTTGATGAAAGAGGGCATTGCATCGCTTGCCGGCATCGATGCCGGGCTCGCAGGCATCCAGGCGGCGGTCGATGTGGGCGCTGCCTGGAGCCGGCCTCCCAGCCCACCGTTACTCACGAGTTTCGGTCAACGGCAGGACGGTCCCGTCAAGGTGTTGGACGAGGCCGAATCCAAGGGCCTTCTCGCCCGGTGGGGCGTGCCGATCCCTTCGGCGCGAGTCGTTCGCAGCGCCGGGGAGGCGGCTGCGGCGGCCGGAGAGTTGGGCTATCCGGTCGTCGTCAAGGCATTGGGCGTCGCGCACAAGACCGAAGTTGGGGGCGTCAGACTCGACCTTGGCAGCGCAGACGAGGTGTCAGCGGCGGTGATGGGGATGTCGGGCCTCTCCGAGTCCTATCTGATCGAGAAAATGGTCGCCGGAGTCGTGGCGGAGCTCATTGTCGGTGTGGCCCGTGATGAGCACTTCGGACGTATCTTTTGTTCGGAGGCGGTGGAATTCTGGTCGAGATGATGAAAGACAGCGCCTCACTCCTGATGCCGACCACCAGACAGCGGGTGTTGCATGCATTGGGTCAGCTGAAGTGTGCACCTCTCTTTAACGGTTTCAGGGGGGCTCCACCTGCCGATCTGAACGCCGCCGCTGATGTCATTCTGGTGGTTGCGGGCATGGTAGAGGATGACCCGTCATCCATCATCGAGCTCGATATCAACCCACTGATGCTCCTGGCCGAAGGTCAGGGGGTGGTTGCGGCCGATGCTCTGATCAGCCTGAACGCGAAACCTACGAGCGACCATGCAAAGTGACCGGGTTGGTGAGGGCAAATCCGATTGGGTGACTTTCTCAAGATCAACAGAAATGGTCGGATTCTCGAGATCGCCTTGGACCGGCCAGAGGCCAATGCGCTCGATGTTGGACTCGAGGCGTTGCGGGGCCAATTGGCGGACCTGTGTTTCGAGATCATCCCGCTCAAGGGTATTGAAAAGAAAGTCGAAAGGACCCAAGCACATGAAATCCGACGGCAATGAGATCGAGAAAACCATCGTCGAGAAGGCGAAAGGGTTGGGTGCGTCGGTGGCGGGAATCGCGACCATCGATGATCTGAAGGCTTCCAAATCCTATGAGATCTACGACAAATCGCCGTTCTACGAAGAATACAAGGGCGTTAAATGGCGCGAAGAGCACAAATCAGTGCTGGTGTGGGCTTTGGCCCATCCGGAATCCGAGCCCGTACTCGATTGGTGGAGCATGAAGGTCCCGGGCTTTACCCCCGGCAACGGTGTGTTGAGGATGCAGTCGAAAAAGCTTCGGATCTGGCTGGGTGAAGAGCTCGGAATCAGCGCCCTTTCACTGCCGTACCAGATCGAGTACGGGGGGGCTTTCCTCAAGGATTCCGCCGCTCTGGCTGGCCTGGGGGTGATCGGCAAACACAACCTTCTGGTCACGCCGGAGTTTGGAACGCGCGTCCGCCTTCGGGGCATCTTCATGGAGGCTGAACTCGAGCCGACCGGTCCTCTCGACTTCGACCCGTGCAATGGCTGCGACATGCCCTGCCACCGGGCCTGTCCGAGAGCGGCGTTCCGAAGCGGGACCTTCGAGAGGGTGTTCTGCAAGGAGGAGAACGACAAACGTGATGCAGATGTGGAAATACTCGATGGTTCGATCATGGGGATCGAAGAGCCCAGCGAGGTCACCAAGCCCTGCCGGTACTGCGAGTTCGCCTGCCCCGTCGCGCAGGGTGCCTCCCGCTGAGCTTTGGTAAATAATGCAGGATAGCCACCCGTTTTGAGGTCGTCTTTGTGATATTGTTTTCATATCTCAAGTGTAAAGTTCCGTCACCTGCGTAACTATCCACGATTGTATATTAGGTATGCGCAGCCCGCACTTTGGCTGAATTGTTGTGATTCTCGGTTTAACTTGACACGGCCCGGGCCCTTATCTATTCTCCTTTTCCGGTTATCCAGAAAGAACAAGTGGTATTGAATGTGGGAGCTTTAGGCGTTTTATACCGTTTTCCATAATAATGTTCCGAATGACGGAATTGCGGCATAAGTGGTTGTAGAAAAAAAACGTTTGAATACCGGAACGTTTTTTTGACAACCACTATAAGTCCTCTGGCAGGCATGGAATTGGAGGGGGATCCTTCAAAAAATTTAAAAGATCAATTAACTAAAATCAAACAGCTGTTTAGGGGGTCATTTCTGTTTTCAGGAGCAGATGGGTCATATGGACACATATGTTTTTTCACATCTATCATCCTATTCTCTTTTTCTCATCGATACTTGGCCAAGGGCTGTCACCTTCAGCGAGATGATTGTGAAAGCTTGACGAAGTCGAGTCACTGTTATAATAGCATTACAACTAGACATATCTGGAATCAGATATTCGGAGGATTTGGAGGGTATGGTCCGGCAAAAAGATAGTAATAAAGATCTCATCCTGTTTATTGACAACCCTGACGAAATTTCCTGGGATATCGAGGTGGATGTTCTGGTCATCGGTGCTGGAGGTTGCGGGCTGATCGCCGCTTTTGCCGCCGCTCAAAAGGAGGTTTCGGTTTTTATTCTGGAAAAAGAAAAGGAGGCTGGCGGAAATACCTCCTTAAGTCAGGCAATGGTCCCTGCTGCCTGCACAAAAGCTCAAACCAAAGCCGGCGTTGAAGACTCCCTCGAACTCATGACAGAAGATATTTTAAAGAAGAACAATTACCAGAGCGATCCGGAATTCACTCGGCACGTGGCCGAGCAAGCCGCCAGGTTGGTGGATTGGTTGAATGCTCACATCGGCATAAATCTGGAACTGGTCACCGAGTTCATCTACCCCGGTCATTCAAGCTACCGGATTCACGCCAACCGCAGTCGCAAAGGAGCCCATCTCATCAATGATTTGATCAATGCTACCGGGCGATTTGAAAATATCGACATTGCTTATAATGCCCCGGTGAAAAGGTTGGTGGCCACAAAGCAGGATCAAGGCGTGCTCGGAGCAGAGGTTGAAATCGAGGGGATCGGCCGGAATTTGGCCAGGGCAAAAAAAGTGATCCTTGGGCTGAACGGATTCGGTGCCAATCGCGAAATGCTTAAAAAGTATATACCTGAAATGGCCGATGCCTATTATTTCGGCCATGAGGGCAACACAGGCGAAGGAATCCTCTGGGGAGAGGCGCTTGGGGCCCAACTGGATTGCATGGGAGCCTACCAGGCTCACGGATCGGTTGCCTATCCCCATGGAACGCTGCTTACATGGGCCGTTATTAGCCTGGGGGGCTACCAGGTCAACTTGCAGGGGAAACGGTTTGTAAACGAGTATCATGGTTACTCGGAGCATGCCCTTGATGTTTTGAAACAAGAAGATGGGGTTGCCATAGAGATCTTCGATCAGCGTATCTATGATACCGTCATCGAATATGAGGATTTCAGGCAATGTCTGGAAATAGGTGCGATTAAAAAATTCGAAAACATTGAAGATTTGGCTGTATCTTTTAGACTGCCTGTTGAGAAGATGATGCATACGCATGAGGAATTTCAAAAGGCTGCCATGGGGGAAATCCAAGATCCACTGGGCCGCAAGAAATTTGAAATACCTTTGAAACCTCCCTATTTCGGTGTAAAGGTTACGGGTGCCCTTTTCCATACCCAGGGTGGACTAAAGGTCAATCATCGCGGCCAGGTGATTTGTATGGACGGTTCCCCGATTCCAAATCTATATGCGGGTGGAGGAACGGCAGTGGGGTTTTCCGGAAAAGCGGGCCCCAAAGGTTATCTATCGGGCAACGGTCTGCTATCTGCCCTTGTTTTGGGTAAAATCGCCGGTGAAGATGCCGCGCGCTCTTACCGGCAAACTGGTTAATTTGAGTACGCAACTCACTGTTGGTAAGAGGAGGATTGAAATGTCTAACTATCTCGACCACATCGCAGAATTTATTTGTAATTGCCAATTTGATCATCTACCGTCAGACGTCATTAAAAGAACATGCGAAGTTACGGCGGATACGTTGGCCGCTATCGCTGCCGGGGCTCAGGAAGAAGAGGTGAAAGTCTTATCAGAGAGAATCCTGGCGAACAACGACCAGGGCATTTGCACGATCTTTGGCTCAGGAGAAAGAACAGAGGCCTCAAAAGCCGCATTGATCAACGGGACGGCCGGGACTTTTCTCGAACTCGACGAAGGTAACCAATTCGGCAGAGGACATCCTGGAATCCATGTGATCCCTGCCGCCCTGGCGATAGCAGAAGAAAAAAGTCTGTCCGGACGTGATTTTATAACCGCCCTCGTACTGGGATACGAAATCGGGACACGTATAGGCATTGCCTGTAAACTGAGAATGTCCATGCACCCCCACGGAACATGGGGGACGGTTGGGGCAGCTGTTGCGGTCGGAAAGCTGTCAGGCTATGACGTGTCAACAATGAAACAAATCATTAATATCAGCTCATCTCTCGGTTTGGCGACCAGTCGGCGGACGATGCTGGAAGGAGGAACCGTCCGAAACGTCTATGCCGGTGTCAGTGGGTATATGGGGATCATGGCTCACGATCTGGTGCGGTCCGGTTTTATCGGTGAGGCAGACGGACTCCAGACCGTCTATGGTTCCGTTGTTTCCGAAAGTTTCGATACCAAAGTGATGACAGAGGAACTCGGCAACCGCTTCGAGATAGGTCGCAATTATTTCAAAATACACGCCTGTTGCCGATACAATCATGCCACTCTGGATGCCCTTGACGAAATCATGTCCCGGCGGCCGCAACAAAAGATCATGCCGGATGAAATCGATAAGGTGGAGGTCAAGACGTATTCTCTGGCGGCTCAGCTCAGTGATCCCAACCCACAGAACATGCTGGCCGGCAAGTTTTCCATCCCTTTTGCCGTCGCAACTTCGATTGTTCACGGATCCACGGGAATTCATAGCTTTACTCCTGAGGCCATCCAGAATCCGGTTGCCAGGGAATTGGCTCAGAAGGTCTCCGTGGTTGAAGATCCCGAGCTGACCGCCATGATGCCGGCTCACAGGCCTTCTAAAATGAAGGTGGTTTTGAAAGATGGCTCGGTCCTGGAGGCCGAGACCCTTATGAACAAGGGTGACGCCGAAGATCCATACAGTTCCGATGACCTGCGGATTAAGTATTATGAGTTAACGGATCAGGTCTGGAGCCGCAACATCGCAGAGGCCGTTTATCAGGACGCCATGAATTTACCGGAATTGAATACTATCACCCAGATGACCGGCCACATTCAAAGCGCCGGTTCATAATAGAAAAATGAAGCACCGACGCCCGTTGACGGCAACCACCAGCCAAAAGAATGAATCTGTTTTTTGCCCGGTTCCAATTAGGGCTTTACCAAATCCCCAAAAGCGAACCGAACAAGGATCTTGAATCGATGTCGGGTTACGACCTGATTGTGAAAAGCGCGCACAAAGGCCCCTGCCTTCCAAACGAAGAAAGGGATGCCGTCGACTGCCTGGCGGAATATGCGGTTTCCACCCGGCTCGAGGACCTACCTTGCGAGGTCGTAGAGCATGCGCGCCATGTATTTCTGGACACCCTCGGCGTGATCATGGGAGGCTCGATTGAACCCCAGGCCTCTGCTATGGCCCACCGATTGGGACGTCAAGGCGGCGGGCCCTGCACGGTCATTGGCCATAACCTTCAATCGAGTAAATTGAATGCTGCGCTGGTCAATGGGACCGCAGCCACCTGGCTGGATTTTGATTCCGGACATAGACCACCGCCGGGAAAACCCCTTCTGCCTGCCGCCCACCCGCCGGTTCACCTCGTTCCGGCTGCCCTGGCGGCGGCGGAAGCTATGGGTGCATCGGGCGCTGAGTTTTTGACGGCCTTGGTCGTGGGGTATGATATCGGCGCTCGGATTGGTATGGCCAGCCGTTTGAGGGCGGAAATTCATCCCCATGGCACCTACCATAATGTCTCTGCGGCTTCAGCCGCGGC
>PVMK01125888.1_pt1 | contig 26949 bp, 24 predicted proteins | sample 1853481 | NCBI WGS metagenome assembly PVMK01 (sample SAMN08533507, study PRJNA380276) | Marine sediment metagenome, whole genome shotgun sequencing project. | reverse complement strand
TTCCATTTCGACAAGTTTAAGATTGGCCTTATCAATGCGATCTAAAAATTCTTTGTCAGTGCTGTCTCCATTTGCAAGCGCTTCCTCAAGCGCTGCAATCAATTTGGGTTCACTCTCGCGATACCGTCTTTCCCACTTTTTGTCTTGGGTAAACGCGTAATTCCGGGCCGACTGGGTCAGAACTTCATCGTAATAATCGATCAACAATGCAAGCTCACGTAATAGTGAGGCCTTTTCAAGACCTCTTATGCTTTGTGTATCGGACTCATGAATGGATTCAGCAGCTTTGGCAGCTTGGGATAGCGGAACATAGCCGAAAGCAAACACGATTAGGATAACAGCCGTTAATTCTTGCATAAATTTTCGCATGATTGTCATCCTTTTACCCTCTAATGAAAATCTGTATTGCAAATTCGTACGAGACAGTGAACTTAATGGGAAGTTCACACATAAGCCATAGGTTGTGTTTGAAAATCAAAGTTAGAACTTGAGGATAACCCTAACTATAAATTAGTCCGATTGCATAATGCTTACTCAAATCTTCAATATTTTGCAAGGGTTTGAATTGTGGACTACGTGCCTATATACACCATTCAGTGTGCCCTTTAAATTGTTGGATTGCCAAATGAAATGTTTACTCTTTTATAAATAGGTGACCGGCTCAAGCCCTTTGCGCCTTCGCAGCGCTTCCAGAAGACCGACGGTTCCGGTCATCATATTGTCGCCCCAGGGAGCACCATATTCGATGGGTAGCTGAGAGCCCGCAAGCAATTTTCGTTTGGGACCTGTTGCGACAATGGTTTCGATGGCGCTGAATCCAACGGTCCGGCGCAGAAAGGCCCCATGGCCGCCCTGGGACAATATCTGCCGGTGGCTCAGTTTCCCATCCGCCAGATTGCGCAAAAGATCCTCCAGCTTATCAAGTGTAATATCCTGGGTGTGATATTCAAAAAAGCCTGCAATTTCTTCGCCGGCCATAGCCGCGCCAACCGTATGAGAGGTGGCGATATCCAGGAGCAAAACCGGTTTCTTTCCCTGGGCCAAGCTATCCATTGAGGCTCCCAGAATAGCCGCCATGCCGCTGTCCATGACATAAATTTCTGCGGCCGGCAATTCTGCGGCACTGCGGGCAATCGATTTCAGGCGGTTCATCGTCACCGGCACCTCGTTGGATTTGTAAAGCAGGCTGTGGGGATGCGGATTTTTTTCCAGGTGGGCCTGGAACATATTATGACGATAATCCAAATGCGATATCCCCGGCGGGGGCACTCCGTGGTCCTGGGCACAGATGGCAACCACATCAAATTCATAGGGAACCCCAAAGCTTTTAACGATATCCGTCAACCGGCGGGGTTCAATATCGCTTAATGTGATTACGCTGTAGTTTTGATTTCCGCGCATATCTTCCGCGCGGTCATCTTCCACCAGCTTGATACCCCAGGATTTGACTTTTTCCGAATCATGGTTGAGCGTTGATGCCGCTGAAACCGACATGATGACTTCAGCCTGCCTGGCGCGCTCCAGCAAGACTTGCGTAATCGGTCCCCCGCCCATCTCATTGCCCACCACCAGTAAATTTCCGGAAACCGCCATGGCCTTTTCGGCCAAATACCTGACCGGCGATTTGACCACGGCTTTGTAATGCAAATCCGACTGGGTATCATAGAACAAAACATCCATCGTTCCGGCACCGATATCAATCATTAATAATCTGCTCATGGATAATCCTCACAACTTTGAAACCCAAACCCTATGGTCATTTTTTACCCGGCTCATTAAAAACAACCCCAATGCAGCCATAACGACGGAGATTGCAAATGAATGCGTGTAACTTCCGGTTGAGTCCCGCAACACCCCTGTAATCCAATGGGTTAAAATGGCACCGAAACCATAAAAGGGGGTCCAGGCACCGATAACCGTCCCCATGGCTTCTTTTGGAAAATAATCTCCGGCACAGGCGCCATAGATCGGAAACGTCACGCCATAAAAAATAGCCACAATCCCGACAAATATGCATAACAGGGTCCAAGAATCGCCAGCAAACAAAACCCCTGCCAGCGCAGCGGTGATGAAGGCATTCGAAATCATAATGGTTTTTTTACGGCCCAGATAATCCGATAAAGGCAACACCGTCAGCACACCCACAATTTGACCCAGCCCATGAATCGTAGCCAGCATGCTGGCTTTTTCCAAGGGCATCCCGAGCTGATATGTGGCGTAGTCGACCATGAATGTTGTAATCGCATAAAGACTGTAGGCAATCGCAAAATATGAGAAGCCAATCCGCCAGAAAAGGCGGTTTTTAAACACGGTGATCAATGCGATTCGTTTTTTGGGGGTCTCCATCTCATTGTGTTGATCTTCCTCGGCGATCTTTTGTCCCCAGGGCAGACAGCCGGCGCTTTGGGGATCGCTTCTAAGAAAAATGCCATTTGGCACCACCATAAACAGGGCCATCCCTCCTAAAAAAAACCAGGCATAATGCCAGCTGAAGCGATCGACAATCAGGGGAAATACCGCCCCCATGGTTGCAAATCCCAAACCATACCCCGTCGCAAGAATTCCCAGGGCCAGACCCCGACGCTGGAAAGCAAACCAGCGCTGCACCAGGGTAATCACAGGGGCCCATAAGCCGGTTGCCCCCAAACCGGCTACGCCGAAGAAAAAACAAGCCGACCATAACGCTTTAACCGTGCCCATCATGAAGACGCCGAAACCAAGAATCAGCAAGCATACCGTAATCACCCACCGCGCCCCGAGTCGATCTGTAAGATACCCCGCAAGCGGCGTGATGGTGATATAAGCAAAAAAATAACTATTGTAAATCGTGCCTCCGGCGGCCCTCCCAAAATCAAGCGTCCGGATCATCTCCGGCAATACCACGCCAAAGCCCAGACGAATTGAGTAATTGATAAACATATTAATAAAACAGATACCCAGCACAATCCAGGCCCAGTGATACGTGTGGTTTTTTCCCACCCTGCCCTTCCTTTGTTTCGTCACTTGATGTTTAGTATTCTGAACAAATCATTACGAATTTGAGATCATTCACATTTGTTCCGGTTGCCCCTGTTTGGATAACATCACCTAATTTCAAGAGGGCTGGCGTTACATCATGTCTTTTAAGGCTATCAAATAGATCAATACCGGCCTGGCGAGCTCGTGACACAAATCCCTCATCCGCTATTGCACCGGCAAAGTTGGTTGGACCATCGGTACCATCGGAATCCAGGCCGACAATTACCATATTTCTCATATTTTCCACAAATAATGACGCACTCACCACAAATTCCTGATTTGGCCCCCCTTCACCGGCCGTCCCATCAATTTTCACGGTGGTCTCGCCACCACCGATTACGACACATGGCGGGGTCAGGGGTCTGTTGTTTAACGAAATCTCAGCGGCTATGGCGGCAAATGTTCGTCCGAGTTCTTTGCTTTCGCCTTCAAACATGCTGGATAAAATCATCGTATTGAAACCGAGGTTTTTCGCTTTTTGCGCTGCGCTTTCACAGGCAACGTCTCCTTTGATAAGGATGTAATCATGACGATTGCGCCCGCCGAGATCATTTTCTTTAGGCGTTTCCTGGTCAGGACCTGCGCTTTTCAGAAATTCGCTCACAGACCTGGGAACCTTTGCCCACAGGTCATATCTTGTAAGGGTTGATCTGGCGTCATCGAAGGTGGATGTGTCCGGAACTGTTGGGTCTGTGATATAGTCCAAAGGATCTCCGATCACATCCGAAACAGTTAAATTGATGAGATGTGTCTCCGGGTGAATCGCCTGCGCCAATCTGCCCCCCTTTATCCGGCTGAGGTGTTTCCTCACAGCATTGATTTCAATGATATTGGCGCCACAGGTTAATAGAAGCTGATTAACTGCTTTTTTGTCGTCCAGGGTTACGCCTTGTACCGGAAGTGGCAACAAAGCCGAGCTTCCACCCGTTACGCATCCAAAGACAATATCCCCGGGTTGAGTTTGTTTAGCCAAATATAGGGCCTTTTGCGAAGCTGCCAATCCGGATTCATCCGGGATCGGGTGGCTGGCCAGATGCAACCTGGCGTGGGATAGTTTTCCTTGCTGTCCATATTTACAAACGATGACTCCATCGGCAATCCTATCGCCCAGCAGCTCTTCTAATGCCTTGGCAATCGGGTAAGTCGCTTTTCCAGCCCCCAGCAGGAAAATACGGTTATGCTTTTTCAGGTTAAATTGAAGTTTGCCGACAATCAGTTCATTACCTCGAACTGAAACAAGATCTTTTGTTGCGCTATAAGGATCTGCTTTGGCGAGGGCATATTCGATAATTTCTAATGCGGTTTTGCGAGCCTCAATATTTCCGTGAGACAATAGCTGATCCGTGTTTTTAATGTAAGTCATTCCGTGTCTCCGTCAAAATGGCTTTTCTTGCAGAAGCAGTTAAATGGTTGCCGCAAGCATCCATATTTTAACCTTGGCGAATCATCATTGATATCCAGGAGATCCGGTTTTAGAGGCCAAATCGAAATTGGATATTAGCACGGTCTGGCAAAATTTTCCCGGGCATAAGTGGCTGCATCGCCCAGTTCTTCTTCGATCTGAATAAGCCGGTTATGCTTTGAGGTTCTTTCTCCTCTCACCGGCATTCCGGTTTTTATCTGACCGCTGTTCAAAGCCACAACAAGGTCCGCAATGATCGGATCTTCAGTTTCTCCGGACCTTTCGGAAACTTGAACACCATAATTGTTTCGATATGCAAATTCGGCTGCATCTAACGCTTCAGATAGCGTTCCGATTTGGTTAACCTTGAAAAGCAAGGCATTGGCAGCTCTTTTTTCAATACCCTTTCTAAGTCTATCAATATTGGTGGCAAAAAGATCATCTCCAACAATTTGAACGTCTAGCTCCTTCGTTAATTTGACATACCCTTCGAAGTCTTCCTCTTGCAAAGGATCCTCCATCGATGCAACCGGATACCTGGCTGCTACCGCTTTATAAAGGTCGATCAAAGCATCTCTATCATAGGTCTTTCCGTTCAGCTCATAGACATTTTTATCCTTGTTAAACCATGAATTTGAAGCCAGATCCATTGCGTAAACGATATCTTCGCCTTCGGTATATCCCGCCAAATTAACTGCTTTAGACAAAAATTCAAACGGTTCCCAGATGCCGCGCATCGGAGTAGCAAACCCACCTTCATCACCGGTATTTGTTGCCAGGATTCCGAATTTATTTATTATCAAGTCTCGCAATTTTTCGTTAATGGCGGTCGTCCATTCAAGCGCTTCCTTATAGGAATTTGCACCTATCGGCATGATAATAAACTCCTGGATTTCAAGGTCATTGGCCGTGAGTTGCCCGCCGTTGATAAAATTCATTAAAGGCACCGGAATCACATGACTATTTGGGTTTAAATATCGATGTAGCGGGACACCGCATACTGCGGCCGCAGCGCGTGCTACTGCAAGGGAAACGCCCAATATGGCATTGGCTCCTAAACGACTTTTGTCCGGGGTTCCATCCAATTGCTTCATGGCCATATCGATATTGCGTTGTTCGGTAACATCCATTCCATTCAGCGCCTGGTTGATTTCACTCTGCACATTTTTTACAGCTTTTAAAACCCCCAACCCTTTATAACGTTGCGGGTCACCGTCGCGAAGCTCGTGGGCTTCATGTGTTCCGGTCGATCTGCCGGCCGGGACATCAGCCCTGCCTTTGAGCTCTCCGTTTACCCATACATCTGCCTGAATGGTCGGCCAGCCTCTGCAGTCAATTATCTCTCTGGCAACAACTTTCGAAATTTTGGCCTTCGACATAACTTCTATCCCCCTTATAAATCTTGTTCTTCAATATATTCAAATTACAATGAAATTTCCATTACAGCAGAGAGAACACCGCGCACAAGGTCAAAAAAAAATTGACCCCCTTAATGTGATCACCAAGGGGATGTTATCGCCATTTGACATCTTTTGTAAAGAAAGCTGTTGCGATACCGGTCATAAGTGCAAACCGCATCAATACGCCGGAAGTCGCTGAATTCATAATTTCCGATGAGGACGCCGACAGGGTTGCCCTCGGATGAGGAATGTTTATGCATCCTTAGTGCAGTAGAAATTCTATCCGAAACGCTAAAAGATCCTGTCAGCCCTGTCTGTATTATTGGTGGTGGTACGGTTATACCGGTTGTCATAAATATGTTCCGTTTGCCAGATTTGCTAACAAGCGACATGGTGGTGTGTAGCGGTTTGAAATTATTATAAAAGAAGACAACCGCTATATTAATGAAGAAAAATTATTAGAGCGTTTGCATCTGGCCATATTGGACGTTATCGACAACCCTGAGAAGACACAACAAACTACCGCTATCGGAACGTGGCAGAAATCGGGGCTTGATCTGGCTGAGATTAACTATGCTTTTTGGATTGACAAAATGCACGAATTGGAAATTACGATCAATACGGATGCGCGGTTTGTGGTAAGGCAAACCGAAAATGGGTGGCGGCATCTCTTCGGGAGTGGTTCTTTTGCCGTTGATAAAGGCCTACGTACCGATTGCAAAAAAAGTAATCATTAAAAATCGAGCTTCTGCGCCCGATAGGCGCTTAAATAATTCGTGCAATAATCATCGTTGCCCAACAAAGTCTCTGCGGCAATAATACTGGCCATCATTTTTCGATCAAGGGGATTGACAATGGCACCATCCAGCCCTTTCGCCATCGCCATGACCATCAAGGTTTGATTCAGAAACTTTCTGTTGGGAAGCCCAAAAGAAATGTTTGATAGCCCGCACATAATATGAATGCCTGCAAAGGTTGCTTTTATCTTTTCTATTGCATTTAGAAATTCAGCGCCAAAATTTGTATCGGTTGCAATCGGCTGTACTAACGGATCTACGTAAATATTATCAGCGGGTATATTCTTTTGCAGCAGGCTGTTTACCAGTTTGTCCGCGATCGCCATCCGATCGTCGGTCGTCTTCGGCATGCCTTCGTCGCTCATGCACAACGCCACCACTTTAAGATCGGTTCCGGCCACAAGCGGCAGCAAACTCTCAAAGCGATCCTTTTCGAGCGAAATTGAATTGATCAGGGCGGTACCTTTGTGGACCGCCATGGCGGCTTCAATTGCTTTGGGATCCGGGCTGTCCAGGGAACAGGGACCATCCACGACGGATTGGACTGTCATCACCAGCCATTCCAGGTATTCGGGTTCTTTCCCCACGAATACACCGGCGTTAACATCAATATAGTCGGCACCGGCCTCACGCTGATCTTTGGCAACCTGCTGGATCTCATTCTGATCCCGGGCCTCGATCGCTGCGGCTATGGCCTTGCGGCTCGCATTAATCAGTTCTCCGACAATAATCATAAATAACTCCTTCAACTTAATTAATTTGCCCTGAAAAAAATAGCCATAACAGGGTTGGGTATAGTAAATTCGTTCTTTGAAAATTGAAGAAAACATTTAGATGTTGATCCGGGCGGATTAATTAATTTATGCTGCGCATTTTGTTTTGCGCTTAGCCGCTTTAGCCTTTTTCATGGCCTGCAAGCGTGTTACTTTGCGCATAATCCAGGCAGCAGTCGCCCAAACCACATTGGTCGTGTCGCCCTCCGGGCCCTTATATCGGCAGCGATCCATGCGGTGATCTGCTTTTAAGTGCCCAATGACCGGCTCGATCTTCACCCGCTGCTTTAATGCCTTTTTAAACCAGGGCGCATCGCGATGAACAGGTGCTCAACATCTCTTGCTTAGCACTATTTAATAAAATGATAATTGATCCCCCATTTGGCTTAAAAACTAAATAAAAATGTGAATCCTTAGTTAGCCGGGGGCCCCGAATCGGGGCCCCATCCGGCTTTAGGACTTTCACGAGCAAACAGGGATTATATGATCCCACAACACTTTCATGCCTGCTTTTTAGGCAAAAATGGGATGCGCCCAGGAACTGGCTTTCAAATAAAAAACATCACCGAAAATTGTTAAGAAAATTTCAAAGGGTTATTTCATGGGTGGTAAATCTTTGAAATTTTTTACAACCTTAATTTTTCCGGCCTCAAGATCGTCCGCTATCTTTTGCACCTTATCATTGATTTCTTTGCTGACATTATGAATCGGGAACTGGTTATATCTTCCTTTGCCCTTGCCATAGTCAAGCCTCACATACCCGTTTTTTTCACCCTTCAACTTTTTTGCAACGATTTGATCCAGTCCCTGACTAAAATTGGTGAGGTCTGCCGACAGGTAATTCGCCGGGAGAAGGGCTGACTTATCTGTGTGAAAAGCAGTAAAATAAACCGGTTTGCCTGATTGTCTTATCGCGCTGATAGCGCCATGGAGGCCAATGCTTAGACTGCATATGATGACATCGCAATCTTTGGCGATAAGACCTTCAGTAGCCTGTCTGGCTTTGACGGGATTGTACCAGGCACCCACAAACGCGTATGTCAGTGAAGCATCCGATCCGGCATCCCGAATGCCCTGGGTGATGGCGTTTATTTCTCCGCGATACAAAGGTAGATCCATCCCCACAATGTATCCGATTTTGCCTGTTTTGGTCGTTAAAGCGGCCAGGTGGCCAAAAGGATATTTCGGCACGTAAAACTGTCGATTCATGTAAAAGAAGTTGGGAAGCATTTTTTCCGGCTTTGCATCGATTTCAATTATGAAGGAAACGTCCGGAAATTTAGGACCAAATTTCTTAACGGTCCCCACAAACTCAGATCCATGCACCCAGATAAGGTTAAAGCCATCGTTGATATATTCCTTTATGACTCTTTCCATATCCGGTACCGCCACTCTTTCCGAATAGGCAGATTCTACATTGTATTTTTTTGATACTTCTTGCAGTGCGATATAGGCAAGTGTGTTAAAATCTCCATCTGTAATCGGAGCTCCAAAAGGTACAGCTATTTTGACTTTCTGTTCCCCTGCTTCAGCAATAGAAAACACGAGAACTGCAATCATCCCCACCAAAAGCAACGTTTTGATAAATCTAAATTTTTTCATCCTATCCTCCTTTGCTCCTCGATTAAAAATTCAACCCGAGAATTATTTTTGCGCCTCAATCCTAAAAATAACTGATGCGGATCAAGACCGCGCTACAACCCCATTCGACACAAGCATCTGAAAAATAATTTGTCCGTCACCACCTCCCTTCTTAAGATCGATAATCACCCACCCGAAAATAGAGGAAACAACTTCATCTCGATAAATTCCTTTTCCTTTACATCCTTCCGGTTGGTTTCATGGCCGCTGATATTAGCTGCCTCCTGATATTTTTTGCGATGCGCTTTGAATCGCTTCAATAATTTTCGTATACCCCGTACAGCGGCAAAGATTCCCTGATATGCCGGTCTTTATTTCTAATTTCGTCGGCTGCGGGTTTTTATCCAATAAGGCCTTGGTTGAAAGCACCATCCCCGGTGTGCAGAAGCCGCATTGAACCGCACCCTTTTCCACAAATGCCTCTTGAATCGGGTCCAGTTTATTGCCATTCGCTATGCCTTCGATAGTATCGATATTGCGCCCATCGGCTTTCATTGCCAAAACCAAACAGGCATTGACGGTCTTGCCATCCATAATCACGGTGCAGACACCACAATCACCGGTATCACAGCCTCGCTTTGTTCCGGTCAAATCAAGCTCATCTCTAAGAACATCCAAGAGGATGGTGTTAGGCTTAACTGATATTTGATAAACTTCGCCATTGACGGTTAGCGTTATTGCGCTTTTCTCTGTATCCACCAATCGAACCTCCTATGAATTATTTGCGGCCTGCGCTATTGCCTGTTGAATCCCCCGCTGTGTTAATACCTGCACCATTTCCTTGCGATATTCAACTGAACCCCGTATATCGGTGATCGGTTTTGTTTCTTCTGAAGCCACTCTGGCGGTTTCATCGATAAGGGCAGTCTCTAATTTCTGCCCTCGAAGGATTTCTTCCGCCTTAAACGCCCGAATCGGTACGGGTGCAACCGCACCTAGCGCAATGCGGATATCGGTGCAGCTGCAACCATCGGCTGACAGCCACAGGACGATCCCAACACCAACAACCGCTAGATCCATGGCGCGTCTTGGACTTAACTTCAGATAAACAGCGCAAGAAGGCGCAGATGCAACAGAGATATCAATGCCGGTAAGGATTTCATCGGGCTTTAACAGGGTCTGACCGGGTCCTGTGAAAAATTTTACAAGCTCAACTGCATCTTCGCCTGCGGAGCCGAAAATTCTGACTTTTGCATCGAGTCCCAGAAGCGCCGGCGCTGAATCCGCCGAGGGAGATGCATTGCACAGGTTGCCGCCGATGGTCCCAAGATTGCGTATCTGTACTGATCCGATTGAACGACAGGCCTGGGCCAGAATATTAAACTTTTCCTGGATGACGCTCGATGATTCTATATCACTGTGGGTGCACAGGGCCCCGATCTTTAAGACATCTTCTTGGTTGTATTCTATGGTGTTTAATCCGGGAAGGCAGCTGATATCTATTAAATAGGCCGGGCGGACTGTTTTTTGTTTCATATTGACCATTAAGTCTGTTCCGCCGGCAATGACTCTCGCTTTACCATTAAATTGAGAAAGCAGCGAACACGCTTCCGCTAACGTCTCGGGCCTGAGATATTTGAATCTAGGTAAAGACATTTTTCTACCTCGCTGATGTGTTTTGCACTAATTACTTCCCATATGTCTTCCAAAATTATCTTCAATTAGCTGGAACTTATTTTATTTATTTAATTCCTTTAGTGCTTTTCGCACTTTTTCAGGTGTAATCGGCAGTTCTTTGATTCTAATTCCGGCAGCATCATAAATGGCATTGGCAATAGCGGGGGCGACCGGTACCAGGCAGGCTTCACCGGCTCCCTTGGCCCCAAAGGGACCGGTAGGGTCTGGTTCTTCAATCAGGATTAACCGAATATCCGGTACATCCAACGCCGTGGGTATTTTGTAATCAACCAAATTCGGATTTTCCACTTCTCCAGCCTTGTATTGAATCCCTTCGGTAAGCGCATACCCAACCCCCATCACGATCCCGCCCTCGATCTGGCCCTCCAGGGCTAAAGGATTTATGCATTTGCCGACATCCTGAATCCCAGTACACTTTAATACATGGACGATACCGGTTTCAGTATCCACTTCAACCTCAGCAATAATCGTACATGTCTGAAAAGAAGGTCGCCCTCGCGCAGGGTACCCGGCCACCTGTTCTTTAATAATAGAACCGCCCTTATCGAAAAAAGACCCGCGCCCGATAATCGATCCCCCCTTCTCCCATATATGGGCAAGTGACAGCTCCTGCATGGAAATCCTTTTATCGGGAGAGCCTTTTACGTTCACATTTTTGTCGGATATTTCCAGGTCCTCAACTCGGGTTTCTAGCCTTGCACCGGCCAGTTCCAAAAGCTGCTGTTTCAGATCTGCGGCTGCGCGCCTCACCGCTTCACCGGTCGTGCGTGTAATCCTGCTGCCCACGGTCCCAAAATCCCAGGGTGATATATCCGTATCACCGCCGATATAAGAAATATCCGCTATGGATACGCCTAATTCTTCAGCGGCAATCTGAGTCAGTGTGGTCGCGCTGCCCTGTCCGGCATCGATGACGCCCGTTATCAATGAATAGGTGCCATCATCGTTTGCGATTAGATTCGATCCAGAGCCAAAAAGACCACAGCCCATTATTATACAGGCGACACCACGCCCGACTTTGCGGCCATCCTTTTCCAAACGTTCTTTTTCTAAGGGGCCTACCGAAGTAGAAGCTACCTCAAGTGTTTCTTTTAGACCACAGCTGTATACCTTCTGCCCGGTGGGCATTTCGGCCCCATTTTTTTCAAAACAATTCTTTAATCGCAATTCAACTGGATCGATGCCCAATTGGTGGGCAATCATATCGATTTGAGATTCTCCGGCGAAGTAAGGTTGAGGACTACCGTATCCGCGCATGGCGCTGAACGGCTGCTTATTGGTGTAGACGCAATATGAATCGACTTTTATATTGGGTATATTATAGGCGCCGCATGAACCGAGCGCACCGCCATAGGTCGCACCCGGTCCTTCTTGTGCGAAAGCCCCGGTATCATATGTTAATTTAACTTCACGGCTTAGAATGATTCCATCTTTGCGGACGCCCGTCTTGATATTGGCCATTACAGGATGCCGCGGGTTTGTGGTCATAAATTCTTCTTTGCGCGTCAGCAACAGTTTAACCGGCAATCCCGATTTTTGAGTCAACAGCAGAGAGATACCCAGCGGGATATAGGCCTGCTTTCCGCCAAAGGCCCCGCCGACCGGCATGGCCTTGAACCTTAATTTGTTCATGGGTATCTGCAGCGCTTCGGAAATTTGCTCCCTGAGCGGAAATAGATAGCAGCTGGATGTCCAAAGCGTAATTTTGCCTGAAAAATCGATATCCGTGAGAACCGGTTGGGGCTCTAAATAGCATTGATGAACGGCCTGGGTGTTAAAGGTATCTTCGAATACAAAATCAGCTGCATTGAAACCTTGATCCACATCGCCTTTTTGCATCTTTGAGTGGAAGCATATATTCCCATATTTTTCGGTCTCAATACCGCAGATGTAGTTTTCAACGTCTTCGTGAATTTTGGGAGCCCCATCCTGCATCGCTTCAAGCGGGTCAAATAAAGCGGGCAATTCTTCATATTCCACATCGATCAATTCAAGTGCCGCTTCAGCCGTATCTTCATCGCAGGCAGCCACGGCTGCGATCGGCTCTCCAATATAACGCACCTTTTTATGCGCAAATAGGGTTTCATCCTTTACAAACCAGCCGACTCTGATATTAGGCGTATCCATGGCGGTAACAATCGCCTTAACGCCGGCAAGCTTTTCGGCTTTGCCGGTATCAATGTTAAGCAGCTTTGCATGCGGCAACGTACTTCTCTTAATTTTACAATATAACATCCGGGGTAATTTTAAATCGCCGACATATTTCGTGTTGCCGGTAAGTTTTTCAGGCGCATCAACGCTTGGGACTCTTTGACCAATTATTGATGTTGTTTTTGGCATATTTATACCCCGCAGCTATGTATAATGTATATTTCCCTTTGAAATCCCAATTACCGCTATGATGGTCTTATATCGAGATGCATTCATCCAATTGTAGAAATTTCAGTGGAAAATTAAAGATCATCTTTCATCTTGCAAATGATGAATTTCCTTCTCCAATTTCTCATATCATTTTTCTCTGCACTCTAAGTTAACCCTGCTCAAATTTTTCGACATATCTTCAGCACCCCTATTCAAAGTTGTTCTTCTCCCAGAAAACCACATTACTCTCTGCTGTAAGCTTCCCCGACCGATGCTGGAAACTCGATATGCTTCTTGAATACGATCATGATAATCAGCATAGCAATAAAAGGCAGCATCAGAAAGAACTGATAGGGCACCCCGGTTGACATGACTTGCAGACGATAAGCAGCGACTTCAATCGCAGCAAATAAAAAAGCGCCTAGTATTGCTCTTTCAGGCTTCCAGCTTGCAAAAACGACAATCCCGATGGCCATAAAACCCCGACCCCCGGCCAGACCCATTGTATAGGTTCCTGTAAGGATCATGGGAAGATATGCACCGGCGATACCGATTACGGCCGAACCGACAATGGTCATCGCATATCTTCTTTTAACGACATTGATGCCAACAACATCAGCGGCTCTCGGATTTTCGCCAATTGCCCTGGTTTCAAGGCCGATTTTGGTTTTATAAAAAAACCACCATGTGATGACGGTCGTCGCATACATAAAGTAGACAACGATATTATGTTTAAGAAAACCGGAGAGAATCGGTATTGTTGACACATAGGGGATCGTTACCACGGGTGTCGCCGGCGCCAGAGGAAAAAACAAATCCTGCGCGAAGATATTATAAATTAAATCAGACAGTCCGGACCCCAGGATAATCAGAGCCATCCCAATGATAAATTGATTCACTTTTAAAAATTCATGCACAAATACAAGAACAAGCCCAAAGGCGGCTCCCACGAGTGCTCCCGCAAGGTAACCCAGAAACCAATTTTTGCTAAAATAGGAAACCAGAAATCCGGAAGATGCCGCCGCCAACATGATACCTTCACCCGCGATATTGAAAATCCCCGCTCGGCCCCCAATCAAAATGCCAAGCGCGACCAACGTATATATGTTGGCGTAGACAATGGCTTGACTAATGAAAGTGTTGATTAACTCCATCATTTCATCCACTTGCTCAACTTTGCTTTTATGATGACCACAGATAGCACGATTACGGCCTGAGAAACGAATACGAGCTCGACAGGTACTCGCATCGTTCTTTGCAAGGCGTCAGCTCCCACTAAAAGAACAGAAATTAGAAATGCCGCGATTGGAATAAGTGACGGATTTTCGGCGACAACCAAGCCCGTCAAGATTCCAAACATTCCGTATTCGGCGCCGCTCGTTGTCGCAAAACCCTCGATCAGCTTGCCGTGAATATTCATGACTTCCAGGCAGCCACCCAATCCCGCAAATCCGCCGCCCATAAAAAAACTAATAACGATAGTTCTCTTAAAACTTATTCCATATGTCCGGGCCGCATGTAAGTTATGTCCAACCGAGGTAATTTCATAACCGAGCTTTGTCTTCTTTAATAAAATATTGACAAAAATAATGGCACCGATGGCTAAAATAATTGAATGCGGAATACCCCAGAAAAATCCTAGAGTCCCGGATTCAGGCAGCGGATAGGTTATGGGGTTCCCCTCACTCGGATCTCTGAAGGGAGGTGTCGAACCGATAAAAGCGAGAAAAAGCATGGCGATAAAATTTAACATAATCGTCGAAACGATGGGGTCGATTTTATGCCTGGCATTTAAAAACCCGGCGAGCCCGCCCAGCAATGCCCCTGATGTGATTCCCACGAGCAGCAGCACGGGAACCATCACAAAGGCCGGCAGGCCGGCACTGCTAATCGATAATCCGACCACTGCCGTCATTGTACCGCCGAACATCATTTGACCCCACCCGCCAAGATTAAACAAATGACAGAAAAATGGGATGATGAAGGCATATGTAGTAAAAATAAGCGGAATGGTTTTTTTGATGGTTTCCTGAAAGCCAAAAGAAGAAGCAAAACTGGTGGTCGTCAACGTTTTCAGAGCTTTAATGACATCATAACCGAGAACAGCAACCAAGCCTGAAATAACAGTGAAAGCCAGCAGGATGGCAAATCCGTAAATCGTCAATGTTCTATAAAAATTTGTCAGCCATAAATTTTCCCCGCTCCTTTCCCCTAACATCTTCAGGCTCCTATCATCAAAAGGCCGATTTGATATTTATCAAATTCATTTCTATTAAAAATACCTTTGAGTTCACCCTTGCGTAAAACGGCGATTCTATCACTTATAATCATTAACTCGTCCAGATCTTCATTGACCCATAGAACTGCACTACCATTGTTTCGGGTTTCAACGAGTTTTTCGAAGATGAATTCTACTGATGATATGTCAAGACCGGAGGTGGGATTGTGTGTCACAAAGAAATGTATCGGACTCAACAACGCCCTGCCGATAATAACCTTTTGAATATTCCCCCCCGATAATCGCTTAATTTCTAATTCTTCCGTTGGCGTATGAATTTTATAATTCTCAACGACTTCTCTGGCAGCATTTTTGGCTTCATCCCAATTAATAAAGAATCGGTTTTTGATAAAGCGCTGCTCGCTGTGGTGCCCGAGAAGCAAATTTTCCTTAATACTTGCTTCGGGAAGAATTCCTTCCTTAATTCGGTCTTCAGGTGTGTAGAAAACTCCTTTTGCAAAAACATCGGAGACTGTCAAACCATTAACTTGGCTCCCATTAATAGTGATATTACCGCTTTTGAGACGAGATGGATTAACCATCACCTCCGCAATTTCTTTTTCACCGTTACCGGAAACAGAAACGATACCAAGTATTTCCCCGCCATATATTTCAAATGAAATGTTACGTAAACCCGGACTCTTTTCACCGCCCTCCACACAAATATCTTCAACGAGCACGATGCGGTTTTCACTGCGCTTGCAAGGCGGCAGGTAGACTTCCGGCAGCGCACTTTCAGTGATTTTAATGTCCTGCTCGATGAACATTAATTTTACGAGTTTATCTTTGTCCATTTCTGCTTTGTCTAATATGCCCTGCACCTTCCCTCTTCTCATGACGGTGACAGCGTCACAGGCAACCATAATTTCCCTTATTTTGTGGGTAATAAAGATGATAGTCATCCCTTTTTCAACTAAAGCATGCAATGAATTAAGCAGTTGCTGGAATTCACTTTCAACCAGAGATGTTGTTGGCTCATCCAAAATAAGAAGATTTGTTTCCTTATAAATGGCCCTCACAATTTCTATTTTTTGTTTTATGCCGGCCGGGAGTTCCTTTATCTTCACATCAAAAGGAAATAGCAAACCATAGTCCTTTGCTATTTTCTCAATCTTGCCTCTTTCTTTTTCAAACCGGAGCGTATACTTATTGCCTTGCGTTCCAAATATGATGTTCTCTAAAGCTGTAAACTCAGCGACGAGTGTGGAGAGCTGATGAACCATTCCTATCCCGCGTTTTATGGAATCATGGGGTGAATCAATCTTAACCTTTTTGCCGTTCAATATTATTTCGCCTTGATCCGGGGCGTAAAGGCCGTATAAAATATTCATCAAGGATGTTTTGCCGGCACCGTTTTCTCCTAAAACACCATGAATCCTTCCTCTTCTTACAGAAAAATCAACATTATCCAGTGCGACGATTTCCCCAAAAACTTTTCTCACATTTTTTAATTCCACCAGAATTTCATTTTGATTCGAGCGCTTCATTTATAATTTCGTCTCTTTATGTTTTTCGAGCACAAAGAACAAAGGTCAGAACAGAACCGGGTAAACCACTAAAATTCGGAATGTAAATTTAGCTTATCAATGTCTTGGCGACATCAGCGGCAACTGCTGCATTGGATCCGTATGCATCGGCCCCTATTTCATCGATGAAATTCTGGGTCACGGGTGCACCACCCGCCATGATTTTGACCTGATCACGGACACCGGCTTCTTTAAGCGCTTCGATAGTCTCTTTCATCTTCGGCATGGTCGTCGTCAGAAGGGCCGACATTCCTAAAATTAACGGCTGATGCTCTTTTACAGCCGCCACGAAATCCTGCGGTTTGACATTTGTCCCGAGATCCACCACTTTAAACCCTGCGCCTCCAAGCATCATGGACACTAAGTTTTTTCCAATATCATGCATATCGCCTTCTACCGTGCCGAGAATATATATTCCCAAACCGCTGCTTTCTTGATCTGATAATTGCGGTCTAAGCAAGTCCAGGGCTTTTTGCATAACTTTTGCCGAGTGGAGGACTTCAGGGATAAACATTTCGCCGGTTTTCATCTTTTCCCCAACCACACCCATTCCTGCAATGAGACCGTGATCCAGGATATCTTTGGCCGTTATGCTCTGATCCAGCGCTTCGTTAACCAGTTTAATAACTGTTTCTGCGTTTCCTTCAACCAACCCTACCGTCATTTTTTCAAATAATTCAGACATATCAAATCCTCCAATTCAGATTTCTTTTACGGCGATTTCGTCTAACTTCTTTCTGCCGCAACAAAATTTATTCGAAGCTCAGAGTCAAGCGATTGTCGATCTAAAATTTTCAAGTGAGTTTTTTATCTGCTTGTTTGACTATATTCTCCAGTTCCCTGTTTACCTCAGGAGCTAGCTCCACTGGTTTAAGATGTTTCTTTAAATTTTTATACTCGTCCAGAGCACGGGCATAGAGGTTTTTTTTGCCTTCTGCTATCCAATCATCTTTTGATTGACTCCTAAACAGCTTGGTCTGTAATGCATCCCGGCAGTGCAGCAGGGTATGAGGTTGCTCCAAGTAGTTTCCACCAGGTTTCATTTCCAAAATTTCTTGCCAAGCAAGAGTTTCATCACTAACCTTCACTCCCGAGATGCCGCGTTTTATTATACTTGTTAATTCATTATCAATGATTAACTGAACCGGACTACAAGTTTTCCCAACGTCCAGAAAACCAGCTCCACACAGGATATCACAACCGCCTTCGGCGATCAGAAGTGCTGATAGAGCTTTTTCTATACTGCAATGCGCATCAGCTAAATACGAGTCCGTCCCGAATGCCCATGTCGCAGTGGGTATATGGAAAGCTTCCCGGATGAATTCAGTGCTTGCCGTCGAACATAAGGCTGTTTCAATATTACCACACAAAGCTCTACCGCTTGACATATCAGTCATAAAATTAACCGGAAGCGCCACTACGGGGTGTCCAGGAGCCAACAGCTGAGACATGACTACTATTGCCAAAATTTCTATGCCGGATTGCAAAACCGTTCCAGCGATGGTCATTGGGGAAGTTGTGCCGGTACTAGGTAAAGGAGCTGGAACAAGGGGTACTCCATAACGGCAACCTTGAATAATTACCTCCGCATCCATACTTTTCAAACAAAATGGAGTTAGAGGCGTAGGCCATATACTAATTATAGGATTCTCCTTTAGGCTCCCGGCACCCCCGGCAACTACTTGCGCCAGCTGGAATAGATATTCAATATTGCCAAAATCAAAAGGCTGCACCCAGATATGTTTGGAGGTATTCTCGAGGATAGTCTTAAGCCCATGTATATCAGCAGTTTGCTGCGGTACATCACTAGCGGAAAGATACAAACAAATATCTATTTCATTCTGAGTCTCTATCAGTTGAGCCCATTCCGCTACATCGGCTTTAGTTGGGTTTCTGAAGCTGCTAGATTCTGGATCAAAATAGTCAGTGACGCCTGAAACGCTGCGCACGTAGAACGATCCTTCCGGGTGAGGAAGGCGCATGTCGGACCCATTCCTGCTTTTCAGCGTGAAGCTATGTGGCACTTTAGTGAGTGCCCCCTCGATCACATCTTTAGAAAAGCGTACTTGCCCGCTATCAAAGTCAACTTGTGCACCCTCTCGATCCAACAGTCTCAACGCTTCTGGATGTTCAATTATTTTTATCCCTTTGCTTGAGAGATACTCCACACATTTGTCGTACATGATTCCAACATCATCATCACTCAGGAGTCTAATTCGTATGTTATTGCCCATTTTCATCGTCCTTTCGTTTTATAGTGTAATCATATCTTCAGCCAGCCGAAGAGTTGTCTGCCAGTTTCCCGACTGCGGATTTGCCAAACCGGCCCATAAGTGTGCTGTACAGCCGGGCTGCCCCACCGGGGTAGTAAATCATGATCAGAACCAGAAAGACCCCATATATAATAAGGTTTAGTCCGGGCAACTGAGCAAGGGAAGACCGAATGAGCTCCATGCTCGTAAAAAAAGGAAAAGCTGCAAGCATCGCCCCCCACAGGCTTCCTCTTCCCCCGATATAGCTGATCACCAGAATCTCAACGGTTTTCTGCGTTCCCATAAAGTCAGGCGTCAGAATACCCAGGTAGTGAGCGTAGAAGCCGCCAATCCAACCGCCAAAAGCACATGAAATAGTGAAATTTATGATCCGATACCGGGTGGGATTGATACCGGATGTTCTCGCGGCCTCCATGTTCTGACCTATGGCCTTGAAGGCAAGACCCATATTCGAGCGCACGATGCGCTTTAGAACGATGTAGGTAATCAAAGATCATTACAATAATCGTGTAATAATACGGAATATTGGAAGGCGTGTCGAACAAAATCGGGGTTCGCAGGCCGAGTGGCCCCCGGGTAAGCCAGACAAGCTTGAGGGCTAACCCCTCCAATGCCAGACCGATGAACCAGCAAAAGCACAGTGCAAATATCCCTCGCAGTCTTAAAGTGAGCACGCCGGTGCAAAATCCCATTATGGCTGCAACAAAAGCCCCCATAAACATGCCAATCCACGGTGACAATCCTAAATGATTCACCAAGAGGGCTGATGTATACGCCCCCAGCCCGGTAAAGGCTGCAAATCCAAAGTTCACAACGCCGATATAGCCTGCCGTAAAATCAAATGCGATAGCCTGACCTGCGATCATCGCCGCAGTGGTAAACCAGCGAATCAAATATTCCTGATTAAACGGCGGGACAAGCGGCAAAATCGCTAACAGCCCAATAGCGAACAATCCCATTGGAGTTATAGAAACCGCATCCAGAACTCTCTGAACACTGTTCATATCTCTAGCAGTTCTTGCAACCTCCATAGCAACCATCACTTTCTTTTCTATTTATCCCAGATCCCGCGCACCTTAGAGCCAAAAATGCCGGAAGGCTTGAAAACAAGGATAACAATCATCAAAGCCGAGGGCACCACAAATTCCAGTCCTTCTCCAATATAGGCGCGCGTAAGCACCTGAACCAGGGCAACGACAAATCCGCCCACCCCGGCGGCGGCGATGTTCCCCATTCCGACAACGATGACAACAAACCATGAGTTGTAAAGAGCCGTAATCCCGACGGTGGGTGTTGCCGGAAACATGAAAAGAAGGGCGCCGCCCGCCAGGGCGGCAAGGGCACAGCTCAATGCCATGGTGAGGGTTTGAATGTTATCATAGTCAATGCCCACCATCAGAGCTCCGGCCTCATCCTCGGAAACCGCACGAATAGCCATGCCGATTTTGGAGTATTTCAGAAATCCCCAGAATGCTGCCATTGTAATCAAAGCAAGGACGAACGCAAAAATACGATCAACCGAAGTATACACGCCCATGATAGAAAGAGAAGACACATCCCAGTATTTCACAATTCCCTTGAAATCTGTCCCAAAGATCAGCTGGTGGCCATTGATCATAATGACCGAAAGGCCAACGGTCAAAGTAAAGCAATTCAACAGCCACTCTTCCCGGGTGCGTTTGCGCAGTTGATAAAAAACAAGCCTTTCAAGGACGGCCCCGGTAATTGCTCCGGCGCACATGGCACCGAAAATGGCAATCACAGGCGCTATCAGTGCCAGCAAATAATTGGCATGCTCTGCAAGGAAATTGTTCAGCGGTGTGAAGATGAAGTAAGCCGCTAGCGTGCCGATCATGAAGTACTCCCCGTAGGAAAAATTCGGAATATTCATCACGCTGAACATAAGGGAAAGACCCATGGCCATCAGAGCCCACATTCCACCGATAACGATGATATTGATTATAATATAGGGCCCTTTGTCTACAGCAGCCATACCGGCAGCGACAATCGCAAGAATAATGGTCATGCCGGAAGCCGATTTGGCCCACTCGATGGGTCTGGGGAGAGTCAAAGATTGATTTTGCAACTTTGCCATGTTGTTTTGTCTCCAGTATAAAATTTCTGGATTAAACACTAAGCTCCTAAAAAAACTTTCCTGACATAATCATCCTGAGCAAGATCTGAGCTTTTGCCGTCTAACACGATCTTACCCTTTTCCAAAACATACCCCCTGTCTGTCACCTGTAACGTTTTCGTGACATTTTGTTCCACCAGCAAAATTGTTACGCCTTTGTCTTTCAGAACTTCCAAAGATTTAAAAACTGCGGCTGCCAATTGGGGTGATAAACCAAGGGAAGGTTCGTCAACGAGCATCAGTGATGGTGAAGACATCATCCCGCGTGCTATTGCCAACATCTTCCGCTCTCCACCGCTCATGGTTCCGGCGAGTTGATCCTTTCGCTCTGCCAGCCGCGGAAAAAGGTCGAAAACAAATTCGAAGCCTGCCATGACCTGCTTTTTGTCTTTAACCGTGTATGCCCCCAGGGCCAGATTTTCACTAACGGTCATTTGGGTAAAAAGATTCAATTCTTCCGAAATATAAACCATCCCCTTGTGGCAGACCCGGCTGGCGGGGATACCCCCTATTTTTTCACCCTTGAAGGTGATGTCGCCATTTTTGGGTTTAACCAGACCGCCAATCGATTTCAGAGTCGTACTTTTCCCAGCTCCGTTGGGTCCGATCAGGCATATATACTCCCCTGCATCAACCTTGAGGGATACGTCCCATAAAACTTGCAGAAATCCGTACCCCGCATCGAGATTTTTCACTTCCAACAGCACGATTCAATTCCTCCCTTTCTTTTTAGGCCGGTGGGATTTTAAATACAGATCAGCAGATGTGCAATGTTATCATCGCGTATATAGATCCGGCGCAGTATGGTTTTGGTCCTAAAGAAGCATCGATTTTAATGCAATTATTAATGAAGATTTACCATAACAGTTCAGCAACAACTCATTATTCGGTACCCAGATAGGCGTCGCAAACCTTGGGGTCCTGACACACCTTCTGTACCGGTCCATCAGCTATTTTGTTTCCAAATTGAATCACCACCAGACGGTCGCACAAATTTATGATCACCTGCATGATGTGCTCCACCATGATAATCGCAACCCCCTTCTCTCGAATCTTGCGGATGATGGACATGAGATCTCCCAGCTCCCCTTCGGTGAGACCTGATGCCAATTCATCCAGCAGAATGAGCCTGGGTTCGCTGGCCAACGCGCGGGCAAGATCAAGGCGCTTCAATTGCACCGTATTAAGTGTCTCTGAAATGGTGTTTTCGGGCATTGGAAATTCAACGAATTCCAATTGCTGGCGACAGTGCTGCATCGTGTCTGACACTTTGCTGCGTTTATTTCCAAAAACCGAGGCCACCATCACATTTTCGATAGCCATCAACTTTGGAAAAGGTCTAGGAATCTGGAAGGTTCGCGATAATCCCTGGTGACACATAGTTTCGGGGGATAATCCGGTGGTATCTGCTCCCAGAAAGTGAATCGATCCGGATGTCGGAGGATCCAGGCCCGCAATGGCGTTGAGCAGAGTCGTCTTCCCGGCACCGTTGGGCCCGATGAGACCCAGGATCTCGCCTTCCTCAACATCAAAAGACACCTGGTTAACGGCCACCAGCCCCCCGAATTGTTTGGTTATTTCTCTAGCTTGTAGTAAGGCCATCATTCACCTGCTTTAGCGGTTGGGAGAGGCCCTGAATCGGCCTCTCCCTTCGCTTGGATCAGATTTTATTTATTGAATTGGAAATCAGCTGATTTCCATGCTTCCGGAAACACAACATTCGATTTGCCGTTCATATACTGAACGATCGGTATGTACCAATGGTCGATACCAAAGACAGGGTCCGGCACCGTATCGGGGGTGTACATTAGCTTGTTCATAATAATGGCCCCGTCTTTAGCGCCATAGGTCAGTTTCCCGGTAATCACTTCTTCCATATTAATTTTGTGCAGGCTTTCCTTGTCTATTTTTCCATACTTCTCCAAGGATCTTTTGAGAATCCGGATCAAGAAATTATCAAAGTCATAAGCAATGGCCGCCTGTCCGCCAGGCTCAATTCCGAATCTTTTTTTCATCTCCTGGGCCCATGCCTTCGCTTCCGGCGAGACCAGAACAGGCGTGCTGTCCAGAACGTAATTGGAGCTTTTTCCAGTCAGCTTGTACCATTCACCAACCCAACCCAGGCCATCCGCGCAGATTACTGCTTTCAGTCCCACTTCGTCCGCTTGTTTGATAAAGGCGGAGATAGCAGCTGTTCCGGAATGGGTACCGGCCAGTACCGAGACGCCCAGGGATTTGTATTTGTTCATGAGTGTATAATACTCGGTCTGGGTCATCGAAAAATAATCTTCCGTGACGATTTCCCAACCTGCTTTGGTGAACTGCTCTCTAAAGCCTTCACCGATACCACGTCCCCAATCGGTCTCCTCTCCAAATATGGCGACTTTTTTATTGGCCGGTTTCCAAAAGCCCTTGGCAATAGCATTTTTTAGAGCGTCAACATATTTCTGCGTAACTTTTGGAGGCGTCGGCATCCCTTTCAGCCAATAACCGGCATATTTGGGGTTAGAGTGATATTTCTCGTTAATGACTATACTGGCACCGCCGGGTCCAAAGTAATGGGGCACCTTGTATCGTCCCGCCAGCTCGATAAGAGCGATACCCACAGAGCTGTGCCAGTTGTTTGTGGTTGCCTGGACACCATATCTTTCCACTGCCTCGGCATATGCCGATGAGGCCTTGGCAGGATCTGACTGGCTGTCAATCCAAACAAGCTCGACCTTATAGTCTCCAATTTTGTAATCAATCTTCTCAAAGGCAAGCTGTAGCGCCGCTTTAAATTCCGAACCAGATCTGGCCGCGGGCCCGGTGTAGGGTCCAACCCCACCGATTTTCAACACTTTATCAGCCGCCATTCCGCTCACAGCTGAAAAAGCCGTTAACAAACAAATTACCAACATGAAAAACAATAATTTCTTTAGACGATCCATGATAGTCTCCTTTTTGGGTTTAAGGTTCCTGGGGTTTGGTAGAATCCACCTCCTTTTCATGATTTCAATTTTTCTTTATGAAGTGCCGGCAATGGTTTTTCTGAATCGTACACAGCTTATGCGCTCATCTTATTGCCGTCATTTCCAGCGTTTAAAAAGTGTATGCGCGACCCCAAAAAGATCGAGAATCTTTCCGACGGTTTGATTAATCACATCGTCAATGGTCCGCGGTCCGTGATAGAAGGCGGGAACGGGAGGGAAGATAACCGCTCCCATCTCCGATACTTTGACCATTAGTTTAAGATGTCCGATGTGCAGCGGAGTCTCTCTCACGACCAAGACAAGTTTCCGCCGTTCTTTCAGGGTCACGTCGGCTGCCCGTATCAAAAGGTTTTCATTATACGAATTTGCCACTCCTGATAGGGTTTTTATGGAACATGGAATAATCACCATACCATCTGTTAGGAAAGAGCCGCTTGAAATGGGGGCCGCCAGGTTGCCCGTTTCGTGGACATAAGTCGCTTTGGCTTCGAGTTCTTTCATATCGAAATCTGCTTCCAGTTTCACTGTCGTTCGCGAAGCTTTGCTGATGATAAGATGCGATTCCACCTGACCACTGAGCGCATCCAGCATCCGGAAAGCATAGATTGCCCCCGATGCACCGGAAACGCCGATAACGAGTCTTTTCATTCCGAATTCCTTTGAACTTCTTCCATCAAATGGTTTGTCAAGTCATCCCGGATTGTGTTCCGATAATAAGGTGCCGAACAGTTATCAATGTCATGCCTTCATCTTGCAAATGTGGAAACGGTCGTCCCGCCGCAAGAGTCCCAGAATCTTTTCGTCGCTATAAAATCTCAGTGCCTGCGTCGGGCAAATCTGCGCACAAAAAGGCTGTTCACCGGCCGCCGTTCGATTTGCACAAAGATCGCATCTGTCAGTGGCCATGGGAACAAAGTCCATGGCGAGTTCGTCATTAATTTCGTAAGGGCCCAGCGTCACCACCTGGATCCCTTTTTGGCCCTCTGCCAGATTATGCTCCTGCTTGCAGGCCACTTCACAGGCAAAACAGCCCACACACAGTTCCAGACTTGCAACCAAGCCCATTTGTTTGGCCATCGGTTTAATCCTCCGCCTTTCTCACTTTGCACAAAAATGAACGGTTCCCGGTCCGCTCCGCAATCGGTATCGCGTTCGCTCTCTGAAGCGATGAGTCCGTTAAATCATAATGTCGCCGGCATAGGGCTCTCCATAGCCGAGGTCGACAGTGAGGACCCGAGGATGCACGCCGTAGGTCTGACCCTGGCGCGAACTCGGATGGAACCTTCGGGCGACTCCACCACAATCCAGTCCCGATCTTGGATGCCCAGCTCGGAAGCCGTAGCCGGGTGGATTTCCGCAAACGGATCGGTTCGAATTCCCTTATCCAGGCAGGTGCGAAACTGGGTATGGGTGTGGATGCCCAGCTTCAGACGCGGTGGAACAGACCAGATATTCTTCGGCCAAACCGGTTCCGATACGGGACTGATGGCCGGTTCGCTGAAGGCGGGAAGCGCGTCAAATCCGTACTCTTCAAAGTCGCGGAGCCACCAGCTCGATCTTCCCGGACGGGGTCGCAAAACCCTCGTGCTCATATTTGCGGTAGAGCTCATCGCCGTGTAGCTGCACCACGTACCCTTCGGGTGCTCGCGAAGCCAGTGCGACACTCGTATGCCGTTCGGTTCCAGCTCCCAGTCGAAACGCGTCGGTGCATTCTCCCAGGGAAAGTATTGCTCAAGCCCCACCCGCCGGCCAGGCAAAGATGAAATCCAGATCTGATTTGCTCTCACCGACGGCGTGAAACGCATTGATTCTGCATGGCGATTAGCTCACGGTCGGCATCCGCATAGGGGCGGTACCGGTAAAGAGCTATCAAGTCGCGCTCGAGAAAACTGGCGGCGGCAGCACAGATATCGGCGAGCGCCCGGTGGCGGTGTGCAGACAGCGTGGTGTACAACCAGCAGGTCGGGCGTTTTGAAGGCCTCGCGGACGTGTATGCGTCGCTCTGTCAGAGCACGGCGCTGGATCGACGCCCTGTACGATGACCGCCTTTCAGGGCGAAAGGCTTTTGGGTCGTGCAAGGAGTCGATCAGCTCCCGCCGTGCAAGCCCGCAGCCGCCTTTAGCGAGACAGTGGACAGAGTGGATACGCGATTTTGTTCGAAACCAGGAAATACGCTCACGCCCCAGGTCTCGAGAGAGGGTATGCCCCGCCGCTGACATCGATAACCGGCGAGGGCAGGCACAAAAACGCTACCGCCGGTTCATCCACCGTGCGGATGACGTGAACGCGTAGGATCGAGGTCGTGCGCGCACTTTGCTGAAACCCATTTGGTGTGCATGATCGAGACCGTTTCCCTCGACAACGACGGCCGGCTTGATCTTGGCAATCAATCGGGCGGCCTCTCTGATCTTGTCGGCCTTTACCCAGGTAATAGGTTCCACTTTCTCAGGCGCATAATTTTGGACAAATTCCTTCAAACGTTTAAATCCTATAGTCCATTTATCTATGAACTCGGCATCATAGAGCCCCTCGGCAATGATCACCTGGATCATGCCCAGGATCAAAGCTCCATCAGTACCGGGCCGGGGCTGCAAATAAAGATTTGCCTTTGAGGCTGTATTCGTAAATCGTGGGTCAATTACAATTAATTTGGCTCCGCGTTGTTTCGCCCCAATAACACGCGCACCGTAATTCACAGGAGAAGTGTAAACCGGATTATATCCAATGAGCATCATA
>PVMK01139512.1_pt1 | contig 26950 bp, 32 predicted proteins | sample 1853481 | NCBI WGS metagenome assembly PVMK01 (sample SAMN08533507, study PRJNA380276) | Marine sediment metagenome, whole genome shotgun sequencing project. | reverse complement strand
GCAAAAAAGCACTTCTAAGAGAAAACAGCTCATAACCAACTGCTTCACCGGACAGCTCTCAAGCTCGCCGCCCGTGATCAGCAGCGTTATGTAAAAACGGAGGCAATATGTTTTGCCCAAAATGTAAATCTGAGTATAGGAATGGCTTTACAGAATGTGCTGATTGCTGCGTTGCATTAGTTTATGAGTTACAGACAAGCACAGATCAAAATGCATACGTAGATTTAACTAAACTTTTAACTACAACCGACCAGGGTGAAATAGTTTTATTTAAATCAATGTTAGAAGGAGAAGGAATTCCTTTTTTAGCTCAAGGTGATCATTTCAGTACTACACAGGCTCATGGTATGGCCGTGCGATTCCTGGTGCCAAAAGATTATTTAGAACAGGCAAGGGAGCTTTTTAATAAATTCATTTAATGAATTCTTACATAACCGCTCGCGTCTCAGCTCAAGCATTAGGACATTAACATAATATTTTAATAAAGGAATTACAGATGATTTTTTGGAGATTGACATTATTGGCATTTGTTTTCACACTATTATCACTGATAAATGTCTATGCTGAAGATATCGAAGACCCTTATAAGAATATTCATTATTTCAAACTGGATAATGGATTACAAATTTACCTGTTGAGTGACAATAAAGCTGTAAACACTCAAATATCAGTAAAAGTCAATGTGGGAACCGATGTTGAAGATGATAAAACATATGGTCTTTCACATCTTACTGAACACATTGTTTTTCGAGATCAAAGAGTTCCTCACCGTGATTATGTGGATTATCTCAAAGAAGAAGGGGCTACCTGTGTCAATGGAACTACCAAACGATACGAAACAGAATTTTTTGCGACAATAGACAGTTCAAAATCTTACTGGGTAGTAGAAGCCTTTGGTCAAATGCTGTTTGATAAAAAAGTATCCATGGAGGATTTAAAAGCTGAAAAAGGAGCTATACAGACAGAAACGGGTGAAAAAAGGTGGTATGAAAAATATCTATGGCATTTAATAGAATTCATTGAAAAGATTTATCCACCAAAAGACACTCTTTATTCAGAGAGTTTTGCATTGGATAAACCTGAAAAATTACCCCCCGCATATAAAGCAAAACAAAATTACAGCACATTCTCATTAGAAGATGTTATGCAGCACTATAATGCCTATTACTATCCTGCTAATATGACACTCAAAGTTGCAGGTGATTTTGATGTGAAACAAATGAAATCCCTGATAGAAGAACAATACGGCCCAATAAATACAACCGGAAATGCAGCAGCAAAGCTTCCATCAGAGAATCCAAAACTGAACAATAAACCGTATTTGCGTTTTATTGAAGGCTCCGGTTCCAATCTGGGGTATATTGGCGCAAAATATATTTTAGATAACTACAAAAAATATATTATTCTTGATGCCTATGTAACAAACCTTGCCACAAGGCTGCAGCAGCACTTGAGAAATGAACGGGGAGCCACTTACAGCATCAGCCCATATCATTTTGGTGATAGAAAAAGAAAAGCCAGGGTAGCAGCAGTCCGTTTTGATGGATTACGCAAGGAATTTGAAAATAATATAAAAATTGTCAATGAAACGATACAAAAAGATCTCGAACATTTAGATGACGAAATTATCCTGGATGCGTTGAAAAATTATCAGAAAATATATACATCTGTTGAACATGACAGTGATTCTCTCATGGACATAATAGACACAGCACAGTATTTACGTGAACACCATGATATTTCAGACAAAACTTCATTTGAGATATTTCGATCTATTACTCCTGACGAATTTAGAGCTGTTTTAAAGAATACTTTTAAATCTGAAAACATCTATTCATATTTATATAGAGACTACTACTACTTTCCTCTGGAAATGTTAGTATTATCAATACTTACAACATTCCTGCTATTTTATGCATATTTTAAAATAAATCTTATTGACAGATTAAATAAGGCAATCTCTTACACAAAGAGAGATGTTGTAATGAACCGCAGATTAACCAATCGTTTCTTTGGATTCCTTGTTTTTGTTTTTTGTTTCAATCATAACTTCCTGGTCTTGCAGCTGGATAGAATACCTTGGAGGAAAATACATTATGGGAGATGCTTTCTATCTTAGCACAATTGATGTTCCATATAGCTATATCGCAACAATAGCAGATCCGCTTATTTGGATTGTTGTGTTTTTATTCGTTTACAGATACCTGTTCAGCTATTATGCACGCATGGATGTAGTTGAAAATGAAATTTACTTAGTGGGCAATAAAATTCAGGTTATCCATAAAGAAAATATTCAAAGCCTGGACATAGAAAAATGGAGTATCGGGAAATTTAAAAATATTTTTGGATATTCCATGCTTTTCTGGAAGCCTTTGCTGAAAATTCAAACGTCTCAAAATCAACTCTATTATCTTAGAACAGGTAATGCAAAACATTTAGAGGAAGATTTACAAAAGTGGTTAAATCAACAAAAAAACAATGAGGTCAGGGCTACACTCCTGACAGAAGCAAAATAATATAAACCTGCTAATCAATCGTTAAAAAATCGACACGCTAAAAACCACATGCGTCTCAGCACCAGTATTAAGCATAAAACTTTTTGAGCAAATACAGTGGAAATTTCAATAGCCTCATCAAATGATATTTCTGAACTCTGTACCCTGTTTAATTCACTCTTCAACCAAGAAGCAGAGTTTGTTCCTGATCGGCAAAAGCAAACAAGAGGTCTAACCGCAGTATTAAATCAGACCTCTCAAAAGCTATTCATCCGTTTTGCAAAAGATCATAATGCAAATTTCGAAACGAGATTGTTCCTTGATAAATCCAATTTTGATAATGAATCTCATGAAGAAGAAATACTGTATACCATTTTTCCACTCAATTTAAAAAATAAGCACGTATAAGAACCATAGGGGTCAGGGCTACACAGTTGACATAACTTTTTTTTGACCCATCACCAATCACCGGTTATTAAAACCAAAAAGTGTTACACGACCAATGAAAAAAGATGAACCTTACAAGGGATTTGAACAAGGTCGGATCCGTCCGCCCAGTGAAAGTGGAAGCCTGCTGATCCGTGTCAGCAGAAACTGTCCATGGAACCGGTGTACCTTTTGCAATCTTTACAAAAATACAAAATTCAGTCTGCGCCCCATAAACCATGTCCTCAAAGACATCGATCTTATTCGTTACCATGTTGTTAAAATTATAAACAACGAAACCAATCCTTCCCGAATCAGCCCTGATGAGACGATAGCCTTTCACGCGGCCTTAACATGGGTACAAAACGGGATGAAATCCGTATTTCTTCAGGACTCCAACAGCCTGGTTATAAAACCTGATGATCTTGTAACGATTCTAAAGTATCTGACAGATGCCTTCCCTGAAATTGAAAGAATCACCTCCTATGCCCGGTCTCATACGATTGCACGTATCAGCGACAAGGACCTTGAACTTATGGCTGCAGCAGGTCTTAACCGCATCCATGTGGGTATGGAGTCCGCATCCGACAAGGTGCTGGCATTGGTCAAAAAAGGCACGGACAAGGCCATGCAAATTCGTGCCGGCCAAAAAGTAAAACAGGCGGGTATAGAGTTATCTGAATATTACATCCCCGGTCTTGGCGGAAGAAAACTTTCAAGAGAGCACGCACTGGAAACGGCTGACGCCTTAAACCGGATTAACCCGGATTTCATTCGGCTCAGAACACTGGCTGTGCCTGACAATGTCGAGCTTTTCAAAGATTTAATCACCGGAATACTTAAGCCCATGGGCGACACACAGGTCGCAGAGGAAATCCTTCTGTTTATCGAATCCCTGAAAAATATAACCAGCACCATTAAAAGCGATCATATCCTGAACCTTTTACAGGAAGTTGAAGGAACCCTGCCTGTGGCTAAGGAGCAAATGACGAGCATAATTAAACAGTTTCTGTCCATGGATATTGAAGAGCAAATGCTCTTTCAGATAGGACGCCGCACCGGAGTTTTCTTCCGACTGGAAGACTTAAGTAACCGGAGACTTAGAATGTATGCTGAACGCAATTATTCAGATTTAAACGTAACCCCGCAAAATATAGACCAAATAATTGCTCAACTCATGACAAGTTTTATTTAGGAACTGCACAAGGGGGCTGATTTAATTCTGGAACAACGTAAAACCCGAACACGTTGATTGAAAATAAAAAACAGTATATACTTAAGCCTGTAAATCGACGTGCTTAAAGTCACATGCGTCTCAGTGTCAGCGTCATATAGCCAAAATACAATTATTCATTTTAGTTAAAATAAGATATTAACAAAAGGAATACGTAAATTAATTTTAGAAATTATCTGTGCAGAAAATAAGGGAGAAGAGATGAAAAAAGGTATCGTAATAGTCAATGGCGGAATCCACTCTACAACCGCTCTTGCCGTCGCAAAGAACCGAGAGTTTGAACTTTATGCCCTGAGCTTTGATTATGGTCAAAAAAACAGGGTAAAGCTTGATGCAGCTTCAAAAATCGCTAAAGAATACGGGGTTAAAGAACACAGGATTATAAAGATCGATATCGCACAAATACTGCCTGATAACCTGAAGGAATCTCCCTATGTCCCTGCACGCAATAACCTGTATCTCTCTTTTGCCCTGTCCTGGGCAGAAGTAATTAAAGCCAGCGATATGTTCCTTGGCATAAACTCAATTGAATACGGCGATAATCCCGACTGCCGCCCGGCATTTGTCCACACTTTTGAAAAGCTCGCAAATGTTGCCATCAAAAAGGAGGGCAAAATCCGGAAATTAAACGTCTGGTCCCCATGTATGAACAGCTCAACATCTGAGAACATCCTTCGCGGAAAAGAACTGGGGATTGATTACAGCCTTACCTATCCCAGCTGCGATGAGATGAGCGATGACGGAACTTGCTGTGGTGAATGTTTCTTTTGTGAAAACAGAAAAGGCGGGTTTGAAGATGCCGACCTTCCGGATCCGACAAAATATAAACAATAAGGAACAACGATGATAATGATGTAAATAAAAACATTGATAAAAAACAGAAAATATTTTAACTAAACAAAAGCCAGGATATGATACCGCAGAACTTTAAATTTTTATTAACGTGCACACTTTACCAAAAGTTGACAACTATATTTTTGTAACTTATAATATTTTATTAACGTATAAACACTCAATAATACTACTTTAGGAGACATTGCCATCAGCTTCCAACAATTACACGAGATACCATTACCTGACGAAATCCGTTCAGAAATCCCATTGTCAGACAAGCTGGCACAGATTAAAAATGAACGCGATCAGACGATCCGTGACATATTCGAACGGAAAAGCGATAAATTTATGCTGATTATCGGTCCCTGCTCTGCAGACAATGAGGATGCTGTGTGCGAATATATTTTACGCCTTGCTGCCCTGCAGGAGAAGGTTAAAGACCAAATCGTGCTTATTCCGAGGATATATACCAATAAGCCACGCACCACAGGAACCGGTTACAAGGGTATGATGCATCAGCCTGACCCCCATAAGAAACCCAATATTGCCGCAGGTATCAAAGCCATTCGAAAAATGCATATCCGAGCACTGAGCGAAACCGGTTTGACTGCAGCAGACGAGATGCTGTATCCAGGCAATGCCCCTTATCTTGAGGATCTGCTCAGTTATAATGCGGTAGGTGCAAGATCTGTTGAAAATCAGCAGCACCGCTTAACCGCAAGCGGACTTGATGTGCCGGTGGGGATGAAAAACCCGACCAGCGGCGATCTACCGGTCATGTTTAACGCTATTTACGCTGCTCAACACTCACATGTTTTTGTACATAACCGCTGGGAGGTAGAAACAACTGGGAATCCATACACCCATGCAATTTTGCGCGGTTCTGTTGACCCCTACGGAAACTGTATTTCAAATTATCACTACGAAGATCTGATGCGCACCGCCTCTGACTACAAAGAACGAGGACTTGAAAACCCGGTTATTATCGTGGATACCAATCATGCCAATTCCAACAAACAGTTTCTCCAGCAGCCACGTATCGCCATGGAGGTCATGCAAAGCAGATCCAATGACAGCCTGCTTAAAGATTATATCCGAGGATTCATGATTGAAAGCTATCTGGAGGAAGGCACCCAGAAAATCGATGAAAATGTTTATGGAAAGTCAATCACCGATCCTTGTCTTGGTTGGAAGGATACTGAAAAGTGCGTTTTAAATCTTGCCGAGGTGGTATAAAAAGATTATCCCTGGTCGTTGTCAGCCGACAATTACTAAAACCAAAAATAATCAGGTCAAACGTCACTATTAGCTGGTTGTTATGATTTGTTAGTCCGTCGCATATAGCTGTTTTTAACATTCAAAATCATACTTTCATCAACAACTTCAAAACCGAACTTGCTGTAAAGACCGACATTTCTTTCCCTGTCCGTCTCAAGATAAGCAATTGCCTTAAGCTCATCCACTTCTGTACAAACCCGCTGCATGAGTTTTGATCCCACACCTTGCTTCTGAAAAACAGGCAAGACACCCAACGGGCCGAAATGCCAGTGCGGATATTTCGGATCGCGGCGCGCCCATTCATTTAGCCAAAGCGCCTTCCGGGACTCAAAATTATCAACACTCTCAGACTTTTCCTGATTATTCGATACTTCACTGCCATTACAGAGTCTCATCCGCATCAGCCCAATGATCTGTTCACCTGATTTTGCCAGGAATATCTTTGCCGGAATCTCATTTAAAATATCTAAAAATGCTTTTTCAGTTTCTACGCGTTCTTTTTCACCCTGCCCCTGATAAACCGCAAGATGGATCGGATTATCGATCATGGCAAAACTCAAGACGTTTGCTGCTTCCTGAATTTCATCATTTTCTGCTAATTGAATAATCACATTATCCATTTACAATCTCCTCTTTGGAACCAATATTTAAAGCTATAAACATTGTTCAACGCAAGGACGCAGAGGACTGCTTCGTGTTTTTTGTTAAGGTCAAAATCATAAGTCAAACCACTGAAAACATTTTTAATTATAACTATGACACAAAAAAAAGCCCGAACAGTTTTATCCGGACTTTTATATTTCGTATTAACTTACCACGGCTACCCAAACAGACCCTGAACAGACTTATTCTTTGTGTGCTCCAGGCGGTTAAGTGCATTAACGTAAGCAAAAACACTAGCCATGATTATATCCATATGAGCGCCCTGCCCCACAACCTCAGAATCGTCCTCCTGAATTCTGACCGTCACCTCTCCCTGGGCATCTGTCCCTCCGGTAATAGAACTGACAATATACTTAAGGAGTTTACTTTTAGTACCAGTAAGATTTTTAATGGCCTTAAATGCTGCGTCAACCGGGCCATCACCTGTTTCCTCACCCTTAACTTTATTCCCGTCAATTTCCATATCAACAACTGCAGTTGGTGTTGTGTGGGTGCCGCTCTTAACCTCAAGATTTATGATCCGGTAAAGATCAGGCGCACGGAGCACTTTCTCGGCAATCAGAGCCTCAATATCCTCATCAAATATCTCTTTTTTATTGTCAGCCAAATCCTTAAAACTTGCAAATACACTTTTAAGCTCTTCATCATTTAAATTATAACCCAGACTGCAGACTCTGTCCTTAAAAGCATGACTTCCTGAATGCTTACCGATAACAAGGTTGCTCTTATCCAGGCCCACAGACTGCGGAGTCATGATCTCATAGGTCGTATTGTTCTTTAACAGACCGTCCTGATGAATACCCGATTCGTGGGAAAAAGCATTGGCACCCACAATTGCCTTGTTCGGCTGAACCTGAACACCGGTAATAGAGGTAATCAGCCGGCTTGAAGGAAATATCTTTTCCGTTGCAATCCGTGTATCTAAGGAAAGATTATCCTTACGGGTGCGCAGGATCATTACAATCTCTTCAAGAGATGCATTGCCTGCGCGTTCACCAATACCGTTGAGAGTACACTCAACCTGACGGGCACCATTCTCAATTGCAGCCAATGAATTAGCAACAGCTAGCCCAAGATCATTATGACAATGCACACTTATAACTGCCCGTGAAATATTTGGAACATTTTGCGCAACATATCGGATAAGTGAGCCAAACTCTACGGGGATGGTATATCCCACCGTATCCGGCACATTAAGAGTTGTTGCCCCCAGCCTCAATGACTGCTGCAAAAACTTTACACAAATAGTCACGGTCGCTCCGGGTCGCGTCCATTGCAGAAAACTCTACATTATCTGTATAACTTTTTGCCCGCTCAACCGATTTTATCGCTACCTTCAAGACTTCATCTTCCGTCATTCGGAGTTGATGTTTAAGATGTATCTCTGAAGTTGAAATAAAGGTATGAATACGCGGTTTTGCAGCAACCTTAACTGCATCCCAGGCACGGTCGATATCTTTATCATTTGCCCTTGCCAGTCCGGCAATCTCACTTTCCTTTATTGTTTCAGCAATTTGTCGAACCGCATCAAAGTCCCCCTGTGATGCAATTGGAAAACCAGCCTCAATAATATCAACACCTAGCATTTCAAGCTGTCTTGCCACCCGCAACTTTTCCTGTATATTCATTGTGTTTCCAGGAGACTGTTCACCATCCCTGAGTGTTGTATCAAATATTTTTACCAGATTTTCATTTTTCACAATTTCCACCATCTTTTCCCTCTAACGTACTAATATTACCGTCTTTTATCTTCCTGCTCTTTAACCTGGTCTTTGCATGCAGCACCAGGCCGGACATAAGATATATAATGCCAATACAGAAAAGCATTATCTGCGGCTCTGCCGCAATAATCACTATCAGCATAATAACAAGAACTACTGCGCTGATCGGCTTTTTGGTCTTCTGATCAAGGCCCTTAAAGCTGCTGAACTTTATTGAGCTGACCATTAGAAAAGCCAGAAAAAAGATCAGTAGCACAAAAATTATAGAAAGAGGAACCTTATCAACAATATTAAAATGAAAACAAAAGATTACGGTTGTCGATACCATGCCAGCCGCACCCGGAATTGGAAGCCCCTGGAAATGACTGCTCTTCACGATACCAGTCATAACATTAAAACGAGCAAGCCTAACAGCACCGCAGGCCACATATAGGAATGCCGCCAACCAACCGAGTCTGCCGTACTGATCAAGAACCCAGGCATATGACAGCAGCGCCGGCGCTACACCGAACGCGACAAGATCAGCGAGAGAATCATACTCAATCCCAAACTTTGAGGTGGTATTGGTCATCCTTGCTATACGTCCATCCAGCCCATCAAACACACCGGCAATGACTATTGCCCATGCCGCCCTGAGATAGTCTCCCTGCATTGTGGATATAATAGAGAAAAACCCGCAGAAAAGACCCATGGATGTCAGAAAATTGGGAAGGATATAAACTCCTCTTTTAAGCGTATCCATTCTCGGACGTATTCTTCTGTAATCTTTTCTCGACTTATTATCTATCATTTACTCTCCCGTGACATTGCAGCTTTCCCTGACCGGACGATTTCCTTTATACCCAGCGGCCTGAAAAGGTTAATGGCGGCACTTATCTTCTTTTCGTCGCCGGTTATCTCAATAGTATAACAGTTATGAGACACATCAACAACTTTTGCTCTGAATATATCAATGATGCTCAAAATCTCAGAACGCTTCTTATCATTAACGCTAACCTTAATAAGGATAAGCTCCCTGTCTATATAGTTGCTATCATTACTATGGAAATCAATAACTTTTATGACATCAACAAGTTTATTAAGCTGCTTATCTATCTGTTCAATTATTCTGTCATCCCCTCTGGTTACAATAGTCATTTGAGACATGGTGGGATCTAAGGTCTCATTAACAGACAAAGACTCAATATTAAACCCTCTGCCGCTAAAAAGTCCCGAAACCCTTGCCAGAACACCTGGTTTGTTATCAACCATTACTGAGATAATATGACGCATGATATGCCCCTTTTCATCTTAAAGAAGAATCATATTGCTGATGGGCGCACCCGCGGGAACCATTGGGTAAACGCATTCTTCGTTTTCAACAATAAAATCCATGATAACAGGTTTGTTAATTGATAATGCTTTTTTAATCACCTGCTCAACTTCACCGGGTTTATCAGTCCGCAGTCCCACGGCACCGTAAGCTTCTGCCAGTTTCACAAAATCAGGATGCCGGGTAAAAGTGGAATGAGAATATCTCCTGTCATAAAACAGCTGCTGCCACTGTCTTACCATTCCAAGTGAATAATTATTTAAGATAGCTATCTTAACCGGAAGGTTGTATTCAACCGCTGTCGCAAGCTCCTGGATATTCATCTGGATACTGCCGTCACCGGCAATATCTATAACAGTTTTTTTCGGAAAAGCAACCTGTGCGCCGATAGCTGCGGGAAACCCGTATCCCATAGTACCCAGTCCGCCTGAAGTGAGAAGGGTTCGTGGTTTATCATAATTAAAATACTGGGCAGCCCACATCTGGTTCTGCCCTACTTCTGTGGTGATAATACAATCACCCTTAGTTACTTCATATATTTTTTCAACCACATACTGCGGTTTAATGATTTCCTTCATCTTATAATCAAGGGAATGTTTATCTCTCCAGACCTTGATATCATTAAACCATTTTTTACGCCCAGGCTTCTTCACTTTTTTTTCTTTTAAAATCCCAAGCGCTGATTTTAAGATCTCCTTAACATCACCCACCACAGGTATATCAACAGGTATGTTTTTACTTATGGAGGTAGGATCGATATCAATATGTACAATTTTTGCGTATGATGCAAAAGCATTAATATCACCTGTAATCCTGTCATCAAATCTTGCGCCGATGGCAATTAAAAGGTCACAGTTAGTAACCGCCATATTTGCCCTAAAAGTACCATGCATACCGATCATACCCAATGACATGGGATCAGTTCCCGGAAAACATCCAAGGCCCATCAAAGTCATAGTGACAGGAATGTTTGTCTTTTTTGCAAACTCACGAAGCTCTTTTGAGGCATCTGAAAGGATAACCCCTCCACCAGCATAGATCACAGGCTTTTTAGCCTTTGACACCTCATCCAGAACTCTTTCGATCTGGCGCACATTGCCCTTATAAGTAGGTTTGTACCCCCTGATCTCAACTTTTTCTGCAGGCTTGAATTCAATCTCTTTACCCAGAATATCCTTAGGCAGATCAACCAGCACAGGCCCAGGACGGCCCTGACCTGGCGATATGGAATGCTTCCTTTATTACCCGCGGCAGATCTTCAGTCTTTTCAACAAGATAATTATGTTTTGTACACGGTCTGGATATCCCGACAATATCAGCCTCCTGAAAGGCATCATTACCAATAAGTTTTGTGGGAACCTGTCCGGTAAAAACAACGATCGGGATTGAGTCCATGTAGGCAGTTGCAAGACCGGTAACCGTGTTAGTCGCACCGGGACCCGATGTCACCAGGCACACGCCCACATCTCCGGTAGCACGTGCATATCCATCAGCAGCATGTACTGCGCCCTGCTCATGACGAGTCATAAGATGTTTTAACTTTGAGTCATATAATGAGTCATAAATATCCAGAACAGACCCTCCCGGATAACCGAAAATGACTTTAACTTTCTCTTTTTTTAAGCATTCTAAAAATATCTGTGCGCCTTTAATCTTCACAGGGTTTCCCTCACTTAAAAATTTAGAGCATTATTAATGTTTATATCTAAACAATATTTAATCATCTGTTTTAAATTGTACCTCTTTTAAATAAATATGCAAGCTTAAGGCCTATTTAACAGATTTTTCCTTTTTTTACCAACCACCGCATCAGGAGAACGAATATATTCAGGAACTATACTTTCAAGATCATTTCTTTGATAGTTCAGATAAGATCTCAGGGAAGAAAAAGCCACAGATCCTGCCCTGATTATTCCCATAGATTCAGGAAGAACCCTGTAATCCCTATCTGTAATTCCCTCAATATTACTGCTGTATGTTCCTGCACCGTCTCCAATAAAAGATGCCTGAGCCGGAAGCTCAGTAAGCCATTCTTCAGGAGAGATTACCGTATCACCCATCTCTTTATTCATCACATTGCTGCCTGAGAACTTATAAAGACAGGTATAGACCTGTTTTTTCCGTGCATCTATCATGGGACAGACATACCCGTAATCGATACCGGACTGAACCGCAAGAACCTCAAGGGTTGAAACCCCCACAAGAATCTTGTCAAGAGAAAAAGCAAGACCCTGCGCAGTACTTATCCCGGTTCTTACCCCTGTAAAAGAGCCTGGACCTTTTGTAACCGCAACAATATCAATATCAGACAGAGCAATTCCTGTACTGTTAACCAGCTCATCAATAATCAGAAGAATAAGTTCGGAATGATTTTTGGTCCCGGATATTACCTGTTCACCTGCTAATGTCCAGCCTTTGGTAATTGCGGCACTGCAGTATTGACCTGAAGCATCAATTGCAAGTGTAATTAATTCTTTTTTATCCATATCAATTTGGGACATAACGCATTATGTCATTATAAGTAACAAAAAACATAAGGAATAGAAGAAGCGTCAAACCCACCATCTGTGCAACTTCCATTTTTTTCCAGCTTAAGGGACTGCCTTTCATTGCCTCCACGCAAAGAAAAAAGATATGCCCGCCGTCAAGCACAGGAATTGGAAGAAGGTTCAGCACGCCGAGATTCACACTGATCATAGCCATAAGAAAAAGAAAGCTCTTTATTCCTACGCTTGCGAAATCACCAGCGATCTCCACAATCCGTATGGGGCCGCCAAGATGCTCCTTGTTTTCAACCGGACTCCTTGCTATTATTGCCATACCGAGAAAAGTAACCTTAACCGCCTCAACAGTTTTAGTAAGACCCATCCATAATGCGGAAACAGGATTGTAGTATTTTTTTATAAATGCATCTTCTGATGGTGAAATCCCTATTCTATAAGTCTTATAAGTACCCCTCAGAATATCTGAATCAAGAACTAATTTTGGAATAAGACTTGTAACAATTGTTTCTTTACCTCTTGTTATGTGTAGAACCATTTCCCTGCCTTCACTCCCCTCAACAGACGCGGCCAGTTCGTCCCAGAGCGTTATATTACGTCCATTGACCGCAGTTATAATATCACCTTCTTTAATCCCGGCCTTCAATGCAGGTGTGTCATCATAAACCTTTCCAATGACAGGAGTAAGAAGCTCTATGCCTGACATATATAAAACAGCAAATAAAAGCACAGCAAAAAGGATATTAAACACCGATCCTGCGGCAAGCACGGAAAACCGTTTGAAGAGTGTCTGGTGATTAAGAGAAAAAGGTTTATCCTCTTCCGGAACCTCTTCATCCGGTGCTTCACCCAGGGGCTTCACATATCCGCCAAAAGGTATCCATGACAGGGCATATTCTGTCTCACCAATTGTTTTACTGAAAATCTTGGGGCCAAACCCCACAGAAAATTTTAAAACCCTTACTCCTGACAGTTTAGCCAGGATAAGATGACCAAGCTCATGCACAATAATAAGAGGCGCTAAAAGAAGAACGCCCGGGATCAAATAATGTGTAATAATATTCCAGACATTTCCAATTATACTTTCCACTTTTATCTTCCTAATAAATTAAATTCGAGATTATAAGAATCAATTATACTATAAAGCAGTTTTTACAAATTACAGTTTATCGCCTCAACCCTTGCCCATTTGTCAGCTTCAAGAATATCTTCAAGTGCCCTTCCCCCGTTATCATTAAAGGAGTCCATAACTTTTTCAATAAGTTTGGGAAATAGAAGTAAATCCTATCATACCATCACAAAACTTATGCACTGCAACCTCATTTGCAGAATTCATTACAGCAGGCATTAACCCTCCTGTTTCAAGAGCACGAAAAGCAAGCCTGAGATTCGGAAACTTTTCATAATCAGGATCTTCAAAAGTGAGCTTTCCAATCTCTGCAAAACTTAACGGCTCTACAATATCTTTCAGCCTATCAGGACATGACAGAGCATATGCAATAGGCGCCTTCATGTCCGGATGTGAAAGCTGCGCAAAAACTGTCCCGTCAATAAATTCAACCATTGAATGCACAATGCTCTGAGGATGTACTATAACTTTAATCTTTTCAGCAGGCATTCCAAAAATGTAGTGCGCCTCTATTACCTCAAGCCCTTTGTTCATCATGGAAGAAGAATCAATGGTCACCTTATTTCCCATTTTCCAGCGCGGATGCCTTAATGCTTCCTCAGGTAAAACATTATCAAGCTCTTCAAGGGTCGCCCTTAAAAACGGTCCGCCGGATGCAGTGAGAATTATATTTTTAACATCCTCAGTTTTTTTATCTTTTAATAACTGAAATATCGCACTGTGCTCACTGTCAACTGGGATGATCTCTGCCTTGTTCTTTTTCGCTTCGGAAATTATAAGTTCACCGGCCATTACCAGAGATTCTTTATTTGCAAGTGCCACAGTTTTCCCTGCCCTTACAGCTTCTAGAGTCGGCAAAAGCCCTGCAGAACCTGATATCGCAGCAACAACAACATCGGCTTCAGGCATTGCGGCAACCTTACAGGCGCCTTCAACACCATAGAGGACCTCTGTTCCAGAACATACATTTAAGATATCTTGTCCTGAGTTATCGGAAAGGGAAACAGTTCCGGGTTTAAACTTACTGATCTGTTCCTGAAGAAGTTCAGCATTATCTCCGGCTGCAAGCCCCACTACCTGATATTTTTCAGGGTATTTTTCAATCACCTCGAGGGTGCTGGTCCCGATTGATCCAGTTGAACCAAGAATTGCTATTTTCATATTCCCGTATTAAAAACCTTTAAATAGTAATAAAGAAATGGAACTGCAAAAAGAAGACTATCTATTCTGTCTAGCATACCTCCGTGCCCGGGAATAATATTTCCTGAATCCTTAACTTTATACGCTCTCTTTATCATTGATTCAGCAAGGTCCCCGAACTGGTTAAAGATATTAATACCCAGACCCATTACAGCACAGCTTGTAATATCAAAAGTATTTAATAATAATGTCTGACAGAGAAGAGCTGCTAACACACTTGAAACAACACTTCCCACAGCACCTTCAACAGTTTTTTTAGGGCTGATTGACGGTGCCAGAGGTCTTTTTCCAATTGAACTTCCAATAAAATAAGCTCCTGAGTCCCCGGCCCAGGTCACAAACAATAAAAACAAAATTAAATTTGCGCCCTGGGGATGCGCATTTATAGGCAAAAGGTAAGACAGCAGAACTGCTACATAAAATATACCGAAAAATTTTGCCGAAATAACAGCAAAAGCATTATCCTCTTTACCTGGCAATACAATATGATAAAAGAAAAAAGCAATAAAGCAAAATACAAGTACGGCATAAGGTACAGAAGACAAATATAGACTGCTTTCCGGAGATGACTTAATTCCCAAAAATACAAAAGCAGGGACAAGGCAGCCCGCCAGTATTGCCATCCACTTCTCAAAGGCTGGTTCACCTGCAAGCATAATCTCAAAAAGTTCTTTTAATGCAAGGACGATAACTGCCAGTATTGCAGCAAAGAAGATAAAGTCGCTGGATGTTTTTACAAGCAGAATTATTAGCGGTATCGCTATAACAGCAGTTATTATTCTTTTAAACATTTAAACCTTTTTTAGTGAAAATATCGGTCGGTAAAAAACGTTAGCCTGCAGATATCTGCTCATCAGTAAGACCAAACCGCCTCTTTCTATTCTGAAATTCTATTAAGGCTCTGTATAGATCATCTTTCCTGAAATCCGGCCACAAAACATCAGTAACATATATTTCGCTGTAAGCTATTTGCCACAACAGAAAATTACTTACTCTCAGCTCACCGCTTGTCCTTATTAAAAGATCAGGGTCCGGCAAACCTGCGGTATACAAATTTTCCGATATAGTAACCTCATTTAAATCAGCTGATGACAGTTCTCCTGTTTCAATTTTTTTTGCAATTTTTAAAACAGCATTGAGTATTTCCTCTCTGCCGCCATAACTTAAAGCAACACTAAGTACCATGCCGGTGTTATTTTTTGTTATCTCAACAGCCTCATTAAATACTTCAACAACAGATTTTGGTAATTTATTCAGTTCACCGATCCCCTGCAATCTAACATTATTTTTATTAAGTGCATTTACCTCTGAGCGTACATATTTCTTAAGAAGACCCATAAGAGCCTTAACCTCAAGTTCAGGCCTCTGCCAGTTCTGGCTGGAGAATGCGTACAGAGTAAGCGCTTTTATATCAAGTTCACAGCAGGTCCTGACAATTTCCTTTACCGACTCCATACCCTCTCTGTGACCAAAAATTCTTTTAAATGAACGTTTATTAGCCCAGCGCCCGTTTCCGTCCATAATGATTGCAATATGCTTGGGAAGTTTTTCTTTTACAAGCTGTTTTAAAGACATTCTTTTCCATTCTGTGTTTGTAATAAGTCCTAAAATATCATAATGAATCTACAAGCTCAAGCCAATTCTCTCATAAATATAAAGATCTAAAATATGAAATTCAGGTTAAAAATTCGAGCCATTTTCAGTTTTATCATTAGCTAAAAGCATGGCTGAATGAAAAGACATTTATCTTTGCTGAAAAACTATAAAAAAACGCCTGCCCTGCAAAAATACAGGACAGACGTTGTAAAAACAACTTACTTCAAACTGCTTAATACTGCAGAAACACTACTTACCTTCAACTATTGCCTCAGTCGGGCAGACTTCAGCACATGATCCGCAATCTGTACATTTTTCAGCATCAATTACATACTTGTCATCACCTTCACTGATTGCCTCAACCGGGCATTCATCAGCACATGTTCCACACGATACACAATCTTCAGTAATCTTATAAGCCATAACAAACACCTCTCTTTACTATTAGTATAGTTATCTACTTAAAACTCCATTATCTCTTTTTCTTTTTTATCGCCTACCTCATCACACTTCTTAACATACTCATCAGTAATTTTCTGGACTTCCTCCTGAGATTTAAACATATCATCCTCAGATATTAATTTGTCATTCTTTGCTGTTTTTAAATCATCATTGATTTTTCTTCTATGGTTCCTGACAGATACTTTCGCAGCTTCAGATATTTTCTTTACCATCTTGACAAGCTCTTTTCTTCTATCCTCTGTTAATGGAGGAATAGAAACCCTTATAATTTTACCATCACTGTTGGGCGTCAAACCAAGATCTGCCTTTAAAATGGCCTTTTCAATCTCTTTTATTACCTGGTTATCCCATGGCTGTATTGTAATCAGTCTGGCCTCGGGGATTGAAACATTTGCAAGCTGATTCAAAGCTGTTGGGGTTCCATAATAATCTACCCTCACACTGTCAAGCAGGGACAGGGAAGCTCTTCCTGTTCTTACCTTCCCAAGCTCCTTCTCATATGATTCAATACTTTTATCCATATCAGTTTTTAAATTACTTAAAAGCTCTTTTTCCATATCTTAACCCCTTATGTATGTACCGGTTGGTTCACCTGTAACAACTTTAAAGATATTTCCTGTCTTGTTAAGATCAAAAACAATTATCGGAAGATTATTATCCATGCACAAAGTTATAGCAGTCAGGTCCATAACTTTAAGGTTTTTTTCTATAACTTCACGGTATGTCAGCTCATTAAATCTCTTTGCATCAGGATTTTTCACTGGATCACGATCATAAACACCGTCAACCTTGGTTGCTTTTAAAATTACTTCGGCATTTATCTCATTTGCCCTTAGAGCAGCTGCTGTATCTGTTGAAAAAAATGGGTTACCCGTACCTGCTGCAAAGATTACAACCCTCTTTTTCTCCAGATGTCTTATTGCTCTTCTTCGTATATAAGGTTCTGCGACCTGATGAATCTGGATAGCCGACTGAACTCTGGTTGGTACATCACGCTTCTCAAGCAGGTCCTGCAAAGCCAGACTGTTCATAACAGTTGCAAGCATCCCCATATGGTCAGCGCTTGTCCTGTCCATAACCTTTGCGCCTTCAGAAAGACCTCTGAAAATGTTACCGCCACCGATAACCACACCGATTTCTGTTCCGATATCAAAAAGATCTTTTATCTGAGCAGCGATATTATCTACTACCGCGGGGTCAATACCGTAGGACCGTTCGCCCTTAAAAACTTCACCACTTAGCTTAAGAAGAATTCTTTTATATTTTTTAACAGAACCGGATTCCATGTTTACCTATCAAATATTATTATCAGTCGCCAAGGTTGAATCTGACAAAACGTGCAATATTAATATTTTCACCAAACTGAGCAATCGCGTTTTTAACAAAATCATTTATTTTAACCTTATCGTCCTTTACAAAATTCTGTTCAAGCAGACACACTTCTGAATAGAATTTTGCGATTCTTCCTTCAGCGATTTTTTCGATGACTTTTTCAGGCTTATTCTCATTTTTTGCCTGTGTCTCGTAAATCTGGCGTTCTTTTGCAATTACATCTTCAGGAACATCCTCTTTGTTCAAATACTGAGGACTTGCAGCAGCTATGTGCATGGCTATATCCTTTGCAAAAGAAGTAAAACCTTCGCCCTTTGCCACAAAGTCTGTCTCACAGTTTATTTCAACCAGGACACCCAGCTTATCACCGGGATGTATATAGGAAATGATTTTTCCGTCTTTAGTCGCACGTCCTGACTTTTTATCTGCAGAAGAAATTCCCTTTTCCCTTAAGAATAAAACGGCCTTTTCCATGTCACAGTCACACTCTTGCAAAGCTTTCTTGCAGTCCATCATTGGAGCACCTGTTTTATCTCTCAGTGCTTTAACAGTTTTTGCATCCACACCCATATTTCATGTCTCCTCTTTAGCAGCTCCAAAGGAAGCTGGTAATATCGTTTTATTATTTCTCGGCTGATTCTGATTCTTCAGCCTGTTTCTCTGCGGCCTGTTCTTTTAAAGCTTCTTCTCTCTTTTGCGCGCCTTCAGTAGTGGCATCTGCAATCTTTGAGCTGAAAAGCTTTATAGCACGGATAGCATCATCATTTGCAGGTATTACAAAATCAATATCATCAGGATCAGAATTCGTATCCACTAGAGCAATAACCGGAATATTAAGTTTTTTTGCCTCTGCGAAAGCAATCTTTTCCTTTTTAGGATCTACGATAAAAATAACATCCGGCACACCGGCCATTTCACGTATACCATTGAATACAAAATTAAGTTTTTTAATTTCGCGCTCATAACCAAGGGCTTCTTTCTTTTTAAAACCTTCAAAGCTGCCGTCATCCCTCATGGTTTCAAGCTTCTTCATTCTTTCGATGCTTTTCTTAACCGTCTGAAAATTTGTCAAGAGACCGCCGAGCCATCTGTTTGTTACATAGTGCATACCGACTCTGTTGGCTTCTTCTTTTATAGCTTCCTGAGCCTGCCTTTTAGTTCCGACAAAAAGTACTTTTCCACCATTTGCAGCTACGTCTACCACAAACCGGTAAGCCTCTTTTACAAGCACCACAGTTTTTTGAAGATCAATTATATGGATACCATTCCGGGCACCATAAATATACTTCTTCATCTTTGGATTCCACTTACTGGTTCTGTGACCAAAGTGGGAACCTGCTTCTAACATTTCTTTCATGTTAATTATTTTAGCCAAGAATCTTCCTCCTTACATTTAGCATGCGGATAGATTGCAGTTTTGGATCCTGCAACAGGTTTATTCGTAACCTTTTATCCTTTATGCATGCCGGTTATTGGTTTATACCAGTGTTTCACCAGTATTCTATATTTTCTAGTTCTAGAATAAGACTAAATTTTTACTTTATATCATAAATGTTTTTTATCTGCAAGATTTTTAGTTTTTTTACCCAAATAAAGCCATTACAATTTTAAATAGCTCATATTTAACTATACTTAGTATATTTTAAAAATATTACACATAACATATTGTCTTATTTTAATTATTAGTTGCAATTATTTGACTTAATTTATTTTTATGTGCAATAAATGTCATCTTAACGCATTAAAAAGCAATTAATATCTTATTCTACATAATGTCATGACTCAATCGTGCCTGCTCAACCTTCAGCTTAACATATTTTTTCAAAAACTTTTTCACCAGCTCCCTTGAAACTGGAATAAGAAGTACGAAGCCGGCTGCGTCAGTAATAAGCCCCGGGGTTAAAAGAAATGCGCCTGCCACCAGAATAAGCAGGCCAGAAAAAAGATCATCCGTGGGTATTATTCCTGAATCCATATTTTTTTGAATTCTAAACAGACACTCAATCCCTGCGGACCTAACCATAAGAGCACCTGCCATACCGGTAATAACAATTATCAGTATGGTTTCAAATAAACCTATCATTGTTCCTATCTTGATAAGAAGAGCAAGTTCAATGAAAGGTACTACAGTAAAAAGTAAAAAAAGTTTAAAAAGCATTTAATTACCCCTTTCAAACCGCACAATTGCTGATTTGGACCTGTATCTTATAAAATGGAAGATTTACTATTTTATGACCTTTATAATCATGCCGCTTTTTAAGACAGGAAGCTTTTCCGGGTCCCAGGCATTAATAAGTGCAACCTCCTTCAGGTCGCTTTTTGGTCTTTTTAATTTATTAATAATCAAAGGCAGTGTATCACCACTTTTTACTTTATAAAGTGAAATTCTGTTAGGATGAACATTTTTAATTTCCTTTGGAGAAAGAATCCTGAAACTGTTTATCGTATTTTCAAAAAGGTTGACTACGTTTTTAAAGTTCTCTGTTTTTGTATAACCATTAACATAAAACACCTTATCATTTTGCAGAAAAAACCCCACCCTCAAGGCAACATTACCAAGACCTCGTGTTTTTACGCTGTACGTACCCACATATGCTTCCAGTTCCTTAAGTCTTTTTCTGTTCCCGGAAATCTTTCGCAACCCAAGCTTTTCTGCAATAACTGCTGCAGCCTCTTCAACGTTTCTTTTCTTTGAAAGACTATAGAGATTAAACTCAATGAAAGCCTCCTCCTTTTTATCTGTTGCTATTACTGCCTGAGGCATATTATTTATTTTCCAGTCAGGAGGAAAAAGCAGTTCCATTTTAAGTTCCGGATGAGTAAACTTGTTGCCAACAATAATGCCTTCTCTGGGATCATCTCCAACAACAAGCCCCTCGAGATTTTTCAAATATTTTAGCCTGCTGGAACTTGAAGTGTTTTGATAAACATCAGCACACAAAGTCTTGTTATTAACATCCGAAATACGTTTTTCAGTTTCAGGATGAGTTGCAAATAGACTGGTGTGAGTTTTTATACCTCCGCTGTAACGGTCAAGGAGATTAAGAGTCTTAAGCATTGAACCGATTGCACAGGCATCATAACCCGCCTTCCCCGCATACCTGAGCGCAAGCATATCCGCCTCGGTCTCATATGCTCTGCTGTAACCGCTTGAAATAGTCGTAAATACTAAATCCATATAATTGCTAAAGTTTGCCACCTCAGGCATAAAAATCGATGCTATGCTGGTTCCAAGCTGATAAGAAGCAGCCTTTGTATACTGACGGACAGAATGGCGGGCAGTCACATGGCCGATTTCATGGGCCAGAACACCTGAAAGCTCAGCCTCGCTGTTCATATGCGCGATAAGGCCCCTGGTAATAAAAATATAACCGCCAGGGAGAGCAAAAGCATTGACTATAGGTGAATTAAGGACTGTAAAACGATAAAAAAGATCGGATCGGTCTGAAGAGTCCGCAATCAATTGGCCTACTGAGTTAACATACTGCTGGAGAGGTTCTGATTCATAGATTCCGTACTCCCGTGCTATCTCAGGAGCCATCTTCTTCCCAATATCAAGCTCCTGCTGTTCACTCATTAACACAAAATCATATTTTTTTGTAGCAGGATTGGTCGCACAGCCCAAAAAGAAAAGTAATGATAAAACAATCAAAAAAAATAATCTTTTTAGACCCATCTTCTACTCCCTGAAAAATTTATATATATGTAATATATCATATTTTCAGATTCAAACTAACCATATTATTATAGAAAAAATCGTGGGGGCAAATAGTTGTTTTCTGTTTTCTCTATCCAACTATTTTATTTGTCTTGATTTGTCAAAATTTTAATGATAAAATTTTTGTTTATTCAAGCATTGATTGTGGCGGTGTAGCTCAGGTGGTTAGAGCATACGGCTCATATCCGTAGTGTCCGGGGTTCGAGTCCCTGCACCGCCACCACTTCAAAAACCTTACCTACAAACAAACCTCTTCACTGAATATCAGCACCCAAATATAACTTGACCACAAATTCAGAAAAGGTAAAGTGCTTTTAAAAAATGATTTTCCCCAAATCCTTGACACCTTGATCCTCAAACGCTTTTAATCAATTTTTATTCAGAAAGCTACATGGACTAACAATATTAAAGTCATCATCTTCGATCTCGGCAAGGTCATTGTAGACTTCGACCACATGCTGATCTGCACCAAACTTGCAAAACACAGTCCTTTTGAACTGGACCGGATTTATGACATAATCTTTGATTCCGGGTTTGAAACCTCCTTTGACAAGGGCCTGATTTCACCCGAAAATTTTTATTTAAGTGTGAAAAAAAGAGGCCTGCCTTGAGATCAACATTAACGTTTTTCAACAAATATGGACAAAGATATTTACGCTTAATCCGGGCATTGAAGACCTTCTTTCATCACTTAAAAACAGGTACGGACTGCTTTGCCTGTCAAACACAAACTCCTGGCATTTTGAATACTGCATGCAGAAGTTCCATGCGCTTAAGCTTTTTGACGGCTTTATTCTCTCCTATGAAGTCGGGAAGACAAAACCGGACAGTGCTATTTTTGAAGAAGCCCTTAAAAAAGCCGCAACACTGCCAGACGAATGCGTATATATTGACGATGTGCCGGAGTTTGTTGAAACAGCAAATAAACTGGGAATTAATGGGATACATTTTAGAACAGTTAAAAAACTCAAAAAAGAACTTTTAGATCTGAATATTATTTAATCATACCCCTTTTTTTCTTTTCTTTTTTTCTTGAAAAGGCCAGACAGTTCATATCCGACATCTCAAATACCGCTGTTCTAGGAACATACTTTGATTTAAAGCCCATCTTCCTGCAGCCGTAAGGATAGGACGAATCCCAGGTAATAAAATAATGTTCGCAGTCAAGGCATCGTATCTTATTTTTATTCAAATTTTCAAACTCCACTGTTGATATCTTTTTCTCATACGCTTATAATCTATTCTACATAAAACGGAACATTTTTTCAATACTTACTTACCACTACGGGAGAAAAAATGAACAAACTGATTATCATCGGATCCGGACCAGCAGGGCTTACCTGCAGCTATCTATGCATCACGCGCCCAGCTTAACCCTATTGTAATTGAAGGAATGGAACCCTGGAGGACAGCTCACTACGACCACGGTTATTGAAAACTGGCCTGGATATCCTGAAGGCGTTGATGCCCAGACCTTGATGAACGACATGAGAGAACAGGCTAAAAGGGTTTGGCACAGAATTTATAAGTGGTGAGGTTACAAAAATAGACCTCAAAAAAAGCCATTTACCCTCACCGTTGGAACAGAAAAAAGAGACACGAATGCTGTTATTATAGCAACAGGCGCATTCCCCAAAATGCTGGGGCTTTCTGAAGAAAAAAAGCTCATTGGCAGAGGTGTTTCAACATGTGCAACATGTGACGGGATTCTTTTTCAGAGAAAAAGAAGTTTTGGTAATAGGCGGCGGTGACACTGCAATGGAAGAGGCAATATATCTGAGCACACTTGCTAAAAACGTTACCGTAGATCCACAGAAGAGACGAACTGCGCGCCTCCAAAATAATGCAGGAGAAAGCAAAAAGTATAAAAAATATTAACTTTTACCTGGAACTCGGTAGTTGCAGAAATTCATGACCTTCAAAAAAACACAGTAACCGGTGCTTCAATAAAAAATGTTAAAACAGGAAAAGTATTTTTAAAAGAATGTGACGGGATATTCATCGGCCTCGGGACATATACCAAACTCAGATTTTTTAGACAATCAGCTTGAGCTGGATGAAAACGGATTTATTGTAACCAGAAACGGATCAAAAACCAGTGTGCCGGGTGTCTTCGCGGCGGGGGACGTATCAGACCCTGTATATAAACAGGCTATAACATCTGCTGGAAAAGGATGCATGGCAGCACTTGATGCGGAGAAATTTATTCAGAGGCTTGAGTAATTCTTAATTTATATCTTTTATCCGAACGGACATACTGTATATATTCATTACCGCGAAGCTCTAGATCTTTTCCCCTTAAAAACCCGGCAGCAACCAGATCGGATAATTTTTCAGGATATAGCCCCTCTTTCATACGGTACATCTCAAGAGCTTTTTCGATCTTTGAAATATTCCTGCTCTTCAAATAACTATTAATAATAGATTGATTAAACACCTCGGAATCAATAAGCGGAAAAATATTATTTGGAAAAATAATCGGCAAAATAAAAACAGCTGCCAGCATCAAAACCACAGCTGCATATGAAAAGGGTTTGATTAATTTCATAATATTAAACGCACCCTTTTCACTTACACCTTTTAAATCCGGCATAATACTTTCAATATATCCCCTCCGAGTCAGATCAATAAGTGTCTTAACCGTTGTAAACTTGCCTAATAGACCTCTGTTTATTATCTCCTGTATTGTTGATTCACCGTCCACAAGACGGTAAATAATCGTTTCATCATCATCAAGACCTTCCTCTGAAAAATCAGGAACATGATGATAGGAAAACATCAAAACTTGGAACCTCCTTTTCAAGTTCAGGCCATTCATCTATCCTTCTAAGCACATCAAGAAGCAAGGATTCAACCGGAACAGGACTGGGAAGATTCGAATCAAGGATAATATTTTTTTGTTCAAAAAAGTATGAGCCGTCGTTCCATTGAAGCACATCATATGCCGTTTCATATATCTGAGTAATTAAAGCTCTTTCAATAATTTTAGAGGAAGCAAGACCTTCCCTTAGCAGAATCATTCCCAGGTATTCAAAAGTACTCTGCTGTTCTTTAAGGGCTTTTTTTAGGTTTTCAGGAGATAACAGCTTTGCGGAAACCAGCATTTCACCAAGGGGACTACTGGTTATACATTCAGAAGGTTTTGCACCTGTAATATTTCCGTTCAAAAAACTTATTTCAGCTTTCCCACCCAGCTCTTGTTCAACACAGAAAAACCCTGTCTTCTGCTGCTGAGAAATAAGCTGTATTATATCAGCTACCCCAAAAACCTTTATTTCACATTTAAGTTCCATTTTTTATTTTACAGCTTTCTTATTTGAATATTTTACATAAGTGTTTGCCTAAGGTTTTTATCTTTAAACTTAAATGTTGTAAGTACCGAAAAACCCCAGCAGCAAAACAACGCCGCGACAAGCAAAACAACCAGTGGCAAAGGATTATGTCCCACAAATGCCCATGGTGACTCAAAAACTATACTCATAACAATTTTAAAAAAAAGGCAGGCAGAAACAAAAAACATAAACAGCCCTGATAAAACATATCCCTTCCATATAAGTGCGGCTCCCGGGAAAAACAGCCCCAGAATATTTCTGATTAACTTATAAAATAGCTGATATCTTTTCATCTTGATTAACTTTGCTGATTTAAGTTCATGATCAAAATGGTCCTGATCGCTATAATAATTCTGGCACTGTGTGCAAATAACATCTTTTAATATTTCCTTTTGGCACCTCACACACAATGCTTCACCGCACATCGCACATATTTTGGCTATTCTAAAACGGTCCTTCGTAAACAACAACAGGCTTACAAAATAAAAGAATAAAACAGCGGGCATAACATATTTACAGGGAACAGATTTAAAAAAAATACTGTTTAAATTACCCTGACAAGCCAGCTCTCTTACTGTAAAAACACCTTCCCTGTTCAGCAGTAACCTTTTTGAAAGATGCTCATCAATAACCATTCGGTTATAGTGCTCTGTATAATCTTCAAGGTTTTGCACCACCATAGTTGACTCTAATTCCATTGCCTTGTAAAGTTCCATTTCGGACTCATCAAACAAAAATTCCTGGCCATAGGCTTTTGAAAGATTAAAATGTGCCGCTGCACATTTACCGGAGGAAAGTTTTATGGCCCGCTTATATGCATCGACGGCATCCTGCCATCTATTCATTAAAAGATATACATTCCCAAGGTTGGTAAATATTTTATGATTCTCGGGATTCAAGTCAGCAAGGTTATTATAAACATCCATTGCATATTGAAAATCACCATTTTTTTTATATGCAAGCCCCAAAGTGAAAAGCACGTCCTCATCATTAGGGTTGTCCTCACTAAGCACCCGAAGATTATTTAAATCATATTTATCCCAATAATTAAAATTTATCTTCCACAATAAACCAGTATCAGTTGCATGAGGCAGTTTCAAACCAAAACTAGCTATAGATACCATGCCTGGAACTATTAAAAACAGCAGGAGCACAGCTGTTGCACCTAAACGTTCCTGTATATTCAGATAATTAAAAAGAAGAAAAAGCCAAAACGGAATCAGACATACAGCTGGTAAACCAAAAATAAGGGGAGAAATAAACATAAACAACAATCCTGCCAAAATAAAAATATCTGGAAAATTTTCATTAAAGACATGTCTTGCATCATGGAAAAAAAGACCGAAAATACCTGACAAGAATAATTAAAACAAAAAGTGCGGAAGTTAGCAGACAGGAAAAGATGATGACGGCTGAATTAGACAACAGAATAAAAGGAAGTGTTCCAAAGTGACTTAGCCCCTTATAAAATGACTGAACATACCCTATAAAAGGAAGATAAATAAAAAGTCTGTTTTTAGCCCAAAGAGCCTCTGCTTTTGCTTCATATGCAGGAGGAAGGTCAGGTGACATTTTCACTGCATAATCAGCAAGGATTAAAGCTGAATCAAATTCTTTTTCTTTAACAGCTCGCCGGGCTTTCTTTAACAAGTAAAAGTGAGTAGGGATCAAAATTTGATATTCCGCTGGCAAGCGCTCTTTGCCGAACATCTTCAAG
>PVMK01150978.1_pt1 | contig 26951 bp, 22 predicted proteins | sample 1853481 | NCBI WGS metagenome assembly PVMK01 (sample SAMN08533507, study PRJNA380276) | Marine sediment metagenome, whole genome shotgun sequencing project. | reverse complement strand
TGAACTGCGACGCAAGGTCGGTGATGTGCAAAGTGAGCTGCCACCGGGCGTCGGCACCTCATTGGTGGTGGACGACTATGGTGATGTCTACGGTATTTTCGTTGCGATTACAGGTGACGGCTACAGCTATGCGGAAATCAAGGATGTGGTGGACATGTATCGTCGTGAATTATTGCTGGTGAAGGATGTCGCCAAGATCGACACCTATGGCGAGCGGACGGAAGCAATCTATGTGGAACTGAATCGGGACCGCATGTCTCAACTCGGTCTTTCGCCCAATGTTATTATCAGTGAATTACGGCACAAGAATTTGGTGAGCGATTCGGGCCGGGTTAAGGTGGGTAGCAAGTTTATTACTCTGAATCCGACTGGTGGGATTGAGTCGGTTGAACAGTTCGGGGCCATAGTGATTTCCGAGCAGATTTCCTTGGCCGGATTTCAGCTTGGTACCAGCGGTGTCAAAAGTGCCCTGCAGGGTTCCATGCAGATTCATCTGCGTGATGTTGCCCGAATCTGGCGCGGTTATGTTGAGCCGCAAGACATCAAGATCCGCTACGATGGCATGCCTGCCATCGGATTTGGAATATCAACCGTATTAGGCGGTAATGTGGTTACCATGGGTACAGCGCTTCAACAGCGTGTGGATGAACTGAATACCCAAATACCGATCGGAATGACTGCTGGGTTGGTATCCATGCAGTCCGAAGCCGTGAAAATCGCCATTAAGGGTTTTGTGCTCAGCCTGATCGAGGCTGTGGCGATTGTTATCGTGGTGCTGCTGTTTTTCATGGGACTACGCAGTGGAATTTTGATTGGTGCTGTGCTGGTTATGACCATTGCGGGCAGCTTTGTCTTTCTTTCTCCCATGCATGTAGCGCTGGAACGCATATCACTTGGTGCGCTGATCATTGCGTTGGGGATGCTGGTCGATAATGCCATCGTGGTGGTGGATGGGGTACTGGTCAGGATGCAAAAAGGGGAAGACGCCAAGCAGGCAGCTATCGAAGTAGTCAAGCAGACTGCCATACCCTTGTTTGGTGCAACAATCATCGCCATCCTGGCATTTGCCGCCATAGGTACATCGGATGACTCTACCGGTGAGTTCTGTCGCTCATTGTACCAAGTGGTACTGGTTTCGCTTCTGTTAAGTTGGGTGACTGCAGTGACGATCACGCCTTTGTTGTGCGTAATGTTCCTGAAGCCACCAAAAGAGGGTGCTGAGGCAATAGATCCTTATGCAGGTGCTTTTTACACCTTATACAAGGGGCTACTGAATGCCTGTATTCGGATGAAGACCGTAATCCTTGTCGTGGTGGTCGTATTATTCGTCAGCGCCCTTTGGGGTTTTCAGTTTGTCGAACGGAGCTTTTTCCCACCCTCAACGCGTCCCCAGTTCATGGTTGATTTGTGGTTGCCGCAGGGAACGCATATTGATGATACGCAAAAGCTGGTCGCATCGGTCGAGGATTACATAAAAAAGCAGGAGCATGTAACCCATATCACCTCGCTACTTGGCCAGGGCGCCCTGCGTTTCCTGTTAACTTACCAACCGGAAAAACTGAACAGCGCCTATGCGCAACTGTTGGTCGATGTGGATGATCCGGAAAAGGTAGACAGCCTGATGGCGAACATCGAAATACACTTGCAGGAGAATTACCCAAATGTGTTGGGTTATGCCTCCAAATTTCAGTTGGGACCAGGCAGTACCGGCTTAATACAGGCTCGTCTAAGCGGTCCTGAAGCAAATGTGCTACGCGAGCTTGCTGGCCAGGTAAAAACAATTCTGTACGCTGATACCGACTCCAAAGCGATTCGTACCGACTGGCGGCAGCGCGTCAAGATGGTGCGGCCAATCATAGCGGAAATACAGGCTAACTTGAATGGCATTGAGAAAAGAGATATCGCTGCCGCATTACTTGAAGGTTTTCAGGGTCAAAAGGTCGGTGTGTATCGTGAAGGCGATCTGCTATTGCCGATTATCCTGCGCACCGAGGAAGTGAACCGGTCTAATATCGAAAGTATCAACAACTTGCAAATCTGGAGTTCGGTAGCTAGGCAAATGATCCCGCTGCGTCAGGTAGTGGATAGCTTTGAGACCATGTTTGAAGATGAGATTATTATGCGGCGCGATCGTAAGAGAACCATTACCGTATTTGCCGATCCAATCGCGGGCCAAGCCTCTGAACTATTTGCGCGAGTACGGCCGCAGATTGAGGCCATCGACCTGCCTGTAGGGTATGAGCTGGAATGGGGCGGGGAGTATGAGGATTCCAGCAATGCCCAGGCGGGCTTGGCGGGGGGTGTTCCAATGTTCACGTTGATAATGGTACTGATCACCATCATGCTGTTTAATTCGTTGCGCCAGTCGTTGATCATCTGGCTAGTAGTGCCGCTTGCCCTGATTGGCATTACGCTGGGCTTGCTGTCAACCAACCAGCCATTCGGGTTCATGGCGATACTGGGTTCTCTCAGCCTGATGGGTATGCTGATCAAAAATGCCGTTGTGTTGATCGATGAGATCAATTTGCAAAGTGGCATGGGTAAGGAGCTGATATCTGCTATTGTGGATTCCGGTGTCAGCCGCATCAGGCCGGTTTCAATGGCAGCTTTAACTACAGCCATGGGTATGATTCCACTGTTGTTCGATGGCTTCTTTGTGGCGATGGCTGTCACCATAATTGCGGGCTTGATTTTTGCGACACTGCTAACCATGGTGGTAGTGCCGGTATTGTATGCGACCTTCTACAAGGCGAAAACCGTTTAATGCCCTCACATGATTGCCGTAGATAATCTAATTTTCAGCTTTTGATGATTAGCTTTTGATGACACTAAGACAACACAACTTCTTTTACTTGTTAGCAGGATTGCTATTTCTGCTGATAGCGGTGCCTCTGTTTCGAGATCTGACTGGTACCGGTTACCCCCATGTCTCGGAGCTGGCCTTTTCCGTCTTTCTCATAATTGGCATCTGGAGCTTGCCAGGAACGCGAAACTGGTTCTTGCTGGGCATTGTCCTGGTGACTCTAGGTATCGGTAGTAATATTCTTGCGCTGGCGGGAATCGAATAGTAGCCTGCAACCCTTACCATAGGCTATTCTAGGTTTTTTCTATTTTCAATATACCAGCAAATGTACCAGCAGATTTATTGGATGCTATTGGATTGCTATAAACGCGACTTTCCGCTTTTGGCACAAAGCGGACGTTGAGATTGGACAAAACATTTGACCACCATAATTTTTTTTATGATTAAATGGCAGGGCACTTCGAAATATTGATAATTTTCGAGGTGCCCATAGCAATTAATAATCACCCGGATTAATGCGCATGACTGACAGGTACCGACGCTTCGGAGATTTCCAAAGGATCCTGACCGCAGGACGCAACGAACTCAGTCTAAATGTCTTCAATCCCGAACTGGAATGGGATGCAGAGGGCAAACTCATCCCCTGTCCGCCGCTGCGCATCAAACTGAACGCCGCAGAGGTGCTCAGACTGTTCCGACCCTATGTCTCCGTACGCTTCATGGAGCAGGTCAAGGCAGTTGTCCCGTTGGCACTGTACCTGGCCCTGTTTCAGATCCTGTTCCTGCGACAACTGGTGGAAGACTCCTGGGTCATCACGGGCGGCTTGTTTGCTGTTATTGCTGGCCTGATGTTTTTCATGGAGGGGCTCAAGCTCGGCCTGATGCCCTTCGGGGCAGTCATCGGCAACCAGCTGCCGCGCAAATCATCTTTGCCGCTGGTGCTGTTTATTACCCTGCTGCTGGGCATCGGTGTGACCTTTGCCGAACCGGCCATTAGTGCGCTGAAGGCCGCCGGCGAAAATGTTGCGGTGGAACGGGCGCCCTACCTGTATGCCATGCTCAATGACTGGGCTGAAGCGCTGGTTCTGGTGGTAGGCGTCAGTGTCGGTCTGGCGGCGGCAATCGGCACCTTGCGTTTCCTGTATGGCTGGAGTCTGAAACCGCTGATCTATGTCACCCTGCTACCGGTGCTGGGACTGACGATATTTGCGGCGTTTGATCCCGAACTGCAGAAGATACTCGGATTGGCCTGGGATTGTGGCGCGGTCACCACCGGGCCAGTTACCGTACCACTGGTGTTGTCTCTGGGTATCGGTATCGCGGCAGCGGCCGGCAAGGGCGACTCGGGGCTGTCCGGCTTCGGTATTGTGACCCTGGCTTCCCTATTTCCCATCATGGGAGTGTTGCTGCTCTCCTTGTATGTTTCATACATCGTATCACCACAGGAAATTATCGAGGCAGCCAGGCAAGCGGCGGCGGCTGTTCAAACCATAGAACCGGCCTGGTATGAACGCAGTCCGGGCGAGGAACTCGTGCTTGGGGTTCGCGCCATCCTGCCGCTGGTGCTGTTCTTGTTTGTGGTGCTCAGACTGGTATTGAAGGAGAAACTTGACAACCAGGGCGAGATTTTCTACGGCATCGGGCTTACCATCATCGGCATGTGTATCTTCAATCTCGGACTCACATACGGGCTTAACAAACTGGGCGCCAATTCAGGCACTCTGTTGCCAACTGCGTTCATGGAAGTGTCGGGAGAATCGGCATCCCCGCTCTATGTCTATGCGGTGGGATTGGGCCTGGCCCTGGCGTTTGCCTGGATACTGGGCTTTGGCGCGACATTGGCGGAACCGGCACTGAATGCCTTGGGAATGACCACCGAGAATCTCACTAACGGGGTATTCAAAAAGAAGACCTTGATCAATGCAGTATCCCTTGGTGTCGGGTTCGGTATCGCCATCGGCGTGGCCAAGCTGATTTTCGACCTGCCATTGGTCTGGCTGATCCTGCCCGGCTATCTGCTGGCTATAGTACTGACTTTTTTTTCTACCGAGGAATTTGTGAACATAGCCTGGGACAGTGCCGGTGTTACCACGGGACCCATCACCGTTCCTCTGGTGCTGGCCATGGGACTGGGGTTGGGCAACGCCACGCATGCCGTGGAAGGCTTCGGAATTCTTTGCATGGCCTCCGTTGGGCCGATTATTTCCGTGATGATCACCGGTTTGTGGTCGCACCACAAGGCTAGGGTGCAAATTAAGACGGCAACCCAGGCACATTCAGTAACACATGAACAGGAGGCAGAGTCCACATTATGAGCGATCACAATATTACTTATCTAACCGACGTATCCCTGCTCACTTGCGTGGTGCAAAGCGGTTTCAGTGGAGTTATTCTTAAAGCGGCACGGGATGTAGGGGCCAGGCTCGGTGTTCTCAGTCATCACGCTCGTGGGATCGGGGCACGAGAGCGTCTGGGCATACTGGGTGTTGCCGTGGAAGCAGATAAGGAGGTCATTAGTATCATGGTTTCATCCGAGCAACGGGATTTGGTGTACGAGACACTCTACCGAGCCGCGGATCTGGATGTATCAGGTAGGGGTTTCTTATACATTACACCACTGGAGAAGGTCTCTACCTACATCCCGAAGAGTATGATGGAACAACTGGATAAAAACGGATAAAACAGGGAGCACGCATGAACGATAAACGGCATACCGATCAACCTATACCGCGTGAAGCCTGCAAACTTATAACCTGTATATTGCCCGATGACGGTACCGAGAAGAAACTGATACGCGCCCTGCGTGATGAGAAGCAGATCACCCGGGCCAACAGCACAAGTTGCTTGGGCATGGGGATACTGGCGGAAGTCAGAACCAAATCCGGTGATTTGCAGTTGCCCGAGCCCACCCTGATAAGAAAGGTCGATGTGGTGGTACCGGAATCCGATGCCGATGAGCTATACGACTACATTTACGAGAAGGCGCGAATCGGACGTCCAGAAGGTGGTGCAATCTGGCTGGGTGCATTGACCCTTGCCTCGCCGTTTACTTTGCCAGTGGGTGTGCCGGTAGAATAAAAACAGTAGCCTATCGGACATAACAGGCGTAGCCGGTAGAATGCTGGCAATCTGAAGATTGCGGAACACAGTCGCTATGAAAATGGTGGGAAACAGCCCTGCCATCCGGTGAGCTTGGTCGTTCTAACGGCAGCGAAATTACTCCATTCGATCAACTACCTCCTCTCCCAATCATTAACGATCCTACTGCTCCTCTTACTTCTTCCACCAGCTTTGTTTCAGAACCAGCTACCACCCTTGTTCTTCTCGGACTCGGTCAGCTCTATATCGCCATCCTAGTTGCCGGTGCGGTGGCTACCTTTATCGCACGGAAAAACTAACTTCGAATGAAAGTTAGCACAAATTATTCAAAGCTATGCCTTTCTAGATGAAGATGGATTTTCTGTTTCTAATTTCGTTATTTGAAACCAAATTTTTAAAATAAAGAAACGTTTTACTAGTGCTGGGTTTTTTATGTGTATGTTATCGTAAACAGCGTGGTAAAACTGGCAGTAAGTCAGATAATCGAAAAAATTCAATTCTTGATTTATTTTTTGTGACGCTTACCCAAAAAATACTCAATTTTTATGGGCATATCATTTTTACTTGATGGGTAAAGCAAGAAACGTTCCGCCATTTTGCTTTGTAAGTTCTCGCATCAGAATAGCAAATCGGCCCGTTGTGGCTGGTGATAGAAAACCAACAGCATGAATCTTAGCCAAGCGTTTTCCATTTCTTTGATTCGTGTTCATTTTTGTGATGTTAGCGATGACATCATCATAAGAAGCCCCGGTATAATCGTCACCAAAGACATAAATAGCAATCGACTGACCTGGTTTTTTATATTGTTTCAGCGCGGCCATTATTCCTTCTACAGGACTGCTGTTAGACGCACTCTGCCATCCATTAAATAACTTCATCACACTTTTGCGTCGAAAAGGCGCATCGGGAATCCAGCGACCACTATAGCCTGAGATAATGGCTTTACCCTGGTCGTCTAATATCTGAAAGCCTTTTACTTGAGGATGAATCGTCAAAACATTAATGATCTCTCGTGAGACACGATTCCAGATTGACTGCATACTGCCTGATGTATCAATCACAAAAATGACATAATCGCTGTCCACTGGAATGCCACCCACTTCATCATCACGAAAGGTACTGCTGGTCGATGGCGCAATAGACATCGTCTCCAAGGTTGATTGAACCTGTGAGAGTCCATCGAGATCACCTGCCAACTCTTTTTCCTCACGTTCTTTTTTACTCAGATCTTGTGAAAAGGTTTGAGCTGCCCGACCTAAGTTTCCACTTTCCACTAGCTGGATATCATTCATTTTCTTTTGCTGATCAATTTTTTGTGCCAGGTTATCTACTTGACTCTTTAGCGTCATAACTTGCTTGAGTAGACTCTCGACCTGGTCTGCACTTGATTGTGGTGTATCTCTATCAGTATTAGAAATCAATATCAACAGGACTACAGCGCCAAAACTGCAGGAGATGACGTCCAAGAAAGAAAGATTAAATACGTTCAAATCTTTTTTCTTGATTTTCATGGCCAATTCACCGCAGGACTAATGACTAATCCACCTGTACTTCCTGCCCAGAGCCAATATTCATTGGCCGCATCAGGATCTCCCTCAATAGGTAGTAAAATAACGTTGACCTTCACACCACCAAGATTACTGTCTTGAATAGTCTGCCGGAATAGCTTTACCCGACATTTACCTGAAATTTTTCTGGAATTTCCAAGTAGAGAACTGCATCCAGAAAAAGGATTAAGACGCGCGTAATCCGATTCGCCAGCAGTAGGCAAGCCATCAGTAATGACATAAAGATCAGTGGCGTTAAGCTTGGATACGGCTTGTAATCCTTTTTGCAGATTCGTCGCACCCGTAGGAACAATGGTATCCAACCATTGGTAGAGCGCCTTAAGCGTAGCTGGATTGTTTGCAGTCGCCCACTTTGCTTGACCCAGTGATTGCGTGGAATCATTAAAAGAGACCACACTCAATTGGCTCACCCTGGGAACACGGGCAAGCAGCCAACGCACTGTCTTTTTCGTTCGGATCCATTTAGGGCCTTGTTTCTTACCTTGAACGGACCCATTTTTTCTTTTAATAATATTGAGCAACGTTTCATCCGTCATTGAAGCGCTGCTGTCAATCAGTACAGCAATACGGCGGCCCTCAACTTTTAGACCTATCAGGTAATTTTCTTCGCCACCTCGATCATCTTCTACAAGATCTTCTTTGTGGGCTATGGGTCTTGTAGCAATATCATTCTGCAAAACCGCCAATTGATCCTTTTTATTGACAAGACTAGATTCTTTTTTTGAAAGTGTTTGTTTAATCTGTGCAAGCTTTGCTTTAAGATTGGCAATTTTCTCAGCTTCAGATTGAGACGTATTGCGTAGTTGTTCAAGTGTCTGTTGCAATTCTTTCTGCTGTAATTCAATAGATTGTGCCTCTTCAACCAGGCGACTAGCTTCAACAGTAGAATCACTCACATTGTACTTGACTAGCATAAATACCAGTAAAACAGCGCCAAGCCCACATGCCATAACGTCCAGGAATGCAAGGTTAAAACCTTCTGATCGACGGTGCCTTCTCACAGATTGACTCGTTACTTGATACGGGCAAGTAGATATTGGTCACAATAGGCTTGGATATCAACAATTTGGCCATCTTGCAGGCGTTGCAGTTGATGAAAGAGAAACATGAGAAATACACTAATCAACAAAGCCACAAGCGTTGAGTTAAAAGCCACACCGAGACTATTAGTCATGCCAGCAATATCTCCTGCAAGCGCTTGATCGGCATGAGACAGCGCTTCGCCGATGCCGCGCACCGTACCAATAAAACCGATGGAAGGAACAACCCAGATCAGATAACGAATCATCGAATTTTCCGCATCTTGGCGAACAGCAAGTGCTTCCACACAACTTTCTATGGCATCAGACAGATTTTGTACATTCTTGGTTCCGGCATACCGCCACAAGGTGGTGCGCAGTGTCTGAATAAGGGGTGCTGAACTGTGATCAGCAGAAAGTTCCGCATCAAGTCGTTTAATAACCTGTTCTGGCTCGAAATCTCCTCCCTTGATTTCTTCAATGACATCAACCGTGTAAAGGTATTTGCTGTGCAAAATTTTGCGGCATTTGCTTAGAATGAGGAAACTTCCCCAGAACATCAGGATAATGCAGATCTCCTGTTCATAATCTTTGAGGACAATTACCAATTCACGAGGCGTCGTTTGACTTGCCTGTTTTGCTGCCTCAAGTATTAGCTCAGCTTCTGGACGGACATAGCCGATATAAGCAAGATGGACAAGAATGACAGAAATAAGCAGGACAACAAAACTTTTAACGATATCAGACATATCAAATATCCACAGGAAAAGATGTTGGAGAATTTAAGCTAATGGCCGGTATCACTGCATACACGGTTGCCGTTGTAACAAAAAGAGCAGCCAGCACCATAAGCCACAGTACAGTTCTTTTTTTTAATGCCTGTTTCAGCTTACTCATTTTTTCTTCCATAAAGATAACGCCCAATTCGGAATCCTACATCGTCACGTCCAGTAGTCAATCCTTCCCTGAATGCTGGCCGGAGCATGGTAATTGAGCCAGAGCGGAAATTGGCCCCCCTTGATTACATGTGACTGTCCTCGTTGTTCACCCATTGGATTAAGCACGGCTGTATTCGTCATTGGCGGCATGACTAAGTAGACATCATGAACCCATTCGCTAACATTCCCAGCCATATCATAAAGACCAGATAATTCTCTATTGAAGCTGCCGACAGGCGCAACGTTAACATAACTATCATTATAATTAGGTACATAAAATATCACCTGGCCTTTAGCCGTTTCATCTGCGATATTCGCAGTGTTAGGTGGAATGATCATCTCATTTCCCCAGGGAAAAATGGTTTGTTTAGTTTTTCCTGACTTACGTGCCAGCCATTCCCATTCTGCTTCACTAAGTAAACGATAGCCATCAGCGTTTGCATTAAAACCGTTTACTTTACCATTCTTGATTTCATAGAAGAGTTGAAGTTTCTCATTTTTACTTAACCAATTACAGTAGGCCACCGCTTCTTGCCAACTAATCGAAGTAATAGGGATATTGGCAGTTCCCTGACCTTTTTTTGGGTTAAATTTTGCAAATTGGCTATTCGTTATTTCAAAAATACTGGCATAGAATGGCTTCGTTAGACTGATATTTCTCTGAAATTCATTGGCGCGCTGGCCTTTTTCAGAACGTGGTGCACCCATAGTCAGGTGGTCTCGCATCACAAATAACTTTAATTTGATCCCGGCCTGGTTAGTCAATTCGCGAGGTGCTTCCTGCAATCGGGCCTGGTATTCGGTTAGCAATGTGGCTGATATCTTTTGAACAGATTTTCCCGCGGGTTTTACAGTTCTTGACACAGATCGATGCCCCGGTTTTTTGAAGATGATCTGATGAGTAACTGCTGGAAGGCTAACATTGACGGGGCTAATGCCATAGTCTTTATTATTAATCCATATCGATGCAGGTGGCGAAGAAGAAATCTCGACCTGACCGATTTCTGGTTTTAGTTGAAAGGAGATTTCTTTTTCTTGATCTGCTGAAAGTAGCACTGTTTTAGTTTCTGTGTAATAACCCGCTTTCATATAAGTCAAACGATGTTCTACTACCCTATTGAGAAAAAGTGGCTCCTTTGCCAGAATACCATTTACAAGAAGTGTTCCACCTTCTGGTGTCAGTTTAAGGGCAACCTTTGTCTTTTTATACTCAAGCTGATAGTTGCGGTTCACTTCTGGTTTAGACCGAGTAATTTCGAACTGCTCAATCGTGTCGGCATAGTTCTCAGCTGTAACACGCAAAGTATATAGACCACCACTTTGGCTATACTCTAAAGGCGTTTGCCCAATCGCCTTTTCATTAAGGAAAACTTTAGCACCATCAGGCTTTGAAGAAATATTCAGCATGCCTTCGACAGGTTGCAAATCTACCTGCAATTTTGTCTGCTTGCGCCGTTTAATCTCAACCGTCAACACTTTAGACTGAAAAAAAGGATTATTAATCGTAACGGTGTAGGATCCAGCTTCTAGTTCGAGATCAAGTTTATCTGAGAGATCAGCGTCACGACCATTGATTTGCCAGGCAGTCTTTGACAGATTTCTTTCATTTCCTGATATCTTGATGACCAGACGCCCTGGTAATTCAAATAATTCAAGTGGAAAAACTTTACCTAGATACACCGGATCAATAGTTTTCGTGGCAACCTTAAAGCCTGGAGCAGATGCGCTAATGACAGGATTTCCAGCAAGCGAGTACACCACATCTCCGATACTAAAGCTAAAGCCCTCTATCACGCTGATCGTTGCCAACTCATTTGCTTCTATAGGCATGATCTCCACGCGAGTGCCGCGCGAAAAAACAAACAGTACTGCCACAAGAAAAAGAATACTCATCACCGTTAAGCCAGAGAAAAGATATATTCGTTTTTGCCGGTGTTTTGCCTGATCTAATTTTTCATTAAATTGGCTCATCACAAATTATGCGGACACTATAGTTGTTCTGGTCATGTGGAATTAGCACCTTCAATAACTTTGACTTAAAACCGCTACGTGTTCCTTCAAAGGTATAGTTGCCTGGTTTTAACTGTATTATTTTTTGAGAAATGACGCCCACCTTGCCTATACTACGAACGAGCACATAAGTCTTGTTATCAGACATGATCGTGACGGGAATCAACCGATTGAACGTTGCAATCAGCTTACGCAATTGTTCCGCTTGTCTTTTTATCCCAAAACTATAGCTTGAAGCATGCTGTGCCTGCGTCAAGGTCTTTTTCGCCCCACTCAGAACATTGCTATGTGCAAGACGATAAGGATTATTAATATATTGGCTAAGGCTTGACTGAAGTCCAAGAATCTCGTTGGCACGCTTTAATCCTTCGATTGCTGTCTCATTTTCTGGCATGTCTCTTATAACTTTGGCAAAGTTAGCCTTGGCTTGTTGCCAATTATCTTGGCGGATTGCTTGCTCTGCTTGCTTGAGAGCTTGCTGAATTCGGAGTGCTTTCTCTTGTGCTAATAGCTGACCTAAAAGTACCTCAAGTTCTTTACGTTTGGGATCAACCTTCTTTGCTTCCTGGTAATGGTGTCTGGCTTTTTTTATTTGTTTGTTTTCTATTTCAGCAAAGCCTAGTGAAATATGCGCATCAAACTTTTTATTTTTGATCAGTTGTCCCAGCAAATTCAATCGTTCAGTTACTTCCGTACGCCCTGAACTAAACTGCAAAACCTGCTGTAATAAATTATATTCCTTTTGCAGATCATGTTCGGCACGGGCGGCCTTTGCTTCACTTAAGAGCGGGAGGATATGCTGGAGTTTCTCTATATCTTGTTGAAGTGCTAGAGCTTCTGGAGACTGTGGAGCAACTACCAAGGCTTTTTCAACATGTAATTTTGCCTCATCATAGTGATCTTCTGCCAAAAATAAGGCGGATTTCTCCATGTTTTCTTTAAAGATCTGTTCTGATTCTTCCAGAATCGCTAAAGATTTAGCTTTTAATGACTGAATATTATTCAGTGCATTTGGGTAATCGCCATTGCTAAAATTGAGCATCGCTTTCTTCTCTTGCTCATTGATCTCGAACCAAGCGTTTTGATTCCAGCGCTCGATATTAGCCGCTTGAAGACGGGGTTCCAGCTCGTTTTTATATTGTTGAAGTATTTCTTTGAATTCGTTCCGAATTTTTTCTATGTCTGCTTCAGCTGGCTTCATTTTTACAGAAACCGTAACAGACACATCCTTCGGTGTGGAGAAAATAAAATAGGACAGACTAACCAATATAAGACTACAAACAGCAATGGTTATAAGAAAACCAATTGTTATTTGCTTTCTGAGTTTGGTGTTGCGTAGACGTGCCTCTTCGAGTCTTTTTTCAAGCACGTTATTCTATACAGTTAGATTTGAACATCGGGAGTCTTTTCTACAGAATATATTTTTTGCAAAAAAGTACGCCACTGCATAAATTGTTCCTTGGCATTACCAGTCAATTCAACACTTTCTTTTTCAAAGGCAATGACCTGTGGTGCGAGTTCCAGATCAACAGATTTACCCAGTTCATTCAGCGAATCACGATGTACTTTTGCTTCCGCGCTAGTACTAAAACTTTCTGAAATTAAGTAGATACCTCCTATCGTGCCAAGAATTGCTCCCGTAGTACCGGCGGATTGAGCAAAGACTGAGTTGGAACTTCCGCCTGCGACTCCTGCGAGGACACCGAGTGCTATAAGTGCTGCGCCACCTACAGCTTGCGCAATGGTTTTCCGATCTGCTGCACGTTTCGCAGTAATTTCTAGCAGACTTTGTTTCTGCCACATCAAATAACTGTCATTCATCTGTGTAGAAAAAGCAGCATAGTTATTTTGTAAACCGTCGATAAAAAGCTGGTCTCGTACTCTAATGGTTTTCACACGCTGGAACATTGGATCATGATCACTGGGCTTACTCACCAACTTGAATTGATCTCCATCGACTTCCATATATTGCATAAATGTACTATCTGAGAAATTGGCCCCGAACCGAAGATCTGATAGATAGCGAAGGTCTTCTAAACTTTTTGAACTATGATCGTTGAGTGCCTCAACAATTTCTGCTGCTGCTTCTTCAAATAAGGGATCGTAAGAATCCTCACCTTTATTTCTGAGACTTTTGTGGAAAGCATCAGAGACCTCATGCTCAAAAGATTCATCCAACCATTTCCGACCACTGATATCAATGACTTCTACCGTTATTTCAACCTCTTCGCCATTTGATTCTATAATTCGACCAAGTATATACAATTCTCCAGTGGCTGTTTTATCAGGGGTTACCCGGATTGCACCAAATCGCCCCGTTGATTCTAATTTTTCTTTGAGTTTATAAGCAAAGCGATTGGCTTCCGCTCTACGTAACTCTGGCCAGATGTCTTCATCTTCATAGTCCTCACCTTCCACTAGACCTGGATCAAAAACGGGGAATGATGACATCAAGCTTTGGAAGCGCTTTGACTGAATCGATTTTTTCTGGCTCTGAATAAGAAGATGACATTGAAGGACCAACCGCGGTCGACGATCTTCGATTATTGGTTGCACACCCAGAAAGTAGAAGTGTGTGAAGAATACAGATAGCCACAATCAAGCTGATGGCAATTTTATTAGGAAACATGATCTCTCTCACATTATTTTTGGGGCAACCCCTTGTATTTTCTATACTCATTCCATAACTGCACTTTTTTAACGGGATCAGTCTCGTTTTCAGCAGCGTATCGTATTTGTGCCGCAAGCGCACCGTCGTTATCAGCTGACGGAATATCATCAGGAAGCTTACCATTTCCAGCTGAAATGTTGCGCTTGTTCATATTATTTTCATTTTTCGCACTTCGCAACGCCGAGCTGACATCAGATTTTTCAACCTTACTATTATCCTCAGCGGCAGAACCCACATTGGGTAACTCGGTTCCAGACATCATTGAACTAGCAACAGATCCCACCTGTAGATGCACCTTCTTTTTCGATAGATGAGTTACCAGAATTATCGGAGCTGCCGTTAGCACCATTAGTACCCGCAGCCGTTGCGCCACCATCAGAAGTTCCAACCATTTTCTTAGCCGATTGACACAGTCAAATTTGTTCAGAGACTTGTAATAAGCCTTATCCATAAGGCGAATACGTTCTTCCCGAGTCAGAGTTGGATCGTCTACATAATTTACCCGTATATCCGCACAGTCAACGGATGCTGCAAGATTTTCCTGAGCATAAACTGCCGACTGAACGATAAAATAATGGCATACAAAACCGTACATTACGGTAAAAAGAATAATTCTCAATCTTTTCAACGAGAAGTCTCCATTTTTATCAAAAATGAAACTTAAAAATAATCTGCGGAAATTTTAACAGACTACTACTGTAGGCAACCGATACCATCTTGCCAAATAACCCTGGCTTCATGGCGATCAGATCAATCAACTTTGCGGACGGCCTGGCTCCCCACCCTCCTTTGTGACCGGGATCGCCCTGACCTAAACCTATTCGCTCCATTCCTGTTTCGATAGCATCAAATGCCATCTTTTTGAAAAGGATATGTCCAGTTCTGTATTGCTTTACTGATTTTGAATAGCCATTGACTAACAGGTATCGGATCGGTCCAGCATCCAGAACTAGGCAAAAACTTACTGGGGCATTATCCAAATACATCATCCAGATCTTGATGGATCTGCTCAGGCCGTAATCCTGCAGCAGGTTCATCCAGAATCGAAAGTTTTTCTCTCCGATGAAACGTGGATCGCCCGATGCCGCTACCCAGGACTCGGATTCGATTCTCTGCAACTCGTGCAAAGTTTCTTGCCATTCGTTTGATGACAGTCCGGTTTTAACTGTTATGGAAACATTAGCTCTTCTTTTGGCTAGCCGCAAATAATAGTCGGCCTTCTTGACGCGTCCACTAACCATTGAAACGTAGTCAGCGACGCTTTTCGGCAACTCCAAATAATTAAGATCTCCGCGGGAAAGCTCAATAATTGTCCATCCGTGTTGTCGAAAAGAGTCCTTCAACGCCAATAGCGTAGGGCTGCAATTCTCCATCGGGCCAATACGCGTACCAACTACGTCCTTGACACGTGCCATCCGGCAGACCATTGAATTGATGACCTGATCTTCCATGTCTGCCTTTAATGGCAAGTCACGGAAAGGCATGTAGTAGCCTGGCAGAGACAAAAATCGTACAATCGATAGCCTCTGTACAACGAACGGCAGCACACCAGAAAGCCTTCCGTTCAATCGGACCGTCATGTAACGAACTGGTCCCTGCCAACTGCCAGTATTAAGGAATGCCGATTCCCAGCTTTGAAACCAGATCGGTGACAGGAATCGACTTCCTGGTCTGATCGTAGGTATCAATTGCTGCCAATCCACAAAATCAACAGAGTCTTCGATTGACACTGTAGCAGCACTACTTGTACGCGGCACAGGCATCGCGCTCATTTCTTCAAGCGGATATGCCGGGTAACATTATAATCCTTATCCATTATTTAACCTCCTCGTCATATTCTATACCTGATTTCAGAACTTCTTTACACTATTAAGCCTATTAGAATTGTACGAGCATAGAATAATCGCTCTTCATATAATCTTCTGTGAAAAAATGCACATTTTAGGCGCATCCTCCACCGACTTTCATCATGAAATTTTGGTACTAGCTACCAATTTAGTAGTTTTCAGAGTGTTTGATTAATAACTGTATAATGGATAAGCAAGCAGATGCTTGAGCCTAGAGCTTGATTCTGATGTACTCGCAGCCAAAATTCAGGCGGCCTCATATTTCAATAGTTTTGTAAGTAGGAGAATATTTCCTATGAACCCAGTTATCAATTTAACTGGAACCGGGAGGAACGATGTTTCTTGGCGAGTTGAACCTGTAAATCTATTGGGTGCGCTATGGGTATTAGCAGCAGATGAGTTTGTGGGAGGTAAGCGTGTTGATGGCAGCTTCAAGGGGGCGCAACAAAAGTTCTGTGAGTATTGCAAGAACCTAATTTCTCCTGCTAATAGAGCTCGAATGGACAAGAAGACTTGTTCGGATGCGTGTCGTCAGAAATTGAGCAGAAGAAATCGTAAGGAGAAAGAAGCTACCGAATTGAAAAAGGTTAAACAAACTAAATCAAAGTCCACCACTAGGGGGAAATCATAATGAGTAGAGGATCAATAACACAGCTCGGTAGCTCATTCCTTTTGAAATGGGAGCTATCTAAAGATCCAGTCAAAAACGTCGCTAGGGATACAAGACGGTTAAGGTTAAAACGAAGCAAGAGGCACAAATCGAATTGACCAAAATCCTTAGTTCGTTAGATATGAGTACTTACGTCGCCACACAAAAGCTCACTGTTGGTCAGTGGGCCAATTGGGTTTTTGTGATTAGAATTTCCGGTAAGCTGCGTGGTTATCGGTACGCTCAACGTTATAAAGGGACTAGAACCATGGAACCACAACCCACATATGAGGAATTGACAGAAACCATTGCATAGTGCGTCTATGACGAAATTTATTTAGAAGAGCCTTGTTATTACCTGATTACGCACTATTCTCCACTTGTTTGGCGTGGTACAAACAGTGAACATTGGCGTTTTTCCAAGGAGTTCGCCATGGCATGCAATAAGATTCAGTTCCAGATAAATTAAAGTATCAATGGATCATTCAATGACCATTATTTCCAAATTTCACAAAATTTTTCCACACAGCAGGGTGAGGGAGTTTATTTCTTCGTGGAGCGTCCCGGCAAGCTACGTAATTTCATGGTTTCCTGTAGCACTGCTGGGCATATACCTGAAACATATAGAACTGACCAAACAATACTTGCCGATTTCAAGAACGATTGGCCGGAGTGTTGGTGATGATATTTCGCTTCTGGAAAAACTGACATTTTTTCGGTTGGACATTCTGTTTTGTTTGTTTGCAATACCCCTCTTTTTGGTTGTCGCACTACGGTTCGTCGCACCGAAATTTCGTAGCATAGTCATCATCCTTCTATCGGTGCCGTTTGCGTTGCTCTTCTTCACGAACTTGCAGTCATTGGGCAACATTGGGCGGTATATGTCGTTCGACCTCATAAAGGATGCGGTGAATTGGGGTCTCGCCCATCCCTGGTACATCGGGCAGTACGTGGAAGCTGATGCGCTGGCGAAACTGGCGATCGTCATAATCGCCATCATAATCGGTGCGCTTCCATGGGGCACAAAATCGTCGAGATATACGTTCCTCTCGGTCATGTATCTGCGCAAATTGAAGTCGATTGCCTTCGCGGCAGTCATTGTCATGTCCCTTCTGGCCTCTGGTCTGGCCTATCTGCCCGATTTCCCTTCTCTTCCCCAGCACAAACGGACCGCGATCCAGACCGCGCTCGTTTCGCTGCTTCAGATCGGCGAAGGCACCAGTTCGGAACTTGATGGGATGGTACCAGAGGGAGTCGTGTCTTTGTACAGAGAGTTTACCGGGAGCCCGGAGCCACGTAAAAATCCGGCGTTCGCCGGCAGCGAAGCCGGCAGCGACATGATAATTTTTGTGCTTGAAACCGCTGCAAACCGAACGGTAGATTTAACCGGGAGCATGCGGGGCTTGCCGAACCTGCGCTCGTTGAAAAACAGGGCATTCGTTGCGGAAAGACATTACTCCACGTATCCGTACACGACGCCAGCATTGTATTCGATCTTCACGTCATATTATCCGCCGGCCGGCAGAATGGGCCTTACCCTCCAAAACCGAAGCAAGAGCCTGGAAACCGGAGTGTTCGAGAACCTCCGTTCCCAAGGTTACGCAACGTCAACACATAGCCCTTTCATCTTGACGTTCGAGGCTGACGACAGGATGTTCGATTTATTCGGTGTCGACCGGCAGTTCATCGCCGAACGCGACACCCCAATGTTGAAATCGGTCGAGTCACAGGTCCGTTATGAGATGGCGCAGGTTTCTCCAAGGCTAAAGGCGATACCTGAAGACAGGGCCCAATTGGAGCGCGTTTTGACTCACGATCTTGCGGCTCTCGAATCACTTAAGCGTGAGATTACTAAAAACAAAAAGGATGGAAAGAGGTTCGTCACGGCATTCCTGCCACAGATCGGCCACGGCCCATGGTTTGATGTCGAAGATAACGGCGACGACTACCTGGCGCGCGGGAAAGCGATTTCGAAGCTCCAAGATCGTTGGCTGGGCCAAATTCTTCAACTGTTGCGCGAAAATTCGTGGCTGGAGAATACGGTGATTGTATTAACCGGCGACCACGGTATTAGGACAAAGAAGTCAGATCCGAAATTCGTGCCCGGCAAGATAAGCGATTATTCATTCCACGTTCCTCTCCTTATCTTTGCGCCGAACGCGTTAAACTCGGAGAAGAGGATCCCATGGCTGACATCCCATATCGATATTGTGCCGAGTGTGCTTGATCTGCTGGGCATCGAGAATGGCCGCGTGCTCGAGCAAGGCACGGCAATTTGGGATTCACGCCTGGCGGGCCGAAAGACGTTTTTCCTTGCGAAGGGATATTTCGGAGCCGACGGATTTCACCAAAATGGGCGCTTTTACATGAAGAACCATTTCTTCGGGACGGTGTATAAAAGCGACAAACTGAAATTTTCGCTTGAAGATATAGTGCTGCCGGCGGATCCGGTGTACTCGATGGTAGAAAGTTCGATCGATTCCATGAGGAATATTCAGCGAAGGTGGACCACGTTATCGGACTAGATAAGCGGGAAGAGAGTGTTGATTCCGGTCAGCGGCGTGCGCGAATCATCCCTGTCCCGAAACGGCGACGACTGAGAGTCATCTTTAATCCGGTCGCCGGGCCGCGCAGTCGCCAGCGACTGCGCGATGTAATGGATTGCCTCGAACGACTCGAGTGTACCTACGCTCTGGCGGAAACAACTGGACCGGGTGATGCGGAACAGCTTGCAGCCGAGTGCTCCGCCGAGCGGTTCGATGTGATTGTCGCCGCCGGTGGCGACGGCACAATCAACGAAGTCATAAACGGGCTCGGACCGCAATCACCTCCAATGGCGATCTTACCGTTGGGAACCGCGAATGTTTTCGCCTTGGAGATCAACCTACCCGGCAATCCTGCCGGTATCGCCAACGTCATCGCCACCGGAGAGCCCCGCCGATTATACACGGGGCGCGCCAATCACCGTCGATTCATTCAAATGGCCGGCGTCGGCTTTGACGCCCACGTCGTTGCAAATATTCATCCGAGCCTGAAGAAACACTTCGGGAAGCTGGCCTATGCATATCAAACCTTATCATGTTGGCTTCACTACCGGCCAACGACGCTTCGAATACGAGGGGAAGGTATCGATTGCCAGGCCGCTTCGGCCATTATCTCCAACGGTCGATATTATGGCGGTCGGTTCCGGCTAAATCCCGAGGCCAGCGTGTGGAATGAAGGACTCTATATCTGTGTTTTCGAGTACGCCGGGCGTTGGCACGCGCTCCGCTATCTCGTCGCGATTGCGCTCTCCCGTCTCGGCAAGCTTCCGGACGTGCAGCACTACCGGATTAGCCGGGTTCGGGTAGAGGGCTCCCGTCGGTGAACCGGTCCAGGCCGATGGCGATATCGTCGGAGAGACACCGATCGTAATCGAATCGGAGAACGAGCCTCTTATGGTTCTGGCACCCTAAACGAGACCTGGAGAATATCAGACTAAACATGGTTAAATATTGACTCTGTAAATTCAAGTGTAAATACAATTAATACTAGTGTTTTGCACTGTTCTCTGTCTGTATTTGTGCCTCTCTGTAAATTCTAATCAATGTTCCCTTTTCGATCTTTAGCTTGCCTTCTATGGGATCGATGAAGAAAGGCAGCTTACGGGTGCCCGACGCGTCAAGATCAGCCGATCAATGAAAACGACTTTTACGTTGAGTCTATAAAGTTGGTTGCGGGAGCAGGATTTGAACCCGCAACCTCAAGGTCTGTAGTTTTTCTCTAGGCGTAATCGGTTGATTTTATTATTACTAAAGTGCCGTCTGTTCCAACGTTTTTAACAAGTGCCTGCGATACAGGATACTATACGATGTCACACCGTGACATGAACCACATATAATAAGGATTCATTTCCTTTAGTTTGAGGAGGAATTTTCTCATGAACACGCCTCGTTTGTATCAGGCTCCCATACTGTTGCTGTGTGCTCTAGTCACCGGCCATAGTTTTGCTCAGCAGGGGCAAAGCAATTTGGACCCGCTAGATACGATTAAGATAGAAAAATTGACTGACGTTAAAGGCAAAATGGATACTGCCGAGAACGTTTTTAAGGTCAGCGTTCCACGAACCGATCTTGCCGTGACCATAGCCGGCGTCAAAATGATTCCCCCGATGGGACTTACCTCGTGGGCGGCCTTCAAATCGGTGGGTGATCAGGTTATGGTTATGGGCGACATGGTGTTGCAGGAAGAGCAAGTTAATCCAGTGCTAACCATAGCGTTGGACAACGGCATCGAGGTCACCGCCTTGCACAACCATTTCCTTTGGGACACACCGAAAGTGATGTTCATGCACATTGGCGGCATGGGCGATCTGGAAAAGCTTGCGATGGGCGTGGGTAAAATCTTTCAGGAAATAAAAAACACCGGCAGCGGAAAGACTCTTGCGCCCCATACGCTATTCGTCACCAGCAAGACTTCGCTTGACCCGAAAGTGATCGAAACGATCATTGGCGTTCCAGTCGAGAAGGCCGGTGGAATCTACAAAGTGACTATAGGTCAGACCACAGTGATGGCTGAGCACGATGTCGGCAAGACAATGGGTATTAATACGTGGGCGGCATTTGCAGGCAGTAATAAAAATGCCGTCGTAGATGGCGACTTCGCCATGTTGGAGTCAGAATTACAAGGCGTATTAAAAGCCTTGCGTAATACGGGTATTTTCATCACTGCGATTCATCACCACATGACCGGAGAATCACCCAAGATCGTTTTCTTGCATTATTGGGGCACTGGCTCCGTAAGCGATTTGGCCAAAGCCCTTAAAACCGCGCTAAACAGTCAAGCGAGCAGTTAGCAGATTGCCAATAAATGGGTTGCAATAGACTCGACCGTCCATTTTTGGCACAAAGAGGACATTCATTTTTGCCTAGAAGAATAGTGCTATACATAAGTCACAAAATTATATAAAGGCAGAGCCCCACTCCTTGAAAAACACTACCTCTGAAATAGTTTTCCTTACTCTTGGTGTCCGGTCTCTTATAGCTAAGGTATCGTTAGCAGTTTCATTTGAATCTGGATAGCCTATTGCAATTGCGATAAGTGCCTCGAAATTCTCTGGGATAGCGTAGCCTTCCCTCGCTTTTTGCGGATCGATACCTATCATTTGATGAACAGATATTCCTCTTGTAGTTGCCTCAAAAGATAAATGTGAAACTGCAGCTCCTAAATCGTGCATTGCTGCTTTGTTCTCTTTGCCATTCCGATCAAAAGTAAGGTGTGTGATTCCGAGCATCAGCACACTAGAATTTTTTGCCCATTCCTGATTCGCCTTCACAAGACACGATAATAGTTTTTCAAATTCACCCATTTGTTCTTTAGGTGCAATGATAAAGCGCCAAGGTTGCTCATTATATGAAGAAGGCGCCCAGCGAGCAGCCTCAAGCAGCGAGAACAGATCCTCCTTCGAAACTAAGCGATCTGGTAAAAACTTGTAAGGACTCCATCGATTTTCAATGAGCTCATGAATGGGATAATCTGTATTCGCTTTTTTAATCATAATAAGTATCCATTACTAATTTTATTTAAGTTGTAATTTACATCAAATATACGCACGGTCTCTATTATCAGCCGGGTGCGGTGAAACAACTTGACCCTATAGGTAGCTCCAGATCAGGAATACATTTACTAACAACTAATTTAGATAAAACCATGCGCCGAGAAGATGCACCGATGCTGCTAGTTTCCATAATCTGCAAAAATGTTTGAATATAGTCAAATCTATACGTCATTATTCTGTGTTCCCTAGCGCGAATTTCGAAAATTATGAGTTCTCAACAATCATGTTAGGGAGTAACCTTTATAGACCATATTTAAGCAGGAGGAAATAGCTAATGTTAGAAATGAAACCTAAAACGCCAGCTAAGAAATTGCATCGCATACAACGTAACACTGTTAGCCACTGGGTCGGTAATGGTTTTCCTGTACGGACACTTTTTAGCTATTCGAGTCTTGGTTCTACTATTAGTCCTTTCTTGTTATTTGATTATGCTGGTCCAAAAGAATTTCCTCCGACAGAAAAACGCCTTGGGGTAGGCGAACACCCACATCGTGGCTTTGAAACAGTTACCATTGTCTATAGTGGTGAGGTCGAGCATCGTGACAGTTCCGGCGGCGGTGGAAAAATTGGACCCGGTGACGTTCAGTGGATGACGGCAGCATCTGGTTTGGTCCACGATGAGTTTCATAGCCAAAACTTTGCACGACATGGGGGCATATTTGAAGTTGTACAGTTATGGGTCAACCTGCCCGCCAAGGATAAAATGTCGCCCCCACGTTATCAAAATATTTTAAATGATCAGATTCCTTTCATGATCTTCCCTAACGGGCAAGGAAGCATTCGTGTTATCGCGGGTAAGTACGATGATCTTATAGGACCAGCCATGACATTTACGCCAATTCATGTATGGGATCTTCTTCTTAAAAACAAGAAACCGTTTAATCTTGTGGTGCCAGACGACCACACTGCATTACTAGCGGTACTCAAAGGTTCAGTGCAAATTAACAGTTCTAATACTATCAGAGCGGCAGAAGTTGGTGTGTTTGACGGAACTGGTGACCACATCAGTATTGAAAACTCAAAAAACGCAACAGCATTACTTCTATGTGGTGAGCCGATTAACGAACCGATAGCAGGTAGCGGCCCATTTGTTATGAATACGCAATCAGAAATTAATCAGGCAATAGCTGATTATCAAAGTGACAAGATGGGACATGTAGCGTCTTAAACATTTATGCATATCTGACTTGTACCAACAAATACAATTATTACAGAAGATTTCCTAAAAGGAAAATCTATGAACGTCCACTTTTGGCATAAAATGGATACTCGTGAAGGAAAGGTTCCGACCCGGAGCAAATGTTCAGAGACAAGTTCTACCCTCAAGCTTCTCCACGATTATCCGTTATAGAGATATGGATCTATCCGTTTAGTTTTTAAGAGAAGTTAAAGTGAAGACATGGATTTTATTTATAGCCACCATATTATCATTATCCAGTAGTGTTGCCAGAGCAGGTGTTTTTGAAGAAGGAATAGAAGCATATAAGAATGGTAATTATGCTAAAGCACTAGCATTACTACACCCGTTAGCTAGTCAAGGATTGACAAATGCGCAAAATAATCTTGGGTGGATGTATGAAGAAGGTAAAGGCGTAACTCAGGACTATCAGGAAGCAGCGAAATGGTATCATCTCGCTGCGGAGCAAGGATACGCAGCTGCACAAGGTAATATTGGTTATTTTTACCACATGGGTAAAGGCATAGTCCAAGACTATAAGGAAGCTGTGAAATGGTATCGTCTCGCTGCGGAGCAAGGGGACGTGGACGCACAAAATAATCTAGGGGTAATGTATGTCAAGGGTACAGGTATAAACCAAGACTATATTCTTGCGCGCATGTGGTTCAACCTTGCTGCTAATAATGGGGACATAAATGCAAAAGAGAACCTAGATAAAATGGCTAAAGAGATGAAACCTTCACAAATCGCTAATGCGCAAAGGATGGCACAAGATTGCGAAAAGAGAAACTATAAGAACTGTTAATGGCAATCAATGTTTTTGAGGGTGCGCGGCGAATTTCAATTTTATTGGCCGTCATTTGGATAATTGGTTGGTGTACAGCGGCCTTCTATGATGGCCGCAGTATCTATGATAACTGTGCTATAGCTATGCCGATTATGCAAAAGCAGGTAGAACTCGTTAGCGAAGCTAAAAGACAAGGGGAAGATGTTACAAAATCTATAGCCGGAGACAAACTGATGGAATTTGACATTAAATATCCATTGGCTCTATATATATGTGGGCAAGATGCTAGAGATGGGCAATGGTTGCCTCAACTTCTAAAAGATTTAGGACAAAAGGTACTTGGGGTAATCAGTGGCCTCTTTTTTCTTTGGGTGTTTACATGGGTAATTGGTTGGATCGTGCGTGGCTTTATGGGCATCCCAAGAGGGCAAGATAAAAAATGAATGTCTACTTTGTGCCAAAAGTGGACATTCAGTTTGAGCCCGGCTGTTGAGTTCAGTCGCTTACTCATTTAAGCTTCTTCCTTAGTTTCTGCACCTATTAGCAAAATATTTTCGCTTAAATAAGAAGTGTGATCATGAACAGCATCATTCCGATACTCCATTGGTAACTAACGTTACAGAAAGCACAATTTATACCTGCCCGATGCACCCGGAGGTGCAGCAGTCTAGTCCCGGTGACTGTCCAAAGTGTGGCATGGCGCTGGAGCCGATGATGCCATCCCTCGAGGAAGAGGAGAATCCTGAGCTTGTTAATTTCCAACGACGGTTCTGGTGGACATTGCCATTGACGATTGTTGTAGCAGTCTTGGCAATGGCTGGACATAGATTGTTCTCTGGTGGATTACCTTATCAAAGCTGGATTGAACTTGTGCTTGGTACACCTGTTGTTCTATGGGCTGGCTGGCCTTTTTTCCAGCGCTGGGCAAAGTCAATTGTGCATCGAAGCCCGAATATGTGGACCTTGATCGGGACGGGAGTGTCTGCCGCGTATGGTTACAGTGTGGTAGCAACCATAGCACCGGGAATCTTTCCAACAACTTTTATGGAACATGGTCGAATCGGAGTGTACTTTGAAGCAGCAGCAGTAATTATCTCGCTTACATTACTTGGACAAATTCTAGAGCTCAGGGCGCGTTCGCAGACCTCGGCAGCAATCAAATCCTTGTTGGGCCTTGCTCCAAAAACTGCACGCCGTATCAATGATGACGAAAGTGAAGAAGACGTTCCGTTAACTCATATCCATATTGGCGACAGATTGCGCGTGCGCCCCGGTGAAAAGGTACCAGTCGATGGTGTGGTTGTGGAAGGCGAAAGTGCGGTTGATGAATCGATGCTAACTGGCGAGCCAGTCCCTGTCACGAAACGTCCGGGCGATAAAGTGATCGGCGCTACTATTAATTCCAGCGGCAGCCTAGTCATGCGCTCGGAAAAGGTGGGTTCACAAACTATGCTGTCGCAAATTGTGCAAATGGTTGCACAGGCGCAACGCTCGCGTGCGCCAATGCAGCGACTAGCAGATGTTGTAGCCGGCTACTTTGTTGTAGTTGTAGTGGGAATTGCTATTCTGACTTTACTAGGCTGGGGCTTTTTTGGTCCAGAGCCACGTTGGGTATTTGGTTTTGTTAATGCAGTGGCAGTCTTAATCATTGCCTGTCCCTGCGCATTGGGACTGGCCACGCCGATGTCGATCATGGCGGCCACCGGCCGCGCAGCAACTCAAGGTGTCCTGTTTCGTGATGCCGCAGCAATCGAGGGAATGCGCAAAATTGACACGCTGATTGTTGACAAGACCGGTACCCTGACGGAAGGCAAACCCGCGTTTGATCGCGTGGTGGCTGCACCTGGTTTTAGCGAGCAACAGGTACTTCAGATTGCGGCAAGCATCGATCAAGGTAGCGAGCATCCTCTCGCACATGCAATTGTAGCGGAAGCCCGAAACCGAAACTTGGCGCTAGACAAGCCGGATTCATTTGAATCTTCCAGTGGCATTGGTGTGCGTGGTGAGGTATCAGGACGACAGATCGTTCTAGGCAATACAGTGCTAATGGATGCGGAAAATGTTGATTGGAAGGTACTAGCAAGCGAGGCAGAAATGCTACGCAAAGAAGGTGCTTCCGTCATGTATCTCGCTGCGGACAAGCAGCTGTCCGGTTTAGTTGCAGTCTCTGATCCGGTGAAGGCAACTACTATGGAAGCACTTGAAACACTTAAACATGAGGGAATGACGATAGTAATGGCAACCGGTGATGGCCTTACAACGGCAAAGTCGGTTGCAGCAAGATTGGGTATTGATGAAGTGTATGGCGAGGTTAAACCAAAAGACAAATTGTCGTTGGTAGAACGTTTGCAAGCGCAGGGCAAGGTAGTTGCCATGGCAGGTGACGGTATCAATGATGCGCCGGCCTTAGCTAAAGCAGATGTCGGTATTGCAATGGGTACTGGCACCGATGTGGCTATTAATAGTGCACATCTGACACTTGTGAAAGGGGACTTACGGGCAATTGCCCGAGCGCGGGGAATTTCTGTTGACACAGTTCGTAACATGCGCCAGAACCTGGGTTTTGCGTTCGTCTATAATGCACTTGGTATTCCGTTGGCCGCAGGTTTGCTTTATCCGTTCACAGGACAGTTGTTATCACCAATGATTGCGGCACTTGCGATGAGCCTAAGTTCCGTATCGGTAATTACCAATGCGCTGCGCTTGAGAGGAACATCTAGATAGAAAACCACACGCTTCAACCTAGCCAGCCATACGTATTTAGAAGATGCACTCTCTGATATAGAA
>PVMK01121965.1_pt1 | contig 26956 bp, 20 predicted proteins | sample 1853481 | NCBI WGS metagenome assembly PVMK01 (sample SAMN08533507, study PRJNA380276) | Marine sediment metagenome, whole genome shotgun sequencing project. | reverse complement strand
AAGAGTATTACCAGGCATTCGCTTTTTTTAATGGCAGTCAAGACAGCGACCTAAGCCTTGAGCTACCGGTGTATAAGCAATTTTCTGAGGAGGATGAAGAGGAAATTCTGGAATTGGTGGACAGAGTAAAGGCATTAAAAGCCCAGGCAGGATCAGATAGCAAGGACTTTTTGGAAGAGAAGATTAAGGAAGCAATTTTCCCAACGCTGCTCCCGTCGCATATAGATGAATTTCATAATGTTATAATTTATGGAGATGGCCTTTTATCAAACTGGAGCAACAACGTTAATACTCAAAAAGATAAAGAGTATTATTTTCAGTACTCGAATATTGATTTTATCGGTTTTGAGGGCATCACCCTCGAATTTTCAACAGGAGGAGGTGATGTAAATATCCTGGTATTTATGGATTCCTTAAAAGGTCAACAACTAATGACAATGGAATTACCCTTTACCGGAGGTCTTCGGGGCGCGGAATTTGAGGGAAAAAATAGATTCAAATCACAAACCTGGAAACTTGATCAAGTGGTATCAGGGCAACATAATCTGATTTTCCAAATGGTAAATACCACAGGCAAGGCGCCAGAAGGTATTGCCATGATCAATACAATTCGGCTTGAGTATAAAGATCAGCGATTTAAAGATAGACAATTGATCAGTCTGCAAAACAAGTTGATGGAATTGAGAAATAACGCTGATCATACCCCCATTATGAGGGAACGCAAAGCCTTCCAACGAACTACAAATGTATTAGAAAGAGGCAACTATTTGGTGTTGGGAGAAGAAGTTCAAATGGGGGTGCCCTCTTCACTTCCGGAATTTTCTGATGATCTCACACCTGATCGCCTTGGTTTGGCCCGATGGATGGTCAGCGATCAAAATCCATTGACAGGTAGGGTACTGGTAAACCGGTTATGGGAACAATTGTTCGGCATTGGTATTGTCGAGACTGCGGAGGACTTTGGAACACAGGGTACGGCTCCTTCACATCCTGAGTTATTGGATTATCTGGCAAGGCAGGCATTGGATGTGCATAACTGGAGCGTTAAAAGTATTCTAAAGGAGATTGTGATGTCTGCGACTTACCGTCAATCTTCGAAAGTAACAGCTAAAAAACTAGAACTTGACCCATACAACAGGATATTATCACGTGGTCCAAGATTCAGATTATCTGCAGAACAAATCAGGGATCAATCCTTGGCTGTAAGTGGCCTTTTGGACCGCAAAGTTGGAGGAAAAAGCGTAATGCCTCCTCAACCTGATGGCATATGGAACGTAGTGTACAGCGATCACCGATGGGAAACCAAACCGGAGGACAAATATCGCCGGGGACTTTATACTTTCTGGCGCAGGACTACTCCATATCCATCAATGGTAAGTTTTGATAGCCCTAGTAGAGAGTTTTGCGTATCGAGGAGAATTCGCACCAATACTCCTTTGCAGGCCCTAATAACCTTGAATGACCCAGTGTATCTTGAAACTTCAATGGCATTTGCCAATCGCATGAGGGAGACCGCTTCAGATAATAACGAAAAAGCTATAAGGGCTGGGTACAAAATGGCTTTGTGCAAAGAACCGGACGCGGAAACAGTGGAGATATTAATGGATCTTTACCATAAAGCAAATAGGGAATTGAAAGCCGAATTAGTGTCTTCAGGGGAATACCAAAGTGACCAAATGGACGCCATGTCGGTGGTGGCCAACGCCATTATGAATCTGGACGAATTTGTAACTAAAGAATAATCGATCTATGAGTATTCTGGAAGAAGCGAGACTGGCCCAGGCGGAATATTCTACCCGCCGGCATTTTCTAAAGGCCTGTTCCATGGGCCTGGGAGCAGTGGCGTTGAACTCAATGACTGGTCTAAACGCCTTTGCAGCTACTCCAGACAGCAGTACCAACCACATAGGACTGCCTCATTTTGCTCCCAAGGCCAAACGGGTGATTTATCTTCATATGGCCGGTTCACCTTCTCAACTGGAGCTGTTTGACTATAAACCAGAATTAGCACGATTACATCAGCAACTTTGCCCTCCCTCACTATTGGAAGGAAAGCGGTTCGCTTTCATTAATGGAACGCCCAAAATGCTGGGACCTCAGGCCAAATTTTCCCAGCATGGCCAGTCAGGAGCCTGGATATCCGAAAACCTGCCGAAGTTTTCAACCATGGCGGATGAGGTTTGCTTTCTGAAAGCTGTACATACCGACCAATTCAACCATGCTCCGGCCCAATTGATGTTATATTCCGGCAGCCCCAGGTTAGGACGGCCGAGTATGGGGTCTTGGGTTACCTACGGATTAGGTTCTGAAAACGAGGATTTGCCAGGGTTTGTAGTGTTCGTTTCAGGAGGAGGCACCCCAAGTGCGGGTAAAAGTGTTTGGGGCAGTGGCTTTTTGCCTACCGTTTATCAGGGTGTACAGTGCCGTTCACATGGAGAGCCAGTACTATATGTGAACAACCCAAAAGGGGTAAGCCGAAACCTCAGAAAGCAATCAATTGAAGCCATTAATAAGATCAATCAAAAACAATATCAAGAGTTTCAGGACCCGGAAATTCTGACCCGAATTTCCCAGTATGAAATGGCTTTTAAGATGCAGATGTCCGTGCCAGAAGCTATGGACATCAGTAGGGAGCCAGAATACATTCATAAAATGTATGGTACCGAGCCAGGTAAAACGTCTTTTGCCAACAATTGTGTGCTTGCACGTAGACTGGCAGAAAGAGGTGTGCGATTTATCCAATTGTTCCACTGGGGGTGGGACTCTCATGGCGCCGGTGCGGCTGAAGCTTTAAACATAGGGTTCAAAAAAAGATGTAAAGAAGTAGATGCCCCAATTACGGCTCTTTTGACAGACCTGAAACAAAGAGGATTATTGGATGACACCCTGATAGTCTGGGGTGGGGAGTTCGGCCGCACACCTATGATGGAGAATCGAAGTGGCGTAGATAATCCATACCTTGGACGTGATCACCATACCGAGGCATTCACTATGTGGATGGCTGGAGGAGGAATCAAACCAGGGATCAGTTACGGTGAAACTGACGAAATTGGCTACTATGGAATTAAGGACAGGGTCCATGTCCACGATTTACAAGCAACCATTCTGCATACTCTGGGACTGGATCACTTAAAATTGACCTATCCATTTCAGGGACGCGATTTCAGGCTTACTGATGTGCATGGAAAATTGGTGAAGGGGATATTGGCCTGAAAGGTGCAGTTCTTTGATTTGTTCCCTAACCAAGTGCTTGATCCAACGCTCTGAAGAGCTTTAATATTTTCGGTTTTGGATCACCGGCCCCGAGGGTTTCAATGGGCAGGTATCCTCGGTAGTTTGATGCTTTTATTACCTCAACCAGCTTTTGCAAGTCAGTATCCTCTTCCGAGTAGTTTACAAATATCTTCTCTTTAATCTGCCAGTTGACGGCGTAACGGATCGATTCAGAAATCTGCTGGTAAGGATCCCCGGAACGGTACCCACCGGTATCCATTATCAATCCAAACCAATCAGAGCCCACTGTATCCATTAATACTTTGGCGTGCTCGGGCGTTAGGATGAAGTCATTATGATTTTGTACGGCAACCATCACTCCATGGGACTTGCCGTATTCCACGCATTCCTTTAAATCCTCTATCATCCTATATAACACTTCCTGACGCTGTGATTGGTCTTTCAACTTAGGGCCCGCAAACACCCTGATTACTGGAGCGCCGATCTTTTCAGCAGCTTCAATCCATTGTTTCACCAACCTAACATGTTGCTTTCTTATGGTAGCATCCGGATTAGTAAAATCATTACGCACTCCAGTACCGCATATCTCAAGTCCTAAGCTGAAAGCTTTGTGTTTGACATGATAAAGGTATTCATCACTTGGTACTTGCGGATAGCCAGGGAAATAATAGGCGGTAATATCGCAAGCGTAAAAACCGTTTTGTGCACAAAACTCCAGCATATCATCAATATCCATACTCCCCTTACTAAGAGGGTCGTTCAATGAGTAGGCGTTTAGAGCAATTTTTAATTGGTTGTTACTGTTGGATTGAATTCGGGTGGTAGCGGTCAATGGACTGGCCGCAAGCAATGCCCCGGCGGTGGCTGCTCCTTTAAGGAATTTTCTTCTATGCAAGTTACTCCTCATGCGATCAATTTACTAACAATTTTGGGGTATTCCGAGCCTTTGAAAATCATAGCCTGATAGGCAATTTCAACTACATTATTTGAGGACATATCATTGGTGTAAACCCAAATAAAGACTATTTTTAAATTGACCACTTTCAATTCCTATTATCATGACACCACGTAAAAGTCCCCGAAGAGAATTTATTAAAAAGGGAGCATCGCTTGCAGCATTATCAGCTGCGGGGATTGCTCTTAATTCCGCACCTTCTAAAACTATGAAAGCTGGTGAGAACATTGAGTTTTGTACCTCTTATTTCTTTGGGCTACAACCACAGAAGTTGGCGCTTTCCAGACAAATGGGGGTAACCGGAGCAGTGGCTCCACCAAGCCCCCGGTACGCTGACATGCAGGGAAAAAATGGATGGGATATTGAGGTGATAGCCGCGGTCAAAGAGCGTTTTAAAAAAGAAGGATTAGACTGGAGGGTGGTGGAAGGTCCTCCTACTTTGGAAAAAACAAAACTTGGACTTGATGGTCGAGATGAGGAGATTGACAATTTTATCACCTTTGTGAAAAACATTGGAAAATTGGGTATTGATGTGGTATGTTATAATTGGATGCCTGTAATCAGCTGGCATCGAACCGCTACTGATCGCCTTGGAAGAGGAGGGGCCCTGATGACGGCTTTTGACTATGAAGATGTCAGGGATCAGCCATTGACGGAATATGGAAAGATATCGGCCGGAACGATGTGGGCTAATCTTGAATACTTTCTGAAAGCGCTGGTACCTGAATGTGAGAAGGCCAATGTCAAACTGGCTTTGCATCCGGACGATCCGCCGATCGATAATATTCGGGGCATCTCTAGGATCATGACTTCAGCAAATGCATTTAAGCGACTGATCGAACTGGTTCCCAGCCCCGTAAATGGAATTACTTTATGCCAGGGTACATTTGCCACCATGGGGGAAGACATTCCCTCGGTAATACGTTATTTCGGGAAGAGGGAAAAGATTTTCTTTGTCCACTTTCGTGACATCAGGGGTAACAAATACAACTTTGAAGAGGTTTTTCAGGACGATGGTATTACCGATATGTACCAGGCCATGAAACTATACTATCAGCTGGGATTTCGGGGACCTATGCGACCCGATCATGTGGCCACCGTGGCCGGTGACAGCAATGAACATCCGGGCTACAGTATCTTGGGTAATTTATTTGCCATTGGTTATATGCGGGGGTTGCTAGAGGCGGTTCAAAAAGAAGCATAACATAAGAGCATATAATGAAAAGAGGGAAGTTTGATATTATTTTTAAAGACACCAGGAAAATAAGCTCAATTATAAAATTCGTGATCGTATGGTGTTTTCTGGTTTTGGGACCTGAAGTCTATGCGATTAGTGCTGCAGATACCACGCGCGAACAATTAATTATGGATGGTGAATTCTGGCGCGACCAGGTGCTAAACGAGCTCATGCCATTTTGGTATGAAAATGCCAGGGATGAAGAGTATGGAGCATTTTATTTAAATTTATCTCGAGATTGGCAGCCGATACCGCCCTGGGAGAAAATGCCTGCAATGATCAGCCGCCACATTTTCAGTTTTTCCACTGCCTATCTTCTATCCGGGGAAGAAAAGTACCTCAACGTCGCCCGTGAGGCTGTGAAATATTTACTTAAATACGGATGGGATGAGCATTATGGAGGTTGGTATGAAAGCATCTCTCAGACAGGTGAGCCAAAAAATACCGAAAAGCATGCATCCTCACAGATATATAATAATGTTGGCCTTACACAATATTATTTTGTCACTGGTGATGAAGTTGCTTTGTCCCACGTCCTGAAGTCCGTTGAGATCCATAAATCAAATGCCTACGATTATGAGTTTGAAGGCTATTATAAAGTGTTAAACCGGGATTTGAGCGTGGGTGATTCTTCCAAAGCTAAACATGCACACTATGGCCAGGGTTCGTTGATGCCATATCTTATTATGGCTACCCGGGATTTGGAGATAATAAAATATTCAAAACAATTAGCCGATCTAAGCATCAAACGGATGACCGATCCCGAGAATGGTTGGATGTTGGGATATCCTAACGGACTGGACAGGAGGTGGAATTATGTTCCTTATATGGTGGAAGAAAAAGAGCACATTTATTTAGGAGCATCTTCTACGGCAGCGTTATTCTTTTTGCACCTATATCAGTTAACCGGAGAAAAGAGCTATCTAAAGCAGGGCATGGAACTGGGCGACAAACTCAGTCGCTATGGGTGGGATCATGAAAATGGCGGATGGTATAGCTCTGTAGAGAAAGCACCACCTTATAACCCTGTAGGCGCACAACAAATATATTGGTGGATTCAGATCTATGGGGCTTTTTTGCAACTGCAACTTTACCATGTCACTCAGGATCAGCAATATTTGGAAAATTTCAAAAAGACCGAGCTCTTTTATGAAAGTAATTTTAAGGATCGTAAGTTTGGAGGGGTTTTTTTGGGAGTTGCCCAAAACGGATCGTCCACGGGAAATGGCCAAAAAGCGGGGCCATGGCATACGTCATTTCACGAAATTGAACACGGTTTCCTAAATTATCTTAACCTCAATCTTTATGTAAACAAGAAACCGGTGGTGCTCCATTTCAACTTAGATGGCCCCGCAAAACACTTTGTCTCACCAGTAAGTGATCAAAAAGTACAAATTGCAGGTGTACTGATAAATGGCAAACCCTGGCTCAATTTTGATGCACGAGAACGAAGCATTCTATTGCCTGAGGGTAAAAGAATGAATGTAGCAGTGACTCTTTCACCAACTGATCCCAAGGATGATCCTAAGATTAAATAGTGGTAAGCATAGGGAACGATTCAAAACTTAACACTTATTGGCCTTGCAAAACTCATAATATTTCTCATTTTGGTAGTAACAACCATTTGTAAGCTTTGAATTAACATAGCAATACTATGCCACTATTCATGGATATTCATCTGGGGGATGGAGCAGTTGATTTGGAAAATGTGCGCCTGGCTCATGAACAGGATCTTGCGGTTCAGAGTAAATATGGGGTTAAGCACATCCACTACTATATCAATCCAAAGGAAGGTATGGGATTCTGTCTAATGTCCGGTCCTGATAAGGAATCATGTATAGCAGTACACCGGGAAGCTCACGGTAACGTGGCCAATAATATTATTGAAGTAGAGATGGGCACCTACGAAATGATAATGGGCAATGTTGACAAAATTGATTCAGATTTGGTCCAATTCAAAGATGGGTTACCTGACCAAGGGAACAGATTCGTACTAGTGGTAGGATTAATTGGAGTGGGGATTAATTTGTCTAAAATGTTATCCCGTATTGGGGCTACAATACTTAAACATGAAGGACGGATATCTCATTCTCAGCAAGATAAAATAATCGCATTTTTTTCAGAGTGTAACCTCGCAGTTCATTGCGCCGGTGAGATCAATCTGTTGAGTGATGAATACAGAAATGCAGGTATGGATTTAAAAATTGGATTGGCCACCGGTAAACCAGTGACAGAAACTGGGGACCAATTGTTTGGAGAAACCATTAAACTGGCTGGCAGATTGGCAATAGCTGCTCCTAGAGGCCAGGGCTTGGTTTCGCATAAGATTCAGGAGTTTTTTGTGGGCGACACCAGACAAATTTTGCCAGAACTTTCACTGAGTATGACCAGCCAAAGCCAACAGGAATTTCTTAGTCAGTTTATTGAAAATATAGAGGACCAGTTGAACTCTGGGAGCCCCTCTGTTGAAAAGCTGAGTAAACAAATGGGAGTGAGTCGACCCCAGTTATACCGAAAGATAAAAGCACTGAGTGGATCGAGTCCAAGGGAATTCATTGAATACCTTCGCCTTTCCAATGCCCCAGGACTGATCAAGACAGGTAATGGCAACATATCAGAAGTCGCCTACCAATTGGGATTTAGTCATCCCTCTATTTTTTCCAGGCAGTTCAAAAAACGATTTGGGATGTCTCCCTCGCACTGTTAATTTATTTTCGGTAAACTAAAAACCAGATAGAATACCAAAATACGGCATTTTTGAATCAAAGAAACTATCATTTGAATCAAATCAATTAGTACTAGATTTTTAAGATTCCTAAATTGGGTTAGCGAATACAATTGCTCTGTAGATTACAAATGGTCTTCAGGTCTCATTAAACTTAAACCAAAAAACTCGTGGATACCCTAGATTCAACTACCAACACGCAACCAATAAATTCAGAAACACTGGCTCAATTTCAGGCAAATTTTGGAGGGATTATAATCGGGACCGACGATTCTCAATACCACCCTGAACGTCAATTGTGGAACAAAATGATTGACAAAAGGCCGGGATTAATAGCACAGTGTTCAGGAGTTCATGATGTAATTGAGGCGGTAAATTTCGCCCGGGACAATAAGCTATTGACGGCGGTACGGGGCGGTGGGCACAATGTAGCTGGCAATGCCATGAACGACGATGGGTTAGTTATTGACCTGTCCAGGATGCGTACAGTGTTGGTAGATCCCAAAAATAAGACTGCCATAGTGCAAGGAGGTGCCACCTGGGGAGACGTTGACCGGGAAACCCAAGCGTTCGGTCTGGCCTGTGCAGGGGGTGTGGTATCAGACACCGGAGTGGGAGGTTTAACCTTAGGTGGTGGGCTTAGCTGGTTTCGAAGGAAAGCTGGCATGAGCATAGACAATATCATTAGTGCCGAAATGGTGCTGGCAGACGGGAGTTTTGTCCATGTCTCCGACAAGGAAAATCAAGATCTGTTCTGGGCCATAAAAGGAGGGGGAGGCAATTTTGGAATTGTTAGTTCTTTTGAATTCGAACTTTATGAGTTAGGACCTGAAGTAATGATGGTAGCCTGTATGTATCCTCGTGAAGATGCCGAGAAGGTTATGCGTTTCTGGGTCGACCACACCCGGGACCTCCCCGATGAAATCTCTAGCGATTGTATTCACTGGTCCATTCCAGAGCACGAAGCCTTCCCTCAGGAACTACATGGTAAGAAAGTCACCATTTTGGCGGCCCTGTATTTCGGGTCAGCCGAGGAGGGACAAAAAGTACTACAACCTTTTCGGGAAGTGGCTGAACCACTGCTGGATATGAGTAATATCTATCCATACAGTGCTGTAAATAAAATGTTTGACCCCTTTCTACAAAAAGGAACATTGTACAGCTACTGGAAGTCGCTTTACGTAGATGATATTACAGAAGAACTTCAACAGCTAATAATTGAGAAAGCCAACGATGCTCCAGCGCCACAAAGCCTGATTTCAATTCGTAACCTGCAAGGCGCCCTGTCCAGAGTAGCGGAGGAAGCTACCGCATTTGGGGACCGCAGCGCCAGATTTCTAGTTAGTATTGACACCATGTGGGTAGATCAAGCTCAGAACGAAAACAATATTCAATGGACCCGAGACTTTTTCCAGGAATTGAAAGCATTTTCCGATGGACAAGTATATTTCAATTTTAACAGTGATATGAGTGGTTCCGAAGACCTCGCCAAGGATTCGTTTGGATCAAATTACCAACGGTTGGTTGATATCAAGACCAAGTATGACCCAACAAATTTTTTCAGGATGAATGCCAATATAAAGCCTCAAGGCTGATCACATTATCAGAGAGCAAGAACCCAGACTGTTCAATTATAAATTATGGGTTTTAAGTCCATTGAGACCTAAAACTAAAAATTCCATGCCTCCCGGCAGGCGAGGTAAAACTAAAAACTCACCGAGAGTAGCTCACAAACGCAATATGCTGGCTATCCGGAGACCAACTGGGCACATTTATGGTTCCTTGTCCACCGAAGAGATAGGCAATAGTTCTGGGTACACCACCTGCCGCTGGCATCAGTCGCAAGCTTACCCTCTTATAAGTGGGATGAGATTTGGGATCTATATGTGTAGGAAATGAAATAAATGCTATCCATTTCCCGTCAGGTGAAATATGTGGGAACCAATCGTTATACTGGTCAAAAGTAATCTGTTCCTTTTGACTGCCATCTGGTTTCATTCTCCATATCTGCATAGTGCCAGTGGGGCTGGCGTTGTAATAGATGTACTTTCCATCCGGACTATATTCGGGACCATCCGCATGGGACCCCCTATAATCTGTCAGCTTTATCTCTTCTCCTCCTTTGATCGAAATCCTGTAAAGATCATAGTTATCGGATTCTCTTCGAGCCACATAAACCACCTCCTTATTATTTGGTGCCCAACCGTGCCAATAAGATGGGGTCTGTTCCGTAACTAGTTGCGGTTCTCCACCTTCCAAGGGTAATACATAGACTGTAGAGCCACCTCCAGGTAAGCCTTCTCGTTGATGACTGATGGCCAGGATTTTTCCATTAAAAGATATTCCGTGATCGTTGTTGTTGCGGTCAGCAGTTCCTGTATTGAGCTTGGTTTTGTTTTTCCCATCTATTCCTATAGTGTAAAGTGAACCTTCCTGATTAAATAACAATTGATTTCCATCAGGCATCCAGTTAGGGGCTTCAAAACGTGATTCGTAGGTATGGATAACTTTTCGTTTGCCATCAAAAACATTCATAATTTCCAGTCGAGAGCTCAACCATCCTTGCTCATTCGGGCTGTAGTCATCAGCTACTGGTTTGTCGATTCTAACATTCCATGCCTTGGCCTCTTCAACCACATCTTCATTGTGCGAGCATACAAATATCCCTGCAAATACTTCATCGGGAAGATCGTCCATTTCCTGAGAGCCAATTATCTGGAGTGGCTCGCCAACTTGGGCAGCCCGCATAATTACCGTATTTCCGGTTCGTTCAAGTTGCAGGATTGGATAGTGGCTCTTAGCAGCAAAAATCTGGTCTTGTGGATCCCTCATATGTGCTCCTTTCAATTGTCTCCATTGCAGCACGGTCAGGCCATCACCATGCAGCGTTGCGCTAATATGTGCCGCATCATCTTCCAGCGACTCTCGGATCATCCATCCTACTTTTCTATGAGCATCTACACCTGAGCCAACTAAAGAAAAGTTCGCAGTCAAGATAAAATCACCCGTCAGTTTTTTATGTGCATATTGGAACTCATCTCTGCCAAACCAGATATTATAACCACTACCCTTAATGGTATAAGTCTGCTGGTTGGAATTGTATTCCATGGAGCCGGCGTTTTTTGGGTTGCCAACATCTACAGCGCTTTCAAAAACACCAATTTGACCCTGAACCATAGCGGTATTAAATAGTATTATCGAGCAAAGAAAAACTAAAGATCGTTTCATATTTCATGGGAGTTAAACGCTAAGATAGGATATTTTCGATTTGGGCCATCTCATCAGGTGACTGCGTCAGGTTATTCAATATTTTTAGATTATCATCCAGTTGCTGAAGTTTACTCACCCCAATAAGCACCGAAGTAACTTTATCTCTTAATACCCAGACTAAAGCCAGCTGGGCCAGACTTTGGTTTCGTGCAGCAGCAACCTCATTCAAACGCTTGATCTTTACCATACGTTCTTGCGACACTTCATCTTCCTGCAAAAATCCATGTGATTTGGCCGCTCTTGAATCTTTCGGGATACCCTGAAGATACCGGTTGGTGAGTAATCCCTGGGCCAACGGTGAGAAAGCAATTGAGCCCATTCCTTCTTCAGATAGCAGGTTATACAATCCCTCTTCCTCTGACCGTCTGACAAACATAGAGTATTTAGGCTGGTGAATCAGACACCTGATTCCCATTTGTTTTAAGATGCTTGTAGCTTCTCTTGTTTGTTCTGTGCTGTAGTTTGATAGACCAACATAAAGGGCCTTACCTTGTTGCAATGCACTGTAAAGTGCTTCCATGGTTTCTTCCATAGGTGTGTCAGGATCAGGACGATGCGAATAAAAAATGTCCACATAGTCAAGCCTCATTCTTCGCAGACTTTGATCCAGACTGGCAATTAAATATTTTTTCGAGCCCCATTCTCCATATGGTCCTGGCCACATAGGTATCCGGCCTTGGTGGAGATTATTAGCTCGTCCCGGTAGGAACTAAGCTCTCTGCTTAGCATTTTGCCAAAAAATTCCTCTGCCGACCCTGGAGGCGGGCCGTAATTATTGGCAAGATCAAAATGAGTGATTCCTGCGTCAAAAGCTTTTTTTATAATTTCTTTACCGGTTTCTTCAACATCTACGCCTCCGAAGTTGTGCCACAAACCCAGTGAGATTACTGGAAGACGTAAACCGCTACGTCCACACCTTCGATAGATCATGTTTTCATATCTGTCTTCATTAGCCAGGTAACTCATAGCATTTTTTTAATTAGAATTAAAGAGATAAAAAATTAATCTATACAGATTCCAATTTCTATATTAAGAAAAAACTCCGGAAATCAATGAATCTCAATATACATTTCAGCTCTTTGATATCGGTGCTGTCTTTTTTCTACTTGATTGGATGTGATCATCCTGAAAAACAAAGACCCAATATCGTTCTGATTATGGCGGACGATATCGGGATTTCAGATATTGGCTGTTATGGTGGAGAAATAAGCACACCCAATATTGACCGCCTGGCTCATGATGGTTTAAGATTTACCACTTTTTATAATATGGCTAAGTGCAATCCCACTAGATCATCATTGCTTACGGGCCTATATAGCGGGGGCAATGGAGCAGTTCATATTGCACAGCTGACCAGGCAGGCTGGATATTACAACATAATGAGTGGTAAGGAGCATTTCGACAGCTGGGTGCCAGAATATTGCAAAGCTCAAAGCGTATTTGATCATTCCTTTTATTTTTGGGCCACCACGGAGTATTTTCTCCCGCCATCCGGTCAATTTGAACGACCATTCTACCTGGAGGGAGAAGAATTATCTCCGTCAGAAATTGACTTTGAGCAGGCTCCAATGTATAAAACCGATTTTATCACTGATTATGCCATGAATTGGCTTGATGAAGCCAAGGACAATAAGAAGCCTTTCTTTCTCTACTTACCTTATCATACAGCACACTATCCACTTCAGGCCCGGCCTGAGGATATTGAAAAATATCGCGGTACATACCTGAAAGGTTGGGATCAGCTAAGAAAAAAACGGTTTAAGAAAATGCAGCATCTAGGAGTGTTGCCAATAAACACCAGGCTCAGTCCTCCTGAGGGAAACTTAAACAGGTTTAGAGGCCCACTGGATGCAGAGTATATAAATTACTATCCCTGGGATGATTTATCAAAAGAAAAGATGGATTCGCTTGATTTGGAAATGGCAGTTTTTGCAGCCATGATAGATCGTATGGATCAAAATATTGGCCGGGTTTTGAATTGGCTAGACGAAAATGAAAAGTTGGAAAATACCCTGGTGATGTTTCTTATAGATAACGGATCTTGTCCTTTCTATAACAACAAAATCCCAGATGTTCTTCCAGGTCCGGCAAATTCATATTGGAGTTTAAGGTCTTCCTGGGCTAACCTTGGAAATACGCCATATCGCCAGTTCAAGCAATGTGGACACGAAGGGGGTAGCCATACACCATTTATAGTCTATTGGCCAGGCCAAATCGAACCCAATACCATCACCCATCAACCCGGACATGTAGTTGATATTGCGCCTACTTTATTGGAGATACTAGGACGAAGCTATCCTGATTCGGTTCATGGATATCCTACGCTTCCCCTTCATGGCAGTTCACTTATGCCCATTTTTCGTGGAGAAGAACGCCCACAGCCGGAATATTTTGTATCAGGCTTGGATAAATTCAGAATGTTTAGATACGGTGATTATAAGATTGTGCAAATGAACGGGGAGGACTGGGAACTGTATGACATGGCCAATGATCCAACCGAACTAGATAACCTGGCCAAGACGATGCCAGAAAAAGTAAAGAAATTATCCAGGTTGTATCAAGAATTTGAGCGGACTATGAATAATAGCTTGTAGCTCTATAGTTGCGATTATCTTATCAAGTTTACTCACATCGCGTTTGCTGATGCTTCATTTCATCAACCATATTCTGCGCTCCTCTAAGCAAAAACACTGAGTCTGATCCACATCCTAGCATTCGAAAACCCAGGTTATAGTATTTTTCATATTCGGCTGGACTTGACATCAGCACCCCAGTCGACTTGCCGTGCTTGTTCGCTGCGGCCTGGACCTTTTTAAGCACCTCAATAAATTTGGGATGTTCAAATTCCTTAAAAATGCCCAGGGACAAGGTCATATCTGCAGGCCCCACAAATAGCACGTCTACTCCATCCAGACTGGCAATATCGTCAAGGTAGTCAAGACATTGAACATTTTCAATCTGTAGTATGCCTAATAATTGACCAGTGGTTTCCCGGTAGTATTCATCAAATTTTGGTCCGAATTCAACTGCCCGGGTCATGGTGGCCATGCCTCGTACACCATTGGGGGGATACTTCATAAATGAGGCAGCTTGTTTTGCTTCATTCAGATGGTGTATCATAGGAAATATGATACCACGAGCTCCCAGGTCCAAAGCGCGCCCCACTCGTTGACGCACCAGTGCTTCCACTCGTACCAGCGGGACGGTAGCGCTTCCATTAAATGCTTGTAGCTGTCCGAGCAGGTTATTCTCAGACCCCACACCATGCTCTAGGTCTATGGTAACCCAGTCAAACCCGCATTTACCTACAATTTCCGCATCCAGTGCTGATCCTCCGTTCAGCCAGCATCCGTGCATGGCCTCACCATCATTCAATTTATCTTTTAGACTTTTCATATCATTGGAAACAATTTTGCCAATATCAAAATTACAAACAATCCGATAAACCCCATTATGCTTAAAACCGTGGAAAAGGTTTTAAGCGTCTCTTTTTCAGTCATCCCGCTCATTTTACACACCACCCAGAAACCGCTGTCATTCATCCATGGAAATGGTTTTGAGCCACAACCGATCATTAATGCCAGGTAAACCGGATGAAAATCCAACGCACTCAGATGTACCATCCCGCCAATTATACCCACAGAAGTGATCATGGCTACCGTGGCGGACCCCTGAGCTGTTCTCATTAATGAGGTAATAAAGAATGTCATTGGCAAAATAGCAATTTGATATTCAGTTGACAATTCCTGCAGATATACACCTATGCCAGTTTGTTGTAAGCTTCCTCCAAAAGCACCTCCCATACAGGTGATCAGGATGATTACCCCGGCGCTTTGCAGCGAATCCAGAAGGTATTTCTTGAGTTTTTCCTGGTCCGATTCGGTCCAGACCAGGATCCCCAAAGAAATTGCTGCAGACAAGGTCAAAGCGATATTGCTGTCTCCCAGAAAGTAGAATGCATTAAGCAGAAAATTGTCGGTTTGTTCAACTAAAGCTTTGGTGAAGGTATTGGCGGAAATTAAAATCAGGGGTAACAATATGGGTGTTAGGGATAGCCACATAGAGGGAAGATCCCGGTCCTCTTTATTCATTAGTGCATTCAACTCCAGCATTGAAATGTCCCCGGTGTCTCTTAAAGGAATAGTCCATCGTTTATTAGCCCAGGCAGCATACAAGTAGCCGCCTGTGATGGTAAACAGGCCAACCGTCAGCCCACCAAGAATCATCACTCCCAGATCTATCCCAAGTTCACCAGCAACAAACAAGGGGCCGGGTGTGGGCGGAACCAGAGAGTGCGCCATAGCCGCTCCAGCTACGGTAGCCGTTATGTAAAAAAGATAATTTTTGCCACTCCTGAGTGTCAAAGCTTTGCTTAAAGGTACTAGTAGGTAAAATACTGTATCAAAGAATACCGGAATACCTAAGGTAAATCCGCTGCTGAGAAAAGCGGCTGGAGCCCCTTTTTCTCCAAAAAGTTTCAACGCAGACCTAATTATCCTGTCTGCAGCACCGCTGCGCAGCAGGCAGGTACCTATGATGGAGGCCATGGCAATTAAATCCCAATCTTGGAAGCGGTATTCCAAAGGACAAGGCAATTCTCTTTCCCACCGACTGATCCAAACAAAGGAGCGAGGTCTCAGTGGCTGACATTCCCTTCGATTGTGCAAACTGCAATAAATTGGTTTCAGGAGTAAATACACTAACCAGGATAGCTGCAAATAGAAGTGCCAGAACAGGATGTAATTTTAACCACAGGATGCATATTACGATAACTGAAACACCCAAAAGTAGTAGAAGAAGTGGATCCATGACCTAAGATCAATTATAAGGCAGGCTAATATGGCTATTATGCCCACATATTACAAGTATTACCATCTGGTGCCCTCATAGCGCCAGTCCGGCCGTATCTTTTGCATTTCAGCGGTATCATCACGATGTGTTAGTCCGCACTGTTTGAAATTCTCATGTAATTGTCCCAAAACTATACGGTCCAGTGTAATACCCAGCCCTGGTTCCCTGGGCACATTAACTTTGCCATCTTCAAACTTCACCCGACCTCCAGCAATTATTTCTTCGGATTGCCATGGGTAGTGGGTGTCCAGGTCATAGGTCAAATTTGGAATTGCCGCGGCCATATGCACCATGGCCATTAGTGAAATACCAAGATGACTGTTGGAGTGCATAGACAGCCCTTTCCCAAAAGTCTGACAGATTTTCCCTAAACTAATTGATTCACGCAGCCCTCCCCAAAAATGATGATCACTGAGAATAATATCTTCGGAACTAAGTGCTACCCCGGAAGGGATGTCTTCAAATGAGGTGGTACACATATTGGTAGCAAGTGGTATTTTTAAGGCCTTTCGAACGGCAGCCATTCCTGCCTGCCCGCGAGTAGGATCTTCCAGATACTCCAGAATATCCTCCATTTGTTTGCCATACTTAATAGAGGTTTCAACTGTCCATACTCCATTGGGGTCAAATCGCAAGGGAACTTGAGGTCCAAACGCGGCCCTCAATTTGCGCATGGTATCAACTTCGAATTCAGGAGCGAAAACACCGCCTTTGAGCTTGATGGACCTAAACCCAAATTCGTGACACATACTTTTCGCCTGGGCTGCAATTTCCTTAGCAGATTCCGCCGAGGCCTGGCGAGTGGCATCCCAGCCGGTAGCATTCGGGTCAACCTCATAACCAAGTGCTCCTCCAGCCCCTTTTAGCTTGTAAAACAGATAGGCGGCAAAGGCAACCTGGTCCCGGCACCTGCCACCCAACAGATCAACTACCGGACGATTGCAAATTTTGCCCTGAATGTCTAGGCAGGCCACTTCAAGTGCACTAAATATATGGACCAACTTTCTGTCATCCCAAGGATTATCACCACGGATATCCTGTTGATCCTGTTCAAACCGACCAATGAGATCAGCCCGTATTTTGTTCAATTGAAAGGGATCGGCACCAATTATCACTGCTTGCGATTGGTTAAGAAGTTCATTTATCTCCACATTTCCTGGAATCTCACTAATTCCATAAATGTTGTCATCGGTGACCAGTTCAATTACTGTTCGCAAGGCATAAGGGGCATGGATCCCCACTGAATTCAAAAGTGGAGGGTCCGTCATCGCAATGGGCGTTATCTTAAGCTCTTTGATTTTTGGACCGATCATTGCTTTAGGCCATCGGCTAATTGTTGCAGGGTTAGTCTGCATTCCTGTAGCGCTTCCGCCAGTCCCTGCGGGGTTACCTGGTCACTTTTTAAGTAATTGAGGATTATGGCTTCGGCATCCACGTAATGCTCACATAAGGCTGCCACCCTTTTTGCTATGTCAATAGGTATGGTGGTGACTCCATTACAATCTCCATGGATTAAGTCTCCAGGCTTGATGGTTAAGCCACCAACCCGCACTGGGACACCTACTGAAGGAAATCTGCTGTAGCCGTGGGAACAGATGGTGCCATTGGTAAATACAGGGAAATCCAAAGCCTTGACTTGATCAAGGTCCCGCCCGGCTCCGCTGGTGATCAGTCCCTTTGCTCCAAATCTTTTATATGAAGTGCACATAATTTCACCAAAGGTGGCGCTGATCACCGGCTGATCCTGGTCTTCAAAAACTACCACTGCCGGCCCCGGTAATTCAGCAAACAAGGCAACTTGCTTATCAAAACCTCCATAGCTCGGCTCTTCCGTTAGGGTTGAACCCCTGAAGGTTGCGGTAGCGGCAAATCCAACCACGGGAGGCATTTCGGGAAAACAGGAAACAATACTTTTGTTCATATATCCCTCAGTCCTTGGCCGGACTTCAAATAGTTCAATAACATTGCAGATAGTGGGTGTGTCGTATTTGGCAAGTAGTTCCAGGTCTGGAGTGGATAGAGCGCTCATAGTAAACAAATTATCTTAAATTCTGTTGTGGTGGTATTTATGTTGATTCAATCAATGCTATATAAGCCGGTATTCCCCTGGTTTAATCGGGGTAGAAGCTTTTCCAATACTTTTGGGTTATCATCAGCGATATTTATGGTTTCGAATCGATCCGATTGATGGTCATAGAGCTCAACTGTGGGTGATTCATCTCTAAAGTACTTGGTTATTCTATACCGCTCATTTCTCAATGATATCCCATTATTGAAGTAACTAAATGCCTGACCATCCCACTCATGATTAGGAGTACTAATAACGGAAGTAAGGGATTTTCCATCTACTTTATTTTTCAGGGTCAACCCACACAATTCAACAATGGTGGGATATATATCAACAGTACTGACTACTTCATTGAACACCCTTCTACCGACTATATCAGGATATTTTATAATCAAGGGACTTCTTAGCGACCTTTCAAAAAGTGTGTGCTTTCCCCAAACTCGATGATCTCCCAAATGCCAGCCATGATCACTCCATAATACAACAATGGTATTATCCTCCAGGTCCAAATTTTTTAATTCATTTAGCACTTTTCCAATTTGAGCATCAACATAACTGACACAGGCAAGGTACCCGTGTATCAGCCTTTTTGCATAGGCTATGGAAAGTGTGGTATCCAGATGCGCTTTCTCTAATCCCTGTTGGTATTGGTTGAACTCCCCGCTATTGTGCAAACTGGCTTTATTTACATTTGTCGGGAGGGACGGATTCGGTGATAGGATAATCTCATCCGGTTGATAGTGGTCCCAGTATTTTTTGGGCGCGTTGAAGGGCAGGTGTGGTTTTAAAAAACCTACTCCCAGAAAAAACGGTTGACCATTATTTGATAGTTCTCTCAGTTTTTCAACAGCCAGATTTGCAATTAAACCATCTGGATAACCTTCATCTGCTACATCCGCAGCTTCATAGGGAGGCACATTTTTATCCTGATCCGTACGGTTTTTACCTCCGGAATATGCGAAAAATGCATTCCAACCAGTGCCCCATTCACCATAATCCATTAGCATTTCATCCCAGCTATTGGGCAATTCTCGAGCTGTACCCACCGGCTCGTCATACGCATAGATCAGACCATCGGCAGAATGACTGATTTTACCTATCCCAACGGTGTAGTATCCATTTTGCCGTAGGTAGTGCACAAATGATTCTGGTTGGTCGATTGAAGACTGTTTGGAGATAATATCCCTAAATACCTGGTTGGACAAATGAGTACGGCTTACCGGTAATAAGCCAGTCAGTAAACTGGCCCTGGAGGCTCCGCAGGTAGGAACCGTGACATAATGATTCTTGAATGTTACCCCCTGTCTTGCCAGTGCATCAATATTTGGCGACTTAACCAACGGATGTTGGTAAATCCCCAGGTCAGGCCGTAGATCGTCTACCGCAATAAACAAAACATTCGGCCTGTGGTTAACATTTGGTTGGCAAGAGATCAATCCTACCAATAAGCACAAGCCCGCGAATAACCCTCTTATTTTCATTTAGTATTCCTTCAGGCTTGAAATTTACCGAATAGAAAGGAAACACCTGTGTTATTACCCGTCGAAGTCAGTAAGGTCTATTCATTTTGAATAGCTTTCACTACTGGAAAGCAAGTCTACGATTTTACCCGTTAAAATAGGGTCGGCCTGCTTCTTGTTGGAGATTAAAGACAGGTCCCGGTAGACAACATCTTTGACTACACAGGACTGAAGATCATTGTTTTTTAAAAAAGGATCTAGAGTGGTATTAAATGCAACCGATAAACCCGATCCATGTGATTGTTGAAATAGCACTTCATACTCATTTGGAATTATATAATTTGGAACAATGGAAGGCCGTTTCTTATCGAATACGGTGAGCCAATACATTTTGATAAAATTGGAGTTGTTATCATGGGCATACCAGGTATGTTTGGATAACCATTCCTCGGAAAGCGCTCGGTTCTTAATATATAATTTTTTAAATTCCGTGAAGTCAATGTCTGGAGTCCCTACCAATACTATTTTTTGTTCCCTAATTTTATGACAGACGGTATCAAAAGTATTTATGGAATCTGGAATCACTGCGAATAGAAGCCTTCCCTCTTCTACGTCCTTTATTAATTCGTTTTTAACCCCAAACTTTATATGCACATGATCCCCAAGGGCTATCACTTTGTGACAAAGAATGGTCTTATACATGTGCTCTGAAATACCAATACTGATTATGGTTTTCAGCTTGGAGTCTTTTCGATCGACTGACCGCTCCACATCTTCCAGACCTTCTATGGCGCCGGAAACCATGTTATTGAGCATTCTGCCCAGATCCGTTTCAATTACTCCTTTTGACTTCCTGGTAAACAGTTTTTGCCCTACTCTGGATTCCAAATTGGATATTTGTTGACTTACTGTCGGTTGACTGATCATTAGCAAGTCTGCTGCCCTGCTTAAAGATTTGGTTTTGTAAACTGCTCGAAAAGTTCTGAGCCATTCCAGGTTTATCATGTTATTGATATTTTAATATCACTTATGCAAATATACCATATTAATTTATATCTTTTTTTATCTGGTACCCGTTGGTAAAGGAGAATTAATTAAATAACCTAAAAAATAAAAGCATGTCAAAAGTTAAAATTAATCCGGAAGGAAAAGTAGTGCTGATCAGCGGTTCCAACCGTGGGATCGGCAAAGCATTGACCATAGAATTTTTAGAAAATGGAGCAAAAAAAAGTATATGCAGGGGCCAGGAATACAGAAACCTTGGCCGATTTGAAAGCTAAATATGGAGATAGATTGGTACCAGTTGTTATTTATGTAACAGATCAGAACACCATTGATCAGGCAGCGGAATTGGCCGGCGATATAGATATTCTGATCAATAACGCAGGAATATTAGCTCCAGGTGGGTTTCTGGGAAATGATGCAATTGAAAGCCTAAACTATCATTTTAAGGTCAACGTGCTGGGCTTAATAAACCTCACGAATGCATTTGTTGATAAACTAAGGGCCAGGGAAACGGCAGCAATCATTAATGTAGCATCTGTGGCAGGCTTGGCGAATATGCCCATGCTTGGTACTTACTCCGCCAGTAAGGCCACCGTCCATAGCATTACTCAGGGGATAAGAGGTGAATTAGCTAATGAAAACATTTTGGTTGCAGGCGTATATCCAGGGCCTATTGACACCGATATGGCCAAGGGTTTTGAAATGGACAAGGACAGTCCTGAAAATGTAGCAAAAAATGTAATTCAAGCCTTAATTGAAGGGAAAGAGGATATTTTTCCGGATACCATGTCAGAACAAGTAGGGATACAATATAGCACCAGCCCCAAAGCCATTGAAGAAGCATTCGGAGCTTATGTAAATTAATAGGTATTCATCGCGCATAGGGATTGCAGTTTCGACAAACCAGTTTAATAGTTTCATTAACGGAAAATAAAAACCCCCGGCATAATGCCGGGGGTTTTTATTTTAACAAGATCTATTGGGAAAGATTCACAGTTCCGATATCAGAGATTTCTCCCAGCACTACTTGCACATTTCCGACCGATGTTTCCAAGTAATCAGAAGACGGACTAATTCCGACGGTATAATTTCCTGGTTCCAATCTTCTTATCAAAAATGCTCCTGTAGCATCGGCAAAGGAAGAAGCTACAGTATCCGCGCCTTGAATAGCAAACAATGCAGCAGTAGCTTCTACCGGTAGAACAACTCCTTGTATGGCTCCATCTTGTGCCTCTACCATAGCATGTATTACAGGTTTGAGATTGAATTTGCCCGATTTGCCGGACTCAACCACGGAGAGAGCAGCATCAAAATCCAATAACACTTCATAAGTAATGCCTGCAGTCAGGGTAGCGTTGAGTTGAAGTTTCAAACCTGATTGTTGTGCACTAGGAGTAGTAAGATCAATGATCTGATCATCTATCTTCAGGGTATTGTTTTCACCCAGGATCAATCTTATCTGTGAAATAAATCCTGCAGGGAGCTCCACATCAGCTAATACCACGCTTAATCCATTGGTTAATTCAAGCAGGTTGTAAACTCCTGTATTGGTATTACTCAATTCGGTCCATCCTGACCCGTTGCCATTTCCGGAGACATTTACTTCAATAGCCTGGATATCTACATTTACTTCCTGATAGTCTCCAGGAGAGTCGATCATTCTTACAACCAGTCGAGCCATGCTTGTTTCCTCATTGTTACATGAACTAAAAATGCCCAGTAAAATGGCTAGGCAGGCGGCAAATAAAATATTTACTCTCTTTTTCATAGTTTAAAAAATTTGGTGTAAATAATTAGACACGTTCAATAACGAAAGGTTTAATCTACTATTAGAAATATTATGCTTTTATGTTGTTGAATGGGATAGATAAGGTGCGGTTTCATCAAATTCCTTAACTTGTATTCATGTCCCAACCCCGAACACTGGTTGCCATTGTATTCACGGATATTGTGGGCTATACATCATTGATAGGACGGGATGAAGCACAGGCACTAAAGTTATTGGAACTAAACCGGCAGCTTCATAAAGATTTGGCCAATAAATTTGGAGGAGATCTGTTAAAGGAGATGGGGGATGGTACCCTTCTCAGCTTTGTCAGTCCCACAGAAGCTGTCCGGTTCGCCATAGACCTACAAAAACTGGCGCAGACAAATGCCCTTAGAAGGAAATTGCGCATTGGCATACATCTTGGAGATGTGGCCATTGACAATAAGGATGTATTCGGAGAAGGAGTAAATATTGCCTCCAGGCTTCAGTCGGCGGCAGATCCAGGTGGTATTTATATTTCAGAGGACATTCAAAGATTGATTCGTTCCCAAGGAGATATTTATTTTTATGATCTTGGTGCCCTCTCTCTGAAAAATGTAGCTCATCCGGTGAAGTCCTATGCTATCAAGGCGCCAGGCCTCCCCAAACCTAAGCCCAGATTAACCAAAGCGGGTTGGTTAAGTGGTCGTTCGCTGGCCATAGGAGTAATGTTATTACTATCCATCATAGTAGGTGTTATCCTGATTGATAAACACATTTTTAATAATCAAGTAGTAGATTCTGTGGCGGTAATGCCGTTTGATAACCTTTCAATTGAACCTGGGCAGGAATATTTTGTGGAGGGAATGACCCAGACATTGATTGCATTTTTAGGCAAAGTATCGGCATTGAAAGTGGTTGGGAATAAATCCACCAGACTCCTAAAGGAAACTAATGTATCTGTTTCGCAGATTGGCAGGGAGCTGGGCGTGGATGCAGTGATTGACGGATCAGTGATGAGAGAGGGTGATATGGTGAGGATTATCGCGCAAATGATCGATGTCAATACTGACGAAGTTTTATGGTCAGACACTTATGTCCGGGATCTTACCAGTATTTTAAAATTGCATAGCGAGGTGGCCCAGGCTATTGTTAACTCAGTCAGCATACTTGCAAGCCCCGCGGAATTGAAGCAACTAAAAGCAGCACCACTGGTAAATGCCGACTCCTATGAAAATTTATTAAAAGGATTGTATCACTTGTATAAACTTAATCCCGAACACTATGATTTGGCATTAGAATATTTTGATAAAGCATTGGGAAAGGATCCGGAGAATGCAGCCGCTCTAGCGGGAATCGCTTTGGTTTGGGTACACAAAGGACAATGGGGGGGCGAGGATCCTCGGCTGGCAGCAAACTTGGCTAAAAAGTATGCATTGTTGGCTTTGGAAATCAATAAAGATCTGCCCATGGCCAATATGGCAATGGCTCATGTGTACACCAGTTATGAATGGAAATGGGATCGGGCGGGGGAAGCTTTTAATAAAACCATTTCCCTAAACCCGAATGCCCCGGAACCAAGACTTTTCTATGCGGACCTTTTGGTGTCATTGCACGAAAATGAAAATGCTATGGCTCAAATTGAAGCAGCATTGGAAGTGGACCCGCTCAATGCATTTTCCCATTGTTTGAAAGGCTGGGTGTTAATGGCTACCGGACAATTTGACCAAGCAATTGAATCAATGAATACCTCTATAAAATCTGAGCCAAATATTCCGTTATCCCATCGTTGCCTTTGGACTATATACCATTTGAGTGAAGATTATGAAAGGGCCATCGCCCATGCGATACATTTCTATAGGAATCAGGATCTAGGAGATACGGCGGATGACCTTGAAAGGATGTATAATAAATCAGGATATATGGAAGCAATGAAATATGCGGGCGAACAGCTGGCCGAACAATCGAAGATAAAGTTTGTTAATTCAATGAGAGTGGCCCGACTGTACATTTTTTGTGGGGATAAGAAACAAGCACTGGATTGGTTGGAAAAGGCCTATGAAGAGCGCTACACCTCCCTTTTCTCTTTAAATGTCGATCCGCATTGGAGCAGCCTATACTATGAGCCCAGGTTTTTGGTTTTATTGGATAAAATGAATTTAACTCTCATGGAGTAGGCTACACCAGTTGGCTGCTGTGGAGTGTCAGTTGGCTGAGTCGCTTCTCAAGTTGCCTCAACTCCTTTTGCGCATTGGTTTTCCAACATTCATCAATATTGGAAAATAAGTCTTTGTAATACTGCAACCCTGATTGTAGATTTTCCCTAAAAGAGTTGAAATACTTCTGTTGTTTGGCGGTATATGGTGTGGTGGCTTCCGTCAACTTATCAAAAAAGTAGTCCAAATATAACTTGAACTCTTTAATAAACATATTGGGGCGATCACTCCGCTCCATAATATTGGTCCTGCCGTAGATATGGTCCACCATTGTTTGCAATGAAACGGTTTTAGTAAAGTAGGCAATATTGGGACCTGGGCATACCGACACTCCAGGTCCGTCTTTTTTACTTTGTAAACGGTGGATTTGTAGCACTCCATTGGCTAAACCCCTACAAATACAGGACTTCTCAACTATCTTTTGCTGCTGTTTTCTCTGTTCTTCCGGGGATAGGTCCTGGGTTTCCAATTCCTTCAGTTTGGCATGCTGATACTCTCTGGAAGCAGTGCAAATGGGTTTCTCTGTATATTCTTTGTTTGAAACTAAAAATTTCTTGGGGCAGGGGCTGCCGGGTCTGCCTTTTTCTGTTAACCTGTTCTTTTCGAGATCTTGGGTATTACTCCTGAGGGTGTTAAATGGGATACCTAGCGGTGAGGTATTACTAAGGTACTGGTCTTGTTCCTTAGCTTTCTTCAACAAATCCCGGGTTTTGTGGTCCACGTTCACGGCTTCAGGCACCAACAAAAATGGCGTACCCCAGCCAACGGAATCCAATTCAAAATGATCCAATAAAAGATTATGTTCATCGGTGGTTCCCACCCCACCTTGAGCAGTGATATGAATGGATAATGGCGGGGGACAGGGCCTGCTTTTCTCCTCTAGTGCAGCTGCTAAAAGTTCAAAGGTAGTATCCGCCAAGGTGTTCTTGTTAGTCTTAAATTCCTCTAGCACAGGTCCTAATAGATGACCCTCAGTAGCGAAGGCATGACCACCGCAATTCAACCCGGATTCAATTCTATATTCGGATACCCAAAGTCCTTTCTTGGCCAGGAATTTGCCCTGTATTAAAGCAGACCTATAATCACTTACTTTTAGCACGATCTTCTTTTTGAAATTCCCATGCTTATCAGGATAGAATACTTGGAAGTTTTCCATGTATCCAAATAGCCTGGGGTTCATGCCTGCGGAAAAAATGATTGATGACTCCAGATTGCTGGTTGCGTAGCCCCGCAACGCAGCGTGGGCATCATTGTACTGGTAAGGAAGAGCATCTTGTTGCCGATCGTAGTTGGTCTTGTCAAGCTTGGTCATGATGTTTACATCAACCGAGCCTGGAAGCAGGCAGGTACTGATCCATCTTTTTATATCTTCAACATCCCCGTTGTTTATCAACCGGTTGTATTCCAGTTTAAGCCAGGAGTAGTCAGGAAGCATCTCCAGGTATTTTTTGAATTCTTTGCCTTTGTCCAGCGCCGCTTGTTTGAGGGCCTCAAATTTCTCTTTTACTACTTTATCGATTAGGTTTAGGTAGGCGGTTATTCTTTTGGCCCTGAAATCATCCAGTTTATCGGATATTCCTTCAAATGGAATATTCAATTTAGTGCTGTAATATTCCCTCATTTTTTCGATCAGGATATCATCAGCTAATGGTATTACTGATGAAATACCATAGGGAGCTACTTTGATGGGAGTATCAATTGAAAACCCAGTTCCCATTACTGGAATATGAAAAGTGTGATTCACTGCTGTAAGTAAGGTTATTTATACAATACTTTTGCCCTCTTTAATATAACAGACAATGCCCAGTGCCCTTTGTGACATATAATGCTGCCTAATATGTTAACTTGAAGAGCAAAATTAGGCATACCAGAACAGACCAACTATGACAAATGTCATCTAGATGGTTGGCAAAGTGCATTAATTTTGGTTTTCAAACGGCTACTGCACATGCCCAGGAAGGATCAAAACCTAATCGACACCCCTGCATCCACAAAATAATCACTGGTGGCATCATTTTTCCCATACCCCATACCAAAGTCCAATTGGAGGTCATTATTGACCAGATAAGCCAATCCGGCGTCAAACCAGCTATCAAAATCACGGTTCTCTACTTCTCCATAATTTTCAGCAAGCAAGGCCCATTTGTCGCCCAGAGCAAAAGTAAGGGCAAAAGTATAGAACCCTCTA
>PVMK01113886.1_pt1 | contig 26957 bp, 24 predicted proteins | sample 1853481 | NCBI WGS metagenome assembly PVMK01 (sample SAMN08533507, study PRJNA380276) | Marine sediment metagenome, whole genome shotgun sequencing project. | reverse complement strand
GTGGACGCCTTGGTCATCTCCCCTGCTCCAGGAGTCTGGCTGGCTATTCTAGTACCATGCAAACCCTAACCTGTCGCATCTTGCTGGTTATTTGGCGCGCTAGCTACGTTGCGACTACAGTTGCATAGCTACGGCTATGGAACTGTAATCACGCCTTGCTAGCACACCAAATCCCGTCGCAATATTGCGACATTTTAAAGTGTACAAGGTACTAATCGAAGATTGCGTTCAAGGCGGTTAGAAGATCTTCAACATCAAGACCGTGAGCCGTAGCACCCTGCTCCAGCGTCTCATGCTGAGCACCCATGCAACCAACGCAGCCGAGGTTGAAAGAGCCGAGAACTTTAACAACTTCAGGACTCTTGCTCATAACTTCATGGAAAGTCATATCTTTAGTAATTGTAGCCATTGGGGTCTCTCCTGTTAAACGTACTCAATATCGATAATTTCGTAAACACGTGTACCTGACGGCACTTTGATATGAACTTCATCGTCTGCGCTACGACCGATCAAGGCTTTGGCAACGGGGCTATTGATCGAGATCAGCCCTATTTTGAGATCGGCTTCGTCTTGACCGACAATTCGATAAGTCACTTCACTTTCCGATTCAACATCAAACAGCTTGACGGTGGCGCCAAACACAACTTTATCTGTATCCATTTCAGTGGGATCGATAACTTGCGCACGTGCCATCTTGCCATTGATCTCGGAGATACGACCTTCGATAAAACCCTGATTGTTCTTGGCGGCGTCATACTCGGCATTTTCCGAGAGATCACCGTGAGCACGGGCCTCAGCAATATCCTGGATAACCCTCGGACGCTCAACCCGAATCAGGTGCTTCAACTCTTCCTGAAGTCTTCGGTGTCCTTCCGGTGTCATCGGTACGGTTTCTGACATAGTACTATCTTCCTCTATAATAAAATTGTCCGGGCAGGAGAAACCCACCCGAACATAAGTATCTTTTTATAACAAAAAACGGGTAGTGCGCTACCCGTTTGAGGGATAATACTCTTGTATCGGCGTAACGTCAAGACTTTCCCGCTGCAGAGCCAGGATACCATCTGCTGCGGCCTGGATTCCAGCGACTGTTGTGAAGTAGGCGACGTTGTGCATCAGTGCCGAGCGACGGATGGAAAATGAGTCGATAATTGTCTGAGTACCGAAAGTGGTATTGAATACCAGAACGATCTGATTGTTCTTGATCGCGTCGACGCAATGTGGACGCCCTTCCTTGACTTTGTTGATCGGAACCGCATCAATACCGTAGGCACGCAGGAAAGAGGCCGTACCGCTCGTGGCAACAACATCGAAACCAGCATCACGAAGCTTGCGCACCGGCTCAACAATGGCCGCTTTGTCTTCTTCCTTAACACTGACAAAGAGCTGCCCAGAGGTCGGTAGGCGCACATTAGCACCCAATTGGGCCTTGGCAAAAGCTTTGCCAAACTCGAAATCGATACCCATAACCTCGCCGGTCGACTTCATCTCTGGTCCAAGCAGGCTATCGACGCCGGGGAACTTGGTAAACGGGAAGACTGATTCTTTGATCGAGATATGCTCCGGGATAATTTCCTTGTCAATACCAAGCTCTTTAAGCGTTTTACCGGCCATGATCCGTGCAGCGATCTTGGCCAGTGGACGACCTGTCGCTTTGGAGACAAAGGGTGAGGTACGACTGGCGCGTGGATTGACCTCAATCAGGTAGATCTCGTCATTCTTGACGGCGAACTGGATATTCATCAAGCCACAGACGCCTAGTTCCAGGGCCAGCGCGACAGTCTGACGACGAATCTCATCAACCACAGTTTTTTTCAACGAATAAGGTGGCAGCACACAGGCCGAATCGCCGGAATGGATACCAGCCTCTTCAATATGCTGCATGATCCCACCAATGACGACCTGTCTGCGGTCCGAAAGAGCATCAACATCGACTTCGATTGCCTGGTCGAGGAATTTGTCGATCAGGATCGGATGATCCGGTGAAGCCTCCACGGCATACTGCATATAGTTGCGTAATTGGTTCAGATCATAAACGATCTCCATGGCCCGGCCACCAAGCACATAGCTTGGGCGCACCACAACCGGATACCCGATAGTCTCGGCAATTTTTTCCGATTCAGGGATGGAACGAGCAATCCCGTTTTCCGGTTGTTTCAGCCCTAGTTTGTGTAGAAGTTTCTGGAAACGTTCCCGGTCTTCAGCACGGTCAATGGCATCAGGAGTCGTGCCGATAATTGGTACACCAGCCTTTTCCAAGGCAATCGCCAGTTTGAGTGGAGTCTGTCCGCCGAACTGGACGATAACCCCATCTGGCTGCTCAACATGCACGATTTCGAGCACATCTTCAAAGGTCAATGGTTCAAAATAGAGGCGATCCGAAGTGTCGTAATCGGTCGAGACAGTCTCTGGGTTACAGTTGACCATAATGGTCTCATAGCCATCTTCAGCGAGGGCAAAGACACCATGTACGCAGCAGTAATCAAATTCAATTCCTTGGCCAATACGGTTTGGTCCGCCGCCAAGAATGATGATTTTTCGGCGATCAGACGGGGCTGCTTCGCATTCTTCTTCATAAGTTGAGTAGAGGTACGGTGTATAAGCTTCAAACTCTGCACCACAGGTATCGACCCGCTTGTAGACCGGACGAATATCGAGACGATGTCTCAGTTCACGGACCTTGTCCTCATTGACATCCCAAAGTCGTGCCAGGCGCAGATCAGCGAAGCCCATTTGTTTCGCTTCACGTAGTAATGATCGAAAGACTTCGCCTTCCGGTTGTTGCAGAAGAGTTGTGGCCTTAACCAGACGATCCTCCATTGCCACGATCTTGGCAATACTGTACAGGAACCAGCGGTCGATATAAGTCAGTGCAAAGATTTCGTCAATGGATATGCCCGCTCTCATTGCATCAGCGACGTACCAGATTCGCTCACAGTTCGGGATTCTGAGCTTCTCTTGTAACTCACTCAGCTCAGACTCTTCAAGCTTTCGCCGGTTTTCAGCTGATTCATCAAAATAGCGGCTTTCAAAACCGCATGAGCCGATCTCAAGAGACCGCATCGCTTTCTGCAGACTTTCCTTAAAAGTCCTCCCGATTGCCATGGCCTCACCAACTGATTTCATCTGGGTCGTCAAGGTGGCATCAGCCTGGGGGAATTTCTCAAAAGTGAAACGCGGCATCTTGGTAACTACATAGTCGATGGTCGGCTCAAAAGAGGCGTAGGTCTCGCGCGTGATGTCATTAGGGATTTCATCAAGCGTATAACCAACAGAGAGTTTGGCAGCGATTTTGGCGATGGGGAACCCGGTTGCTTTGGAGGCCAGAGCAGAAGAACGTGACACACGTGGATTCATTTCAATGACCACCATACGGCCGTCATCCGGGTTGATACCGAACTGGATGTTCGAACCGCCGGTTTCCACACCGATTTCGCGAATAATGCGGATCGAGGCATCACGCAGCAATTGGTACTCTTTGTCGGTCAAGGTCTGCGCCGGGGCGACGGTGATCGAATCTCCAGTGTGCACACCCATCGGATCGAGGTTTTCAATCGAACAGATGATGACCACGTTGTCTGCGGTGTCACGCATAACCTCGAGTTCGAACTCTTTCCAGCCAATCACCGATTCTTCGACCAGAACCTCATCGGTCGGCGAAGCGTCGAGGCCTGTCAGAATGATCTGTTCGTATTCCTCCATATTGTAGGCAATCCCGCCACCTGTACCACCAAGGGTGAACGACGGACGGATGATCACCGGGAAGCCAATCCTCTCAACAATCTCCATTGCCTCCTGGCGACTGTGAGCAAGACCGGATTCCGGTACAGCAATACCGATGTTCTCCATCGCCGCCTTGAAGAGTGTGCGGTCCTCAGCCTTCTCAATAGCAGGTAATTTGGCACCGATCAACTCAACGCCGTACTTGTCGAGTGTACCGTCCTTGGCGACGGCCACGGCACAGTTCAGCGCTGTCTGACCACCGAGAGTCGGCAAGAGCGCATCTGGCCGTTCCTTCTCAATGATGCGTGTCAGCGTCTCTGGGTTCACCGGCTCAATATAGGTACGGTGAGCAAAGTCTGGATCTGTCATGATCGTCGCAGGATTGGAGTTGAGCAGGACGACTTCAAAGCCCTCCTCTTTCAACGCCTTGCAGGCCTGAGTGCCGGAATAATCAAACTCGCAAGCCTGACCGATGACAATCGGGCCAGCACCGATGATGAGGATTTTTTTGATATCAGTTCTTTTTGGCATTAATAAATCCGTTACTGGTTATTGAGGGGCAAGGGCCGGTAGAACCGGCCCACAGCCTTCAGTTGCTAGTTACTGCTTTTATGCTTTTCCATCATCTTGATGAATTCACCGAACAGGTAGTTGGCATCATGAGGGCCAGGTGAAGCTTCGGGATGATACTGCACCGAAAACGCCGGAAGAGTCTTATGCTGCAAGCCCTCTACCGTATTGTCGTTAAGGTTGATGTGGGTGATGACAACATCCTCCTGCAGAGAGTCTGCATCAACAGCGAAGCCGTGGTTCTGAGAGGTAATCTCGACATTATGCCCTTCCACACGACGAACCGGTTGGTTGCCGCCACGATGACCAAACTTCAATTTATAGGTCTTGCCACCCATAGCGATAGAAAGTAACTGATGGCCAAGACAAATACCAAAGAGTGGTACCTTGCCTAGCAGCTTGCGGATATTCTCCTGTGCATAAGTGATAGGCTCAGGGTCACCTGGGCCATTACTCAGGAAAACTCCATCCGGTTGCATTGCCAGCACCTCCTCAGCGGGGGTATTTGCTGGTACGACTGTGACTGCACAGCCTTTACTGACCAGATTGCGCAGGATATTGCGTTTGATACCGAAATCGTAAGCAACCACTTTAAAGCTGGTTGGGCCTTGTATCTGTTTGTAACCGTCGGCAAGATCCCAGATCGTCTCATTCCACTCGTAGCTTTTCTCACAAGTAACGTCCTGAACCAGGTCCTGACCAATGATAGACGGCGCTGCCTGGGCTTTTGCTACCAGACTATCGGCCTCCAGGTCTATGGTCGAGATAATGCCGGTCTGAGCACCCTTGTCACGAATATGACGAACCAGGGCACGGGTGTCGATTCCGGCAAGCCCGATAATGTTGTTTTCCTTCAGATACGCATCAAGCGACATTTCGGAGCGCCAGTTGCTCGGGATATCACACGCTTCCTTGATAATAAAACCAGACAGATGTGGCCGCGAAGATTCAACATCTTCGCTATTAATGCCGTAGTTGCCGATCAGCGGATAGGTCATTGTCACGATCTCGCCACGATAGGACGGATCGGTCAGGATCTCCTGGTAACCGTACATACTTGTATTAAAAACGACCTCACCGGAAATTTCACCGGAGGCGCCGAAGGACTGGCCGTAAAAGATCCTGCCATCGGCCAGGGCCAATGCTGCTTTCATATTCAACCTCTCTTATATGCGATTTTGCCAGCAACGATGGTGCAGACTGCCGCGCCCTTCATCTGCCAGCCATCAAACGGAGTGTTCTTGCTTTTACTCGCCAGCTTTTGTGCTTCAACGGTCCATTCGAGATCCGGGTCGATGACTGTGATATCAGCGACTCCGCCTACTTCCAGTTGGCCCACAGGTAGCCCCAGCGACTTAGCTGGGCCGCAGGTCAGAAGAGCAACCGCCTTCGGCAGGTCGATGACCCCTTCTTCGACAAGCTTTAAGGTCAGCGGCAGAGCTGTTTCCAGTCCGACAATGCCGTTCATGGCAATGCTGAACTCCACGTTCTTCTCATCAATATGGTGAGGAGCATGATCTGTGGCAATCGCGTCAACAGTGCCGTCTGCTATTCCCTGGCGCACAGCTTCTCTATCCTCTTCACTGCGCAACGGTGGATTCATTTTGGCATTGGTGTTGTATCCACGTACAGCTTCATCAGTCAAGGTGAAGTGATGGGGAGCCGCCTCACAGGTGACATTCACGCCACGTTTTTTCGCCTGCCGAACGATATCAATCGAACCTTTAGTGGAGACATGAGCCACATGCAGGTGAGCGCCGGTAAATTCAGCAAGCATCACCTCTCTGGCTGTGGCAGAGTCCTCAGAAACCCAGGGAATCCCCATGAGACCGAGTTCTGTGGAGACCGGGCCTTCGTTCATGACCCCAGAGCCGACCAAGTCAAGGTCCTCGGCATGCGAGGTGATTGTCAGGCCAAAAGGTTTGGCATATTCCATGGCTCGGCGCATCAGTTGCGGATTGCTGACTGGCTTGCCGTCATCGGAAACAGCATAAACGCCTAGCGCCCTCAACTCACCCATTTCTGTCAATGATTCGCCGTCAAGACCTTTTGTAATACTGGCAATTGGGAAAACCCGACAGTGCCCTTCATCTGCCGCTTTTTTCAGAATATAGCTGGTCACAGTCTGGCTGTCATTGACCGGCTCGGTATTTGGCATGCAAGCAACTGCGGTAAAGCCACCAGTAACTGCCGACAACGTCCCGGAAGCAATATCTTCTTTGTACTCAAGGCCGGGATCGCGCAGATGGACATGAATATCAACCAGGCCAGGAGTAACCACCATACCGGAAGCATCAATCACCTCGGTGCCCTTGCTATCCAGTTTTTTGCCAATTGCGGTGATTTTGCCCTTTTCGATCAGGACATCACAGATATCGTCAAGTTTTTGTGCCGGGCTGATGACCCGCCCACCCTTAATCAGAATTTTCGCCATGATTTCACCTGTTCCTTATAAATAAAGTGCCTACTTGGTTTGCATTGATTCGACACCACTTACGAGATAAAGCAGCGCCATGCGTACAGCAACACCATTTTCAACCTGGTCGAGGATGACATTCTGCACACCGTCAGCGACTACGGAAGAAATTTCCACGCCGCGATTTATTGGCCCGGGATGCATAACGATGGCATCAGGTTTGGCCAGCAACAAGTTCGTCGGATTGAGACCGTAAAAACGGGCATATTCCCGTAGACTCGGTATCATAATGTTGCTCTGCCGCTCCATCTGAATGCGTAGCATCATAACCACGTCGGCACCCTTGATAGCTTCCCGCATGTCGGTACAGACCTCAACATTACCGAGACGCTCGATACCGATCGGCAACATGGTTCCGGGGCCACAGAGGCGCACCCTGGCACCCATCTTTGACAAAGCATAAATATTGGAGCGCACCACGCGGCTGTGGGCAATGTCACCAACAATCGCGACTTCCAGCCCTTCTATACTGCCCTTATGCTCACGCATCGTCATCAGATCCAGCAGTGCCTGGCTGGGATGCTCATGAGTACCGTCGCCAGCGTTAATGACCGAGCAACCAACCCGCTCTGCCAGATAGTGTGGTGAGCCGGAATGGCCATGTCGAATAACGATGATATCCGGAGACATTGCTTCAATATTTTTGGCCGTATCTTCAAGGGTCTCCCCTTTAACAACGGACGAAGTTGATCCTGAGATGTTGACCGTATCGGCTGACAGACGTTTTCCGGCGATCTCAAATGAGAGTCGGGTACGGGTACTGGCTTCGAAGAAAGCATTAATAACCGTCTTTCCACGCAGCGTCGGCACTTTTTTGATATCTCTGGAGTTGACTTCTTTGAAAGCGTCAGCCGTATCAAGGATTAACTGAATATCCTCTTTAGCCAGTTGTTCAATGCCGAGAATGTGTTTATGCGTAAATGACATGCCTTTCCTCCATGACGGTTATGGCTTGACCAGTTTAACTTCAACCGGGTACTTATTTTCATCGAAAACAACAACAACGGCCTCTTCACGGGCTGTCGGCACATTGCGGCCCACATAATCCGAGCGAATCGGCAGCTCACGGTGGCCACGATCGATCAATACAGCAAGTTGAATCGTGCTCGGACGGCCGAAATCCATCAGGGCATCCATCGCTGAACGAATTGTGCGGCCGGTGTAGAGGACATCATCAACGAGGACAACATGTTTCCCATCAAGCGGGAACGGAATTTCGGTTTTGCCGATCGGCATGCTGCCACGTGCCGCCAGGTCGTCGCGATACATGGTTATGTCAACCGCACCAAGCGGCACTTCAATCTCTTCAATTTTATTGATACGCGATTGGAGAAGGCTCGCCAGATGATCACCACCGGTGCGAATCCCAATCAGAACAAGATCCACACAGCCCTTGTTGTATTCCAGAATTTCGTGTGCGACCCTGGTAATAGCGCGGTCTATACCCGCCTTGTCCAATATTATTGTTTCCGCTTTGGCCATTTTCTTCCTCCCCTTGTACTTAGGACAAAAATGAATTCAGGACAAAAAAATACCTTTCCGCAGAGTACGAAAAGGCACAGGTCTTATTGTGGGTATTTATGTAAGTCATTTTGAGCCACCCTTGCCGACCTCTCTGGATCGGCTTAAAAGGAGACGTTTTATCGTCAAATTTTCAGCAATATAGCAAGGGGAAAATAGTGAGTCAACAAAAACAAGCGGCTTATTATTCAAAGGGCTAATTTAGAAATAAAGAATGGTTTGAAGAAGTCGTCTGAAAATCACTGGAACTTCAATTCAGGACACTATACAAGCAGTATCAGACTCCCCGCAACTGTCAGAAAAATGTTTGCAAAGGCATAAGCCCCGGTATAGCCGAGAGATGGGATGGTGCTTTGGGCCTCTTTGTTGACAATGCTCAGACATGCGCCGCTGGTCATAGCGCCAGTGATTGCACCGAGGAGCAGTACAGGATTGATCTTTAGAACTTTACGGCCAAAATAGTAGCTGAAGAGAACGGGAATGACAGTGGTCAATATTCCTGCCACAATCAGGGATGGGCCGGATTTTTCCAGAGCAGCGACAATGCCGTGTCCGGCCTTAAGGCCGATAGCAGTCATGAAGAAGAGCATGCCGAGCTCCATCAACACGTAACGTGCTGCGCTTGGCATACGACCGAAAGTCGGGTGAATTGAACGCAGAAAACCGATCATCAAGCCAACAGATAACAAGCCGCCAGCAGCACCCAGTCCAACATCAACACCCATAATATTTATCGTATAGCTACCGATCAGGATCCCAGCAGCAATACCGAGGGCAAAGGTTAACAGGTCGGTCTCGTCGATATTGCGTTCGGCATGACCGAAATACTTCTGCATCCGCCCAATACTGACACTAGGCCCAGTAACATCAAGAACGTCACCACGTAGCAATACCACATGGGGGTCAAGCGGCACGGCAATACCCAGACGCTTTACGCTGGAGAGAACACAGCCATACTTCTGAACAATACTTTGACGCGAGACGCTCAACCCCGTAGCCTTCTTCCGGGTGAGGACAATCTGACAGGATTCCGTGCCGGCATCCAGTAAGTCAGGGTCTATAATTTCCGGGCCAAGCCTCTCCGCTCCCATGATTAACTTGTCCTGGGCACCGACAAAGGAGGCTTTGTCACCAAGTTGCAGAGTTGTGCCAGCATTAATCGGGATGAATTCTTCACCCCGTTTGAGCTTGTGCATCGTCACAGATCCGGTGCCGGCTTTCAGGAATTCTTCCAGGGAAATGCCAACAAACTCTTCTTTCGTCACCAGAAATGCTCGGGTGACGATCTTGCCGAGGCCTGCCATCTGATTGCTGTTCAACGCCATGTCTTCGCCGGCCAGGGCTTTAGCTTCCTCAACCAGATCGACCTTGGTCAGCTTAGGAATCAGGCGAATCAGCAGAATCAGCCCGATCAGGCCGAAGAGGTAGGTAATTGCATAACCGGTCATGATGTTGTTCAACATCATCTCTTTGGAAAATCCCTCCGGGGGGAGAATGGTGCCAGAGCGGATGGCCTCTTCGGCGGCAGCTAACGTTGGAGTCGTCGTCAGGGCACCGGCCAGAATGCCAGCAGAAGAGCCAGGATCAAGAGCAAAAAACTGTGCGGTTACCGACGCGACAGCAAAACCGCTAACGGCCACAACCAAAGCGAGAATAAAATAGCGCAAGCCATCTTTCATCAACACAGAGAAAAATCGCGGGCCAGCCTGCAGACCTACCGAGTAGATAAACATCATAAAGCCGATACTTTGCACCGGCAGGTTCTTGCCATAACCGTAATGACCAAAGACCAGACCTACAAACAGCACTCCTGCGACCGAACCGAATTCGAAGCCCTTGAACTTGATTTTACCGATCATGAAGCCGAAACCAAGCACCAGGAAGAAGAGCAATGCCTGATTCTCATGCAGTAATGTGCTGACATAATTAAGAAACATAGGATATCTCACAAAATACTAAGTAGTTTGGATTGTAATCGATAGGTGATGAAATGCAAGAGGCGCCCTCAAAATTGAGATGCGCCCCTTGTTTACAATTAACTATGTCACGAAGTCAGTTACGCCACTTCTGAATCAGTCGATCATGCGCCCAATACGGCCCCAGCGCGGTGAGAATTTTTTACTGTCCCAGGACCAGTATTTGACAAATGCTTTACCCTTGATCGCCGTGCGGTCGACAAATCTCCAGAAGCGACTATCGTAGGAACGATCGCGGTTGTCACCCATAACGAAATAATTGTCCTGTGGCACTGTAATCAGAGGCATGTTGTCGCGTGGGCCAGCAGTCATGTTTCCGTCTTTGTAGACGGCCTCAGGGGTCAGGTAACGTTCACCATTGACGTAAACGTTTTTGTTGCGAATTTCGATCTTATCACCAGGCACACCGATGACTCTCTTGATAAAATCTCGACGCTTGAAATAAGACTTGTCCTTATCTTCCGGGAATTCAAAAACAATGATGTCGCCACGCTCCGGATCGCGTATTGACAGGATCGGCTCATCACTGAATGGTACCTGAAGGCCATAGATAAACTTGCTTACTAACAAATGGTCCCCAATCAACAAAGTATCTTCCATCGAACCGGACGGAATCTTGAATGCCTGTATCACGAAGGTGCGTATGATCAAGGCCAGGATTGCCGCAACAATCAACGCTTCGCCCCAATCGCGTAACTGCGACTTTTTGGGTTTGGCTTGTTCGTCTGTAACCTTGTCTTTCGAGAAGAACTTCATTACTTACTTTTCCTTGACTTTCAGTATAGCGAGAAATGCTTCCTGGGGCAGTTCCACGTTGCCGACCTGCTTCATACGCTTCTTGCCTTCCTTCTGCTTTTCGAGCAGCTTGCGTTTACGAGATATGTCTCCGCCATAACACTTTGCCGTGACATCTTTACGTAAAGCTTTAACTGTTTCTCGGGCGATAACCTTGTTTCCTATGGCTGCCTGGATTGCCACTTCAAACTGCTGACGAGGGATAAACTCCTTCATTTTCGAAACCAGGTCACGACCACGATATTGAGCTTTGTCACGATGCACAATCAAAGAGAGCGCATCGACGAGTTCACCGTTGATGAGAATATTGAGGCGGACCAGTTCACTCGGCCGGTAGTCGAGATGCTCATAATCAAGAGAGGCATAGCCGCGCGACAGGCTTTTGAGACGATCAAAAAAATCGAGGACTATTTCGTTGAGTGGTAGTTCATAGATAACCATGACGCGATTAGCGGTGAGATACTTGATCTCACGCTGCACACCACGTTTCTCTTCGCAAAGAGCCAACACAGCACCGACAAATTCATTGGGCACATGCACTGAAGAAAGGATGAAAGGTTCCTCCATCTTCTCTATATTCTGAACGTCGGGCAGCTTGTTGGCACTATCAACATTAATGATTTCGCCTTTTAGGGTAGTGACTCGATAGACAACGGTCGGTGCGGTCGTAATCAGATCAACACCGAATTCCCGTTCCAGGCGCTCCTGGATGATCTCCATATGCAGTAAACCGAGAAATCCGCAGCGGAAACCGAAGCCGAGGGCCATTGAGTTCTCTGGTTCAAAAGAGAATGAACTATCGTTAAGACGCAGTTTTTCCATGGCGTCACGTAAGTCCTCATAATCCCCAGAGTCAATCGGATAGAGCCCAGAGAAGACCATCGGCTTAACTTCTTTAAAGCCGGGAAGCGCTTGTTCTGTTGGCCTGCGAACGTGAGTAATGGTATCGCCGACCTTGGCATCCTGAATCACCTTGATACTGGCGGTTATAAAACCGACTTCTCCTGCGGTCAGTTCATTCACCGCCATCGTATGCGGAGCAAAAACACCGACCTTCAGGACCTCATGCTCTGTGCGGCTGGCCATCAGGCGGATCTTGTCACCTTTTTTTATCGAACCGTCAATCACACGCACAAGAACAATAACGCCCTGGTAAGGGTCGTACCATGAATCAAAGATCAGAGCCTTGAGGGGTCCATCAGCATCACCCTGAGGTGCCGGAATTTTCTGGATAATAGCCTCAAGAATTTCATCAATACCGATGCCTGACTTGGCACTGGCAAGCACAGCATCACTGGCATCGAGGCCGATAATCTCTTCAATCTCAGCGCGAACCCTCTCCGGATCTGCGCTGGGCAGGTCAATTTTGTTCAAAACCGGAAAAACTTCCAACTCCTCATCGATAGCCAGGTAAACATTAGCCAGAGTCTGTGCTTCGACCCCCTGGGCGGCATCAACGACCAACAAGGCTCCCTCACAAGCAGAAAGAGAACGACTGACTTCATAAGTGAAGTCAACATGGCCTGGTGTATCAATCAGATTGAGAATATATTCCTGGCCGTCGACTGCGGTATAATTCAAACGCACGGCCTGAGCTTTGATGGTGATACCGCGCTCACGTTCGAGATCCATTTTATCGAGAAACTGGTTCTTTTTTTCACGGTCAGAAAGTGCACCAGTGACTTCAAGCAGGCGGTCAGCCAGCGTCGATTTACCATGGTCGATATGGGCAATAATGGAAAAGTTGCGAATTTGTGACTGTTTCATAGATTAGAAGACATATTCCTCGCAGCCAAGGTTTAGATCTGCGGATAGTTAGCGAACGGATATAATTCTGAAGAACAATGAAAAATATCGGAATTTTGACATTTTGTAAAGAAGCAAAAGATCGTAAATGTTTTTTTGCAGATCTCTCTAAAGAACAGTCGTCAGGCTTTGTTCTTGCTTTGCGGGCATGTGCCTGTTTAAGATGAGTAGAATATAGTTACAAGCATATTAACTGTGGAGAATGATTGATGTCACTCATTATAGAGATGTTGCAGGAAAGCTGTCACAAACAACCAAAGAAAACGGCACTACGTCAAAAAGTGTCTGGTCGTTGGTCCGAGTACAGTTACGAGCAGATATGGCAAACATCTGATCATATAGCTGCTGGCCTGTCTGAGTGGGGCCTTAAGGCCGGTGAACGTGCTGCCCTGCTGGCCCCCTCTTCTCCAGACTGGGTGATGGCTTACTTCGGTGTTCTTAAAAATAATGCCATTGCCGTACCGATTGATAAGGACCTTAAGCAGGCAGAACTTCGTCACATCCTTAAGGACTGTGGTGCCCGCGTGCTCTTTACTGAGCATGCGTTTCTCGAAATAATTCTCGACATTGCTGAGAGCTTGCCATCCCTTGAAAAAATTGTCTTTTTGAATTATGTCCCAGCACAGGATGGCTCACTTTCACCTCGGGCTGAAAATGCACTGTCGTCATTGGTCAATGAATGGCACCTACTCAGTCATCAATACCAAATCAGTAAAGCTGACGCAGAAAAATTTGAAAATCTGGCCAAAGGTTTCCAGCGGCTGATCGTACCTGAAACAGTCAAGTCAGGAGAGGAAAAGAAAAATTTCTTTTCTCGCCTGTTAAACATACGCAACAAGGAGATACCGCTCTTCAGCGTGGAATCACTAACCGATTTCCAGAAAACGCTGCCTCCTCCCCTGTTGCAAGGTGAATCGTACGACCCTGCAGTCATCCTCTATACATCAGGAACGACTGGCCGATCCAAGGGGGCCATGTTGAGTCATGCGAACATCATCAGTAATGTCCGTGCGGCGGCAGATCTTTTTGAACTTGACGCCAGCATGCACACCCTTTCCTTTCTGCCTATTAACCATGTCTTTGAGTTGGTCGCTGGTATCATCCTGCCACTCTCGGTGGGAGGGACTGTTTCCTTTGCAGAGAGCCTGCGAAAGCTTGGTGACAACCTCGGCGAAGTTAAACCAAATTTTCTACTTGGTGTTCCGGCAGTTTTCCGTTTACTTGCCGATCGAATGTCGCGCAAGATCGAAAGCCAGAAGTTGTCGCAAGCGCTTTTCAACTTTGCCCCAACCCGGTCGATTGTCACCAAGAAAATCCGCGCAGCCTTTGGAGGCAATCCTGTATTTATCAGCGGTGGAGCGGCTCTCGACCCGGTCATCGCATCCAGGCTCATGGATCTTGGTCTCAACGTCTATCAGGGCTACGGCATTACAGAAACCTCACCGGTCATTGCAGTGGAGACTCCCAAGGTAAACCGATTAGGTACAGTTGGCAGACCGATGCCAGGGGTCGAGGTTAAAATCCATGAGCCGAACGCTGAAGGTGTTGGTGAAATATGGGCAAAAGGGGCCGAATATAATGCTCGGCTACTACAACAACCAGGAAGCCACTAACGAAGCGATTACAGATGGCTGGTATCATACCGGCGATCTGGGTCGTATCGAAGAAGATGGATATCTGGCAATCTGCGGACGGGTCAAAAATCTGATTGTTACGGCAAACGGCAAGAATGTTTACCCGGAGGAAGTAGAAAACGAAGTATCAAACAGTCCTTTCATTGCAGAAATCATGGTTTACGGTCACAAGGTTGACAATACCTCTGAAGAAGTTTATGCCATGATCTACCCTGACCAGGATGCACTTGACGCTTATGCGTCAGAAACTGGCTCAGCTCCTTTTGGCACTCAGGAAATAGAGAGACTTATTCGCAAAGAGATCTCCGAACGCGGCAAGAATTTGGCTGACTACAAAAGGATTAAGAGATTCACTCTGCGTGATATTGAGTTTCCCAAAACCACGACACGTAAAATCAAACGCTTTGTTGTGGAGGCGGACATTGATGCGGAAGCCTAACTTGCTTTGTGGGAGCATTACTTAGTTCTGAAGTTATTATTTTGATTTCTGGATAAATGCTGGTAATATGAAGAGGTTATGCGTTTTTTGTGCATTTTTCGCCGCCATCAGTTTGACATGGTGTCAGCAATGATCAGAACAACAGATCCAAATGGACTGTGCGTTTTACTTTTTTTGGGCGATCGAAAGTTGCACAACATTAAGTCCCACCGGGGAATTTGGAGGAGTAATGGCAGAAGGCACAGTGAAATGGTTTAACGATGCAAAGGGTTTTGGTTTTATCGAGCAGGACAATGGACCAGACGTGTTTGTTCACTTTTCAGAGATTCAGGGAGACGGTTTCAAATCTCTCGCTGAAGGAGATCGGGTAACTTTTGATGTTACTGAAGGCCAGAAAGGCCCCCAGTCATCAAATGTACACAAAGTCTGAGTTAAGTTTGCATTGATTCAGTAAAAACACCCTGCGGGATACCCGCAGGGTGTTTTTTTGTGCGCAGGGCATTTTTTGTGATTTGAAGAACTTATATGGCCTGTTTAACAGGACGACCGTCTAATACCCATTGTTGCAATCCACCATCAACAACAACGACGTTTTTAAATCCCTTTGCCAATCAGGTAACGTGCCGCTGTAGGGTGCTCTCTGCCCCTTTAGACAAATAACAACAATCTGTTGGTTTGGATCCAGCGCAGATATCTGCAAATGCAACTCACCCAGCGGGATGTGAATCCTCTTGGCATGGTCTAGATAAAACTTACGTGCATCAGAGGCTAGGTTGATATCGACAAGAACAACAGGGTCGTTGGATAATTTGCTGGCCAATTCCGAGACAGAGATTCTCTTGACAGCAACGTCGGGAAGCTTTTCAACTGTAACTGTTGGATAACCAGCCGACACCCACCCCGGTAATCCGTCACGGAAAGCGTAGACATTTTTATAGCCAAGAGCCAATGCTTTCTCAGCAGCACGCCATGAGGCAACACACTTGACCCCAAGACAATAGAATACGAGCTTTCGTGACTTGTCATTCGGTAACTTTGCTTGTAACTCCTCCATCTGGATATTGATCGAATCTTCGATATGGAGGTTGTCAAACTCAATTGGGCTTAGAGGGAAAACCACCAGGACATTGTCAGATTCCATCATTTTTTTTACAGCGATAGCGTCGACCTCAACATACTCCTTTGCAACGGCTAAAGTACTGACTGCGATCATAAAAAAACATAAGATTCCCACTACGACTAGTTGTCTACTATTCTTGAACATAACCTTCTCCACTCATCTTGATAGTTAAATGACATTGCCCTGAAGATTATAGGTGTTTAATTATTTTAAGCCAACACTTTTTTGGTTAAATCTTTTTGGCTGAGAAGAAACGATGTGTGGGAATCAACTGTAGGGATTTATAAAGAGAACGGCAACAATAGGTTAAGAACAACATTGTTTGGCCATAAAAGGCGGTCAAACCACCGATTCAGTCCGGCAATGAGCTTAATATCGATTGAAGTTTATCCACATCTGTCAACGGCTCTTTGCAGGTAAAATTCTGGCAGACATATACAGTGGCACATTCATTTACAAGGGGCATATGCTTCAGGAACGGAGCAATCCTGACAACCGTTTCCGAATCATCCATCATTTTATAGAGAACGACCGTCTGCGCTAGCCTGAGTTTACGGACAACAGACAGCATTGCTTCTGTTGCAGGATCACCATGAGTCCCTACAATCACGACCTCACGGGTTGGTTGCAAAAGCCAGCACGCTGATTGCAGAAATTGAGTATAACCAGCCGGGTATCTGGATATTTCAGCTACAAGGGATTGATGTAGTTGATCGGCCGCAACCTGCCAGGTTGAATCACCCGTAAGCAGAAACAGTCGGGCAAAGACATCAAGAGCTATCGAGCTTGCTGATGGCATAGCACCGTCATAGGTGCTCGATGGTCTTACCAGGAGTTTTTCGCCATCATACGGGGTATCATAGAGCTGACCACTTTCAGTGCTCTGGAAAAGTTGTCGCAATAATTTCGCAATTTCAATGGCCTGTACCAACTGCTGCGGATCAAAGTTGGCCGAATAAAGATCGAGAAGGCCACGAGCCATGAACGCATAATCTTCTGAAAAAGCAGAGACGGCTAATTCACCTCGTCGATAACGACGAAAAAGACGCCCATCCTTGCCTCGCATCTCGGTCAGGACAAAATCAGCGATCCGGTGCGCATGATCGATATACTCATGATCATCAAGTAGCCTCCCTGCCTCTGCAAAGGCAGAAATCGCCATACCGTTCCAGGCAGTAATGATTTTATCGTCCAGATGTGGCCTGACACGTTTCTCGCGCGCTTTAAACAAGGTCTTTCGAAGGCCAGCAAAATGTTCATCCAGAATAATCTCTTTAGACACGCCTTGCGAAACAGATGACAAGTTAAGAATATTGCTACCATTGACTTTACCAGTCATTTCATCATGATAATTACCAGCATTGAGAACGTTGTAACTCTTGCAAAAGTCTGTGGTGTCATCGCCCAGAAGGTCTTCAATCTCCAAATTGGACCAGAGGTAGAACTTACCTTCGACACCTTCTGAATCTGCGTCTTCGGCAGAGAATACACCACCTTCCGGGGAGATCATGTCACGCAACAGGTAAGCCAGGACCTCGCGCGCTGTTCTGGCATAAAGCTCGGCACCAGTGATCTGCCATGCCTCAATGTAGCTGAGCACCAGTCCCGCCTGATCATAGAGCATCTTTTCAAAGTGCGGCACGAGCCATTTTCCATCTGTAGCATAGCGATGGAAACCAAAGCCGAGTTGATCGTAAATTCCACCATTGCGCATCTTCTGTAAAGTTTGCTCAACCATCGACAGGCATTGTTTATCACCTGAGATTCTATATTGCTGTAACAGGAAAGTCAGATCGTGAGGACGGGGGAATTTGGGAGCTTGACCAAAACCACCATTCTGGCTGTCATAACTATTCTTCAGTGTCAGCTCGGCTTCTCTATACAATTCTGGACTGACAGAGTTTCCAGTGACAGGGCTCCGGTTTCCCTGCATCTCTGTAACAATCTCTTGAGCTGCATTACGGAGAGAATCAGGGGCATCCAACCATCTGGCCGTTACCGATGGCAAAAGCTCCATCATTCCAGGGCGGCCGTGCCTGCCATGCTTGGGAATATAGGTTGCAGCATAAAAGGGCTGTGCATCCGGAGTCATAATAATGGTCAGTGGCCAACCACCGCTATTCGTCAGCCTCTGACATACCTCCATATAAACCTGATCGATATCTGGACGCTCCTCACGATCAACTTTTATAGAAATGTAATTCTGGTTGAGAAGTTCGGCGACCTCTTCATCTTCGAAGCATTCGTGGGCCATAACATGACACCAGTGACAGGTCGAATAGCCGACAGAGAGAAAAATCAGCTTGTTTTCACTACTGGCACGTTCAAAAGCTGAGTCCGACCATGGATACCAGTCAACGGGATTGTCGATGTGCTGCAGAAGATATGGACTGTTTTCTGTATGAAGATGATTCATGGGATAAAAGTGCTTGGAAATACTACTTTCAGATGGTGTCAGTTGCGATGACTAGCCTTTCTTCACCGATCGTCCTGACTGACGCCATTGGCTCATATGCCCGTTCAGTAATTCAAGACTTTTGTAACCTTTCCATTTGAGCATGGCCTTGGCAAACTGCGCACGAGGCCCGTGTTCGCAAATGAGAACCAAAAGATCTTCCTTGTTATTGGAGGCGGCTCGCGCTGTCTTCAGGACACTGACCAAAGGCGCATGAATGGCCCCACGAATATGGCCAGACTTGAATTCAAAGCCACTGCGAACATCCAGGACAACCGGAGCTTGACCGGTCTTGATGAGTTTTCCTAGCTCCTCAGCTGTCACAACCACCCTCTTTTTCTAAGTCCATTCCGGGTGTTTCCAGGCTGACCCTGCCGATCAGCCCGGATCGCAACTCACGCAGAAGCAGTTCTGACGCTCGCTGTAGGTCAACGTTGCCCCCGGCAATCAGGCAGCCACGTTTACGACCAATCTGCTCAATCAGTAAAGAGGCACTTTCCGGCATATCAGTGAGTTTATAACGGGCAGCAAGTGGACCACTGTAATGATTCATTAGATATTCCGCGGCGAAAAGAGCGACCTCCACATAATCCATGCCGCCCTCGCCTATCGCACCGCTGGCCGCTAATCGGTAAGCGCCTTTCTGATTGCGAATATCAGGCCAGAGCAAACCGGGCGTATCGGCGAGGTGAATACCGTTGCGCAGATCAATCTGTTGTGGGCAGGTCGTAATCGCCGGCTTATCGCCAACCCTGGCCATTTTTTTACCAGCCAGAGTATTGATCAGAGTCGACTTGCCTACATTGGGGATACCAACAACCATCGCCCGTAAAGTTTTTCCGGGTACGCCGCGATGGGGCACCAAACGACGACAAAGTTTGGGAATCTGGCCCGCTGCTGAGCGTTTATTTGCTTCAATCGGGATGGCTTTAACACCCTCCATCTGATCGAAATACTCAACCCATAAATCGGTCACGTCAGGGTCAGCGAGATCGCTTTTGTTCAGGACTTTGATACAGAGTTTATTGCCACGCAGCTTTTCCAGCATCGGGTTGGCACTGGAGGCTGGCAGACGTGCATCAAGGACTTCGATGACCAGGTCGATCTTCGGCATCACTTCGGCAATCTGCCGTTTAGCTTTTGCCATGTGCCCTGGATACCATTCAATCTTCATGTACTACATTCCTCATTGTGGGCCAATCCACGCAAACAGAGAACGGGAGACTGGCGGTTAGATGTTTTAAAATACACGCGAAGTTAATATGATTTACGGAAAATCGTTTTATGACACTTCGGGCAAGGCGGAATCCGGGTTGTTTTGGTCATATGCATTTCAGCTTCACACTCTTTGCAGGTTAATGTCCCCGGACTTGTGATTTCACCCGTTTTAAATTCCAGAGATTTTTCCGATTTCTCTGCAAGCTCTGTGAGTGTTTCGGCAGCACTTGTGAGGATTCGTGTAAAAGCACTCTGCACCCCAGCAGCTACACGCTGCGGTTCTACAGCTTTTACGACAGCATCTTTAGCCTTGTTGGCGTTCTCTTTCAAATCTCTGCGGACATATTCACCAAGCTTGTCTGCCTGCTCTCGCGAGAAATCACCTGCGGCAGAAAGTTCCTCTTTCGCCTTTTTCAGCGCTTCATCAAAGGTCTTCTTGCCCTCTTCCAGAAGATCAGCAGTACGAGAGGCTAATTTTTCATAAAGGCTGACTTCTTCCGGCTCTTCATTTTTGTCATTTTGATCGTTCATAACGTCTCCCCAGGTTAAAGTTGTTTGCGAAAAGCAGACGGGTAGAGATTAACACAAAGAAGGGTTCTTGAGGCTCTATGAAATGTATATACATGAATTTCTGTCATATTTAGAAAGCACATCAGTCATTGGCCATTTGTCGACGGAGACTGGCAACCGGAGAAACAATTGAAGAAACCTTCGGAACATGCGAGAATAAAGCGTTTTTCAAACTCTTAACTGATCATGAAATGGAGGAGGATATGCAGAGCAGATACATCATGACCGCCTTTGGCAAAGACAGGCCTGGCATCGTTGCCGATGTGACAGAGGTTTTGTATGAGAACGACTGTAACCTTGAAGATACATCTATGTCGATGTTGTCCGATGAGTTCACCATCAACCTACTCTTTTCATCTAATAACGACAACATCGAAGCAACCCTGCTTGAGAAATGTAATAATCTGGAGCAGCAGAAAAACATCTCTGCCTTTATTCGGCCTCTTAAAGAGCGTAGCCAGATAAGCCAGGAAGAGTTTTCTACTTGTACCTTGCACGTTGAGGGGATGGACCAGGCAGGGATTGTTTTCAAAATCAGTCAGTTTCTCTCTAACAATTCATTCAATATCGTTGATTTGAAATCAACGGTGAAGGTAACTCCGGAGAGTGGAACAGCTCTTTATCTGATGGATATTCACATTCAGGTCCCTGAATCTACTTCGACAAAAACCTTCGGAGAGGGCTTGAACCTTGTCGCTGAAGAGCTTAATGTCGAAATTACTGTTACCTATTAACAAACCACCCATCATTCACAGGGCCTGGCTTACGTCGCCAGGCCCTGTTTTTGATCATTACTGTTGCAGCCCGGCAAAGTCATATTTCTTTGGTAGAATGCTTTAGTGACCTCTGTTACTGACCTTGTATCGCAACGGGTGAGGTAATGCCATGCACAAGGATAATGTGCTGAACGTATTGCAACAGTCAGCTGAAAAACATTCACGTTTTTTGCAGGCATGGAAGCGTGGGGTGATTTTCCTTGGGCCACATTTTTTTGGCCCAGGAACCCCGGAATCCGCAACATGTAAGGAGGATTTACGGCCACTGCAGGATGTCGTTGATGCTGCGTTCGAAGATGAAAGTGAAGGAGAAGAGCAGTTCCTTGCGGCGATGGTCAGTTTTTATGACCCTGCCTGGGGTGAAGAGTTAGCCAGTCGCATTGAGTGTCACAAATCACTCTGTGGGCTAACTTTTGATCTCGACCATGAATGCACCGAGGTCGTCTGCGAGCTGCTTGCAAATTTCGAAGGTTGGTAACAGACGCGAACCAACAAACATAACCAAACTTGCACATTAACAACGCACAACAACCCTCTCCACCGTCCACAATGACTCAATGACGTGATTGATTCCCATCCGGCGCTGCCTTGTAGACGCTTAAGCCTCACCTTCCACTGCAAAAGTTACGTGTAGTTCATTCCGCTTGCGGCGGTACGGAGCTCCACACAACAAGATTACATGAGCGGCCCGGTAGTGCTCAATTTCTGCGCCAAGCTTGCGGAACTTCATTTTCACAAACAACATAGCAGAAGCCCACAGTAGAGCGACAAGCCATACCCACAAGGCAAAAAGAACTTTCACACCTGCGAACATAAGAAGCCCGAGAGAGACAAGACCGCCGAAAATATATGGCAGCACATAGTAACAAAAGAGCCCAAGAGCAACTCCAAAGAGCGGCAAAAACACAGCAAAAAGCAGAAAAGCACTAATGACACTTAATAGAAAAATATCCATATTCATCTCCTTCCCATTTCATTCTCCCGGCTAAGACAATAAAAACCGGGGCCAATTTGATGGCAGCCCGGCTGTCCGAGGGGGTTTTTGAGGGCGGATCCGTAACTTTCCGCACCTACCTTACGATAGGGATGGCTTTCACATTATTTAACACTTTTATAAGATAGTTTCACAATGTCAACGGTCAAGATAAATTAATTTTATACAATCTTAGTACAGCAGTGCTGTCAACAATTCAAAGGAAATACATTTGCAGCAAATAATGCTTTCTACGGGGTGAAAAAAAACAAATAACCGCTATACTTAAATCGAAGCAACGTTGCTCGGAACGTAAACCCCTCACAAGGAGGTTATGCCTATCGATAATAAGCCTGATCATTGCGATTTTTTTTCAAATGAACCGGCGCTTTTATTACGTCGGAAGAACCCGTGATTAGGGTCCGAAAGATAGGTAAATTGAAGGCCTGCGCAGCAAGTGGCAGGCCTTTCACTTGTCCTGATTGTACCAGGTCATTCGAAGCACCAACAACTGAGCAGTTACCAGAGTCACTCCCCGGAGTAACTGGCACGACGTTCTTTCAGGATTTTCGCATGTCTGACTTCCTCGCCAGCCAACCAGCCAAAGGCCTCTTTTCCGTCTTCAGTTTGCGCAAGTGCACTGGCCTTAAGAAAATATTCTGCAAATTTCTCTTCAGCTTCTATAGCCAAATCCAGCGCTTGAATATCTGCTGTATCGGTCTTCAGAATTGACTCAAGAAGCTCAGCATCTGGAAAAATCTTCGCGTCATTAAACTGATTCAGGTACGGCAGGAATTCTTCCTCACAATCGGAAAATACACCCTCATGGTAATTGGCCTCCAACTGATTCAAGCGTCGGAGGTGTTCAACCTCATCTTGTGCCAGCCAGGTGAAAAGCTCTTTCAATAAGGGGGCAGATGCTCGTTCAGCCATAACGGAGTAAAAACGATGGCCATTCTTTTCAACTTCTTTTGCAGCCATGATAACTTCCAGGCCACTGAAATACTTGGTGCCACTCATAAGAACTTATCCTCTCTGTAGAAAACATCCTTGTCGTCCAAGGATTGATGGTCAGTTACCAAACAGCTTCTGTAGCGAATCCTGCAACAGCTTACGCGCCGAACCCTCTGCAGGAGCAGTCTCTTCTTCCTGTTGTTCAGTCCCCTGTCCTGGCTCGGATCGTTTGAAAAGTTTGTTGATTTGACGACTTAACTCGTTGGTCAATGCCTTTGCTGCCTGTTTTTTCACCCCCTTGGGATCCAGGCCGAAGCTTGGTGAAGAAATGTCTCCTTTGACCAATAACGGCATCTTGGTCCAACCATCCTTATCTGCAAGATAGCTTGAGACAGCACCTTTTTTATCCAACCGTGCAGACAATTCAGGACTCAGACGCGTATCAAGGCCTAAATTTAAAGAGCCGTCCAGGCCGATAGTTCCCTTCGGGAAAAGTTTGAGCGTTTTACTGAGTAACTGACTGTCAATCAAGACTTTACCATCCACGACCTTGAACTGACTATTAAAGTTATCAAACGGGATATCAGTCAGTTCGGGGAGCTGCAAAAAGGAACTCAAGCCATTTACCAAACCCGGGCTGACCAGGCGTCCATCCACAACCAGCAGATTCCCGGCACCAGAAAGATTACGACTGAGGGTCTGCCACTCGGTTCCTCGTCCATCAAGAGCAAAGGTCAGATCCAGGGCTCCCAGGAGGCTACCAGCGGCCTTCGGTGCAAATACCGTCAACAACGGGTCGACCTGTATGCTTTTCATTCCTAGATTAGCAGAATATGCCAAACCTTTTTTGCCCAGGTCAACACGGGCGCTGTTACTGAACGACCCGCCAGCAACCTGTCCATCCATACGGGTAAGGTTGAGAATATTCTTCTTTAGTTCATATTGGGCCAAAAAGTTTTTAATCGCTAAGCCTTTCCATACCGCCTCAGCAACAGTAATTGTCCCCTTAGCGTGTAATGGGATATCAAAAGGGCCCAGCTCTTCTGTTGACTGTTTTCCTTTTGCATAAACCTCGTTCTGGTCTGTCACAATCGCCGCCCCGGCATAGCCCAGTAAAAGCGGCTCCAACAAAAAGCGTTTTGCAGAGATATCAGCAATAATGGCAATCGGCCTGGAATAAAGGTTGTCTGCCTTGAGATTGATATCAGCATGGTTATCACCGAGCCTTAACTGCAAGCTCTCGGATAACATCTGGTCTCCAGTGACAAGCAAGCGCCCTGAGAATGCAGGCCGTTGCCCTGCAACCGTTGCCTGGACACTCTCCAGGTCAATAGTAGCCGACTTCAACAAAGTTAAAGCATCGTCAACACGACCTGACAGGTTTGCTTCAATCGAGAGCGAACCGGCCGGATCCAGTGAGCTGACATCATCGAGCAAACCCTCTGGAAGAGTATTGAGCACTTGTCGAATTTGCAGTTTTGGAACCGTAACAGTGAGGTCAAGATTGAGATCGCTCATCAGGCCACTGACCTTTCCTGTCGTGTTGACCTTGATAGCGTTGTAAGCGAGCTCGAATTGTCGGAGATGCAACGTCTCTTGAATCAGAACGAACAACAAATCGAAATCTATGTCCAGTTGGGCATTTTCCAGTGGCGCATCAGGCATTGCATCAAGAAGAAGGTCAAGATCGGTAAAGGAAAGATTGCCTTTGAGCACAATTTCATCAGGAGTTCCGGAAACATTCGACTCGAGATTAACCTTCAAACTACCAAGTTTCCCGGGCAGAGCATCCTGTAAGTACGGCTTAAAAGCGACAACATCCAGATTCTGCAGCTCAACTTTAAAATTCACCCCCAGCGGCTGAAGACTGACATGACCGTCAAGTGCCAACTGACTGCCATTGATTTGACACTGTATCGACAATGGGATATCACCTGTAAAAGAGACACCTTTCGCTGCTATCTGCAGAGAGGATATTTCATAACGATAGGGCGCTTCGTCATTAAGAACATGGTCAAGAAAGATCAACTGCCCATCCTGTAGCAGAAAATTTGAAACCAACAAACTGATAGGTGCACTGCCCTGTTCATTCGAGGATTTTGAACCCGCAGTTGGCTCCACTTGAGCCGACCCATTATCGAATGTAGTCAAGAGATCACTGAAGTTGAACTGTCCATCGTTGAAACGCACGACCCTGATACTCGGTTTATCAAGTCGGACCTCATCGACAACGACCTTCATTGCCAACAGTGGTAATAATTGATATTTGAGCCTGACCAGGTCTGTTGACACAAAAACTTCTTTGCCATCCTGCTCATAGACTGTCAATCCATGGATTTCAATCCCAGAGAAAAGACTGACTTCGATATTCCCCAGATCAATTTTGCGATTAAGGTTTTCCTCAGCGAGAGGCAGAAGCGTTTCCTTGACCCGTTCCGGGGTAATCAACACCTTGGCCAACACAACCAAGGTTACAATCAGGACAACCAGAACAATTGCCACAGCAGAGAGAATTTTTGTCCATTTCTTCATGTTAACAACTCCGACCAGACTCGACAGGTAAAATAAAAGGATCAGTTATTGTAGACTTTTCACCATACTACAATGGATCTTCAATCTCATTGATTGCGAGAATGGCTTGCCATTCCACGACAGTGACAGGTTGCACCGACAAGCGATTTCCCTTTCGCAAGACTCCCATGCCAAAAAGCAGCGGATGTTGGCGCAAAGCATCCCTGCTTAATGGATGCGGCAGGTGACGTATGTACTGAACATCAACCATAAACCAGATCGGCTTCTCGTCTGTGGATTTCGGATCAAAATGTTTCTCCCTGGGATCAAGCGCCGTGTGATCAGGGTAGCCTTCACGAACGACTTTTGCCAAGCCAACAATCGACGGCTCCGCACAATTACTGTGGTAGAAGAGCACACCATCGCCAGCCTTGATGGTGTCGCGCAAGAGGTTACGAGCTTGATAATTGCGCACCCCATCCCAATGCTCAGTCATGTTCGGCATCTGCTTTAAATCATTGAGAGAGAAGCAGGAAGGTTCGGATTTCATTAACCAGTAGTTCATGGGCAACTCCAACTTATTTACCTTTTCTTGACCTCTGTCAAATCCAGCGAAGCATGCGAAAGGTTACTGTCACATCAACCTTGCTGATTTCGTATCAAACATAGCGAATAATAGCACTAAATTAGAGAGACAATAGCCAAAAACCTGATAGAGTATAAAAGTTTTGAATCAACTGCATCAAAACGATTAACTCAACTACCAGAATGGAGGAAAAAACCATGTCCATGTTTTGTTACCAGTGTGAACAAACGTCCAAAGGTACCGGTTGTACAGTTGTTGGAGTCTGTGGCAAACAACCTGATGTAGCCGCCCTGCAAGACCTTCTTGTCTACACGATGAAAGGGATTGCTTTCTGGGCTGACAAGGCTCGCGCAAATGGCGTCAAAGATCAGGAGATTGACCGTTTCATGATCGATGGCCTCTTCACGACTGTAACCAATGTTGACTTTGATCCTGAAGCCATTGCCAAATTCGTCTCTGACGCTGTGCGACTGCGCGGCAAAGCCAAGCAACTTGCTGGCAACTATGATGGCGATGTTCCGGCAGCGGCTCAGGACTGGGATTTACCTGCCACTCTGGAAGAGCAAGTCAAGTTAGGTGAGCTTCATGGTGTTAAAGACTTCAACGTTGATGCTGACATCCACTCGGTGCGCGAGCTCATCACTTACGGCATCAAAGGCTACGCTGCTTACGCCGACCATGCACGCACCCTCGGTAAGGAGTCTGACGAAGTCTATGCTTTCACCCACAAAGCATTGGCCGCTCAACTTGATGACAGCCTCGACCTGACAGCTAATGTTGGCATAGCCCTCGAAGCTGGTCGTATCAACTACGTCACCATGGAACTGCTCAATCAGGCCCACGTCGAAGCTTAT
>PVMK01155014.1_pt1 | contig 26963 bp, 26 predicted proteins | sample 1853481 | NCBI WGS metagenome assembly PVMK01 (sample SAMN08533507, study PRJNA380276) | Marine sediment metagenome, whole genome shotgun sequencing project. | reverse complement strand
ACCCCAAGACTGAGTGACCGCAGAGGTGATTCCTGCCCATTCAGGTTGCTATTCCGGCGAAGGGCAAATGGCTGCTTTGTTCTACAAGCGGCCAACTGAGCTATGCTGGGATGAATGGCACAATGCAACTCAGAATTGAAACTCTGGCATCTGGAGGCCACCAAATCTCCCTACCGAAATGCAGTATTTTTGTGTAATTTTGACATTTGCCACCCTACCATTGCGCTGATATATTCCGCGGCCGTTTTTGCCTGCAAATCGGCTAATTGATTGGTGCGAGTTCCCTGGCACGAAGCGGCCCAATTTCAGTGGGTAGTCGCTCTCAGCGGACGCTCATGAAAACCCGGGATCGGGTTTTTCAATAGATTAAGTCGCATGAATTAACTGTTAAGGCACTAGAATGAGCAAAGAAGTAGAAGACATATTTATATTGCTGTTCTGGGGAATTGGAATAGGAGGAGTAGTACATGGAGTTTGGGCGCTGTTAATGTCCGTATCCTCCTCATCTTGGCCAACAGTGATTGGAGAGATTGTAAGTTCGGGCATCGACTCTGAGCGAGACAGCGAAGGAACATGGATGTATGAGGCGAGAATGAAATATAAGTACAAAGTGCGAGGTAAAACTTACACTGGCAAACGTATTGGTTTTGGCCTGCAGGCCGATAGTACGCGATGGCTAGTGTCATCAGCCCTAAAAAAGGCTTCGCGCATACAGCCAAAGGTGAAAATCAGGTATAGATCAAGCAACCCCAATAGTTGTACAGTCCTTACTGGCCTGCAAGTGTTTCATTTTAGTAACCTAGCATTTTTTACAGCATGGCTTTGGGTGTGTGAAATGGCCTTAACAAGTCGTGCAAGCGGGACATTTTAAAGTGTGGCTTCGCCCCTAAAATGCCCCTTCACTCAGTGTTAATTGAATGAGAGGCCAGTGGTAAAAGGCATTGTTTTAAGAATTATTATCTGGATAGCCTTCATTTACGCTATCTCACATTTTTTTGAGGCCAGCTATTACCTGGCGTTTATTATTGTTCTGGTTTTAGGCTTGTTCGGTGAAATTATCCACATGCCAGAAAATATGCCAGGGAGTGTTGATAACTCAGATGGAAAAGAGCTACATCCATACAAAGTATTGGTATTGGCTACTATATTCGTTTTTGTGTTTGTTGGCTTGGGGGAAGCTTTTCCGGAGCTCTATGAATATGGTTCTAAGTGAATCAGTTAACAAGTCAAAGCACGCGGACTTGGGTAAGCTGTCACCTTTTTTGCAAAAAGCGCAAAAAAGCCGCCATCTCACCCAATCCGGTGTTTGAGGCGTTATGTGTCAGCAGGAGTGATATGAACTTAACCACACCAGATGAAGGGCCCGAGGAGAGAATAGGTGGCGAAGAATTGCGGGCTAAAGTTGAAGCAAATCGGCACAAGAGGAGAAAATTTGAAAGAAAAATTAACGGTTTCTATGCATCCTTATTAATTCCATCAATTTGGTGCTTTATTTCAGGGCAATTTCTATGGGGTGGTATTTTATTATTCTTGCCAATAGTTGCGGCGGTAATAATTACAGCATGATAAAGCAAACACATAACGAATAAGGATAAGTCGCCTGCGGCTGGACAGTCAAACCGTTGGTTTGTCTGCCCATTCGCTAGGCGTTAACGGGCTTCCGCTTTTGGCACAAAGCTGCCCCCTGATTCCCCTAAATTGGCTGATTCCTTACGACCTCCTTGTCGTGTAAGCAGTCATTCATGGGGTCGAAATCTTCTGACCGCGAATGACTCCTTGTCCTACTTTCGGCCGGATGGTCTATCCTAAGGTGAACGGGATTATCGACTCGAAGCGGCCGTACAGGACATTTTTGACCTAGCGCCGCCTGCAGAAAAGCAGCTAAGTTATTCCGTCAGGATGACACCAACTTCATCGGCATAATCCTCCCAGGCATGCTGTAGCCGCTGCAGTATCGCCGGGTGTGATTTGGTCAAGTCGTTAGTCTCACCGGGATCTTCAGCGAGGTTGTACAGATGCCAGGTACCCGCTCCATAGGGTGGTGCCACTGACACGGCCTTGTAGTCGCCTTGTCGCATCCACTTGCCGTTCTGCATTTCGCCACCAACATAATCCTGGTCACTGTAAACCTGTCTGGATGTGCCATTAAGTACACCGGAAAGCGAGCGCCCCCGCATGCGCTCGACTTTGTTACCCCCAAATTTCTTCGGATGTTGGATGTCGGTTATATCGAGAATAGTGGGCATGATGTCCCACACGTACCCAAAGGTATCCGTTTGAACGCCGCTTTTTACGCCAGGGCCGGCAACCAGCAGGGGCGAACGTATTCCGCCTTCACCGACGGTCATCTTGAACAGGTCCAGGGGGCCGGCGCTGGCCGAACCCCAGCCCATACCGTAGGCGTAATGTGACATCGGGTGGCCGATATTCTCGATGCGATTATCAAACTGCGCGAACCACTTACTGCCGGCGTTGCCGGGATAATCTTCACTGGACCAGGGGTTTGGACCGTTATCCGAAAGAAATAGTACTATCGTATTGTCGTATTCGCCGATGTCCTGCAGAAAGTTCATCATTCTTCCGACGTGATAATCCATGTTGGTCACCAGCCCCGCGTAGGCTTCCATGCCGCGTGCCTGCAGTGCCTTCTCTTTCCCTGTAAGCGTATCCCAAGCGGGCAATATTGGGTGGCGAGAGGGTACTGGGGCGTCCGATGGAACCACTCCCATCTTGCGAGCCCCGGCCGTCCTTTCAGCTTTGAGTGCTTCGTAACCTGAATCGTATGTCCCCCGGTATTGACTCAGCCAGGGTTCTGGAACGTGGATGGGATCATGTGGGGCGGTAAAGGCCAGATAGGCAAAGAATGGCTTGCCATCATCCCGGTTTGCCCGGATGGAGTCCATCAGGAAATCGGTATAGTTGCGGGTGGCGTAAAAATCTCCGGGCAGCTCCTTGAGTAACTGGTCGTTGTGTACGTACTCCGCTACTTCCTCGTGCACTGCCAGCATGCCAAACATGTCGCTCCAGTAGCTGGCGCCCCCAAATAACATGCTCAGAGACTGGTCAAATCCCCGGGCATGGGGATAGCTCTGAGGATCGTGGCCCAGGTGCCACTTGCCCGCCATATAGGTGTGGTAGCCACCTGCCCTTAAGACTTCAGCCAGGGATACGACCCGATTGTTCAGGTGCCCCTCGTAACCGGGTTTGCCCACCTGGTTCGGCGCCAGCATCTCACCCATATTTCCCAGGCCCGCCAGGTGGTTGTCGGTCCCGGAAAGCAGCATGGATCGTGTTGGCGAACAACTGACCGAGGTATGGAAGTTGGTGAACTTGACGCCACGCTGAGCCAGGGCATCGAGGTGGGGTGTCTCAATCTCACTGCCGAAACTGCCCAGGTCCGACCAGCCCATATCGTCCACCATAATCAGCAGGATGTTGGGCTTTTTCGTGTCGGCCAGTGCAGTGCCACTCAGCAGCAGAAAGAGTACCGCGAATATTGCGGTGGGAAACGTGGTGCATTTACGGCTCATGGCATGGTCCCTCGTTGATTCACTCAAAAGGCGAAACGGGTTCGAATACCCCAGATGGTGAGATTATCTTCGTCGGTGTTGCGTACCGGGTTAAATACGAACTCCACCGTGGGGGTGACTGCGATCCTCGGACTCAATTGAATCCGGTAATACAGATCGATGGCTTCCTGGTCATCCAGTGCGTCATCGATAGGCCGGGACCAGGTGAAGCCGATACCCAGGCGGTCATCCACCTGCCCGAAAAGAGCGTCTACAGCCACACCGGCGTTGACCATGTGCTCGATGGGAGTTGCATCCTTCAGACCGATTTCAGAATCACTGTCGGCATAACCGTAACGCATGAAGGGCAGGAATCGGCCCATTTTCTGATAAGCTGACACCACAAAGCCCCAGGCTTCCGCCACCTTGTCGTGGTCATGCTCGTCCTGGTGCCAGAGGCTGATATGCACATCACCCATGGGTGGTCTCCCGGGCATTGCGGGCGTCAAGCCGGGGTCCCAGCCCAGTTCGAAGATACTGAACAGTTCTCCATCGTCAAATACGTCGAAATCGAAGTCCTCGTTATCGGCATTGGCGTCGTGTACGCCCAGGCGCAAATAAAGCTGGGAGGTTGGCCGGTACATTGCGTAGCTACCGAGGCCCCGGTCCGGTAGTGGAATGACAAAGTTCGCGGCGTGAATGGCATCCATGAAATCAGTGCGAAAGTTTTTCAGCGGAAAGTAGTCGTAGTACGCCAGCGGGAACAGCTTACCTGCCTGAAAGCCAAAGCGATTGTCGAACTTCTTCTGCACCCAGAGCTGCCCGACAGTTGGGTCCACCTCACCGAATGCCACTGTGCTGGGATAGAGCGTTCCCGCCTGGGTGAAGAGGGCGACGGGTGGAATGTCTGAGGTGAAATCCCGATACAGGAACTCGAAGCCCGCCGTGGCCGCCGATGTAGTATTTCGGCCGGCAAAGGTCCAGGTGCCGTCCACCACCACCTCATAACCGGCGGCGCTGTCCTCCGGGCCCACGCTATCTGTGGTTTTCTGGTAGACATGGGTTGCCGATATACTAGGTCGAAAGCCGTGTTTTTGCGCAAGGTTCGACCGCACTTCGCCCCAGGAGCTGAACAAAGTGTCTATCACCGGTATCTTGATCTTGTAGTCCTTGACCCGGCTGTCCTGGTCATACTGGCTGCGAATTGACGCAGCCGTGCCCATCGCCAGTTCAGTGTCTGATCCGGCAATATCGGCTGTATCCAGGTCCGGGATGTTCCCGGCAGCGTGAACCCCCTGGCTGAGCAGTGCATGCAGCAATGCTGATAGCGCAATAATATATCGCCGGTAACTCATGAACCCTTCTCAGTGATCAACATAATTCTATGCTAAACAACCAAGTCTTATCGATTATCGATCTATGTCAATAAAAAGCACAATAACCCGGAAATGCGGCCTTGTTCGAGCAAGGATGGATATGGAATGGTTGACCGTATACAAGACTGTTCCAGGAGAAAAAAATGGGATGTCTGTACCGATGCTATTGGGAGGGAGCGGGCCCCAAAGCTCTTTTAATCGGATTTACTAGTCGGGCGCGCTCCATGACCCCTGGCACCAATCGGCCCCCTGAGTAGCTAAAACCCCGTGCTCCCGAAGGGCCGCTTTGTGGTGATAGTCGACCTTTTCAGTGTTGGGGGGTCAAATCTGGCCAACCGTCTCCTTTGTCCTAAAAACGGACATAAGAGCTGATACAGCGCCAGGCCGTTAAGGGAACGGCTTTTCGCGGGCCATGCTAGGCGCTGTAATTGTATTGTATGGGCAAGCCGCGCCGATCGGAAATGTAGAATGAAAACTATATCGACAATTTGCTAACAGTAGGAACATCATCGCCGCTATGAATCGAGCTTTCTATATGGACTCGACCATAACCAATGCCACTCCTTTCTGAGGGTGTTTGTGTCAATGGTTGAGCTTACATATTGATATGTATTGAACCTGCCTTTTTTCCCTGCCTTAAAAATACCGAGTTGAGCAAACCGGTACATAATCAAACCCAAATCATCCTGATCAATTTCTGTTGTCGCTGATATTTCTTTTTTGGTTAACGGTGTTCCGGCTATCTCTGCTATTTGCGGGATTTTCTTGTGATGTTTGGCGATTATGTGAGCATCTGGGTAGGCTTTGGTATAAAACTCCTGAAGAACTGCCGAAAGGTCACAAAGTACTGACAATAATTGATCGAGGCTTACACATGTAAATGCCTTTTGAATCAATAGTTGATAATGCTTTTCAGCCTCTTTGTCGTTAGTCGGAAACTTTGAATTTGCTAGTTTACAGTCAATATTTTTTCGCAACTTGAGACGCTCGGCGGTAGAAATAGCATAGTCTCTTGCGCGGCGTTTCAAATCCGCAATTCTTAATGGGAGTGACTCAAGAAATGTCGGCAAATCGGTGATTTGCGCCATCCGCTCCTCATCGAGAAAGTAACCTATTAGCGCAATCTTTCTGAAGTAATCATCTTCATTGTCGGATTTTACGGATACTACTTGTTCAATGGCAGCCTCCCATGTAATCGCGTCATAGTTTGGCTCTTTTAGTGCTCTGATCTCTTTTGCCAAACTTCTAATTTCTGCGGTTTCCTTCTCTGACAGCATCATTGACCTCCGCCGTTTTTCGGACACTGACAACCCCCGATAACAACTGCCCCCCAAACTTAGCAGTTATCACATTTCCCGCCTTAGTCTGAGCTTTAAGGTTGTCCAAGTAATCGGCCCAACCCTGCATCATTTCTTTGCGCTGAGGTAAGTGCGCGGTCCGGTTGTATGCCCTGCCGTTGGCATCTTTAACCGCATGGGCTAGTTGGTGCTCTATCCAGTCCACACGGTAATTTAATACTTCATCCAATATGGTGCGTGCCATAGCACGGAAGCCGTGGGGCGTCATGGTGTCATTATCATAACCCATGGTGCGTAGGGCCACTCTCACGCCGTTGTCACTGAGGGGGCGGCTTGCTCCGCGCTGGCTGGGGAAAACATACTTGCCACGATGCGCGGTGTGCTTCTCGATCTCTCGCAATAGCGCCACCGCCTGAGTGGATAGGGGCACAATATGGGGCTGGCCCATTTTCATCTTTTCAGCGGGCAGTTCCCACTGTTCATCCTGCCAATTGATTTCTGCCCACTCCATAGCCCTGATCTCCCCAGGCCGGACAAATAGGATCGGGGATAGTTGCATGGCGGTTTTGACTATAGGGGTCCCGGTGAAGCCGTCGATGGCTATCAGCAGCTTGCCCACCTCCACCGGGTCGGTGATGGCGGCATAGTGTTTTTTGGTGCGGGAGGACAGCGCCCCGCGCAGATCGGCGCTAGGGTCGCGCTCACAGCGCCCGGTAGCCACGGCAAAGCGGAATACCTGCCCGGCGGTTTGCTTGGCCCTGTGCGCCATATCCACCGCCCCCCGCGCCTCTACCTTGCGCAGCACCATAAGTAATTCCGGGGGCTCTATCTGACTGATAGGCCGAGCGCCTAGTGAGGGGTATAGATCGTTTTCCAGTAGGCGCTTGGTTCGGTCCCGGTGACTATCTGATTTTTCGCTCATTTGGGTTTCGTACCACTCCAGGGCCACCGCCTTAAAAGTGTTCTCCCCTGCGTATTTGTCCTCCAGCTTTTTGATCCGCTTGGTTACACCGGGGTCTATCCCCTTGGTGAGCTTGTTCCGGGCGTCCTCGCAATCGCTGCGGGCATCGGCCAGTGATTTTTGGGGGTACACACCCAGGGCCAGTAATTTCTCCTTACCCCCAAATCGGTATTTGAGGCGCCAGTATTTCGCGCCGTTGGGGTTAATCAATAGGAACATGCCCTTGCCGTCTGAGAGCTTGTAGGGCTTCTCACCGGCTTTGGCCTCTTTGACTTGTGCTGCCTTGAGCTTCATTACGCATTCCCTCCTATGCGCCCCTGCGCCCCGGTGCGGGGCATTTGGGGGTATCAGGTGGGGGTTATGGGGTTGTACCCCCGTATCTACCCCCTGATTTGGGGGTATACTGGCATACACTGAGTGACAAGGGAAGATATCCAGACACACAAAAGCCCCGTAGTTAGGGGCTTTCAGAGGGGATTATGACGTTGAGTGATACTGAGATATAAATTTGGTCGGGACGGCAGGATTTGAACCTGCGACCACTACACCCCCAGTGTAGTGCGCTACCAGACTGCGCTACGCCCCGAAATCGCTCGCTTTGCGAGGGCGGCATTATACTCAATACCGCGCCCGATACAAAGGCTATTTGCCGGGCGACAGTACCTTGAGGACGTCTTCCAGCTCCTCGATAGTTTCCTTGATCACGGCCTGAATTTCAGCGGAGCTACCGCCATCCCCTTCCTCGCCAGTCATGCGCTGCCTGGCGCCACCAATGGTGTAACCCTGATCGTACAGAAGATCGCGAATCTGGCGGATAGTAAGGACATCGTCACGCTGATAATAACGGCGGTTGCCGCGGCGCTTGACCGGTTTTAACTGGGGGAATTCCTGCTCCCAGTAACGCAGGACGTGAGGTTTGACCGCGCAGAGCTCGCTTACTTCACCAATGGTGAAATAGCGTTTTCCCGGAATCGCAGGCAATTCATTATTGTTGGTCGGTTCCAGCATATTCTTCTACTCGGGCTTTGAGCTTTTGACCAGGCCTGAAGGTGACTACCCTGCGGGCGGATATGGGGATCTCCTCACCTGTCTTGGGGTTGCGACCGGGGCGTTGGCTCTTATCGCGCAGATCGAAGTTGCCAAAACCGGACAATTTCACCTGCTCGTTGTTTTCGAGGCTGGCGCGGATCTCCTCGAAGAAGAGCTCAACAATCTCCTTGGCTTCCCGTTTGTTGAGCCCCAGCTCTTCAAACAGGCGGTCTGCCATTTCAGATTTTGTCAGAGCGGTCATATTCCCGTTTACCTAGTTCCTAAGCTCGGCTTTATAGTTTTTTTCCAATAGATCAATGACTTGACCCACGGCCAGATTTACATCTTCATCACCAAGAGTGCGTGATTGATCGCGGAATGTCAAACCCAGTGCCAGACTTTTTCGTTTAGGATCAATGCCTTTGCCCTCATAGACATCAAAAAGCCTTAAGTCTGTGAGGTAACTACCCGCCACAGCTCGAACATTTTCCATCAACTCGGCCGCGGGTACGGACTTGTCGACAACTACCGCTAAATCACGGCGAACTTCGGGGAACTTGGACAACTCAGTAAAGGCCGGCAAACGGGTCTCCAGCACCGATTCCAGGTCAATTTCACAGACGTACAGCGCTGCGTTGAGCCCCAATTCCGTACTGACATCGGGGTGCAGCGCGCCAATATAGCCACAATCATGCCCATTTCGGGTTATGACAGCCGTCTGCCCGGGATGCAGCGCCGCACGCTGCCCCGCCTTGAATTCGAAGCTTTCGGGCTCCCGGCTCAGGGCCAGCAGGCTCTGAATGTCGCCCTTAAGATCAAAGAAGTCTGCCGCCTCGGATGCGCTGGCCCAGGACTCGGCGAAGCGCTGCCCTGTCACCACAATGCCCAGGGTAGGCACCTGCCGCAGTCCCGATTCACCCGGCACAAAGCGCAGTCCGGTTTCGAACATCCTCACCCTTGGTTGCTGGCGATTAGTATTGCGCAGCACCGCCGTAACCAGCCCGGGCAACAGGCTGGTGCGCATGACGGCCATATCCGCCGAGATGGGATTACTCAAGGCGACTGGCTCCAACTCAGGATCAAACAGCTGCTGCAGTTTAGGATCAACAAAGCTGTAGGTGATCGCCTCCCTGTAGCCACGGGCACCCAGGTGGCGCCGCAAAACGCGCGGGGACAGCGCCGTCTCGGGCTTCGCTGGAATCACCAGGTCGGCGTGAATGTGGGTCACCGGCAAGCGGTTGTAGCCATAAACCCGGGCCAGTTCCTCCAGTAAATCCGCCTCGATGGCGATATCAAAGCGCCAGCTGGGCACGCTACAAATCCAGCCCTCGTCTGTCGCGGTGACACCCAAGCCAAGACCGGACAAAATTCGCTCTACCTCACTGCCCTCCAGGTTGAAGCCCAGCAGTTTTTCAATACGCGCGGCCCGCAGCACCACGTCCGAGAGGACTGGCAGGTCGCCTGCCGCAACCACTTCCTGCACCGGGCCCGCCTCGCCGCCGACAATATCCAGCAGCAACTGGCTGGCACGCTCCATCGCTTCCACCTGCAACCTGAAATCCACACCGCGCTCGAAACGGTGCGAAGAATCCGTATGCAACCCATAGGAACGAGCCTTACCCGCCAGTAGATCCGGGGTAAAGAATGCCGCTTCCAGGAAGATGTTAGTGGTGCTCTCGCCCACCGCCGTGGGCTGCCCGCCCATAATGCCCGCCATGGCCACGGGTCCCCGGTGATCGGCAATTACCAGGGTGTCCGGCTTCAGCTCCACAGTCTGGCCATCCAGCAACTCCAGGGATTCACCGGGCGTTGCCATGCGTACAATAATACCCCCGCTCAGCTTGTCAAAGTCGAAAGCGTGCATGGGCTGACCCAGTTCCAGCAGCAGGTAGTTGGTGACGTCGACTACCGCATCTATGGAACGAACGCCGCAGCGACGCAGCTTTTCCCGCAACCACAGGGGACTGGGGCGGGATACATCCACCCCCTTGATGATACGCCCCACATAGCGCGGGCAGCGATCCGCCGCCTGCAGTTCCACGGGGAAAGTGTCCTGTATGGTTTCACTCACCTTGTCGTAGGTCGGGGGATTGACCGACATACGGTTCAGCAGAGCGACTTCACGGGCGATGCCGGCAATCCCCAGGCAATCTGCCCGGTTGGGTGTCAGGCCAATTTCAATGACCTTGTCATCCAACTGCAGGTAATCCCTGATATCGGCTCCCACAGGGGCGTCAGCCGCCAGTTCCATCAGGCCATCGGATGCATCCGACAGCCCCAGTTCCTGCTCCGCGCAGAGCATGCCCTGTGATTCCATGCCGCGCAATTTGGCCTGCTTGATTTCGAAGTCACCCGGCAGCAGTGCACCCACCTGCGCCAGCGGCGCTTTCAGGCCAGCGCGGGCATTGGGCGCGCCACACACAACCTGCACAGTCTCACTGCCGGTATTTACCAGGCACACCCGCAATTTGTCCGCATCCGGGTGCTGCTCGGCGCTGACGATCTCCGCCACCACCACGCCGCTGAAGTCCCCGGCCACCGAATCGATAGCATCCACTTCCAGGCCGGCCATGGTGATCTGGTGAGCCAACTCCTGCGTGGTCAACTCCGGCGAGACCCACTCGCGCAACCATTGTTCGCTTATATTCACTGTCTATTTCTCCGTGGTCCGCTAGAACTGCTCAAGGAAACGCAAATCGTTGTCAAAAAACAGGCGCAGGTCGTTCACGCCATAGCGCAGCATGGCCAGGCGTTCCACCCCCATGCCAAAGGCGAACCCGGAATATTTTTCCGTGTCGATATTGGAGTACTCAAAGACCTTCGGGTGCACCATGCCGCAGCCCATTATCTCCAGCCAGCCGGTATGGCCACACACGCGACAGCCGTCGCCACCGCAGTTAACACACTGGATATCCACCTCCGCGGAGGGCTCGGTAAAGGGGAAATAAGACGGGCGGAAGCGCACTTGCAACTCCCGTTCGAAGAACATGCGCAGAAAATCCTCGATCAAACCCTTGAGGTCGGCAAAGCTGGAATGCTCGTCAATCAACAGACCCTCCACCTGGTGGAACATGGGGGTATGAGTCAGGTCGGAGTCACAGCGATAAACCCGACCGGGGCAGATAATACGCAGGGGGGGCTCCTGGCTCTCCATCACCCGCACCTGCACCGGCGAGGTGTGGGTGCGCAGCACGGTGTGCTCGTCCACGTAGAACGTATCGTGCATGGCGCGAGCGGGATGGTGGGCCGGTATATTGAGGGCTTCGAAGTTGTGGTAGTCGTCCTCGATCTCCGGCCCTTCAACCACATCAAAACCAATCGCCGTGAAGAAATCCTCCATGCGCTCCATGGTTCGGGTCACCGGGTGGATGCCGCCGGTCGACTGACCGCGACCGGGCAGTGTCACATCGATGGTTTCAGCGGCCAATTGCGCTTCTACCGCAGCGCGGTCCAGGCTGGCCTTACGCGCGCCGATCAACTCCTGCAGTTCCTGCTTGACCACGTTGATCAAGGCGCCGGCCCTGGGGCGCTCCTCGGCGGACAATTTACCCAGGCCTTTCAGCAACGCCGTGATCCGGCCTTTCTTGCCCAGGTAGTCAACGCGCAGCTGTTCCAGCGTGGCGCTGTCCCCAGCGGCGGCGATCGCGGCTTTCGCTTCGTTAGCGAGTGGTTCGAGGTTTTCCATTCATTTTTCTCGAGTCTTGTATATTTACGAAGAGTGCATTTTTACACCCAACCACGTCGCTACCGGCCTCCTGCCTCTCGCGACGTACCGTACATCCTGTACATAAAAAAAGAAGGGAAAGAGCTGAGCCCTTTCCCTTCCTGTCTTTCATGTAGCCAGCGAACCGCCGAGGCGGTTAGGGTGGGCTTAGGCCAACGAGGCCTTCGCTTGCTCCACGATCGCTGCAAAAGCCGGCTTGTCGTGCACTGCCAGGTCCGCCAGAACTCGACGATCCAGACCAATCTCAGCTTTTTTAAGGCCATTGATCAAGCGGCTGTAGCTCAATCCGTTAACACGCGACTGGGCGTTGATGCGAGTGATCCACAGGGCGCGAAATTGACGCTTGCGCTGACGGCGGTCACGGTATGCATACTGGCCTGCCTTGGTAACGGCTTGCTTGGCAACTCGAAAAATACGGCTGCGGGCACCATAGTAACCCTTGGCCTGCTTTAGAACTTTCTTGTGGCGGCGATGCGCCACCACACCACGTTTTACGCGAGGCATAGTCTTCTCCTATCTATTGAATGATAACCGTTACTTGGCCCGCAACATGCGGTCGATGTGCACCTTGTCGTTGTCGTGGACCATTGAAGTCCCACGCAACTGGCGCTTACGCTTGGTTGTCATTTTAGTCAGGATGTGACTCTTGTTAGCGCTTTTGCGCTTGTACCCACCAGCCGTCTTTTTAAAACGCTTGGCAGCCCCACTGTGAATTTTTGCTTTTGGCATATCAAATACTCCGCATTTGAAGGTTAATAAATAGAATCTAGAGCATTCACGGGCTACTAGTTCTTCTTTTTGGGGGCGATAACCATAGTGAGCTGCCGGCCTTCCATTTTCGGGAATTGCTCGACAGAGCCCAACTCGGCCAGATCAGCTTCTACTCGTTTGAGTAGCTCCATGCCAATTTCCTGGTGAGCCATTTCACGACCGCGAAAACGCAGTGTGACTTTGGCCTTATCGCCATTTTCTAGGAAACGTGTCAGGTTGCGTAGTTTTACCTGATAATCTCCTACCTCCGTCCCTGGACGAAACTTCATTTCTTTAACTTGTGTACGCTTCTGCTTCTTTCTCTGGGCAGATTTTTGCTTCTTTGCTTCAAAAATATGCTTGCCGTAGTCCATCACCTTACAAACTGCCGGGTCCGAATCCGCAATAAGCACCAGATCCATGTTCGCCGCTGCGGCTGCAGCCATCGCCTCACTGAGGGGCACAATACCGACCTGTTCGCCTTCGGCTCCTACCAGACGCACCGGATCGGCGGTAATCTGGTCATTAATAATCGCCTTTTTGCTGGCGCCTCTGCCACTGTCTCTCTTAATGCTGATTCTCCATTGCAATACGACCGCGACGCGCTACATCGTCCGTGAGGTGCGCTGTAAACGCATCGAGATCCATGGATCCCAGGTCCTCACCACGACGGGCACGCACGGCCACAGTCTGTGATTCCACTTCTTTGTCCCCTACCACTAACAGGTACGGAACCTTCTGAATTGTGTGCTCGCGGATTTTAAAGCCGATTTTTTCATTTCTCAAGTCCGAAATGACCCGAAAGCCCTTGTTTTTCAAGGAATCTTCCACTTTTTTCGCATATTCGGACTGTTTGTCGGTGATATTGAGCACAACGGCCTGCGTGGGGGCCAGCCAGGTGGGAAATGCACCTTCATAATGTTCGATCAAAATACCGATAAAACGCTCGAAGGAACCCAGTATCGCCCGGTGTAACATCACCGGCACCTGGCGTGAGCCATCCTCTGCCACATATTGCGCATCGAGGCGCGCCGGCATGGAAAAATCCACCTGGATTGTGCCCAATTGCCACACCCGGCCGATACAATCCTTGAGGGAGAATTCGACTTTGGGGCCATAGAAGGCGCCCTCCCCCGGCAACTCTTCCCAGGGGAGATTTTGGGCATCCAGGGCATCCGCCAGGGCTTTTTCGGCCCTGCCCCAGTCCTCATCGGTACCCACCCGCTTTTCAGGGCGTGTGGACAGGCTATAAATGACTTCGGTAAAGCCAAAATCCGCATACACCGCGTGCAGGAAGTCGATAAAACTGGAGACCTCCGGCTGGATCTGCGCCTCGGTGCAGAAGATATGGGCATCATCCTGCACAAAACCCCGCACCCGCAGAATGCCGTGCAGTGAACCTGAGGGCTCGTTGCGGTGGCAGGAGCCAAATTCGGCCAGGCGCAGGGGCAAGTCCCGGTATGATTTGAGGCCCTGGTTAAACACCTGCACATGGCAGGGGCAGTTCATGGGCTTCACCGCATACTCGCGCCCGTCGGCCTGTAGCACGAACATATCGTCGCCAAACTTGTCGGCGTGCCCGGATTTCTCCCACAGGGACATGTCCACCAGTTGCGGCGTCTTGATCTCGTCGTAGCCATTTTCACACTGTGCCCGGCGCATGTATTGCTCAATAGTCTGGTAAATGCTCCACCCCGCCGGGTGCCAGAACACCATACCCGGCGCCTCTTCCTGGGTGTGAAACAGGTCCAGTTTTTTGGCTATCTTGCGATGGTCGCGCTTTTCGGCCTCTGCTATACGGTTCAAATACTGTTTAAGCTGCTTCTTGTTGGCCCAGGCAGTGCCGTAAATTCGTTGCAGCATTTCATTGTTGGAGTCGCCGCGCCAGTAGGCGCCGGCTACCTTGGTCAGCTTGAAAGCCTTCAGCTTGCCAGTACTGGGCACGTGGGGGCCGCGACACAGGTCACCCCAGTTACCCTGGGTATACATGGATATCTCTTCACCTTCAGGCAGACCCTCTATGATCTGCACCTTGTAGTGTTCACCCATATTACGGAACAGTTCTATCGCTTTATCCCGACTGGTCACAACACGCTGTATCGGCAAGTCCTGGGCCACCAGCTCTTCCATGCGCTTTTCAATCTTCTCCAGGTCTTCCGGCGTAAATTTTTTGCCTGTCGCGAAGTCGTAGAAAAAGCCGTCGTCGATCACCGGACCAATGGTGACCTGCACCCCCGGGAACAGCTCCTGGGTGGCCATGGCCAACAGGTGAGCCGTAGAGTGACGGATAATTTCCAACCCGGCATCGTCCCGCTCGGTAATAATCGCCAGTGAAGCATCGTTTTCTATAATGTGCGAGGTATCCACTTCCCTGCCATCGACCACACCGGCCAGCGCGGCTTTGGCGAGGCCGGGGCCGATATCGGCGGCGACATCGTGTACGGAAACGGGATTATCGAAAGAGCGTTGACTGCCATCAGGCAGAGTAATAACAGGCATGAGCTTTCCTTTTGTCAGTGGTGACCATTACCAAAGGCCACTTGAGTCAGCTTCAATCAAAGATCTGGGGCTGAGATTCGAGGGCGCGAATTCTAGCACAAAAAAAACCTAAAGGAGAACTATAGGAGCCTGCCTCGAAATGGCGCTAACTTTAGGCGACAGTGGGTAAGTTCCGCTGCTACCCGATACGAATGGAAGGAGTGCGCTGGCTGAACTGGAAATGAGGCATTGCCATGGGCGCGGCTCGCGAAAAAGTGCGGGTGGCCACACCGGAAACGAAAGAGGCCCTGTTGATTTTTGCCAGACATGCCCTACGGCAGCCCCAACTTGAAGCGTTATAAAGTTTACACCGAGGTATAACCATGGTTATACTAAGCCAATGAAAACCGCAATCTCAGTTCCAGATGAAGTGTTCGAAGCTGCCGACCGCACCGCCAAGAAGCTTGGCGTGTCCCGGAGTGAGCTGTATTCGACAGCCGTTCATGAATATATCGAACGGCACAAGATAGAAGATGTAACATCGAGGCTCAATGACCTATATGCTTCAGATAGCTCCGAGTTGGATGAATGTCTTGGCCAAATGCAATCCCAGAGCGTGAAGAAGGAAGACTGGTAGATGAAGCGGGGAGAGGTATGGTGGGCTGAACTTCCCGAGCCAAGCGCTTCCGAGCCCGGTTTCCGGCGACCGGTCCTCATCCTTCAGTCTGATGAGTTTAATCGCAGCCGCATCAATACCGTCGTGGCTGCCGCTATTACCTCGAATATGAAACTCGCCGGCGCTCCTGGCAATGTTTCCCTTTCCAAGCGTAGCGCAAATCTTGGCCGAGAATCAGTCGTAAACGTTTCTCAAATAGTAACACTCGACAAATCCTTTCTCCGCAAGCGGGTTGGTAGATTACAAGATCCCCAAGCTCCGGGAAGTTGAGGAAGGGATTCGCCTTGTTCTCGCCTTATAACAATCGCGTCAATTCGGACGGGCGTTATGTGATGAAAGCAGCCATATTTGGAAACACCTGTATTTTTGGGTGTTAGCTACCCTGTTTTCCTTTTCGCGCGCGCGCGGGGCTTCACCTTTGTCCGTGCTTTGCGCCTCGCTTTGGCTTTAACCTTAGCCTTACCAGAGCGCGTGGCCAGCCAGTCGACGGTCTCCGCCCACACGGCATTTTGCGCCTTGCTGCCGATAATCACGCCCATATGCCCACCGGGCGCTATGCGAAACTCCTTGTCTTTCGAGGCGACGATGTCGATGATCTGTTCGGCAATATCCGGGGGCACGAGAATATCGGTCTCCCCCGCGAAGGCCAGCAGATTCGACTCGATGGCGTCCAACTCCGCGATGTTGCCACCCAATTCCACTTTACCTTTGGCCAACTGATTGTCGGTGACTGTAGCCGCCATATCCTTCAACACGCCACCGGGATACATCAGCATATGGTTCAGATAATCGCCGGTGGTGGAGTGCGATTCGACGAATTCCCCGGTCCGAAAGCCGGGTTACCAGATCCCAGTAAGTGGTGACACTACCGACCGGGTCGGTCATCTTGAAGACCAGTGTGGTCAGCCACGGCGGCATGGACAGGCGGGACGGGTCCAGCGTATTGAGACGCAGGTTCGAATAGTTGCTCACCAGTTGCGCAGGCCCGTTCAGAGCCTGCGCGACCCCCGCCAAACCCGCGACCACACCACTGCCACTTTGCGGGTCGATGGGACTGGCCACCGTAATGAGGTTGCGCATGTGCTTGTCCAGCGTCTGCCCTTGATACAACAGGCACAACAGGCCACCCAGGCACCAGCCCATCATGGAAAGATCGCTGCTGCCCGAGTGCTCGCGGACCTTCTCCAGCGCGGTGCCCAGCATGGTGTACGAGTAGTCCTTGAGACCCAGGTGACCGTGCTCTTTTTTCGGCTTACCCCAGTCCACCAGGTATACTTTGAACCCCGATGCCACCAGATAGCGCACCAGGCTGCGCTGGGGCATCAGGTCGAAAGTCTCGGTGGTCACGCCCAGCGGTGGCACCAGCACCAGCGGCACCGCATATTGTTTGCGCTGGATGGACATCGTGCTGCCATCGACCAGTTCGATCTCGTCGTCCTCCGGCAACGCATAGTAGCGCACCGACATCAGGTCACCGTCGTGCACCAGCTCAAACCAGGTGCGACCGGATTTGATCAGGGTGTCGCGTTTGAACAGCCAATCGACGCCGTTGGCGGCGGTCTCAGCTGCCCGCTGGTTAAGGGCCAGGCCCCGTTTGACCGCCTCTTTTGCCAGATTGTTCATGCGGCACCCTCCTGCTCTTGATCAAACACAAGTTGTTCCAGATCCACCAGCGCCTTACCCATGTAGACGGCCATGCGCTGCAGGTGCGGCAATGTGTCCAGCGCACCGGTGAAGCCAATATTCAAGGTTCCCGCGTAACTGACGCAATTGATACTCAGGGCACTGAATTGCATCAGCTGCCCCAGCGGGTAAATCGCGTCCATGCGTGCGCCATTAAAATACAGGGGTTGGTCGGGACCCGGGGTGTTGGATACGCCCAGGTTAAACAGGGGTGGAACGAAGCGCCCCACCCCGGGCATCTGGCTGGCGTATATCGGCGCGGCGCGCAGCAAAACATAGGAAGTAACCGCCTCCTCCGGCAATGACGCGCGATCCTTACGAACAGCCCGCATCGATGCCTTCACCGCTTCCAGTCGTGCCAACGGGTCACCGATGTCAGTGCCCAATGCAACCCGCAGTCCTGCGATCGCGTTGCCGGGCAGGCGTTCGCTGCGCTCCTGCAGGGAGACCGGCATGGCGCCGATCAATGACTCATCCGGCAGGGCGTTGTACTCCTTGAAAAATCGTCGCAGGGAACTGCCACACAGATACGCCAGGATTACGTTGAGAGTTGTGTCGGTAGCATCTGCGACGCGCTGGATACGTTGCTGCTCGAATTGTTGCGTGGCAAAGCGACGCTGGGAATTAATCCGACGATTCAGCGTGGAACGGGGAGTACCGCCCGGCAGGAGAAAACTGCCATCCGCCTGGCGCTTGAAAGCACTGCGTATTAAACCCGACGCGGCTCTGCTGACAGACGCGATGGCCTCAACGGGATCAGCAAACCCACCTTCACCGCTGTCGTCCTCATCACCGCGCTCGCCACTGTGCAGCGGCCGCGCCCACAGGGGTGGCATATTCCGCTGTTTGGCACTTGCAGACAGCCAGGACAGTATCATGGGAATGCCGTTTACATTATCAACCAGTGCGTGATGAACTTTAACGTAAAAGGCGAAGCGATCACGTTCAAGTCCCTCAATCAGGTGGAACTCCCACAGAGGTCGTGCACTGTCCAGTGCGTTGCTATGCAAGCGCGACACTAGGACGCCCAGCTCTCGCTCTCCACCCGGCAGGGGCAGGGCTGAGTGACGAAAGTGATAATCCAGGTCAAAATCCTGGTCTTCAGTCAGGCGGGGGCCAAGCAATGACCCCGCCCTGCCAGACACCTGGCAGTCCCAGGGCGCCACCGCCTCATGGGATTCACGCATCTGCTGGGCCCACCGGCTCAAATAATCCTCGGGTGCATTGCGCGGCTTGTGGAAAATAGCGAGAACACCCGTATGCATCGGTGTATCCCCCGATTCCATCATCAGCCAGATCGCATCCAGCGGCTTCATCCGTGTACTTTTCATTTGACCGTCAATTCCCTGCAATAAACGACCGGTGATTATAACAGGCGCGCGTCAAATAGGTATCGGATTTACATCTGCCCCTCGAGGGGCAACAGGCCTAAAAACCATGACACTGCTACTGTGTTGTCCCGCATTATCAGCGTGAAGGGGCTGAGGCACAGCGCTCACCGTGTAGCGTAATGGTCCACCAGCGAACAGGGCGTCAAATGGGTAACAAGTGACCAGCAGAAGCTGCTCAGAATCCCCTGTGGCGGGCAGCGACTCCTTATCCGCATCCACCACTCGAGAGCCCTGCACCCGATACTCGCGCAATTCACCGCTGGGCAGCTGCAGCTGCAGCACATCACCGGTTTGCAGTTGCTGCAAAAAAGCAAAATGTGTGTCGCGGTGCCCACCGATCACCGCCAGCCCATTGGAACCCAGCTGCGCCGAGGCCCGGGTATGACCGGGGCCAAAGGCCAGGGCGTTACCGGAATCTCCGGCCAGCACCAGTAAGTCCACATCCTGGGCCGGCGCGCGCAAGCGTGCCACCGGCCAGGTATCCGCCCAGGGCCAGGGCTTTACTGCAATGCCGCCCGCTAACAGGGTTTTGTGCCAGGCACCTGCGATCAACAGTGGCGCCAGCCAGGCCTTGGCCTTGATCACGCCGGCGCCCGCCATCTGGTGCGTGCCCGCCAGCAGCAGGCACAGGATCAGGACGTCGCGCCAGTTCTTAAGGCGAGGCTGTGGCAGGCGGGACATGATCCACCTCCTCCTGGCGCAATACGCGCAGCATTATCCCAAGGAACAACAACAGCCCACCAAACCAGACCTTGGCGGGACCCGTGGTCGCCGTGCGCGGATAGGCATAGTGTTGGGGGCTCTGGCCACGGGGCCGTGTATTGGGCACCGGTTTACTGCCTGGGGCCTCCCCCGACGGCCGGGAAACCACCTCCTGTACCGCCACAAAACTGGTGTAGGGACTGAGCAACTGATGTTGCAATGCCACCGCCAATACATCCGCTCGCACCGCATCTTCACCGCGGCCCGCGAGCTTCTCATCCAGTAATCCGGCAATCTTATGGCGCGCCCACAGACTGGCAACGCCCCTGTGCCCGGTTGCTGTCGCAGGGTCGGCACCACTGCCCAACTGCAGGCGCACGCTCCAGACCTGGGCGTTGATTTCACCGCTGACCGTAACCTCACCCTGTGGCGTCGAAGAGCCAAAGTTGACCGCCACCAACAGCGGTTGCCCCTGATAGAGGTCCGGGACACGCTGCGGCCATGCCTCCACCGGCGCGGGCCACTGGACCTGCAGGTTAACCGCCGCGGGGCGCGCCAGCTGATCGAACAATTGGGCCATCTTCTGGCCCACCTCATTGAGATCGCCGATATGTGTGTGGGTACCACGTCCGGCCTGGGCGGCCCTACGCATAAACCAGCTGTTTGGCGCAGAACCGATACCCACGGTAAACAGACGGCTATTGCCCAGGCTTGCGGAAATTTCTTCGAATAAAGCTACCTCGTTGCCCACCGCGCCATCGGTAATAAAGATCACCTGGCGCAGTAGTGCCTGTTCCCGGAACTCATCAGGCGCACGACGCGGTCGCGCCAATGCGGCTTGCAGGGCGGGACAGCATCTCTGTGCCACCGGATGCATGGAGTTTGCGCACAAAGTCCAGCGCCCTTTGTATATGATGACGGGTCGCGGGCATGGGCTGCCGGTACAGGGCGTGATGCGTGGAGTTGAATTCAATAATGTTGAAGTGATCCTCGGGGCGCAGCTGCTGCAGCGCCCTGGAGACACTGGCCCGCGCCTGCTCTATGGCTACACCGCCCATGGAACCGGAGGTATCCACCACAAAAATAATCTCTCGCGGTATCACCGTCGCGGCGGCCCTGTCGGATGCGGGTGGCACCACCATCAACAAACCAAAGTGTTCGCCGCCCACCTCCTGCGTGAACAGCGCAGCGGCGGGGGTGGTGCCGGTCACCGGTCGCCAGTTCAGGACAAAATCCCTGTCCATTTCGCTGACACCGTTGACCAGCCGGATATCGTAGACACCCGCCCGACGCGCCAGGGCGATATCGTGGTAGGGCGATTCGACATTGGCCAGGGGCATGCCCATATCCAGCTGCGCGGTGATTTCAATCGGGTTGAGTGGTGTTTGTTCCGATCCGGGCGGAGGGTGCAGCAGGGGCGAGATGGCATGCGCATCCGGCACCTGGTCGGTGGGCGTGGCCCAGCCCAGATGGGGATTTACCGCCAATGTCTCTACATCTTCCGGGTCACTGGGACGAGCCACGGGTAAACCTGGCATATAACGCGGTGTGATGGTTGTGGGAAAACGCACAGAAAACGTATCGGCATCAAAGCTCACTTCCTGCACATACTCCATGTGCACGGTGATCTCCTCACCCGGGCCGATATTGGCGATGCGGTTGGTGAACAGGTTGGGGCGCTGCTGCTCAACCAGGCTGGCTTTTTTACCCGCCTTTTTTGCGGCCTGGTAGAGTTGTTTGGCGACCGCCTTTCTCCCGGATCTTACCGACAATGCGCCGCTCACCGATCACCATTTCCAGATAACGCACCGCGGCGGTGTCGGGTAGTGGAAAGGCGTACACCCCCTCCAGCCAGCGGTCCGTGTCGTTGCGAAATGACTGCTGCACCGAGACCGTGGCGATCATGCCACTGATGTCAAAATGCACCTTGCTGGAATGAATCAGGGCCGGGGTATAACTGCCATCCGCCTGATCCAGCAACAACAGTTGACCACTTTCCACGCCATTGATATCGGGCTCACCACTGCCCTCCTCCAACATCGCCCGCGCGGGGGCAATGCTGAGCAATAAAAGAAACAGTGCGCCCAACAATAGCGACGGCAAGCAGCGAAAGGCCAGCCATAGTGGAACACCACCAAGGTGGCTCGCATCCCTGGCCAGTTGCCGGTAAACATGACTGTGGTACTTCATATGATCTCTCCGTGGGGTTTACCCCTATTTAAAGGCAGAGATCTGGCCAAAATGGGCCCCGATTGTGGCTTTGTGCTGAACAATTATGGCGAATTGTGGCAAGCCCTTGTGGTCCGGGCACTTCTTTGGAAGTATGGGCGCCGTCATATCACGGATTTTCGCCTACCCCGCATGCCACATCACATCGCCATCGTTGAAGATGAAGCCGCCATCGCCGCCAATTACCGCGATACCCTGCAGCGCCAGGGCTTCCGCGTTTCCCTGTACAGCGACCGCAGTGCGGCAACCGACGCTTTCCAGCGACAACTCCCGGACCTGGCGATTATCGATATCGGCCTGGGCGATGACATAGAGGGCGGTTTCGAGCTGTGCCGGGATTTGCGCAGCCGTTGCCCGGAACTGCCCATTGTGTTCCTCACCGCCAGGGATTCGGAGCTGGACATCATCTCCGGTCTGCGCCTGGGGGCGGACGACTACCTCACCAAGGACATCAGCCAGGCCCATATGCTGGCGCGTATTGTCGCCCTGCTGCGGCGGGTGCGGGCACTGCGCACCCCGGTACAGGAGGAACACCTGATCGAGCAGGGTCCTCTGCGCCTGAACCTGGAACGCATGACGGCCAGCTGGCGGGATCAGGCCATAGACCTCACGGTGACCGAGTTCTGGATTGTGCACGCCCTGGCCAGGCACCCCGGGCATATAAAAAACCGCCAGCAGCTGATGGACTCGGCCAATGTGGTACTGGATGACAATACGATCACCTCACATATCAAACGCATTCGCCGTAAGTTCCAGACTGTGGATGCGGCGTTTGCCGCTATAGAAACAGCCTATGGTGTCGGTTATCGCTGGTCTGGCCAGTAAACCTTGAACCTTCGCCGCCAACTGCTGCTGGTCAGCCTGTTACTGCTCTCCCTGCCCTGGGCCGGCTGCCAATTTATCCGCGAGATGGAGGGGGCCATGCGCCACGGACAGGAACAGTCCCTGCAAGCCACGGCCCAGGCGGTGGCCGCCGTACTGGGCGAACAGGAGGAACTGCTCTACCCCAATCCCGCCCGACGCGGGGCAGTACCTGATGAGCGGCAATCGATTTACGCGCACCCGGTACTGCAGCCATTAATAGTGGACGGATACGGTGACGGTTGGGAGGAAATCGAAAGCGTACGGATTAGCAGCAATCCGGACGCCGCTCCCCTGGCGATCAGCTACAAGGCCGTAACGCGTGGCGAGTACCTGTACCTGCTATTGCAAGTGGAAGATCCGGTGGTGATCTACCACAATCCAGGCCTGTCCCCCGAGCCCAATGGCGACCGCCTGATGCTGCGCACCTGGCAGCATGGACGTCGCCAGGAATATGTCATCGCCACGGCTGCACCGGGCAGCGTGCGCGCCAAACCCGCCAGCCGCAGACAGCCAGGTGCCAACGCCGGACGCATCCGCGGCTACTGGCAGGACGCGGTGGGGGGTTACACCCTGGAGCTGGAAATACCGCTGGCCTACACCGGCGGCCGCCTGGGTTTTTACCTGATGAACGTCGGCGATCGGGCTGGAGTGGCCACCGAGGTCCTGGGAAACATCACCGCCATTAATAGCACCGCCGCACCACCGTGGCTGATCTACAGCCCGGCGGCGCTGCAGGAAGCGCTGGCCCCATTCAGCCGCCAGAGCAGCCAGATACAGGTGGTAGACCAGGGCAACTGGCTGATTGCCGACCTCCCCGCCACCCATAGCACTGACGGCACCACAGCCGACACGTTCTGGCTGTTGCAGGTAATTTACCGCAGCATTCTGTCGCATGACTCATTGGAAGCACCCCCTGCCGCCCCCGTTGCAGGCAAAATACAGGGTGCGGAAATTCAGGCCGCGCTAACAGGCACTGCGACAAACCGCCGCTACCAGGATGCAAACTATGCAACCCGAACCACTCTGTCGGCCGCTGCCCCGATCATGTACGAAGACAGCGTGGTGGGGGCTGTGGTGGTGCGCCAGAGCGGCGAGCAATACCTGTCGCTGACCGACCAGGCTTTCAGCCGCCTGTTAGGCTACAGCCTGCTGGCGCTTGTTATCGGGGCCACTGGCCTGCTGGGTTACGCCAGCCTGCTGTCCTGGCGCATCGGTAAACTGAGCCGTGCGGCAAGCAGCGCAATAGGCGAAGATGGTCTCATACTGGACTCTTTTCCACGCAGTGGCGCCAGCGATGAAATCGGGGAGCTATCGCGGCACTACGCCGACTTGCTGGATCGCCTGCGCGAATACAACGACTACCTGCGCACCCTGAGCCGCAAGCTCTCACACGAGTTGCGCACACCGATCGCCGTCATCCAGACCTCGCTGGAGAACCTGGAACAGGCGGCGGACAAAGAGACGCAATCCAGCGTTTACTTACAGCGCGCCCGCACGGGGCTGCAGCGATTGAACCGCATCCTCACCGCCATGAGCGAGGCCAACAGACTGGAAGAAAGTATTCGCAATAACCAACTGACAGACGTGGACCTGGTCACCCTGTTGCGAGAAGTCTTCGAGGCCTACCGTGGCATCTACCCGGGGCACGCGTTGGCGCTGGATATCCAGGCGGAGGCTGCCTTTGTCGCGGGCGTGCCCGACCTGATCGTGCAGGCCCTGGACAAGCTGATGGACAATGCCGCATCGTTCTGCCCCACGGGCGGCAAGATCGAATTGCGCCTGGCGGCCGTGACTGATGGTTGGGACATCAGTGTGTGTAATGAGGGCTCCGCCCTGCGCGAGGAATTACAGGACAGCCTGTTTGAGCCCATGGTATCCCTGCGCGGCAACGAATCCAGCGATGTTCACCTGGGGTTGGGCCTGCACATCGTGCGGCTGATTGTTGATTTCCACCGGGGTCGGGTCAGGGGCGGAGAACCTGCCGGAGGGTCGGGGGGTTGGCGTGACGATCCACCTGCCCGCCTGCGACGAATCTTAGCTGATAAAAGCCATTTGCTTGATTTCCGCCAGCTGATCCCGCACCGCGGCCGCTTCCTCGAACTCCAGGTTCTTGGCGTGCTCGTACATCTGTGCTTCCAGTTTCTTGAGTTTGCGCGACAGGGCGGCGGGGAGTCAGTTTGGCGACTTCCGCACTGTAGGCCAGTTTCGCCTCCGCCACTTTCTGGGCCTTGCCTTTGGCCCGGGTGGGCATGCGCCGTGCGCCCTCCATAATATCCTGCACAGATTTCTCGACGCCCACCGGCGTAATACCATGCTCTTTATTGTGGGCCTCTTGTTTCTCCCGGCGGCGCGCGGTCTCGGCGATCGCGCGTTCCATGGAACCGGTGATACGGTCGGCGTATAGAATGGCCCTGCCGTTCAGGTTGCGGGCTGCTCGGCCGACAGTCTGTATTATAGAGCGGTCGGAACGCAGGAAACCCTCCTTATCGGCATCCAGAATAGCCACCAGGGACACTTCCGGCATATCCAGCCCCTCCCGCAACAGGTTGATACCCACGAGTACATCGAATACACCCAGGCGCAGGTCGCGAATGATCTCCACCCGCTCCACCGTGTCGATGTCCGAGTGCAGGTAGCGCACCTTCACATCGTGATCCGCCAGGTATTCCGTCAGGTCTTCCGCCATACGCTTGGTCAGCGTGGTGACCAGTACACGTTCACCGCAGGCGACCACTTTGTGGATCTCGCCCAGCAGGTCGTCCACCTGGGTGGTGGCCGGGCGTATTTCCAGCTCCGGATCCACCAGGCCGGTAGGGGCGCACCACCTGCTCCACCGTGCGCCCGGCATGTTCCTGTTCATAGCGTCCCGGGCGTGGCTGAGACAAATATCGCCTGGGGCACCAGCTGCTCCCATTCCTCGAAGCGCAGGGGGCGGTTATCCAGGGCCGATGGCAGGCGAAAGCCGTATTCCACCAGGGTTTCCTTGCGCGAGCGATCACCCTTGTACATGGCGCCGATCTGGGGAATGCTGGCGTGGGACTCATCGACAATGACCAGGGCGTGATCCGGCAGGTACTCAAACAGCGTGGGCGGCGGCTGGCCCGGCTCTCGCCCCGACAGGTAGCGCGAGTAGTTTTCAATGCCGGTGCAATAACCCAGCTCCCGGATCATCTCCATATCGTACCTGGGTGCGCTGCTCCAGTCGCTGGGCTTCCACCAACTTGTCGTTGTCACGCAGCTGCGCAAGCCGCTGCACCAACTCCGCCTCGATATGCCCCACTGCATTCATCATCACTTCCCGCGGGTGTGACATAGTGGCTCTTGGGATAGATAGTGATGCGGGGCACCTTGCTCTCAACTACACCCGTGAGAGGGTCGAACCAGCAGATATTGTCGATTTCCTCGTCAAACAGCTCGATGCGCACCGCATCCCGTTCAGAATCCGCGGGGAAGATGTCTATCACGTCCCCTCGCACCCGATAAGTGCCCCGCTGGAAATCCACATCGTTGCGTGTGTACTGCAAGTCGGCCAGTTGCCGCAGGATGTCGCGATGGTCGATGATCTCCCCCCGGGACAGGTGAATAAGCATCTTGAAATAGGACTCGGGATCGCCCAGGCCGTAGATCGCGGAGACCGTGGCCACCACCACGCAATCGTCCCGCTCCAGCAGGGCCTTGGTGGCCGACAAACGCATCTGCTCGATGTGCTCATTGACCGAGGCATCCTTCTCTATAAAGGTATCCGAGGACGGCACATAGGCCTCTGGCTGATAGTAGTCGTAGTAAGAGACGAAATACTCGACGGCGTTATTGGGGAAAAAGTCCTTGAACTCGCCATACAGCTGAGCCGCCAGGGTCTTGTTATGGGCCATAACAATGGTGGGCCGCTGCATCTGTTCTATCACATGGGCCATGGTAAAGGTCTTGCCCGAACCCGTGACCCCCAGCAGGGTCTGGGAAGCCAGCCCCGCGCGCAGCCCCTCCACCAGCTGCCGAATGGCCTGGGGCTGGTCGCCGGCGGGCTGGAAGCTGGAATGTACCTTGAAGGGTTTGGACACTGGACTACCTGTTGGAGCGGGCGAAATAGCCGTTTATTATCATCCACATAGCCGATAATTGCAGCTGGCAATTGGACCCTGGTCAAGTTCTGCGATAATGCGAATTAGCGGTTGACCAGGCCCCTGTCCATCATTAATATACGCGGCCTTGGATCTTATCCAATTCCGCTTTAGCTCAGTTGGTAGAGCAATTGACTGTTAATCAATGGGTCGCTGGTTCGAGCCCAGCAAGCGG
>PVMK01142615.1_pt1 | contig 26972 bp, 26 predicted proteins | sample 1853481 | NCBI WGS metagenome assembly PVMK01 (sample SAMN08533507, study PRJNA380276) | Marine sediment metagenome, whole genome shotgun sequencing project. | reverse complement strand
ACCCGATGTATTGACAAAAGGCAGCGACTACGAATCAGCAGAGGTTTTAGGACGGGAAATTGTCGAAAGCTATGGGGGACGTATCGAACGAATACCCATAGCCGAAGAGATCTCCGCCACTCAGATTATTAATAGCATCAAAAAAAGAGCAATACCTGAGCCACTAAGACACGAAGGCACAAAAAAAGGAATATGAAGTTAAAACTTTTATCAAAAAGAGAGGAATCTCTTGTCGAAAAAATTGTAGATGCGGAAATTACGGTACATAGTATTAGGACCTGGCTAGCGTCTTGGTTTTCTTATCAATTTTAACGTGCATCGTATTAGACACAGCATCCATAGAAATATATTTTAACCTTTGTGGCTTAGTGCCTTGGTGGCTGAACTATTAAAAAATGTTAAGTATCCAAAAAAATCCCCGGGGTGTCGTATTCAAGGTTCTGGAACAGCCGCGCTCCTCCAGAAACATGCTGGCCGGGCTTCACGATGACGCGCTGAAAGTCAAACTTACCGCCCCTCCCGTGAAAAACGCCGCCAACCGGATGGGTATTAAATTTCTGGCAAAAGCTTTAGGAGTCCCAAAATCCTCTTTAGAAATCGTATCCGGACATACCAGCCGCAACAAGCAGGTGCTTCTGCACTCAGACCGAACCAACATATCTGAAAAAGAGTATCGTCGTCTTCAGCAACTAATTATAAAAAGTTTGGTAAAGTTGACAGAAATCCCTTGACTAATTATTCCCGTTCCGTTAGAAGTGGTATTTGAAAAATTGATGCGGGGTGGAGCAGTCTGGTAGCTCGTCGGGCTCATAACCCGAAGGTCGCAAGTTCAAATCTTGCCCCCGCTACCATAATAAAAACAAGGGTTTATAAGAAATTATAAATCCTTTTTAATTCCTCTAAATGTTATTACCCCCCGTTATTCCCCCCAACCCTCTCGCTTTTCGCTCTTTTGCTGTTTAAATCCACCGGTCATAATTAACACCCTTCAATAGGCTTTTCACCGGTCAGCTACGGAAAGGGTTCCCCCCTGATGGATACCCAGGAAGCCCGCCGGATCCGCCGAGGCTGTTAGCATTGTCGTTTATGGCGATGGTCGACCGATCAACCTGGCTGCCTCGCCGATTAATCTGTTTGACATCTAAACATCAAGTCTGATACTGAATAATCAATTGTTTGCATTTAAGCCAACGGTAAACCCTGTGGGGATTATCAGGCGACCGAATCCCCGCTGGCAGCCCCAACCATAGTGAACTCCGAAAAAAAATCGATTGACATATGCCTGATCTACTCAAGAAACACGAAAAACAACCTATAGAATAACCGTTCGTTATAGTTTCTGATTTTAAAGCGCAATTAGGGCACACCGCTTTTTTTGGTTGACAACTGTCAACTTAATATTTACAATTATATTATGCCATGGTTCGAATTTTAAGACGCAGCCCATCGTATGCATTGAAAGATGTGAAGGCACTTATCAAGGCTGATAATATTTTGTTTGGCCGTGATGCCTTTCGATATGCTCTCGTTGAATTTGGTTGGCATGTAGATGAGATGAAAAAATGTCTTTTAAAATTGAACGATAGGTATCATTTTGATGATCCACAAAAAAATCATTTTTATAAGACCGCTAATCACTTTTCTTTTCCGAACACTATGATGGATTATTATAAGGCTAAAAATATTTTGCAGGGTTTTGATATATATACACATTTTTATATTCATCCCGAGGATGGGCGTTTAATCGTTGACAGCTTTAAGGATTTGGGTGTTTAGCCATGAAATGTGCGCTCTGTAACAATGAAGTCTTAAACTTGCTTGGGACCGTGGAGTTTGAAACCCGCTCTTTAGGCAAAATTCAAGTTCCTGATCTCGAATATCTTGAATGTACGGGCTGTGGTGACAAATTGTTCACTTCTGAGCAAAGCGATAAGGCTGTTGACTATATTGCCAAGGAAGAACAACGACTAATAAATATGCTTCCTATTGGCGAATTTATGTCTGCAAATGAATCAGCTGCTATCTTAGGCGTTACTAAGCAGGCATTTAGCAAACATCCTAAGATTAAAAGCGGTCTCATTTTCTCGACAATAAAAAGCAATAGAAAATTTTATAACAGAAAATCGGTAGAATTGTTCAAAAAAAATGGCAACGGAAAATTCCTACTTAGACGACATGTAAGGCCTGTACGGAAATATTCTTTAGGCAATTTAATCAATGTCGATTTCCCTGCCACCAGTGCTGAGGATTCAATTGAATTTAAAAGTCCGGAGTTTATATCTGCTGAATCTACAAAAAGGGGCTTAGAAAATGAATTTGAGCGATGCATTTAAAAAATTACTAGTTGAGGAAATTACATTTGTAATAAAAAAAATGGAGGAAACCAAAGAGGCGACGAAATTGCTCTATTATTTCAGTGCTATCCCTGGCATGTTTCAAAGAATTTACAATATTGAGTATGATTCACGTCTTGTCTTTGCACACTTTATTTTAAAGGCAACCCACGATTCTTTTAGCCAAAGGCTTAAGGTTAGTCAACAGGGTGGGGATAACGCGGTTTTGATAAATGATGACCAATTTGAGAGATTAATATCTCTTTCTAAGGAATTATTGCGCAATATCAAGAATAACAAAGCTATTGATGAGGTTTTGCAAAAGTTAACCATTTTGCTATATTCAACCACTGGGAATGGTTATTTTTTAATGGAAAAGGGTTGGTTAAAAATTTAGAAAAGAGCTGCTATGTATCCAAAACCAAAACCCTTTCCAAAAATTTGAGATACCCAAATCGCATCCCACCGAGGGACAGAGCCTAAACGACTCGACCCCGCAAATTGTCAAAGAGCACTTTGAAAAAAGCTAAACCATCGGCACAATTTGCCGATATTAAGAGCATGGGCACATTGGGTGCCCTAGACTGATTTTGCATAGGGGCGGTTCATGGTGGGCCGCCCCGAACCTTTTCGATTTTTCCTCTTTTCCGCTGCATACTGTAAATAGCCTTAAGGCTTTTCTACAAGATCGTTTAATTCAATTATTCTGTCTGCATCAATATGATTTTTAATCATGCCATGCATAGCTTCTATAGTCTCCCTCATTCCGGCTACATTGATGCTTATCCGATAAACAAAATAAGGGATTAGCAACCCTAAAATCCCAATAAAGATTAATCCAACCCCTACCCCAAGTGTGTATAATTCAGTTTCGCCCATTCCAAACATTTCTACCCCCTTTTCCCCTTGTGGTTGCCCCAGGAAACCGGGCAGGGTCGCCGGCGTTCGGCTGCGCTTGCCTATCCTGGGAATTGGTTAATGGTTTGGTGCGCCTTTTCAAAAGATCGTTTAAATTCCGGCCTCTGAGAAAGTCACTTTTCAGAATTTTTCATTATAGTTTCTGTATCCCGTGGATTGATGTTGACAAGTCCGGATCCTATCTCTACAACTATATCAGGCGTGGTTATCACTATGGGCGTCTGCAGTTCTGCGCCTCAGGTCAAGTTCACGCCTTAAAAAGTTTCGCTTGACCTGAAGGTTCCTTTCGAAAGGTGACCGGGGGATCACCTGTAAGGGCCGCATCTCCCATTCCTGAGAACATTTCAGGTGCCCACTCAAAACGAATCTGTTTGACATCTAAATACCGGATCTGATACTGAAAATTATTCCTTTACATTTAAGCCAAACGGTAAACCCTGTGGAGATTGCCATGGTTGAATTATAAAGCCCCATTTCTTTTAGATTTGGGGTTTTTGCATTCCAACAACTTTGCATACGGAGACGGCATGAGCAACCAAATAGATAATACTTCGGACGGCACGGCTGCTGAGAGCCCCAAATGGTTTAATTCTCCAATTTCATACTACGAAGGATCTATTGACAGCATTCGACACCATATTCCTAATTTTGAACGACGGACATTTGCTCTTACCGATCCGAGCGCTGAATTAAGCTGGCTAAATCAACGTCTGGATACTATTGTTCGAAAACCAACCCCCGATGATAAGACTTTTGTACCGGTTGGCGTTGTGTCGAAGGAATATGTTCTAATTCCCCATAATGAAGTAGTTGATATCGCCGAAAGAGCTCTACGGAGTGCAAATATTGATCCACGTTTAGTATGGGCTGAATTAGATATCACTGAATATGGCGAACGCATGAATTTAAGCCTGTATTTGCCAGACAATTTCACTTTTGACCCAGGAGACGGAAATAGGATGGCGCTACGTCTTGAATTGTTTAACTCCGTGGAAGGTAGCACTCGTTTCCGTGCTCTTATGGGTTGGTTTCGATTTGTTTGCAGCAACGGGCTTATTATCGGCATAACGAAATCAGATTTTCGACGCAGGCACATAGGTAATTTAAGAGTTTCAGATGTAAGCACAGTTCTTTTGTCCGGTATCAAAGAGTCCGAAGCTGAAATACGGAATTTTGGCGTTTGGCGTGAAAAATCAATCCAGCCAAAGACACTTCGAAACTGGATTGAAGATCCCCTAAAAAAATGTTGGGGGTTTAAGGCTGCGACACGAACCTACCATATCGCCACATCAGGCTATGATATTAATATAGTCGGCCAATACAAAGACAAAACCCCACTTACTATTCGAGTTAAGGGGGCCAAGCGTGTTCCGGGTACTCCAAAGTCGAGTCAGAATCTGTTTGATATAAGCCAAATTCTTGCTTGGCTGGCCAAAGAACGCCGTGATGTTCAGGAGCAGCTGATTTGGCGTGAACAGATACCGGAGATTCTTAAACCCCTTATGAGCTGAATCTCATCCTGATCCGAAATTTAAATAGCCGGTAGTTCTTCCATTTTTTTCTTTCTTATTGTTCAGAAATAGAACTGGTTAACCTCAAATATATCGAAGATGCCTACTCACCCATTTTTTATGGAACCAAATTTTAGGTGTTCTAATGAAAAGGACTTTAATTTTTTTGTTTCGATAACATCAATCTTTGTGCTTTCAGTTATAATAAAGGCTTATTTCATAGAGGATATTTTCAACCTTATGAAATTAAGCAGGACAAAAATTTCATCCATAGTCATAAATCCTGTCATTCAAATCATATTATGTCTCGGCCTATTGTTTCTGATAGTAAGAATCCGTACAAAATTTAAAATTTCAGGGTAACACTTTCTTCTGCACAAAAGAAAGGAGAAAGTGTTATGAGATCGAGACAATTTAACCAAACACAAAAGATGGCCATTTTAGACAGTGCAGCCGAGATCGGAATCAAGCAAGCAGCCGAGTTGGCGGGTGTTCATTACACCACCATTTACGACTGGCGCCGTCAGCTAAAAAGTGTGGGCAAGCAAATCTTTATCGATTACAAGCCCTCTTACCCGGGACGAGGTATCAAGCAAATTACTGCCAAAAACGAAAAAGCCATACTGGATACCTGGAATGATAATCCCGGTTTTGGTCCCGGTCAGGTAAGAAACCAGCTTCGTCGTCAGGCCATTACGATTTCGGTCGGCACAGTACGCTCCATCATGCAAGCCAATGGTTACAAGGTGCCAAAGAAAAAATCAGCAAAAGAAGACTGTCAGCGTTTTGAAGCCCGTCGCCCATTAGAGTTGGCTCAGATGGATATTCTGGAATTTTTCATCAACAAACTCAAAGTGTATATTATTCTGCTTCTGGATGATTTTTCCCGTTTCATCCTGGGCTGGCGGTTGCTAACTGAGACTTCCACCGATGCGGTCATTTTGTTGGTTCAAAGCGCCATTGACCGCTATGGCAAGATGCAAGAGATCTTAACCGACCGCGGTTTTGTCTTTTATTCCTGGCGCGGCATCAACCGTTTTGAAAAGTTTTTGCAGACCCAGGTAATTGATCACACCCATGCCCGGCCACATCACCCCCAAACGCTGGGCAAGGTGGAGGCCTGCAATCGACGCATCAAACAAGAACTGATAGATCAGCAGCATTTTTTAAACGTGCATGAGGCCGAAGCCGCCCTTGGCAACTGGGTTTACAATTACAATTACAAACGCACCCACCAGGGCATCGGAGGACTTGTGGTGCCGGCTGAACGCTTCCACGGTCAAGCCGATGAGGTGTTGGCGGCTGTGACAAAAGGCATCGACGTATCCACTGATTATTGTTATAGTTTCTGTGGTACTGAACGCAGTATGATTAACTTGGCGCTGAGCCCGGATGGCAAATTGACACTGTACATTCTGGGTCGGCCAATTACTTTGCCAGGAGGTGCACATGTCAGCCAAACTCAACCCCGAACAGGTGGCCACAGTGATTAAGGCCAGAAAGATTCTTAATGCCCAAGGCTTGGCCCCGGATACGAATGTTAAAACCATCTGCCAGGCGGCGGGGATATCTCGCAAAACCGGTTATCAGTGGGCCAACAAGTTAATGGAACCTTCTGATTTAAAACAACAAGCGCTTCATGAGGAACTTGAACAACTCAGATCACAGCATGAAGATCTCAAAAAGCGTTTTGACGATGTGCGTTTTGAAAACGAGGGACGCAAAATTGCTTGGGAAATCCATGAGATTGATAAACTGCTGGCTGAAAAAAAAAGCACTATGAACAACATCAAAAAGAAAAGGCGATAAGCTTTTATCGGGATGAGAGCAGGCCTTTGCGCGAAGCCGCCTGGGTGCTTGCTGTTTCTACCAGCACTTTGAATGGTTGGAATCAGGGCTTTGATGAAAACATGAGCCCGCTGAAGGTAGCTGATAACCGTGGCAAGGCAGCCAAAGTTACCATCGAAGTTGTCAGGTGTGTTTGTGAGAAAGCCCAACGTTTAAAAGAACTGGGAAAACGTATCCGGCTCAAGCAGTTTACCGAAAAACTGAAAAAAGAAGATGGCATTGATCTGAGTTCCAAGACGGTAAACGAGGTTTTAATTGCCAATGATTTGGCGTCTGCTCAAAGCCGTAAAAAGCGGCCGAAGTTTTATAAAAGCTTATGCCAAAAAATACCCAACGGTCTGTTAAGCCTGGATGGCAGTGATTTTACCATATTCATCGATAATGTGCCTTTTACTTTTAGCGTGGAGTTAGCCGTGGATGTAGCCAGTTTTACCCATACAGCGTTCAGTATTGCAGATACGGAAACCACCCAGCAAGTGATCCGCGTTCTGGAGGCTCACCGCCGGAAATGGGGCACTCCCATCGGCATTGTGTGTGATCATCGCAGTGCCAATTTGAGCGAAGATGCCATCGACTATATTAAAGCTGAAGGCATCGAACTGGTTGCTGCCGGACCATACAATCCCAAAGGCAACGGTACGGATGAAGGTGCCTTCAGCCAGATGAAAAAGGCCCTGGGAACCATCCACATAGATATGTCATCGCCGAAAGCTTTGGCCAAAAGCGTTCTTGACTCCCTGATTTCCGTTTATGTTTACATGCGCAACCGGCTTTGTCTGCATAACAAAAATGTCGTACCCGCAGAACAGATGACAATACCGATATCAGAAGACCAACGCAATGAACAACGTCAACAACTCAAAGATCATAAAAAAGCCAAAGCCGGTACTAAAGAAGATCAACTCAAGCTGGACCATATACACTGGGTGATTGACCACTACGGATTTGAGCTGGAGCCCGCCGTACTCAAACGGGCGCAATATAGCATCAAGTTCTATGAGCTGGAAGCCATCAATGAGTCGCAAAAAGCCTTTGTTAAGGCCACCAACAGAAATGCGGATCGGTGCAATATATCCTACTTTTTTGGTATTCTCAATAATATCCAACGACAACGCGATGAGGAAGCCATCAGACAATATTGCCGCAACCGCTATAACTATCTACAGATGCTTGACATGCAGCGCAGGCAAGATGTACAGCCAAAACCAGCCTCAATTGATGATATCATCAGCATGCTGGAAAAAGCGGTGACTAAAAAGTCTCGAATTGTCAAAGAGCTGGCCATCAGAAAAGTTCGTGAGTGGACCCATGAGCTGATGAAAAATTACAGCTACATAGGATCACTGAAGAAGAAACTTTCTGATGCTTTGGGAAAATTAAACCATTTGAATTTAGAACAAAAACAAAAAGCCTGGGAATTGTTAGACCAGTTCCTCAACCCCAAATCAGCTGAGGAGAGTGTTACCCTCTCTTCTTAATTTTGTTCGGATTTTTATTGACCTATTACACCTAATTGGTATTATTGGTTTTTTTGGAAGTAGAGCTGATAAAAAATGAATACAAATTTATTTGGGGCTATATCCGAATTTCCCAACAATAGAATAGCCCATAATATTAGACCGGTACTGGGTTTGCATCGCTTTTGACATGTACAAATCAATCGCGATTCTTGCACATTAATTTTAAAACAAAAACCGTGCATGCGACCCGCAGAAAAATCAACCCGTGCTCCGACGAGCTTAGCAGTGGCCCATTCTCGCAAGGGTTGATTTTCTGCTGGAGTTCTTCATATAAATGAAATTATTGAGTAAAATAGTGTTGGGAATTCCGGATAGACCCCTTTTTTGCTCTGTTCAATAGCTTTATCGGCGCTTCACTGATGGGTTTGGAAGCTATTCCCGAAAAAGTTCATTTGCTACTGACTTCCAATCTTTCCTTTGGAGTGGCTCATCATTAATTTAACATTCCATGGAAGATTTAGAACAAAAAATATCTGATCTTAGCACGTCTAAAAATACTCTACTCTCATGTAAAGCGCTAATAACCGGCAGTAACGATAAGAGAATCTTGGAAACTATTTATTGACAAATGTTAGAATTCTGCCTATTCTGTCTAAAATAGGAGGAATTATAACATTATGAGAACCAAAACGTATCACGCCAATAGTATCAAAGACTTGCTGGTAAAGCAAAAGATCGCCACAATGTCCGAATTGCAAATCGCTTTGGGAACCCATGTTAATATGACTGTAATCCGAAAATTACAGCAGTTATCCTACCATAGCAGTTATTCTCATAGGGGTAAATATTATACGCTCGATGAAATAGCTGATTTTGATTCGCAAGGATTATGGTCATTTGAATCAGTATTATTCTCCAGATATGGTACGTTATTGCAAACTGTAAAAGCTTTTGTGAATAATTGCGAAGCAGGCTTTAGTGCACGTGAACTGGAAAGTTTGTTGCATTTGGCCGTAAAAGAACCATTATTTTGTCTTTATCGAAGAGATGATATCCGGCGCCAGAAAATATCGGGCTGCTATGTTTATTTTTCGTTTGAGCCCAAAACACAAAAACGACAACTCTTATTGCGCAAGGATAAAGACCTAAAATCGATCTTAATACCTGACAGTTTACAAAGTGAGCTATTAGCGCATGAGCTTAAAGCGGCGATTGTTTTGTTTTTTATAATGCTCGATGAAAAGCAGCGGCGTATATATGCCGGTTTGGAATCACTTAAAATTGGTTATGGGGGAGATAGACAAATAGCCGATCTTTTTGGCATCGACGCACATACGGTCGCAAAAGGACGCTCGCAACTGCTATCGCAAGATTTTGAACCAGAGCGGGTGCGAAAAAAAGGCGGCGGGCGGATTTTCACAGGAAAAAAAAACCCGAAATCATAGCGCGTATTGAAAAAATTATGGAACATGACACGGCCGGCGACCCGATTACCGGATTAAAATGGACCCGTAAGACCACTGAAAAGATTGCTGGTGAACTGAGGGCTAAAGGCATTGATGTTTGCGCAAATACTGTTGGCAAGTTATTAAAAAAGTTGAATTTTTCTCTTAGAGTTAATCATAAGAAGTATGAAACAAATGCTAAGTTGGATCCGAAAGATAGGGATCAACAGTTTAAGTACATTGCCTGGGTATGTGAAGAATTTTTCAAAAAAGGCTATGTGGTAATTAGTGTTGACGGCAAGAAAAAGGAGTTGATAGGAAACTATAAAAATTATGGTGCCACGTATTGTCGTGAGTCTGAAAATGTAAATGTATATGATTTTCCTTCTGATGCGATCGGCAAAGCAAACCCCTATGGTATTTATGATATAGCGGCCAATACAGGAACCGTATTTGTAGGAACAAGTTATGACACACCGTCTTTTGCCGTTGAATCAATTGTTGGCTGGTGGGATATAAAAGCAAGTATAAACTACCGTCAATCACCAAAAGCGCTTATATTAGCCGATGGCGGCGGAAGCAATAGTTCTCGCTCGCGTGTTTGGAAGTACGAATTACAGAAAAAGCTTTGTAGTCGATACGGAATTGAGACAACGGTATGCCATTATCCACCAGGGTGCTCAAAGTGGAATCCTATTGAACACAGGCTTTTTAGTGCGATAAGTAAAAATTGGCAAGGGGTTCCATTAAGAAGTTATGAAACAATGATCAACCATATAAAGACAACAAAAAATTCAAAGGGATTAACGGTAGATGCACATCTTGTAACCAAGCATTATGAAAAAGGCAAAAAGATTCCTGACAAACAAATGGCGTCACTCAAAATCAATCGACATGAAATATTCCCCCAGTGGAATTACACTTTAATGCCATGAAAATGTAAAATTATTTTTGAGTGACTGCTTTGCTCGGGTCTGCGGGTTTATCCCCAAAGGAGACAATGATCCGTATTGGTTCAAATACGTTCCCAGCATTCGCAAGCTTGAGCAATTTGATCAAATCATGACCGACTATGGTCTGTGGGATCGCTTAAAGATCAAAGAGGTCATTGAAAATTTAGAACAAGGCATCATTAAAGAAGAAAAGGAGCTTGTTGGCGATACCACGCATTTTCATGCTTACTCGGTTTTTGAGACCGTCACTTACATCGATGAAAAAGGTAAAGAACAGCGAAAGTCGCAATCGAAAACCACAAAAAATTGCCGCTGTGAAGACAAAGACAATTGTGAGCACCCATGGGAACTTGCTGATGATGGCGCCGGCACGATTGTCAAAGCTCATAACAAATACATTTGGGGCCATAAAGCATCGATTCTTGGCCTTCCGATGCAAGGCATTCCTCTTGACGTTATTGCCGTAGCCGATGCCGCCACTCATGATGGAGAAACATTTTTTCCGCATGTTGTTCGTCTGTTTGCACAATATCCTCAAGTAAGATCGTGGATTGATACAGTGCTCTATGACAGTGCCTGCGATAGTCAACCACTCAAAGAGAAGTTTCTAGACCAATTAGGCATCGAGCTGAAGGCATCGCTTAATCCTCGCAGAAAAAAAACAGTGACGGAAAACCTGCCAAAAGGAATGAAAAAACTTACCGCCTATGGCAACCTGGTATGCAATGCCGACTTTGAGATGGATTACAAAGGGGTACGAAACGAAACTGAGAAATTTATTTATCAAGCGCCTATGGATGCCGATGAAATAAGTGTCTGCGATGGCTGCGAACAAAAATCAGTGTGTTGTCCCACTGCCGAAAAGGGACGTATTGTGCAAGTATCATTTGATATGCTCGCTCATATCGACTCACAAGATCCTCCGATGGCCAAGCGATTCAAAGCTATCATGAAACGCCGCCCATCGGTTGAGCGAATGATAAAACGCCTCAAATGCGACCTGGGCGATGACAGATTAAAAAAACGTAGCAACGCATCGTTTCAAGCTTACCTCGATAAGACAATGATTGCTTTTCATATTCTTCTAAGGAGCTAAAAAGTAAATCTGCAACAACAAAGAAGTTTAGTAGGAGAAGTATATCCAAAATTTTCAATTTACTTAGTTTTTGAAGCTGAATGGCAGTAGCTTGCTGGTTTTACCTATTTTTCAAAGAACAATGATCAAGCAAAATATTTGAACTTACAGTTTTGTAACTTTTCGCTGAGCAATTTTAAGTTTATGCGTAGGCTCTATATGCTTAGTGTGGCTGCTTGCTTTGGGCCTGCCAATTGCAGCAAATGCTCAACCTCCCATTGATCTCCCTCCCGGTTGCGCGGTGGATTTTTTGCCGGCATATCCTGAGAATCATATTATTCTAACCTGCATGCCTCTTGCTCAATATTTTAATGGTACCCTTGTGGTCTACGCCCATGGTTATGTCAATCCCCAGTAACCTCTGGAGCTGCCCTGGGAGCAACTGGCCGCCTTTTGCCCGGCCGTAGCAATTTTGTTAGAAAATGGTATGGCCTTCGCAACCACGAGCTGCAGTAAAAACGGTTTTGCCATTGAACAATGTGGTGACAATATCAATGACCTGGTTGCTTTTGTTGAAGATCAGACTCCGCTGGGTCCGCCCCAAAAAGTTCTTACCGTAGGGGCCTCCGAAGGCGCCGGCGTGGCTGCAATGCTCGTCGAGAAATATCCCGATATTTATGATGGCGCCCTTACCCTTTGCGGTCCATTGGGGGGAATGCCCTATCAGCTTGATTACCTGGGAGGCTTTCGGGTGGTGTTTGACTATTTTTTTCCGGGGATAATTCCCCTTGATGGCATTTACGATTTGACTGATGTCAGCATCGCGGAGTGGGATAAGGATATCAAACCCGCGATTCTATCGGCCGTCAACGCGCAACCTGATTTGGCCGAACAGGTTTTCAAAGTGACGGGTGCCGCGGGGATTCCGGGGTTATTAGGACCCTCGGCCGTCAATATTTTAAAATTTAGCGTTTTAGGGACCAAGGATCTTGTGAAAACATCTGGCGGAAGGCCTTTTGGGAATAAATGGCGCTGGTATCGCGGCTCGGATGACGATTGGGCGCTGAATGCCGGTGTTGAAAGAGTTAAATCTACGCGCATGGGCAGGAAATACGCGCGTAAATATTACAATACCACTGGAGATTTGCAGCAGCCCCTGGTCAGTTTACACACAATTCAGGATGATATTGTTGCCTATCGGCATGAACTGCTTTATAAATTTAAAGTCTTGCTTCAGGGGCGCAGCCGCCAACTCATCTCACTGCCCGTGATTCGCTTCGGGCATTGTAATTTTGAACCCGAAGAAGTGTTTGGTGCTTTTCTGATGCTGGTGATGATGGCAAATTAGAAAACCGTATAAATCCTACAGATACTTGAAATTATAGGGTTTTTAATCTCTTTTGGGTTTAATTCCCCGCAGCTTGCTGCGGTAAAATCGGTACAATCAACTTTCAGATACCTCGTGGCTTGCCGCGAGGCAGTTCATTAGCACGAAACGTATGCCGCTACATGGAATGTTGGAAAACCGGAAAATAATTTCTGCTAAGCTTGCTTTGACGGCTGCTATCCCGTGGCATTCGATATGCATTTACCCTATGACGATGCCAAAGCCGGTGCTGGCATCGCCGTGCAGAGCTTTGGTGATTTGAAAAATTTTAATTCCCACCTGCATGTAATCTGTACAGACGGTTGCTTTTTTGGCAACGGTTCGTTCAAGGCTTGCCCGACACCTAATCCAAAAGATTTAGAGGATTTATTCCGCTATGAAGTCTTTAAGATGCTTAAAACTGAAGGTAAAATCAATGATGTTGTGATCGAGAACATGATGAATGTGATACGCGCATTATATCGCAAACGATTTCGATAACTTTCGAATTACAGAGTATGGCAAGCTATCTACACCCTAGCTTTTCCATACACCCGCCTTTTAAACTGCCACATTGTATCACTAACCAATCCATTTTATTGACAATAACCAGTCTTATCCTTATTCTTATATAATAATGAATTGATAAATTTTTAACCAAAACTCCTTTGCAACACAGATCCGAAGCTCTAAACCTATCCCTGAACTGAGTCGAATCCAGACCAGAAAATCCTCAGACGTAAGCTACATTCCTGCTGACAGTTAACAATCAAATAACCCTTAACTTTCTTGGAGAAAACCATGACAAAGGGTTACCAGAAGATGCCGATGTGTTAGCCTCTGAGGGAGTTTTTCCCTTTAGAGGCTTTTTTTGCTTTTTCTGGTTCTAATAACCTTAAATTGAAATTTAAGCGGGTTCCTAACAATATTTCACAAAATCGACTTTTAATTAAAACAGGAAGGAGAAAGACAAAATGAAAATATATAACGACGAAAAAACCAGCCCGCGGGAAGGGGTACCGACAAAGCCAATATGTGAATACGTATTTGGAGATAGATGCACTAAACAAAATAAGAAGAAAATTAGTTTAATGAGGTTCAGGTTGACTAAGCAGATCATGCTGGCATTAGTGATGCTGTTATCATTAATGATTGTACCAGTCTATGCAAATAGGCATAACGTGACATTTACGGTGGATGACTTCTCTATATCTAAAGTTGATGGATACGACTTAGTCCTCTTAAAAGATGGCGCTTATTTGACTGATGTTGGAAAACCTAAACTTCCGACTAAATCTCTCAGGGTGGCTATCCCTCCGGGGATGAAGATAGCCGGCATTACAATAGATAAAACCTCTAAGTTGAAGTTGGAAGGAAGCTTCATCATTTATCCCTTCCAGGAGTTTAAGGCCGACTTCTTACCTTTACGTCCATTTGCTAAGCCTGATCCTGCCATTTATGGACTGGCTGATGAGTATCCTGGTAAATTGGTGATCAGTGTGGGAGAAAGTTACTTGTGTGGCAGCTACAAAATTGCCCATTTATTGATCTTCCCGTTACAGTATGTACCGAAAAGTAAAGAACTGTATCTATACAACTCGATTACGTTCACGCTGGAACTTGAAAAGGGAGAAACGGATGTTCCTGAAATAAGGGTCTATCCGGAATTCCCAACACGATTTTAATCAATAATTTCATTTATATGAATGACTCCAGCAGAAAATCAATCCGTGCGAGAATGGGCCCCTGCTAAGCTCGTCGGAGCACGGGTTGATTTTTCTGCGGGTTGCATGCACGGTTTATGGTATTAAAACTAATGTGCAAATATCGCTATCAATCTGAACAGGTCAAAAGCTATGCAAATTCAATACAGGCCTAATATTATAGGCTATTCCATTGTTGGGAAACTCGGATATAGCCTGAAATAAGTGTGAGATCGAAGACATCGCAAAAGTCATGTGATCATTATGTAAGGGAGTCCGTTATCAATCCAGAGGATGCGGATACATACAAGTTGTCGCCGGTAATACCCAGGGGCAAGAGTATGGAAATTAAACTATTGCCTCTTGGGAAGACAACGGTCAATATTGGAACGGATCCCAGCGATTACATAATCATTACTTCGGACATAACAATGGTAGATGCATTCATGCCGTTAGCCGAATGGAGGATCAAGAAAGGAATATTAACTGAAATATTTACGGTTCCCTGGATTGAATCCAATTACAATGGAGCGGATATCCAGGAAAAAATTAAGAACTTTATCTATGACTGCTATACAAACCGGGGAACGCGACACGTGCTCCTGGGAGGTAACTCAGATCTGGTTCCTATCCGCTATTCTTATATCTACCATTACGACACGCTACATAATGGTGAAGCAGCGACAGATTTGTACTATTCCAACTGCACTGTAGGAGATGAAGAATGGGAGGTACACGAAGGTCCGAAATCTCCGACACCGCACGTCACATACAATCCCCCGGTCGGATGCTCTATTAATGCGCTTATGCCAAGAGTGAATGTGGGAAGATTGCTGGTAGCTGATGAAAACCAAGCCGCAGATGTCATCAATAAGATTTTAACCTATGAAAGGGATGTTCCGGCCATGGATTACCATCAGGCCTTCATGTATCACGCTGCCGACGAGGGTGGGCGCATCTTTTACCAGGATTTTGCGGATTCAGCTATCCCAGACTATCTCCGGCCCAACACAAGGACACTGATTGCCGATGGAACGGATGCAGATGGTCAGAGCACTCCAGAGAATATAATCAGTTTCATGACGGGTGGATCAGACCTAGGTTTACCCTTTAATTTCGTGTGGAGCGTGAGCCATGGCTATGCATATGGACTAACTACTAACACTTCGTCTTTCACCACCTACCACATAGATCAGATCATCAATCAGCCGAGATTCAACGGCAGTTTCTATGCGTGGGCTTGCACGAGCGCGGCAATTGGGTCTACGGACCCCACTGTACTGCCGGCCAAATGGGTGAATCTTCCAAATGGCGGAGGCCTCGCATGGATAGGATCAAGCATACCTGCAGGTGGTGACCACGGAGCTTGGCATAGCCGGTACTATCACGAAGAAATGTGGGAAGATTCACAAGATTACCACCACCACAACCTAGGTCGAGCCTTTGCGGAAGCCAAAACCCGCACGATTGAGAACTTCCCGGATCCACATTGTAACCCCTCAGATCCTCCTTGGCATTGTCGCTGGGGTAGATATCATGCGATCATTTGGAATCTTGTCGGTGATCCGATGGTTCCGCTATTCAATCATATGCCAGGTACCTTAGATGTAATGGTCTATCCCCAAATGGTTGAGCCCGATATTGCTACAACGCTGAGCATAACCGTTGAGAATGAGGGCGACCCGGTCGCCGGAGCCCTAGTATGCGTGATGAAGTCGGATGAGGATGTATATCTGACCGATTACACTGACGCCAACGGAGAATGTCAGTTCCAGCTGTCGCCTTTATCGATTGCCGGTAGCATCGACGTCACAGTCACCAAGTATAATTATCGCCCGTATGAAGCAATTATACAAGTTAGTGGTAAAGAAGATGTGGAGGTACTCATAGACATCAAACCCGGCAGTTACCCCAATAGCATCAACCTTAAGTCTAAAGGAAAAGTGCCGGTTGCGATTCTAACAAACGATGATTTCGATGCTTACGACGTTGATCCGGTATCTTGTGAATTTGCGGGTGCCTACCCGCTGCGCTGGAAAATGGAAGACGTAGACAACGATGGCGACCACGATATGTTGTTTCATTTCAAGACAAGAGAGCTTGAATTGACAAAAGAAAGCACCGAGGCAACCTTAGGAGGCGAAACTTATGAGGGAGTTCAGATTACAGGCACGGATACGGTGAACATTGTTCCCAAAGGCAAAGGGTATGGAAAGAAAAGTAAAAAATAGAACCTGAATAATAGATGAAGGCAGGGTCAGCTATGGTTCTGCCTTTCCTGCACCTGTGAACTGCTATATATCTGTAATCTAAACAGTAGGTTAAACGTAAAGAAACTCAAAGGATATCTTTACCTTGACCACCGTTGAAAAAATGCCATTTTCCGGTTAGACGTCCTACCTGCCGTACATACATATCGTTCTTTGGGCCTGTAGGCGTTATCTCGTCTGCATCTCAACTTTCGTTCAAGAAGGCCATGGAGTCCCTTATAAGCCGACTAAGACGCTTTCGCTTCCGAGCGTTCAATTCCTGTCATAGATTTTACAAACTGCACAGCGATAACTTTAGGTGGTGGTGCGCCGGGAAATTTTTTCTTGTACTCACTCAATTTGCTTTCTTTGTTTTCACCCGGAAGAACCACAATTGTACCCTGTTTTAAAATGCCAACTCGATTTTCCATCTTCTTCAACCGGTTTTTGATCTGAAACATTTGGACCTGTGCGAAGAATATAATCATAAAAGGCAACCGGTTACGCTACCATTTTATATTTGAAGTAATAGTTACCGTGCATATTCTTACTCTCAATTTTTTGCTACCAGTCTAAAATCGAGTTCTTTCTCGTCAAACCATTTTCTGCTCTCGTTATTTCGCTTCACAGCCGTTGTAGATAAGCAGATTATATACAATCGAAGATGGGGGATTTTTTAGAATCAATTGACAAACAGTAAGAGATTATCGGAATAAATGGGTCTCAGATTAGAGGCCTTTTTTATTTTAATAAGCAAGGGCGGCGGATTGAAAGAGGCCTACTGCCGCCCTTGCGAAACAGTGGGCCAGTGCAGCCCACAAGGAACCCGACTATGATAATCTTTTCTAATATCAAACTCAAGGAACTTTTCAAAAAAAAGCGCAATTATCCATGGCAAAAGCCGAATAGCTGCCCACGCTGTAACAGCTGCCGACTATGGGGTCATGGTTTTGCTGAAGCTATTTTTGATGGGTTCATACGCCCGCTGCTGCTTAAGCTTTATCGCTGTCCGGATTGTGGTTGTGTGATCCGGCTGAGACCCAAAGGGTATTTTAAGCGCTTTCAGGCTTCGATTGAAACGATCCGATCAAGCATCGCCTGCAAATCGGCACAAAATCGATGGCTGCCTGGCATTAGCCGCAGCCGGCAGTGTCACTGGTTCAGATCTTTGTGCAAAAGGATCAAAGTTTATCTGACCGACACCTGGTGTCAAGGTATCGTGGCCGGCTTTGATTACCTTTTGCAACTGGGTCAGATTCCGGTCAGCCGCGCCATTTAATCTGCAATTATCTTCATTTGGGATACACCCCAGCGAACAGTGTCATTTTAAAAGCCTTTTTTTTGGGATAAGGAAGCGGAAAATCCACAAAAAGGAGGTAAATTATGACTGAAGATGAAAAAATGCAGGTTGCAGTGTTTCGATTCGGCGTTATCAGCGACTTTGTCATCGGCTGCCAGATGAGCCGAGCTGAAAAAAGGCGTCTGATGCGCGATAAGTGCGCCCGCAAATGGCAAATCCCCTTTTCAGAAAAAACCAGGCTTAGCCGGGGCACCATCAGCCGATGGTGTCGTCTTTATAAAGACAGCAACGGTGATTTAAAGTTGCTGCAGCCCAAAGATCGATCTGATCAGGGCAAAAGCCGGGCCATGGATGAAGAGACCTGCCTGTCGCTAATCGAGTTAAAACTCCAGACACCAGCGCTTAGCGTGCCCCAGCTTATCGAACAGATCAACCGGGTTAGCCCCGACATCGTACTGAACAACTCCACGGTTTATCGATTTTTGCATCAGCAAGACTTGATCCATCTGCAGGTAAAAAAGCCTGCGGATCGTCGCAAGTTTGAAGCTGAGTTGCCAAACGACCTGTGGCAAAGCGATGTGATGCACGGCCCTAAAGTCGATGTTAACGGCAAGATGCGAAAAAGCTAACATCGGCAACAGTTCGTACACATCAATGCCGTCATTTCGAAAGAACTCATCGTTAACAAGCGTGGTTAATGCTTTTTCGGTAAATGACCCAAAGCGTTCATCTTTTTGTCGATATAGTACAATGTCAAGAGCCCCGAGTAGCGCAAAGGGATCACGGAAAGGATCGCAAGCCTCAAGACTATCCCAAAGCTCATCATCACTGTAATCAACCATCCAAGCACCTGGCATTAGGTCATCTCGTAAAGCGCCTTGGAGACACACATCAAGACCTTCTACAATGTTCCTTTGAATCAGCTCTTTCCTGTAATTAGGCAAAACTGAGCCTAAATATTCCTCTGGATCAGTGTTGCCAGGATTAGGACCGCAAAAATAATCGTAGTATGTCAGGGAACTCGGTATTAATTTATCAAGGGTCGCTTGTTCTGTATTAAAAGCATTTTTAAGGCGATTCTGAAGAGAAGCAACCCCGTTAGAAACCTGATGTAGCAATTTGTCTAATTGTTCGTAGCTAAGCTCCCCCTTTTCCGCTTCGATTATCATGCCTGATAGGTCTGGCGACATGGGGCCTATATCAGCGATGAATTTTCTCAGATTTTCTATTCTTTCCTCACGGTCAGGCGAAAGGATAAGGAAATTATCAATCCGAGCTTTTATTTCTTTTGATGATGACTCAAAATAAATATGACCCTGCTCAAGACTTAAAGTGTGTTTATTGCCATCTACATCTGGTATTGGCACTGCCTCCTTTTTATTAAGTAAGCGTCTTACGGCAGCGAACAAAGCATTTTGATTCAGATGGACCTTGCCTCCTAAAGTTATAACCGCAGTTGGTCTCAGGTCATACTTTGAAATGAAATCATTATCCTTTAACAGACTGTTACGTATTGAATTTGCCTGATGATTACAAAGGTATTCAGCTATCATTGGTTTTTCTATCATTAGAAATATCCTCAACTATGAGTTCAATGTCCTTACTCACAAGGGCCGCGAGGGTGTCAATCAAATCACTGTTAGCTATAAGAAGTGGCGCAAATAGGTCTTCCTCAAGCCACTTAAGGTACGCATCGTAGCGCTCCAAGCTTAAAGTAATTGGTTTGAGCAAAAATCTGTGATGTTGAGCAAAGCTTTCCAAAGCGACTTTTTTATTTTTCGGCTCTCGTAGCCTCTTTACCCATTCCAAGGGATTTGGTGCAATATTACGCCAAACCCAATTTGAAAGTTCAACAGTTTTCTCTATGGTCACAGATTCATCTAACCAAAGATTATGGATTACCATAATACAGTTGTGTTGAATCTGTTCGAGAAACGGCGACTCGTCCGGTAACGCTACTATGTCCAGACTGCGAATGCGCATTAATGTCTGCCGCATTAAACGCATCTCTGCACTTTCAATTAAAGAACCGTCTTTATCCCATCGTGCGCTGCCTAAAGACCTTTTCAATTCCTCAAAAGGTATTGGGATAAAGGCAAAGCCAAGCACATCAATAAATTCCGACTGGGTGCATGAAGAAGCTGAGGAAGCTCAGGAGCGCCGAATCTTGGTCCCGGCAATGATTGATAAGGTAAAACCTCCTCTTGGCTTTAGACGAATGCAAGCCGCAAGGTTAATGAAATGGGCCGGAGAATCGAATCACCCCGAACTTAAAAAATTACAGAAGGGTATCGAAGCAATTCTTGGTCCTTCCCCATTAAAAGTCAAAAAGGCAGCACAAAAGCGTGCAGAAGAGAAGCGAAGACTCAAACAAGAGGGAAAAAAAAGCTTCGAGAGGACGAGCAAAGGAAGGCTAAAGAGGAGCGGCAGCATCTGGAAAAGGAAAAACAGCGATTAGCTGAAGAAAAACAGAAGTTTAAAGAAGAACAGAAACGTATAGAAACTGCACGTAAAGCTGAAGAAGAGCGCAAACAAATGGAGGCTGAGGCTAAGCGCAAAGCCGACGAGGAGCGAAAGCGCAAAGAGGTAGAGGCAAAGATAAAACTGGATAAAACTGAACCTGCTAAGATCAAACCTCCGAAGCGGCCCTCAGCTCAAAAAGCTATTACGAACAGCATCGGCATGAAATTCGTGCTCATCCCAGCAGGAAAATTCGTCATGGGTAGTCCTCCCGAAGAGCCTGGTAGGGATAAAAATGAAAAGCAACACGAAGTTATTATAAGTAAAAAATTTTATTTGCAAATCACCCCAGTCTCCCAGCGTCATTGGGAAAAGGTAATGTGGCTTAATCCATCACATTTCTTCACGAAGGGAGGGAATGATCTCCCGGTTGAAGGGGTCTCTTGGAGTAAGGCACAAAAATTCATCAGCAAGCTGAATAATAAGGAGGGTACAATTAAATATCGTCTCCCAACTGAAGCAGAGTGGGAGTATGCGTGCCGGGCTGGCACTGAAACGACATATTCATTTGGGGGCGAGGTGGACAAAATTGGTGAATACGCCTGGTATAAAAATAACTCAAAGAGCTGGACCCATCCTGTCGGGAAAAAAAAGCCAAATGCCTGGGGCTTTTACGATATGCATGGCAACGTGTGGGAGTGGTGTCAAGATTGGTATGGTAATTATCCATCCAATGCAGTGTCCGATCCAAAAGGACCTGGTAATGGTCAAAAGCGAGTGTTGCGCGGTGGTTCGTGGGGTTTTAGTGCGAGCAACATACGTTCTGCCTTTCGCCACGGGGGCAATCCTGAGAACAAGACCTTTATCGGTTTTCGAGTTGCCCGGGATTTTTAATTACACCAAATACCTTGAATCTTTTACCCTTTTTCTGACTCAAGGTGCACAATAGGTGTGCCCTTTTTGTGCCCATTTTTTTTGACACAGTTTCGATTTTCTATTTTTCTATAAACCCATAGCCTTTTTCAAAGCTTCAGCGGCAATCGTTGTTCCGATATTCTCAGCCACACTGAAAGCCCATTTACCGGCCTTTTTAAGATGCTCAAGGGCCTTGGGGCCTTTGTTCGCTTGTGCTGCAACTTCGGCCGCCGCTATTTCGCCGACCGCTGTGTCATGTTCCAATGTTTCGGCTTCTTTTTTCATGGCCTGACGCAACTGAGATAGATCGCCTTCCAGTTGTTTCAGATCAATATCCGATGATACTTGGTTCCATACCTGATTGAAATTAATGTCATGTGCTTGTGCGCCAGGTCCGACGGCTCCGGTTTGGCCTTTGATGTTGTATTTGTCTCCCATTTCGATCCTCTTGATTATGGTTCGAGGTTCTTCGATAGCCCTATTGAAGCAACTTTCAAGAGCATCCCGCTCGCCTTCCAATTTGGCAATGCGGACATCATATTCAGATTTGATCTGATTCAGAGCTTCTTCAGCTACATCTCTGTGTAGAACGGTAAAAACGGCATGGGGCTGACCTCTGGAGTGAAAACTATCTAATTTCAACTCAAATGGAGGATGGCGTTCATTTATAGCCTCAACGACTTTGTCCATGACAAACGCATCGAGTGGCGTAAAGCCGTGCTTGAATATATATTCGATAGTTGGTAGGTCTTTATACAACTCTTCAAACTCCCCTGGCATAAAGTTCCTATTCTCAGGGACTTGGTTATTGCCTTCCAAATCCCAAAATACATAATCGCATTGTATACCATCAATGTTCCAATTATCACGTGCAGAGCCCCATAACTTTATCCCTGTAATGTCGGCATTTTTGAGAACTGCTTCGTTAAGGGAGGCTCCCATAAGATTTGCCCCGACGAGATTCGCACCGGTAAGGTTTATCTGTCTGAGATCAGCTCTATATAGGTTCGCACTATTGAGATTTGCACCGCTTAGGTCAGCTTGATTCAAATTCGCTTGGGAAAGTTTCGCTTGGCTAATGTCCGCATAAGTGAGGTTCGTCCTTCTAAGATTCGCACCTCGAAGATTCGCTTCTTTGAAGTTCACACCGCTAAGATCATAATTGACAAGTATTTCCTCCACAAGATCAACTTTTGTGGCGGGGTTTTTCTGCCTCCAGCTGTTCCACATATCGACACCGAATCTGAGGATTTCGAAATGTGCTTTTCTGACCATCGATATTACTCCTAATTTCCGTTGAGTCTAATAAATAAATAAACCAGATAGAGACGGGAAGGCAAGGGAAATGTTGAATTTAGGATTTTATTGAGGCTGTATCGGGGCAGATCGTTATTCACCGCTTCATCGTGTCCAGTTTTCGTTCCCAAATAACAACGTGCCAAATCAGATTTTGCTTGACATGACGACTGCAAATGTATGATATCTTTGTCATTCTTTTTATTGTGTTTCTGTCGCGATGCTAATACACCCTTCAACCTCACAATTATTCTGACGAATTCGTGGCATTCAGAGTTCAAGGTGCATAATAAATGGCTGACATTTTCATCAGCTATAAGAGAGAAGATTTAGAAAAGGTTAGGCCCCTTGCCGAAATCTTTGAAAATAAGGGGTGGTCAGTCTGGTGGGACCCTAAACTCAGGGGAGGCAAACCTTTTAGCCAGGACATTGAGAGGGCACTATCAGAGGCGCGTTGTGTAATTGTTGTTTGGTCTAATAAATCAATTGATTCCTATTGGGTTGCGGCTGAGGCAACTAAAGGTCTAAATCGAGATATTTTGGTTGCCGTTAGCATCGAAAGCAACGTCGAACCCCCTGTTCCATTCAATGTTATTCATACAAATCCATTAATAAATTGGGGCGGTACCAGTCCGTCAACGCAGTTTGACAAAATTGTTGAGGATCTCAAATCAATTCTTGGACCTCCCCCAGTAGATGTTAAAGAAGCAGAGCGAAAGGCGGAAAAAGAGAGTAGACGCAAACAAGAGGAGACAAGAAAGCTTCGGGAGGACGAGCAAAGGAAGGCTGAAGAGGAACGGCAGCGTCTGGAAGAGGAAAAACAGCGTTTAGCTGAGGAAAAACGAAAGTTTGAGAAAGAACAGAAGCGTATAGAGGCTGCACGCACAGCTGAAGAAGAGCGCAAACAAAGGGAGGCTAAGGCTAAGCGCAACGTCGAGGTTGATAAAAAGCGCAAGGAGGTAAAGGCAGAGATAAAACCGGATAAGCCAAAACCTGATGCAACAACAACTACAGAACCAAAATCTCTTGAAACCCACAAAACAAGAAATGCTCTAAAATTCGGCGTAGTGGCTGGAGTCATCGTACTGTTGATGTTTGGGGTATGGTGGTATTTATGGGTCTATCCGGAATTCCCAACACGATTTTAATCAATAATTTCATTTATATGAATGACTCCAGCAGAAAATCAATCCGTGCGAGAATGGGCCCCTGCTAAGCTCGTCGGAGCACGGGTTGATTTTTCTGCGGGTTGCATGCACGGTTTATGGTATTAAAACTAATGTGCAAATATCGCTATCAATCTGAACAGGTCAAAAGCTATGCAAATTCAATACAGGCCTAATATTATAGGCTATTCTATTGTTGGGAAACTCGGATATAGCCGTATTTATCAAGACCCCAAAAAGTTATCACAAATAGCATCGGCATGAAATTTCTGCTGATCCCTGCAGGTAGCCTTACTATGGGGAGCCAAATCAGTCCCGAAGAGATTGTTCGTTCATACGGAGGTCAGCCAAAATGGTTTAAGGATGAGCAACCACAACATCCCGTAGAAATAACCAGATCATTTTACCTTCAGACCACCGAAGTCTCCCAGGGTCATTGGAAAATGGTTATGCAAGATAATCCATCAGAATTTAAAAATTGCGGAGATGAATGCTCGGTTGAGAATGTTTCGTGGGACGATGCCCAAAAATTCATCAGAAAACTCAATATGATGGAGGGTACGAACAAATATCGTCTTCCGACCGAAGCCGAGTGGGAATATACATGTCGTGCGGGAACGACAACAGAATTTTCTTTCGGAAGCAATGTGGACGAACTTGGCAATTATGCGTGGTATAAAGATAACTCAGAGGGTAAAATCCATCCCGTAGGCAAAAAGAAGCCAAATACTTGGGGTTTATACGACATGCACGGCAACGTTTATGAATGGTGCCAGGATTGGTATGGTGATTATCCCTCTGCGTCAGTTGTTGATCCTGTAGGACACGCTGAAGGAAAAAAACGTGTGATGCGTGGTGGCTCTTGGAATGACATCGCGAGGGACATGCGATCCGCCTATCGCCACCAGGGTCTTCCCGGTGCCCGAAACAAAGATATCGGTTTTCGTGTTGCTCGGGATTTTTGATTACACCTAAACTGATAGGTTCCAGGTTTGGGACTCCGCCCTTCGGGCTTCGACTCCACAAGCAGGGTTCAAGGTTCAAAGGTTCCCAGTAGGTGTGTCGTAATTGTGTCATTTTTATTCGACACTATTTCACTTATTTCGTTTATTGTACAGATAGGAGTTTCAAATTTAGCAATTTAAGTGATTGGAATTTAAAGAGAATGCCTGTGTATCAACGGTTTGTGGTTATTTTATAAAAAATGGTAAAAGCAGGCTCATAACCCGAAGGTCGAAAGTTCAAATCTTGCCCCCGCTACCACAATAAAAACAAGGGCTTACAAGAAATTGTAAGCCCTTTTTAATTTTCTAATCTTTGGCCCCCCCACCACAAATTTAATAGGCCAAGGACAAATTGTTGTTAGATTTGAAAGCTCCTGCAATCTGTGGGGAGGTGGGGAATAGAAACATATTAATACAGTTTGAGTCAAGTTGACATTGTTGCAAGTTGACAGGGTGCTATAAAGCGGTATAACCAATTAACTGGCAGCCGACAAAGGAGGATATCCAGGTTGAATTGGCTTGTTAACCGGATAAGATCGTGGTTCGCTTCGCTCTCACAATCTATCCTTATTCGTTAGGCGATTCTTGAGATCGTGCATTACCGCCAGTAATAACCCACCGTAATAGTTTGACCCAAGTTGACCAATTAGAAATTTTCGGTTCTAGTTCAAGCCGCTCTTCTGCGCAAGTTAAAGAGTCTTCTATAAGTGCGTCATGGAGTGGGCGAAATATCAATGGCCACGAGAGCACTGCTAACCCACGGGTTTTCATTTTAAGTGTTTCTCGCAACTCTGTTTTTCCATTCCCTTTTTCAATGATTTCATAACCATGATGTCCATCAAAACCCTTTGGTCCCGTAAAGTGGAACTGAACGAGTTTTCCAGGCTCATACCTTTCAACATAATATCGAATTGGCCCATGCCCACCTGCGGAATTAACAGATAGTTGTTTATCAAATTTCATACGTGGCCATAAATGATGTGGCCACAAAAGATCATTCTGCGATGACAAGCTGTCCAAGAGAATACCAACTTCTTTGGAAGAAACTGGATATTCCCGACTATGAATATTGTTAGCTTTCATATTTTTCCTATGCCTATCGTTTAGAGTTTTATCCTTCGTCCCGAAATACTTGTGGAATGGGGATTCGATTATCGTTTTCGGCTTTCGGCAAAGTCTGTAGATGATCAATTTGTAATTAATGTTCGATCTCTATTAAAAACACTTTTTTGATGTCCCGTTGAATAAAAAGTGTTCAACATCTGCTTATATCTGAGAAGTCTAATGATCGGAAGTTGAACGCTGGGATGGATCACATAGCGTTGTTATCGAGTATTAATTGCTAAAGTATCCGCAAAATTTCCCGAAATATTAGGGATAAAAGGAGAGTATTTATATGAGAAAATGTGCGTCGTCACTTAATTTGTTATGGAGGCCTTTCAAATTTATCGGAAATATTATTCATAATATTTTCAGCTATCTATCATGCCAGGAATGTGACACATCAGACAACAGGATGTTATTGCGGAATCTCTACAATGCCGGTCATATAGATGAGGGAAAATATCACCATTTTCGTGAGAGATGTTTGAATGACAGTTTCGATCCCGAAGAGATACACAAATCCTTGTAAATTCCGACCAATCTGCATTGATAGCCTGAGTAAAAGCTCTTATCTCTGATGAACTCGTTTAGAGCCATCTCTGCCTGTCTTTGACAAGCTTTAAAAGGAACTCTTTAAAACCACGGTCTTTGAAGAAGTACAGGGGCTTGAGGGAAAATTTCATGTTCCCCCCAAACCCCCATTGATCAAATTTTTCGATGCTGTATTATCCTCTCAAAGCATTCTGGGAGAATTCGTTTTGCGGCATCAGACAGAAAGTACATGTTTGTTCTGTTCAAAAATCTTTTTACCAATCCCTTTCACCTTCATGATGTCTTCGATTTTTTCAAAATGACCGTTCGTTTTC
>PVMK01114215.1_pt1 | contig 26979 bp, 30 predicted proteins | sample 1853481 | NCBI WGS metagenome assembly PVMK01 (sample SAMN08533507, study PRJNA380276) | Marine sediment metagenome, whole genome shotgun sequencing project. | reverse complement strand
GGCGGAGAGTGAGGGATTCGAACCCCCGGACCTGTTACAGTCAACGGTTTTCAAGACCGCCGCATTCGACCGCTCTGCCAACTCTCCGGTGTAAATGATACTCTGGTAATTCCAGAGTCGCGGATTATATCTGACTGGCAATGGGCAAGCTATACGGATAAGTTGGATACAGCAACGAAACTTGATAAATTCCCACAATGGACAACCAACATTACATTCGCAGTGGATTGCTGGACGGCTGCGCCGGTATAGAGCATGGCTTCTTTACTAGGAATGGCGGCGTTTCCCGGGGAATCTTCGACTCGTTGAATTGCAGCGCCTACTCGGGTGATGCGCCGGCCAGTATTGCAGAAAACCGTAAGCGGATCCGGGTAGCGCTGGGGTCGTCTACGCTGGTCAGCCTGAAACAGGTTCACAGCCGCCGCGTTCACATTGTCGAAGAGAGCCGGGATTTTTCCACAGTTATCGAAGGCGACGGACTGGTAACGCGCCAGCCTGCTGTTGCGCTTGGCGCAATGGGAGCAGATTGCGCGCCGGTGCTGTTTTCGGATCCGCATAATCGAATTATAGGGACGGCTCATGCGGGGTGGAAAGGCGCGGTAAACGGTATTACCGATGCTGTACTCGAGGTGATGTGCAGGATGGGTTCCGACTTGTCGAAAATCCACGCTGCCATTGGCCCGGCCATCCAGGTATCCTCATACGAGGTTGGCCAGGAGTTTGTCGACCAGGTAATGCAAATTTCCCCCGTGGATTGCGAGGATTGCTTCGTTATGTGCGCAAGCAAAGCCTATTTTAATTTACCCCTGTATATCGAAAGGCGCCTTGATGCTGCAGGTGTAATCAATATCGACCGCCTGCGCCATGACACCTATGCAGATGAAACACAGTTCTTCAGCTATCGCCGCGCCTGCCACCGCAATGAAAGCGGCTATGGCCGGCAGGTGGGCGCAATTACGATTTCGACTGAATCGGGGTAAACCGGTTCACGACTCCAGTTCTGCCCATCGCTGGTAGCATTGCTCCAGTGCCGTCTCTGTTTGCTTGAGATCGTTGGCGACTTTACGGACACTGTCCGCATCCCGGTCATAAAACCCGGGTGTGGACATTTTCCGGGCCAGCTCCTGCTGATGTGATTCCAGCCTGTCAATCTCCCCGGGCAGCTGATCGAGTTCGCGCTGCAGCTTGTAGCTGAGTTTTTTCCGGTTGCCGGTGGCGAGTACAGCAGCTTTCGATGATGGCATGGGTTCGGATTTGCCCCGGGCAGTCGATTTGCCTGCCTGGCCTGGGTGAATTTTCGGGTTGGACTGCCTGAGCCAGTCGCTGTAGCCGCCGACATATTCCCTGACCAGGCCTTTTCCTTCGAAGGAAAGCGTGCTGGTTACCACGTTGTCGAGAAATTTTCGATCATGGGACACCAGCAGCAGGGTTCCCTCGAACTGCAGGAGAAGCTCTTCCAGCAATTCCAGGGTTTCGATATCAAGGTCATTGGTCGGTTCATCCAGGACCAGCAGGTTGGCCGGTTTGCTGAACAGCCTGGCAAGCAGGACCCTGGCACGTTCCCCGCCGGACAGGGCTTTAACCGGGGATCGAGACCTTTGGGGGGTGAACAGGAAATCCGACAGGTAGCTGATAACGTGTTTCGATTTGCCATTGATGGTGATCTGTTCGCGGCCTTCGCCAATGAGATCAACTACAGTTTTTGAGGGATCAAGTGCGGTACGAAGCTGGTCGAAGTAGGCGGTTTCGAGACGGGTGCCGTGCTGTATTTCTCCGTTGCTCGGGGTAAGCTGCCCAAGCAGCAACCGAAGCAGCGTGGTCTTGCCAACGCCGTTTGGCCCGATCAGGCCAATTCTGTCGCCGCGGATGATCTGCGTGGAAAATGAACTGATAATGGTGTTGCCATTTATTTCAAAATCGACATTACTGGCTTCGATGACGCGCTTTCCGCTTTGCTGGCCCTGTTCAATCCGCATATTGACATTGCCGGTTCGCTGGCGACGTTCGGCTTGCTGCTGACGCAATTTTGTTAGCGCCCGAACCCGGCCTTCATTGCGTGTCCTGCGTGCCTTGATGCCCTGGCGTATCCAGGCTTCTTCCCCTGCAAGTTTCCTGTCGAATTCGGCATTTTGTCGCGCCTCCTGCTGCAGCGACGCAGCCTTGCGGGCAAGGTAGTCCGGGTAGGTGCCCGGCCACAGGACCAGCTTGTCGCGGTCCAGCTCCAAAATACCGGTTGCCACCCGTTGCAGGAACTCCCGGTCGTGGGTAACGAAAACCACAGCCCCCCTGAATTTGAGAATCTGCTTCTCGAGCCAGGTGATCGATTCGATATCGAGGTGGTTGGTCGGCTCATCCAGCAGCAGGATGTCGGGATTGCTGACCAGGGCGCGCGCCAGTGATGCCCGTCGCTGCCAACCGCCGGACAATGTTGAAATTTTGACTGTGCCATCGAGGCCGAGCCGACCCAGGGTGCGTTCTACGGTGGCTCGCAGGTTCCAGCCGTCACCGCTGTCGAGCTGGGCCTGGATCGCCGCCAGCCGTGCAAGGTCATCCCTGGTAGGGTCACTGGTTGCGGATAGTGTCAGGAACTGGGCCAGCAGTTGACCGGTTTTCCCAAGGCCCCGGGCAACGAAGTCAAAAACAGTGGAATCTGAAATGTCTGATGGAGTTTGCTCAAGGGTAGCCACTACAGCGCCAGGATTGAACCTTACTTCACCCTCATCGATGGGCACTGCCGAGCCGATAATTTTAAGCAGTGTAGTTTTCCCTTCGCCGTTTCTTCCTATCAGCCCGATCTTCTCACCTGGTTCGAGACTCAGACTCGCCCTGTCAAGCAGTAAATTGTCCCCAAAAGCAATGGAAACATCGGTAAGTGTAGCCAGGGTCATCTTTTTGTAGCTGGAAATGGAAGCGGATTTTACAACTATTCCCCCTTTTGATTGGCCAAATAAGCCGTATAATCGCGGGCGACGTTTCCAGGGTGCCTGGAAATGATGAATTTCTCGAACAGGGGCCCCCCATCACCCTCAATTTTTATGGCCAGCATCAACGACGAAATCCTCCGGAGACGAACGTTTGCGATTATTTCCCACCCGGATGCGGGAAAGACAACGCTGACCGAACGGCTGTTGCAGTACGGCGGGGCCATCCAGATGGCCGGGACTGTAAAGGCGCGCAAGAGTCAAAGGTACGCCACCTCGGACTGGATGGAACTGGAAAAACAGCGCGGCATTTCGGTTACTTCATCGGTGATGCAGTTTCCCTACCGGGGTCGAGTCATCAACCTGCTGGACACCCCGGGACACGCAGATTTTTCCGAAGACACTTACCGAACGCTAACCGCCGTGGATTCCGCCCTGATGGTGATCGATATCGCCAAGGGTGTGGAAGAAAGGACCATAAAACTGATGGATGTATGCCGGCTCCGGAATACACCGATAATCACCTTCGTCAACAAGATGGACCGCGAAGGGCGGGACCCCATTGATATCATGGATGAGGTTGAGCAGGTTTTGAAAATCAACTGTGCGCCAATGACCTGGCCCATTGGAATCGGTAAAACCTTCGTTGGGGTGTACCGGCTATACGATGACACCATTCATTTTTTTGCCGGGCGCGGCAGATTTTCCGAGGACGTGATGGTGAAGGGCCTGGATAATCCCGAGCTCGACCACCTCATCGGCGACCTGGCGCCAGAATTACGGGAGGAGCTGGAACTGGTCCAGGGTGCAAGCAATGAATTCAGTAAAGAGGCCTATCTCCGTGGAGAGCTGGCCCCGGTGTTTTTCGGCTCGGCCCTGAACCGCCAGGGCACAGATGAATTGATGGATAACTTTGTTGAATTCGCGCCTTCGCCCCAGTCCAGGGCAACGGAGACACGGGAAGTCGAAGCATCGGAAAAACCATTTACCGGATTCGTGTTCAAAATCCAGGCCAATATGGATCCTGCCCACCACGACCGCATCGCTTTCCTGCGTATTACCTCGGCAAGTTTACCAGGGGCATGAAGCTACGCCATGTGCGCTCCGAAAAAACAATGGCGATACAGAACGCGCATACATTCATGGCGGCAAAGCGCGACCAGGCGGAAGATGCCTTCGCCGGGGACATCCTCGGATTGCACAATCACGGCACAATCCAGATCGGTGACACTTTCACCGAGGGCGAAAAACTCAAGTTCACTGGTATCCCTAATTTTGCCCCCGAATTGTTTCGCCGGGTCAGGTTGGCTGATCCGCTGCGAGCCAAGGCGCTGCAGAAGGGGCTGGTTCAGCTTAGTGAAGAGGGCGCAACCCAGGTATTCAGGCCATTGATAAGCAATGACCTGGTGCTGGGAGCAGTGGGGGTGCTGCAGTTCGATGTTGTTGCCCATCGACTAAATACGGAATACAACGTTGACTGCAACTTTGAAGCGGTGCCGGTTTCAACAGCAAGGTGGATCCACTTTAAAAACCCTTCCCAGGAAACCGAATTCCGGCGTCGCAATGAGCAGAACCTGGCAATGGACGGTCACGATACCCTGACTTATATTGCGCCGAACCGTGCAAATCTTCAGCTGGCAATCGAGCGTTGGCCGGATGTGGAATTCCGGGCGACCAGGGAACTCTAGGGACTCTGTCCCCGCGCCTGTCCCCGCGAAAGCGGGGATCTCATTGGGCTTCGTAGTATTTCAGATAGATCCCGTTTTCACGGGGACAAGGACCCCCGCTTCCTCGGGAATGGGACAAGTTTACGTCCCCGATGCCCCGCCTCCCGGGCCAAACAACGTTAGTCGAACCAGTGTTCTAATCACTGGCGATTTGTTGTATAATCCTGCAAAACTAATGGTGAATATAATAATTATCACCATATCCCTGCATTATTCACCAAATCAAGGTCCTGGAGAAATGTGGTTTAAATCGGAGTCCAAAAAGCTTTCTATTGCATGCACGATTGTGTTTGGCCTGCTGTTTTCTTCGGCCAGCCAGGCATTCTTCTTCGATCATGCCGGGGATTTCGACTTTTCTGCCATCACCCGCGGCCATGAACTGGGCTGCCTTGCCCTCAATATCTACCACGAGGGTCGTGGAGAATCACTCCAGGGACAGGAGGCGATTGCAGCAGTTACCATGAACCGGGTTCGAAGCAGGCAATATCCGGATACAGTCTGCGAAGTGGTGTGGCAACGAAAACAGTTCAGCTGGACCCATATTGCATCACGCCATCATTCCGTTACCGATGTGGACGCGTGGCAGCAAGCCCTGATTATTGCCCGTCTTTTCCTGGATGGTGCCCGGGTTGCCCTGGTGGGCGACGCCACTCACTATCATGCTGACTCTGTCAAACCATACTGGATTGCCGAGAACAAGCCGATCGGAAAGGTCGGAAACCATTATTTCTACGCCCTCTGATCCAGCCTGATTTACCCAGGTTGAAGTACCCAGGTTGAATTAAGGCTGGGGCCCGGCCGCTTTTGCAAAAGCAGGCTGCCCCCCGGTCTTTGCTATACTCCGGGTTCGATCCAGAAAATCTAAATCCGGGGGTGGTCATTGGCCCTTCTCTCAGCCGTCCAGACCAGTTCAAGTGACGATGTTTCCGGTAATCTTGCCATTGCTGGGGAAGCTATAGCACAGGCCAGCCGCCAGGGCTGCGCCCTGGTCGTACTGCCCGAATGTTTCGCGTTCATGCAGCGCAGTCGCCGGCAGCTGCTCGATACAGCGGAACCCTATGGGCACGGGTTGATACAGGATACGTTGTCGTCATTGTCGAGAAAATACGGCCTGTGGATAATCGCAGGAAGTGTTCCGTTGCAGTCAGGTGAACCGGATAAAGTGTCCAATACGCTGCTGGTTTATGATTCTGCAGGCGCCTGCATACAGCGCTATGACAAGATTTTCCTGTTCGATGTCAATCTGCAAAATGGTGAACGCTACTTTGAATCTGACTACACCCAGGCTGGAAACCAGCTCGCCGTGGTTGACAGTCCGGTAGGGCGGATTGGCCTTTCAATCTGTTATGACTTGCGATTTCCTGAAGTATATCGAAAACTGGTGACCATGGGAGCACAAGTGCTGGTAGTCCCGTCCGCATTTTCAAGAACCACCGGCAAGGACCACTGGCTGCCACTGCTCCAGGCCCGGGCCATTGAAAACAGCTGCTATGTGGTTGCACCGGCACAGACCGGAATCCATAATGGAAAACGCAAAACCTGGGGTCATACTGTTATCATCGACCCATGGGGCAAGGTGATGTCCGAGCTGGCACACGGACCGGGATTAGTAAACGCCGATATCGACCTTGAAAAGTTGGCCGCCGTGCGCGCCCAACTGCCTTCATTGCATCACATTCGACCTGACCTTTTTTAATTTGAAGATTTTTTATTATGTCCGAACAACTGCAGACAGCGAGCAAGCTGTTACTTGATCCTACCGGTCTCGGTGACCAGGAAATAGCCGCAACACTGAACCGAATTATGGGCCCGGGGGTTGATTATGCCGACCTCTATTTCCAGTATACCCTGCAGGAGTCCTGGTCCATGGACGAGGGGATGGTAAAATCGGGTAGCTACTCTATTGACCAGGGCGTTGGTGTACGCGCTGTGAGCGGTGAAAAAACCGGGTTCGCCTATACCGACGAAATCCTGCTGCCGGCCCTGACCAGTGCCGCCGATGCGGCGAGGTCGATTGCGCGATCAGGCAGCAGCACATCTCCACTGAAAATTGCCCGGTCTGACAGCGATATATCCCGGCTGTACCAGCCGGTGGATCCACTGGGTTCCATGGAAGATGATGAAAAGGTAGCATTACTGAAACAGGTGGAACAGTCTGCCCGCAACATGGATTCGAGGATCACCCAGGTCATGGTCAGCCTGGCCGGATCCCAGGATGTGGTCCTGGTAGCGCGGTCCGATGGATTGCTGGCCGCCGATGTGAGGCCGCTGGTGCGGATGAATGTGACAGTAATCGTCGACCAGGATGGCCGTATAGAGCAGGGATCCTCTGGCGGTGGTGGACGCTATACCTACCAGTATTTTACCGAGGAGAGGCGCGCCCACGGCTATGCCGAGGAAGCAGTTCGACAGGCCCTGGTCAACCTTGAGTCCCGGGAAGCCCCTGCAGGAGAAATGACGGTGGTTCTCGGGCCGGGGTGGCCCGGTATCCTTCTCCATGAAGCCATTGGGCATGGACTCGAAGGCGATTTCAATCGCAAGGGAACATCCGCTTTCAGCGGGCGAATCGGCGAAAAGGTGGCATCTGAACTGTGCACTGTAGTTGATGATGGCACTATCGAAAATCGGCGGGGCTCGCTCTCAATCGATGATGAGGGGACGCCTGGGCAGAACACCGTATTGATAGAAAACGGTGTGCTGAAAGGTTATATGCAGGACCAGTTGAATGCCCGCCTGATGAACATGCCGGCAACGGGCAACGGGCGACGTGAATCTTATGCCCATATTCCCATGCCGCGCATGACCAATACTTACATGCATGCCGGAAACCATGACCCGGAAGAAATTATTGCGTCCGTGGACAAGGGAATCTATGCGGTGAATTTTGGCGGTGGGCAGGTTGATATTACTTCCGGAAAGTTCGTGTTTAGCGCGTCCGAGGCCTATATGATAGAAAACGGTCGCAAGACCTGGCCGGTCAAGGGTGCGACCCTGATTGGCAATGGCCCGGAAGTGCTGACCAGGGTATCGATGCTTGGCCACGATTTAGCCCTGGATAGCGGTGTCGGGGTATGTGGAAAAGAGGGCCAGAGTGTGCCGGTGGGCGTGGGGCAACCGACCATGCGAATCGATGCTTTGACAGTAGGCGGGGCATCGGTGTGACAGCACACTGGAATATCACGGCACGGGACGGGATTGAGGAAAACCTCCTCTCGGCAGCGTCCCTCGCCCTTGAGCATGCGACCAGGCGGGGAGCCAGCATGGCTGAAGTCTCAATTGGCCAGGGACAGGGAATGTCGGTAACCGTGCGCAAGGGTGAAGTGGAAACCGTGGAACACAATCGTGACAAGAGCATTGGCATCACGGTCTATTTTGGTCACAGGACCGGAAGTGCATCGTCCACGGATTTTTCCACCCAGGCAATCTGTTCCAGTGTAGATACTGCCTGTAACATAGCACGCTATACCGAAGAAGACGAGTTTAACGGGCTCGCAGACGTTGAACTGCTGGCAACCGATTTCCCTGACCTTGACCTGTTTCATCCATGGGGCGTTTCCATGGATGATGCGATCGAACTGGCAGGGGACTGCGAAGCAGCAGCCCTTGACCATGATACGCGAATCAGCAATACCGAAGGCGCAACAGTTTCCAGCCACGATGGCGTTGACCTGTATGCAAATTCCAGTGGGTTCAGGGGTATTTCCAGGGGCAGCCGCCACAGTACCAGCTGTTCCGTGATTGCCGGCAAAGGCGACTCGATGCATCGTGACTACTGGTATGACAGCAAGCGACACGCAGGTGATCTCGATTGTGCCAAAGAAATTGGCAGGGAAACTGCTCGCAGGACACTGCGAAGACTGGGTGCCAGAAAGGTAAAAACCGGTGAATATCCTGTGGTATTTGAGGCGGGAGTGGCTTCCAGCCTGGTTTCTCATCTTAACTCAGCGATTAGCGGCTCCAGCCTGTATCGAAAAGCCAGTTTCCTGCTCGACCACAAAGGGCAGCAGATTTTTGCCGATAACATTAATATTCATGAAATGCCATGGTTGCAACGGGCAACCGGCAGCGCCGCGTTTGACGGTGAAGGTGTTTCCACCCGGGAAAACAGGATTGTAGACAGCGGTGTGTTGCAGCAATACCTCCTGAACAGTTACTCGGCGAGGAAGCTGGGCCTGACTACCAGTGGCAACGCCGGCGGGGTTCATAACCTGTGCATGGACAGCACAATAGAAGGCGGCCTGGATGAAATGATTGCTGGATTGGAGAAGGGAATTGTGATTTCCGAGTTGATAGGATTTGGTGTCAACACCGTAACAGGGGATTACTCCAGAGGGGCATTTGGATTCTGGGTGGAAAACGGCGAGATCCAGTACCCGGTCGAGGAGTTTACGATAGCCGGTAACCTCAGGGATATTTTTATGTCAATCAGTGCGGTCGGCAGTGATACCGATGAGAGAAGGAATATCCGGACAGGATCGATTATGATTGACAGTATTACTGTTGCAGGGGAGTAAGTCTGCGGGGGTGGCAAAGGGGACTGTGATGTGGCATTTGGTAAATTAAATCTCTGGGTCCGGACACTGTGGCTGGCTGCAGTACTGGGGCTGGTGCCCGCTACGGCATTTTCCCAGGCTGTGGGTCAGCCAGGTGCGGGTGTTGCAGGCCTTCCCGTTCCTGAGTCGCTCCGGGACCTGACCCCCGAACAGGTGCTGCTGTACCTGGCTAACGAAAAAGTGGTGGCCGCCGGGATCGGGTTTATCAATGGCCAGATCGGAGACCCGATGAGCTACATCCTGTCAATCTGGGGGGAGCCGCTCAAGAAAAGACAGGACGGATTGCTCGGCAACCTGGAATTCTTCTACCAGCCGGACCCGAATCTCGCCATCGTATTTTCAGGCAAGAAAACGGTGAAAACTATTTCAATCAAGGGAACATATGCCGCTCTCTTTCGTACCAGCAGGGGTGTCCGGCTCGGGATGCCGGCGCAGGTCGTAGCCCAGCTGTATGCGTACGAGGCGGTCGATGTGAAAAATAACCGTGCCGAATTTAAAGAACAGGGAATCGATTTCCATTTTACCGGCGGCCGACTGTTTAAAGTGGTTGTTTACACTCCCGACTAGTACCCCATCATACCTGGCTAGCAGTAACCGGAAAATTCTGCCGCCCATAGCAAATTGCCAGTGCAGCAAGTTGCTGTTGCGGCCTGCCCGCGCCGGCTTTGCAAACAACCCCCAGCCCGAATAATTCATGAAGGCGGACCAGGATTTAAAAATTAGCTAATCTATTCTAATAGATAAACTCATTATTGGTAATTTGGTGCGGGCCCGTCCCCGTGAATCCCCGCTTTTGCCAAATTGACCCCCATATACATTTCCTGGGTATTACCTGGGGACAGCCCTTCATGAAATATCCGGGCTAGTTGAAATCCTGGATTCGGGTGTCCACGAGAAACGGCTCCAGTTCGGTAAGGGCTTCCTTGTAAACGCTGCGCTTGAAGGCAACAATGTGCTCGAGGGGTCTCCAGTAATCTATCCAGCGCCAGTGATCAAACTCAGGATTGGAGGAGACGTCGAGCCTGACCCGGGATTCCTTGGATAGCAGCTGGAACAGGAACCAGCGTTGTTTTTGTCCGCGAAATGGCCTGTTCCTCAGGTAGCGGTGAGATTTGCTGGCATAGGGTACATCGTATCGTAGCCAGTTTCCCGTATTTCCCAGCAACCTGACATCACGGGAAGTCAGGCCAATCTCTTCGTAAAGCTCCCGGAATGCGGCATCCTGTGCGGATTCCCGGGGTTCGATACCGCCCTGTGGAAACTGCCAACCATCGTGCTGGGAGCGCCTCGCCCACAAAACCTGCTGGGCGTGGTTGCAGACAATAATTCCTACGTTTTTCCTGTAGCCATCTTTGTCTATTTGTTGATTTGATCCATGGTGCGGCATCAGCCAATGCTATTGGCTGGCGATATATTTTTCAACCCTGAATAGCAGTGAAATTCCCGCTAATGTCAGCAAGCATCGTATTTCTCCGGCTGTGGCGAGTTGCTAGAGTGAATAACCGGCCAGACCTTGCCATGGCAATGGCTCTATAGCTCAGGACCCGGAGAGAAGTTTTTGCCTGTTTGCGCAGTGTGCCTGGGTGAATTCAAGAAACTCATCCATCGCCCTTAGCCTGAACTTTTGTCGCTGGTAAACAATGGAGAATGGTCTTCGAATGGGTTTTTCGAACGGGATTGCACACATGGTGCCCAGGCTCAGTTCCTTCTCCATTGTGGCGATAGAAATAATGGATACTCCGAGTCCCGCTGCGACCACGTTTTTTATGGATTCCGGGCTGCCGAATTCCATGATAATGTCCAGCTGCTCCACATCCAGCCCGCTTGCGTTCAGATATTCCTCGACAACTTCCCGGGTGCCCGAACCCTCTTCCCGGCCGATAAAGGGATATGCCGTTATGTCCTCGATGCTGACATCGGGTTTATTGCTGAGGGGATGATCTTTGGCACAAACCACTACCAGCTCGTCGTCCCAGACAACCTCAGTAGTGAGGTTCTTGTTGTTAACAGGCCCTTCGACGATTCCGATGTCAATTTCATTGTTTTCGACCATCCGGATAATGCCATTGGTGTTGGCAACGTGGAGCCGTACTTTGACGTCTGGGAAATTTGACTGGTAGGCACCGACGATTCCCGGAATAAAGTACTCTCCAATTGTGGTGCTGGCACCGACAATGAGAGGCCCCTGGATATCCCCGGTAAGGGTTCTTACCTCGTTGTCCATTTCGTTATAAAGCACAATGATCCTGTCGGCAAATTCCTTGACGACTTCGCCGGCTTCGGTGAGGCTGATGCGGTTGTGGATTCGATCAAACAACCGTGTATTGAGATATTCTTCGAGCTGTCGAATCTGGAAGGTAACCGCAGGCTGGGTCATATGCAGCGACTCTGCGGCCTTGGTGAAACTCAGCAATCTCGCTACAGTAGCAAAAACCTGGAGTCGGCGATCAGCCAAAACAAATACCTGTGTATGGAAGGTTGAACATGCATCTCACCCCGGTGGCGTAAATACTTTAGCGGGGAGACGGGATGTTACCGGATAATGTTATACCACTAATAGGTCAAAATTACCTGATCGGCCAGACTGGCCTGGCTAGGTGAGCAGCCCTGTCAGGCGCAGGTTCATATCGGTGGGGCTTGTGGCGTATTCCAGTGCTGTTTCACTGTCGATAGAGCCGTTGGTGACCAGGTGCGCCATATGTGCGTCGAAAGACAGGACCCCCTTGGTGATATTGTCGCCCTGCAATAGCAGTGAGATGTCGCCAATTTTCAATGGATCGAGCATAAGCTCCTTGATCCGGGCCGACATCATCATGTATTCACATGCCAGGATGCGGCCGATCCCCCCTTTTTTCGGTATCAGTCTCTGGGCCACAACCGCACGTAGATTCTGTGCAAGCTTGATCCGTATTGCATCCTGTTTTACGGCGGGGAATGTCGCAACCAGGCGGGTTATCGCGTCCGGCGCAGTTGGTGCGTGAGTGGTAGCAAAAACCAGATGCCCTGTTTCTGCCGCGGTGAGGGCATTTTCGATACTATCGTTATCCCTCAGATCAGAAATAAGAATGACATCCGGGTCCTCCCGCATTGCAGCAACAATTGATGCACTGAAACTGGTTGTGTCGATGCCTATATCACGCTGTGAAAAAACAGAGTGATTGTTGGTAAAAATGAATTCTATGGGGTCTTCAATGGTGAGAATGTGGCGGGCATACTGTTTATTGATTTCTTCGATTAGCGCGGCAAGGGTGGTCGACTTGCCATTGCTGGTAGCGCCGCAAATCAGTATCAGCCCCCGCTGCTGGTGGCACAGTTTCTGCACCAGCGGAGGAAGCCCAAGAGATTTTATATCTGGAATATCGGATCCGACAATCCGGTTTGCCATGGCGAGTTTGCCGCGCTGCCGGTAGATATGAACACGAAGGGTTCCAAGCACATCATAGTCCAGGGCAGTGTCGATCTGGTGAGTTCGTTTGAAGGCTTTTTTCTGGTCATCCCGCAGCAGGTCATCGATAAACGATGATAGCTCTTCATGTGATATGACCGGATGTTCATCAAGAATGTACAGCCTTCCATCGATGCGGATCGCAGGGCGCTGGTCCGAATGAATATGGATATCGGAAGCATTCAGTTTTGTAGCCTGTGCAAAGATATCTTTAATAAAATCCGTCATAATCTCTAGCCTTTTGCTGGTTATATTAAGGGTAAATCCACAATTATGATCCAGGGCCAGGAAGAATCAGCCCGAATTTAACCCCATTCTTTGTTTCTATACCCCGATTCCACTTGAATTTGGCCGATTTATCAATATCTAATATAATATAAAGCATATTTGATGAATTCCGAGTAGCATTCATCAGTCATTAATTTTAGCCAAAACTTCAAGAGGTATTAACATGGCAAGATTTGAAACTGCGGTAGTACGACCCGTTGCCACGGGAATTGAACTCAACCGCGTACTGAAAAACACCTACCTGCTGCTTTCCCTGACACTGCTGTTCAGTGCCTTGACTGCAGGAATCTCCATGGCGATGAATTTCGCGCCAATGGGGCCGATTATAACTATTGCCGGTTATTTCGGGCTGTTGTTCCTGACCAGCAAATTCAAGAATTCAGCATTAGGCCTGGTATTTGTTTTCGCCCTGACAGGGTTCATGGGATTGACGCTTGGTCCAATCCTGAATTTTTATATCACCAATATTTCGAACGGCGGCCAGATGGTTGCAACGGCCCTGGGCGGTACCGGCATCATTTTTGCAGGACTATCAGCTTATGTACTGGTGACCCGGAAAGATTTCAGTTTTATCGGCGGTATGCTGATGGCGGGTATCCTGGTCGCGTTCCTGGCAGCGCTGGTGACCCTGGTATGGCCAATGCCGGCTCTGAGCCTGGCCATCTCCGCCATGTTTATCCTGCTGATGTCGGGGCTGATCCTTTATCAAACCAGCCAGATTATTCACGGTGGCGAAACAAACTATATCTCGGCAACGGTGACCATGTATGTTGCGATCTATAATATCTTTTTGAGCCTGCTGCATATATTCGGGATATTCGGCGGCGACGATTAGCACTCGAATCAGGCGTCATTAAGAAAGCCCCGGGCGGATTTACCGCTCCGGGGCTTTTATTCGGCGTGGCTTTTATTCGACTTGGCTTTTATTCGACGAGATGGCCGCGCTCTCAGGTTTGACTGCGCAGCTTGAGTAGTGTGGTCCTGTTTAACTGCTGTTGAGGGGGTATGCGGTAATATTCACCACCCCGGTCCCGGAAAACCGGATTCGTTTTCTTGACCTGGTAGGTTGCACATAAAGCATGGTGTCAAACCCCGACTGCTCAATAATGCGTACTGGCTGTTGGGTCGAAAGGGCCTGGTTCAATTTCGCATCGGTGGTATGAATCAATGCGTACCTGGCATTCTCGAAGCGATGGTCCAGAGTCACCACCACGGTCAGGCTACGCCACCCGTCAAACGGGTTATCGTAAGTAAAAGGTAAATTATCGAGCGTTGCAATAGTTTCGTGATTTTCGTCCAGTAGCGTGATCACGGGAAACAGCACAGTGGAAGCCCGGGTCAGGTTGCGGTGGCTGACCACGCTCTGGATTTCCAGCAGCATTCTGCTTCCTGTCTGCGGCAGCGAAATCGGCTCCACGTAACTCTTGCCGCTGTCAAACTGGAACACCGGGTCGTCTTCGTCGATGGAAAGGGTCGCGCGAATTTTTTCCGGCAGTTTCTTATAGGAAAGCTCGCTATAGGAAGAGCAGCAGGCCTGGGATTGTTCAAGAGTCAGGGCAGGTCTGGTTGCTTTATCGCTATCTGCATCCTGGTAATTCTGGTAGGGTGCACAGCCAACGACTACCAGGGCGGCAGAGCACAAAGCCAGGCAGGGGACCAGAAGAGGGAAATTGACCGGGATTGTCATTATCATCAAAGATAGCAGATAAAATAGAATCATTAAACATAATCATTTACTATCCGGCACTACAGTGATGCGAAATTTCCGGCCAATACAGCTATGAAAGCAATGATCCTTGCAGCGGGAAAGGGGACCCGCGTCCAGCCACTGACATACGAGTTACCCAAACCCATGATTCCGGTGCTGGGGAAGCCGGTGATGGAATACCTGATCGAGCTGCTGGCAAGCCATGAATTTCGCGATGTCATGGTCAATGTGAGCCATCTTCCGGAATCTATCGAAACCTATTTTAGCGACGGCCGGCGTTGGGGCGTGAATATTGGATACTCCTTCGAGGGGCATATAGAAAAGGGCGAACTGTTCGGCGAGCCCCTCGGGTCTGCCGGTGGTATCAAGCGAATACAGGAGTTTGGCGGATTCTTCGATGATACCTTCCTGGTTGTATGCGGCGATGCCATTATCGATCTGGATCTTACCGACGCCATACGCAAGCACTGGCAATCGGGAGCGAAAGCGAGCATTGTGGTTAAGGAAGTAGACCAGGGAAAACTGCCGGACTACGGCGTGGTGGTTGCCGACGAAAATGGCAAAGATCACCTCGTTCCAGGAAAAACCTTCCGTTGAAGAAGCCAGGTCCAACCTGGTCAATACCGGAATTTACATCTTTGAGCCGGAAATCATTGACCTCATTCCCACGGGCACGGTCTACGACATAGGAAGCCAGTTGCTGCCCGACCTGTTGCAACAGGGCCTGCCCTTTGGGGCGATCAGTGTCCCGTTCCGGTGGCTCGATATCGGCAGGTTGAGCGATTACTGGGCAGTGAACCAGCAATTGATGCGCGGCTCGATCCGCGGCATGAAACATGCCGGGTACCGAGATTCTGCCCCAGGTCTGGACCGGGTTAAATGTCAATATCGACTGGGATGATGTCAATATTGAAGGCCCGGTTTACATCGGTTCGAATTCGAGAATCGAAGCGGGCTGTGAAATCCAGGGACCCACATGGATATCCCATGGCTGTTACCTGCAGGGAGGGGCGAAAATCTTCAAAAGCATGCTGTTCGAGCATACCCTGATGAGAAAGCATGGCGTGGTCAATGAAGCAGTGGTTTTTGGCCGATATTGCGTAGACAAGGACGGTATACCGGTGGAAAGCAAGGGATCCGGCCTCGATTGGGTCGGGGATGCCCGGGACAAGGCATTAAAAGCACTGAAATCCGCCGGTTAGCTGTAGACTGCGGCAGATTTACTATATAATCCGCGCCTCGAAATTTTTGAGCCGGACTTACCATGCCGTTTTACGAATACCAATGCACCCATTGCGACCATCGTCTCGAGGTTTTACAGAAAATGGCGGATCAGCCCCTGGTGTACTGCCCGGAATGCAATGAAGCCACCCTGAAAAAACTGATCTCTGCGGCTGCCTTTCGATTAAAAGGCACCGGCTGGTATGAGACCGATTTCAAGAATAACGACAAGAAGAAAGAAGACAAGAAGAAAGAAGACAAGAAGAAAGAAAACAAGTCATCCCCGGAAGGATCGGATAAATCTGCTGATGGCAAGGGTACGGGAGATTCTGCAAAGAACAAATCAAAAACTTCGGATTCGGGTGATTCCAAGTCATCCAGCAATACATCAGGTACCGGCTCAGCGTCAGCTACCTCTTAGCGGCAATTCGGCCCTGACCGGCAACGGCTAATACACTACACAAGGAAGATTTATGCGTACCCACCTTTGCGGGCAACTTGACCAATCCCATGTTGACCAGGTCGTTACACTGGCTGGCTGGGTTCTCAGTCGGCGTGACCACGGCGGCGTCATATTCATCGATCTTCGAGACAGATCGGGCCGGGTCCAGGTGGTTGCTGACCCGGATTTTCCTGATCCATTCGAAGCCGCAGACAGGGCCCGCAATGAATTCGTCCTTGCGGTAACCGGGAAGGTGCGAATGCGCCCCGAAGGTACCGCCAACGAGGAGCTGGACACCGGGCAGATCGAGGTGATGGCGGATTCCATCGAACTGTTGAACAGGTCGAAAGCCCTGCCATTCCAGATGGATGAAGACGAAATAGGTGAGGCAACCCGGCTCAAGTACCGTTTTCTCGACTTGCGCAGGCCTGGCATGCAGCATACCTTGCGGATACGCCACCAGATTATTTCAGCCCTGAGAAGTTTTCTGGAGGCGCGCGAGTTCGTGGAGATCGAAACCCCGATTTTAACCCGCTCAACTCCGGAAGGCGCGCGTGACTACCTGGTTCCAAGCCGGACTCACCCGGGCGAATTTTTTGCCCTGCCGCAATCTCCGCAGTTGTTCAAGCAAATGCTCATGGTGTCCGGATTCGAGCGTTACTACCAGATCGCGAGATGTTTCAGGGATGAAGACCTGCGGGCGGACCGTCAGCCGGAATTCACCCAGCTTGACGTCGAAGTTTCATTTATGGATGAAAACGAGATAATGGGCCTGATGGAACAGTTGATCCGATTCTGTTTCAGAACTGTCCTCGATGTTGAATTGCCCGACCCGTTGCCAAGGCTGAGTTACCAGGAAGCCATGGCCCGGTTCGGCACCGACCGTCCTGACCTTCGCATCAAGCTCGAGTTGACCGAACTCACGGACCTGATGAAGGAAGTGGAGTTCAAGGTATTTTCCGGGCCTGCGAATGATCCCGGAGGCAGGGTGGCGGCGCTGCATGTCCCTGGTGGTAACCAGTTGTCGCGGGCCCAGATTGACCAGTATACGGAGTTTGTCGGACAGTATGGTGCCAGGGGACTGGCCTATATAAAGGTCAATGATGTTTCCGCGGGACGGGACGGACTGCAGTCTCCGATACTCAAGTTCCTGCCCGACAGTGTGCTCGAAGGAATACTCGAGCGAACCGCCGCACAAACCGGTGACCTGCTGTTTTTTGGCGCTGGCCGCACATCCGTAGTCAATGATGCGCTCGGTGCGCTACGCCAGAAAGTGGGCCAGGATATGGATATGGTTGAACCCGGATGGAAACCGTTGTGGGTGGTTGATTTTCCCCCTGGTGGAGTGGAGCGAAGAAGGCCAGCGTTGGCAGGCCCTGCATCATCCTTTTACTTCACCCAAAGCCGAGGACATCGAACTGCTTGAAGAGGACCCTGGGACGGGTCCTGTCGCGGGCTTACGACATGGTCCTCAACGGGTCCGAAATCGGCGGCGGCTCAATTCGTATCCACCAGTCTGATTTGCAGAAGCGCGTTCTTAACGTTCTCGGCATTGACGATGATGAGGCGCGTACCAAATTCGGTTTCCTGCTGGATGCCCTGCAATACGGGGCACCCCCCCATGGCGGTATCGCATTCGGTGTCGATCGGCTGGCAGCTATGATGTGCCGCGTCGATTCAATTCGTGACGTTATTGCCTTTCCAAAGACCCAGAAAGCATCCTGCCTGTTGACCGAAGCCCCGGGAGAAGTCGACACCAACCAGCTTCGTGATCTCGGCCTGCAGCTGAAAAAACCAAAACAGTAAGCTCGCCCTGGGCGGTGGTGGCGAAATTGTTTTCAATGCTGCACTAGCAGCCGCTGGCAGCACAATAGCGCGCAATTCGATCCCATTGCACCGGGTTCCCCGATAGTGCAATCCCCCGCCAAATGTTATCATCCGCAGGTTATTGCCTGAAGCACCGGAGTCAGGATTTCGACGGTATATTCAGGTCCCGGGGTTAGTGGTATTGACTATACAGGATATTGAGGAAAATCAATGGCGGGTCACAGCAAGTGGGCTAACATTAAATTCAGGAAAGCGGCCCAGGATGCCAAGCGCGGCAAGGCCTTTACCAAGCTAATCAAGGAGATCACTGTATCAGCACGGCTTGGCGGAGGAGACCCCGATTCCAATCCGAGGCTGAGAAGCGCTATCGACAAGGCGCTCGGGGCAAACATGACCCGTGACACCATCGATCGGGCGGTTAAAAGAGGTTCCGGCACCCTCGAAGGCGACGAAATCATGGAAATTCGCTATGAAGGATATGGGCCTTCCGGGGTTGCGATGCTGGTCGAATGCGCTACAGACAACAGGAATCGTACTGTCAGCGAAGTTCGACATGCGTTTACCAAGCATGGCGGGAACCTCGGTACTGACGGGTCGGTAGCCTACCTGTTCAACAGGGTAGGTTCCATCGTCTTTTCCAACGGTGAAGATGAGGAACTGATCATGGATATTGCCCTGGAAGCGGGTGCTGAAGATGTGGAAAGTGAAGAAGGTATGATTGAAGTCACTACGGCACCTGAGAATTTTCACGACGTACAGGATGCTGTCAGGAACGCCGGGCTGGAAGCCGAAATATCCGAGTTGATCCAGAGACCGACAACAGAAACCGAAGTAACCGGTGAAGATGCCGAAAAGGTCATGGAGCTGATTGATGCGCTCGAAGACCTGGATGATGTACAGGATGTTTTCACCAACGCAAGTTTCACAGAGGCATCATGACGAAGGTTCCCGGATGAGAATGACGTGATGAGAGTACTGGGAATCGATCCGGGTTCCCGAATTACCGGACTCGGCGTGGTTGAATCGACTGCAGATGGTGTGCAGTCGGTAGATTATCAATGTATCAAAATGGGCAACCTGCCGCTGCCACGCAGACTGGGGCTCATTTACCAGGGAGTGACCGAAATTATTGAACAACACCAGCCAGACATGGTGGCGATCGAGCAGGTTTTCATGGCCAACAATGCCAGGTCTGCACTGGTGCTTGGCCACGCCAGGGGCAGTGCAATATGTGCCGCTGTCAATCTCGTTGCCGACGTACACGAATACAGCGCCCTGCAAATCAAGCGGGCGGTGGTTGGATCCGGTAACGCCAGCAAGGAACAGGTCCAGCATATGGTTCGGGTCCTGCTTGGCCTGACCCGGACGCCGGGCGTCGATGAGGCGGATGCACTGGCCTGTGCAATCTGCCACATACACACCGACCAGGTAGCAAGGAAACTGGAATCGGCCCAGGCATATACAGTGAATAAATTTCGGACAACAGTGTTAAGGAGCCCCAGGGCGTGATCGGATACCTCAAAGGCCTGTTATTGCAAAAACAGCCCCCATTCCTGATGCTGGACGTCAATGGCGTCGGTTATGAGCTCGAGGCACCTATGTCGACTTTTTACCAGTTGCCCGTGGAAAATGAGCCGGTTTCCCTGTTTGTACACCTCGTGGTGCGCGAGGACGCCCAGCTTTTGTACGGGTTTTCCGATTTGGCCCAGCGCGAGCTGTTTCGCAGCCTGCTAAAAATCAATGGCGTTGGGCCAAGGGTTGGGCTGGCCATACTTTCCACCCTGAGCACCGGGGAATTTGTTACCTGTATTCATCTCGAAGATACCCTCACCCTGACCCGGGTTCCGGGGATTGGGAAGAAAACTGCCGAACGGATGATCCTCGATATGCGCGACCGTATTGATTTCCTCGCCAGTGCCGATTCACTGTCCCGGCTCGGCACCCGGGCTGGAGCAGGAAGACAATCCGTTGCAGGATGCTATTGGCGCATTGATCGCGTTGGGGTATAAACCAGCAGAGGCTTCCAGGGCAGTGGAGTCGGTCAAGGACAATAGTGAACTGAGGGATGACCTGATTAAAAATGCATTGCAATTCCTGACCAAACGATGACTGACGTGAACCCGCTGCTAGATTCAGACAAGGAAGGTGATTCCGCCAACGAACAGATGTTCGATAGGAGTCTGCGGCCGCAGAGGCTGGATGATTTTATCGGCCAGCCCAGTACCCGGGAGCAGATGGAAATATTTATGGAGGCGGCCAGGCAGCGTGAAGAGCCACTGGACCATGTACTGGTTTTCGGCCCTCCCGGACTCGGTAAAACCACGCTGGCCCATATTATTGCCGTGGAAATGGGTGCCAGGTTAAGGCAGACATCCGGCCCGGTGCTGGAAAAAGCCGGCGACCTGGCAGCGATACTGACCAACCTTGAGTCCGGCGACGTGTTGTTTATCGATGAGATTCACCGCATGAGCCCGGCGATTGAGGAAATTCTCTACCCGGCGCTGGAAGACTATCACCTCGATATCATGATTGGCGACGGACCCGCTGCGCGCTCGATAAAACTGAACCTGCCTCCATTTACCCTGGTTGGCGCAACCACCAGGGCGGGCCTGCTGACGTCACCGCTGCGGGACCGGTTCGGGATTGTACAGCGGTTGCAGTTTTACTCCACCGACGAGTTAAAACTGATTGTCAGGCGCTCTGCCGGGTTGCTCAAGGTTGATTGCGATGAGGGCGGAATCGCTGCTATTGCCGTGCGGTCACGGGGCACGCCGAGAATTGCCAACCGCTTGCTGCGCAGGGTAAGGGATTATGCCCAGGTCAAGGGCGACGGCAAACTGACAGAAAGCCTTTCCAACGATGCACTCGATATGCTGGAGGTCGACGAACACGGACTTGACCAGCTGGACAGGAATTTTCTACTCGCCATTATGCAAAAATTTGATGGCGGCCCGGTCGGTATAGACAGTATTGCCGCCGCCATTGGTGAAGAGCGCGGAACCATAGAAGACGTGGTTGAGCCGTTCCTGATCCAGCAGGGTTTTCTCATGCGCACCACGAGAGGGCGGGTTGCTACGCGTACAGCGTGGAGGCACCTTGGGCTGGAGATTCCCAGGGAGGTTGCGAGCCTGCAACAGGAGCTGGTCGCCGACGACCGGGCCAGCAAGTCTTAAGCCAGGGCAATGTTCAGGCTAAGTTCATCCACTCTCAATACATTTAATTGCAGTTACATATTGTGCAGATAATGCCTGGCAAAGCAGCGAACCGACCGGATGAAAGGCTGGGCACAGAAGAGTTGTTCGCGGTACAGGTGCCGATAAATTATGAAGATACCGATGCCGGAGGAGTCGTTTACTACGGCAACTACCTGGGCTATATGGAAAGGGTGAGAAACGCCTTCCTTCGGTCTCGTGGCTTTCCGTTAAACATGCTGGTCCAGGAGTACAGGCTGTTGTTTGTGGTGACTGATGCCAAATTGCGGTACTTTGCCCCAGCCAGGCTCGATGATGTATTGAAAGTAACTCTCGCTATGGGGAAAATAGGCGGGGCAAGCATTGTGTTTGAGCACCAGGCGCTACGTGGTGAGGAATGCCTGGTACATGCAGAAGTTAAACTGGCTACGCTAAATTGCGATACATTTGCGCCATGCCGAATTCCAGAGAATTTGAAGTCCAGACTTGCAGGCGCTTGAATAGAAATTCCAATCCAGGCCATTGCTGGAGTATGTTCCCGGGGTCATGGTAAATCGGGACAGACAACAGATTGAACATAAATATAAATAACACAACCCCATGCCCATAGAAAGCTCAATTACCCAGGACCACTCCATAATCACCCTCATACTCAATGCGAGTATTCCTGTCCAGCTGGTCATTCTGATGCTGTTGGTGGCATCGGTGGTCTCCTGGTTTATGATCGACCGCAAAAGAACCTCATTCAAGCGCTGGAACAAGGTTGCCGATGAATTCGAGGACCAGTTCTGGGCCGGAGGTGAAATGCGCAAGATCTACCAGGAATGGAGCGAAGAGCGGGAGCCCGAGGGCATCGTCAACATATTCCTGGCAGGTTTCAGGGAATTCAACCGACTCGCGCAAAAGTCCAATGTTGATCGATCCCACATGGTGGACGGTGTGCACAGGTCCATGCGTGTGGCGCTGAGCCGGGAAGTGGATAATATTGAGCTCCACCTGCCATTCCTGGCTACAGTGGGCTCGACCAGCCCCTATGTTGGCCTGTTCGGTACGGTCTGGGGAATCATGAACTCATTCCAGTCGCTGGCCGGCATGCAGCAGGTCACCATCGCCACGGTAGCGCCGGGCATAGCGGAAGCATTGATCGCAACTGCGATGGGGTTGTTTGCAGCAATTCCCGCTGTTATTGCCTATAACAAGTTTGCCAATACTGCAGAGCGTCTGAATAGCCGTTATGAAGTATTCATGGAAGAGTTCGTCAGTATAGTCAGTCGCCAGGATCTCCGCAGGTAGCGGTCATGTACACTTCACGCTACGGCAGAAAGAAAAAGTTGATGAGTGAAATCAATGTGGTTCCCTATATTGATGTGATGCTGGTGCTGTTGATCATCTTCATGGTGACGGCCCCTTTACTGAGTACCGGCGTGAGCGTGAACCTGCCCAGGGCAGCGGCAGAACCCATGGAGAACCAGGACCAGGAACCTTTCGTGGTTACCGTGGACAAGGAAGGGAATTACTATCTCAATGATGACGAAGAAGAAATCGTCACAGACCGGGAAATCGAGATAAAGGCGCGGGCCGTGCTGCAAAGGAACCCCGACCTGCCGTTCCTGGTACGAGGGGATGGTGAGGTAAATTACGCTTTCGTGGTTCGGGCCATGGTATTGTTGCAACGGGCCGGGGTCGAGTCAGTGGGACTGGTTACCGATCCTCCGGAACCCTAATCCGGGATGAAGGATCGAATTCGGCAAATTGCGCATTTCTCAAAGTCAGCGCTGTTTACCATTGTCATACATGGATTGCTTATTGGCGCACTCCTGTTCGGATTGTGGTGGCCATATTCGGAAAATACAGCCAAGCGGGGAACGGTACAGCCGATAAAAGCACAGGTGATCAGCGCAAAGGAAATCCAGAAGCAGGTTGACCAGAAGCAAAAAAAGCTTGAAGAGCAGCTAAGAGCTGCAAAGGAGCTCGAAGACCTGAAGAAGAAAGAAGAGGAAAAGGTAAAACTTGAGGAGCTGGAAGTACAGCGCAAGGCAGAAGAGAAGGAGAAAAAGGAGCTGGAAGAAAAGAAGCACAAGGAAGTAGCAGAAAAGTTGAAACTGGAGCAGGAGAAAAAGCACAAGGAAGAGAAAAAGCGTAAAGCAGAAGAGGAAAAGAAAAAGAAGGAAGCGGAAGATAAAAAACGCAAGGAAGAAGAAAAGCGTAAAAAGGAAGAAGCAGAAAAACAGCGAATAGCGCAACAGAAAAGAAAGAAAGAGGCTGAGGAGAAACGCCTGCGCGAAGAAGCGCTTAAAAAGCAGCTGGAAGCAGAACAGCTGACTCGAACACAGTCCGAGGCTGCCAATGCCCTGACAGCGCTTGTAGACAGGATTGCTACCGCCGTTGAGAACAACTGGCGGCGACCGTTAAACAGTGCGGCGGGCCTGCAAGCAAAAATTCGGGTAAAAGTTTCGAGAAGTGGTGATGTATTGTCGGCAAATGTGGTAAAAAGCAGCGGGGACCCGTTTTTTGATAAATCAGCAGAGCTGGCGGTTAAAAAAGCTTCTCCCCTGCCTTTTCCTTCAGATCCAAAATACTATGAGTTTATTAACGAATTTGACCTGTTGTTCAAACCGGATGATTTCTAGCAAGCTGACAGCCATCAGGCTGGTTACCATGACGCTGGTGGCGATTTTGGTGACCGGATATTCTGTGGCCGCCAATGCTGTGCTGACCATTGAGGTTAACCAGGGAACCGCAGCAGGCATTCCTATCGCTATCGTGCCATTTGTCATGCAGGGTGTTCCCCCGGGAGAACAGCAGCCGGCAGATGTCATCGAATCCGATCTCGCTTTCAGCGGCCGATTTGAGACCATTCCCCGCAATGTCCACCTGTCCAGGCCCTATGATCTCAAGACGGTAAAGTATAAGGACTGGCGCTTGATCAAATCCGAGGCGCTGGTGGTTGGCAAGGTTATCAATATTGGTAACAACCAGTATGAAGTGCGCTTCAGGTTGATTGATGTTTTCCGGGAGCAGCAGCTGGTAGGCCAGAAATTTGTGGTGCCGGCCAGCAAGGTGCGCAAGGTATCCCACCAGATCAGCGATATTATTTACCAGAAACTCACCGGTAAGGCGGGCGCCTTTGATACCCGGATTGCCTATGTTACCGTGCAGGGAGTTGAACCCAACCGGCAGTTTTTTCTCCAGGTAGCCGATGCTGACGGGTGGAACCCGAAGACCATACTCGAATCCCCCGAGCCGATCCTGTCCCCGGCCTGGTCACCCACGGGCAGGCGCCTTGCCTATGTTTCGTTTGAAAAACGCAGGTCAATGGTGTTTGTCCAGGATATATGGACCGGTGAACGCACCTTGATTGCCGAATTTGACGGTATAAACAGTGCCCCGGCATGGTCACCGGATGGCAGGAAGCTGGCGCTGACGCTATCCAAGGATGGTAATCCGGAAATTTATGTATTCGATGTAGGCAATTCCAGCTTGCGCCGGATTACCCGGCATACTGCAATTGACACCGAACCCGCGTGGTCGCCGGACGGCGGGACCCTGATATTCACATCCGGGCGATCCGGTGGTCCGCAAATTTACCAGGTGTCCGTTGCAGGCGGCGCGGCGAAGAGACTCACATTCCAGGGTAGCTACAACGCTGGTGCATCATTCTCCCCGGATGGCCGCAATATCACCCTGATTACCAATCAGGGTAACGGTTACAAAGTTGGGATATACTCAATGAACGATCGAATCGTACGTGCCTTAACCAGTACCGTGCATGATGAGTCTCCGTCGTTCGCCCCGAACGGGGACATGATTATGTATGCAACTCAAAAAGCGGGCAGAAGCGTGCTTGCAACTGTGGCTGCCGATGGGCAGGTACAGCAAACTTTAAAATTCCAGGGCGGTTCCGTACGCGAGCCGGCATGGTCTCCATTCAATCGTAAACTGTAGAGGATTTAATTATGCGTAATATTCGAACACTATTGGTAATCATGGTCGTGTCTTTTTCACTCGCCGCATGCGGCGGGCGTAAATCAGTTGAAGAAGACGTGAACGTAGAAGCCGTTGACGGGACATTGGGAGCCAGTTCTTCCGGGCTTGCCGGCGACGACTCCTCAAGTACCTCCGGTCTTGGCGGTGCAAACGCGGAACTCCTTAACAGCCGGGTGATCTATTTTGAATACGACAGCAGCTCGCTAACCCTGGAAAGTGAAGCAGTCGTTCAGGCCCATGCCGAGTATCTCGGCAGTGCGTCCGGAGTTGGTGTAATCCTGGAAGGTCATGCCGATGAGCGCGGCACCCGGGAGTACAACCTTGCCCTGGGCGAAGACCGGGCCAAGGCGGTTGCCAACCTGATGGAAGCACTTGGGGTAAGCGGAGGCAGGATTCAATCTATTTCCTACGGTGAAGAACGGCCAGTATCCCTGGGAAGTGACGACAGTGCATGGGGATTGAACAGGCGAGTTGAGATACTCTACCAGTAGAGATTGAACCGGGAAACCGGCCCCTGGGCTGCCTGCCGGGGGGTGGTATTTTGTCTGTCAGGCAGATAAAGGAATTGTTTTAAAATGATATACAAGTTTCTCCCTGTTATTTTAGCGCTGCCGCTATTAGTGGCGGGTTGTGGTTCAAAGCCTCCTCAGCAAGAACCTGAACCGGTGGTAGTAGTGCAGCCCGAACCTCCCCAGAACCAGGAAATTCTAAAAGCCCTGGCCCAGCTTGACGATATCAAGCAGGAGTTGAAACGGATCAGAAATTCCGTGGAAGAACTGCAATTCGATACTGAAAACGCCAAGCGCCGCCAGCAGGACCTGTTCCAGGATCTCGATCGAAGACTGGTTGATATCGAGAGAAACCAACGGGTGCTGACACCCCAGACTGTCGATGGAACGCAGGTAGATCCGATTACAGGGGCGGTTATCGCAGGAGACGGCAGCGCTGCCGGGAGCTCCCAACCGACTACAGGATCAACAGCAGGATCGGCTACCCAGATTTTGGTTGTAGACCCGAATGCCGGTTCCGCACAACCTGCAGCAGGTGATACCGGAGCCCAGGATTCTTCCAGCCAGGCCGCTGCCACCAGTGCTGGGTCTTCTTCGGCAATTGCAACCAGCGATACAGTTTCACTTGAAGAGCAAAATGCCTATGAGCAGGCGTTTGAAATGCTGAAGCAGAGCCGCTACGAGGACGCGATCCTGGGATTCCAGCAACTGGTTGACACCTGGCCAGCCAGCCAGCTTGCCGACGACGCCTTCTACTGGATGTCCGAGGCACGCTATGTCAACCGGGAGTTCGAACATGCCTTAAGTGGTTTTCGAACCGTGGTTAGCCGTTATCCCGATAGCCAACGTGTACCCGAGGCGTTGCTGAAAGTGGGCTATATCCAGTATGACATCGGCGCATACGAAGATGCGGCGGAAACTTTTCGCGACATTCTTGCCCGTTTTCCAGGGCACCAGGTAACCATTGCCGCCCAGACCAGGCTGAGAAGAATCGAGCAGACAATCCAGTAGGCTTTCCGTTCTCAATTGCTGGCACAAGAATCGCGTTAAACTGGCGATAAAACTGGGCAGCAATGCGGGATAATTTGTTTGACACGGCAAGGCCATATCAGGATAATCCGGCCTCCCTCCCGTTCGCTGCAATTCCTTCGTGTCAGTGA
>PVMK01119649.1_pt1 | contig 26981 bp, 25 predicted proteins | sample 1853481 | NCBI WGS metagenome assembly PVMK01 (sample SAMN08533507, study PRJNA380276) | Marine sediment metagenome, whole genome shotgun sequencing project. | reverse complement strand
TCATCGCCGGATCCAGGTCGTTCAACCTTGATGACTTCAGCACCAAAATCACCCAGCATCATGGTGCAGTAAGGCCCATCCATGGCCCGGGTAATGTTAACTATCCGGACATCTTGTCGGGCAGCCACGGTTTTCTCCTTGGATTTTGAAAGATATGGTCATTCTCCAATACAGAATATGGTCTGGGTAAAAGATAAAATTTCCCTGGTTTCATTTACCCGGATTTCATCTCTGGCAGAGTAAGTTTAGTATACCGTATTTGAGTTGCTCTGGATATTTTCCAAACCATAAAAGCTGATCTATATGGGTTGACAAATGCCCTCTCCCCATATAGACTAGGATAATACTTAAAGGTGATATAAGATGAACTACACATTCGTATTAGTAGTGATGGCAGTGGTTATGTATATGGTCATGCGGGAGGGCTTGTCCCGCCCTACCGTGATTCTGGAAGCCATCCGGTTGAAAAAAGATCGCTGATTTCAAATCGGGATCATCAACACCAGGCTGTCCAGCGCGGACAGCCTTTTTTATTAAGTATGTAATAGAAGTGGAGTAAATCATGAATAGAAATATACTTGTTGCCGTTGCCTGGCCTTATGCCAGCGCCGATATTCATGTCGGAAACATCACTGGATCTTATTTACCGGCAGACATCTTTGCTCGTTTTCACCGCTTGCAAGGCAACCGGGTATTAATGGTGTCCGGATCGGATTCCCACGGCACGCCCATTACCGTTCGAGCTGATGAGGAAAACATCTCCCCGGAGGAAGTTTACCAGAAATATCATGCCAAATTCCTGGATCTATTCCAAAAAGCCGGGTTAAGTTATGACCTGTACACCAGCACACACACCGAAAACCATTTCCGGGTTTCTCAAACCATGTTCAGCGCCTTAAAAGAAAAGGGCTACATGTACGCAGAAACTCAAAAGCAGTGGTATTCAACTTCCCAGGAAAGATTCCTGCCTGACCGGTACGTAGAAGGTACCTGCTACATCTGTGGTTTTGAAAATGCCCGAGGAGATCAATGTGACCAATGCGGAAATCTGCTGGAAGCCAACGAGTTGATCGATCCGCGCTCCAAGATGGATGGCTCAACACCTGAGCTGCGGGATACCGAACATTTTTATCTCGATTTAGGTAAACTCCAGCCCCAGATCGTAGAATTCCTAAAAACCCGGGAGGATTATTGGCGCCCCAATGTCATCAGGCAATCCCTGGGCCAGATCCTGGCAAAAGATTTACATGGCCGGGCAATCACCCGCGACTTGAAATGGGGAATACCTGTTCCGGTTGAGGGTTGGGAAAAGAAGCGACTGTATGTCTGGTTTGAGGCTGTGATAGGCTATTTATCCGCAGCCATTGAATGGGCCCATCTTTCCGGGGACGATGAAGCCTGGAAGGATTGGTGGTACAACCCTGACAGCCGGGCCTATTATTTCATCGGTAAGGATAATATCCCTTTCCATGCTGTGATCTGGCCGGCCGAGCTGGCCGGGGTAGGAACCACTTTTGGAGCCTTCTTTGACGAGGATGACGAAAGAGCCCTGGTCCTGCCTTATGATGTGCCAGCCAATGAATTCCTTAATATGGAAGGTAAAAAGATCTCCGGAAGCCGGAATTGGGTTGTTGACGGCCTGGATTTCCTTTCCCGGTATGAACCGGATACCTTGCGGTACTACCTGACTGCCAACATGCCGGAAACACGGGATGCCGATTGGGAGTGGAAGGAATTTGTCACTCGCAATAATAACGAGCTGGTCGCCAACTGGGGCAACCTTGTCAATCGGGTCCTGGCTTTTGCTCATAAAAACTGGGAAGGAGTCATCCCTGATCCAGGTGAACTGCGGCCCGAGGATGAGGAAATCTTGAAGATTATTGAGGGAGGATTCGAAAAAGTCGGTGATCTATATGACCGGGTAAAACTCCGGGCCGCGTTAAATGAAACCCTGCGCCTGGCCGGTGAGGTAAACAAATACCTGGATGATAAAGCTCCCTGGTTTGAGATCAAAGAAGATAAGGAAATTGCCGGGAAAACCATATACACAGCTATCCGGGCCATTGATTCCTTAAAAATCCTTTTTGCTCCGGTGCTCCCTTTTACCTGCGAAAAGCTCCACCAGATCCTTGGTTACGATAAACCACTCTTTGGAGAGCAGTACACAGAAGAAGTGTCAGACAATCTTGGCACACATACAGTGCTTCGATATCGAGAAGGTGAAGTCTGCTGCGATTGGCAGCCCAGCGCCATCCAGGCTGGAAGCCCCTTTAATAAACCTCAACCCCTGTTCCAGAAACTGGATCCAGAGGTTGCTGAGGAAGAACTGAATAGATTGGGATAACAGGGCAGAAAACGGAAAGGGTTCCATAAATAGCTCCCGATTGAAACCGGGAGCTGATCCAACCCAAAGCGCCCTTAAGGGCGCTTTCTATAAACCACTTAATTCCCATTTCTGATTAATGGTTTTATTGGCATGGTATTCTTTCTGATTATCAATGTAACGAATTAAACCTGAAATGTCCCATCTAGATACTGTCAGCGCGCCATAGCCTCCTTGCCATCTAAAACCACTATTGGGATGGTTATGGTTTGATATTACATATGAAGAATAACCTTTTACTTCGCCTACAATGCCTGAAATACTGACAGAAGGGTGAAGCCTGACGAGAAGATGAATGTGGTCTGTTGTACATCCAAAACAGATCAGCTCAGACTTGTTTTCGATGATCTTATCAATAAACAATCTTTCCAAGTCAATCTCAATTTCCCCATCAATCAATTCGTGGCGTTTGAAAGTACTCCAGATTAAATGGTAGTATAGTTGGTGGTATGTTGGACCCATAGATTCCCCCTAATCTGTTTACCTGGATCATACACAAAATGGAGCCCCTCTTCTAGAGGGGCTTGCATCGAACAGACCGGGGATTCATTCCCGGCTGTTTTTAATGGAACATCACGGACTAACCACTCTCCCCATAAACAGGATCGTATTGGTCTGGTGCTCCCGGATCAGGAATAAAAATGGCCGGTCTACAGTTATCTCTATTGGATCGGCGGGCGCAGAAGTTACTGACATGATAACTGCTGTGGCAGCAGCCGCTTCTGTTCCTTCTTCATCCACATTCACATAGGCTTTGTGAAAGACATCCGAAATGAATAGATCTTTATTCCCGGTCATACCGGAGAAATCCGCCGCGTCACTGAACGCCAGAGGCATACCCATATCAGCCAGGATTTGAGCCAGGCTGATTTCAGACTCAAATTCGAATTTAGGAAAAGCTAAGCGGATCGGCCTATAAACCATTCCCTCCACGATCTGGTTAAGAGTTTCTACAGTTAAAGCACTTTCGAAATCCTGGTAATTACCTTCATCTGGAAGGATTACCAGCATAGATACTTCTCCACCAACATATGGCATATGAAAAGCCTGGAAATCATCTCCCTGAAAATAAAGAAAATTGAAGTCTGATCCGTGCATCATTGTTATCGGAATTTTTTCTCCATCAAGACCGGTGAAAAGCCCTGCATCGGTAAAAATCTCTTCAAAAGGTTCCAGCCAGGTCGCTTTAAAGTAAATGGCGTTGCTTAACACCAGCCTGGTATCACTATTTATGGCTCCCTGGGGTATCAGATCCTGGATCTTCTCCCGGGTTTGGTCACTGATCCAGTCATTGATTGCCTGGCGGGATTCTTCCGGTTCCATAATATAGTCCAGCAGCCGTAAACCAGCCCCATAATTTTTAGCCAGGGTGTTAAGGAAATCTTCCTCAAAATGGAAGTCTTCCTGCCCCCAGATAGCATTCGCGATACTCAATTGAAAGGGATCACCCTGATCCTCGGGAATATCCTGGTCTGCCAGGGAAGCCAGGTATTGATCCAGGGCATTAAAAGATGGATGAAGTTTTTCCTGGTCCATCAAAAAATGGAGTGTTTCCACCATCTCAGCGGCGGTATCTCCCCCTGCTCCAGCATATGTCATCGCCAGAGCTGAGGAGATGCTGTAAGGAGAGAAGAAAATGTTGCCTGATTGATCCTGCAGCCTCTGATAAAGATCAAGGGCAAAAGCGTTATTGCCGGAACTCAGCGATCCCAAACCCTCTGCAGGAAGTTGGGTGATCTTCTCTCGTGGTAATTTTGATTCCAGAACCTGGGATTTGGATCCCCCGGGGATCACAGAATCCTGTAAAGAACATCCAGTGCTGATCAGTAAAAACAAGCTGACCAGAAGGGGCAGTGTCATTTTTTGGAAAATATTATCGGTCTTCATAACTCACTCCATCAATTGTTTTTGATTTCTTTCCTTATGACGAATCATACTGCCATTTTGTTCCCGGAAAAAGAAGTTTCACAGGGATCTGGGAGATGAACTACCTGGCTTGCAAACTGATTAAAAGGGGGATAGTTAGAATTAGGGACCGGATCCCTTATAAATGTAAACAAAGGTCTGTCAAAATTCGACAGACCTTTGTTGTGTTACAGATTGTTCAGAGTCGTTATCTTACTGAAACAGCTCTGATTTTATTGGGTCAATTTGCCTTGCAGTCTTCTCCGTTTTCAAACACAGGATTGCCAAAACCCCGGGAAGCCATCCAATCAGCTTGATCCTGAGTGAGCAAACCCAGATCAACTGCCTGCGTCAAAGCATCGATACGAACTAGAGTCATGATCTCGCTGAAGGATACAGCATCAAAACCCAGGTTGATGGCAATATCATAAATGGACTCACCATCGGCTATGCGAGAAGCCATATACATCCGGGGAAATGCCTAATTTGCTGGCCAGATTCTCATGGATGATGTCATCCAGCAATCCATCCATAGCAATTTCCATATTCATGGAAAGATTTTGATTAACTGGCTCACCAGTTCCCGTGCCAAGTTCGCCCATGTGCTGGTAACCTTTAAGGCCTAACTCTTCTGGGTCGCCATTTCTGGGTCCACCTTTATAAGATTCAGCTGCCAAAGCAGGACTTACTGAACCTAAAGCCACTACTGTTATTGTGAGCAGAGCTACTGCCATTAACATTTTTTTCATGCTCTTACTCCTATTGTGTAATCTAACTTTATGCTCACAATTATAAAAAAATATTATTAATTAATTATTTGGGGAATATGAACAGATTATTAAGTGTTAAATAGGAGGGAAATACTAAAAAAACTTAGTCCAGGAAACTTACCACAGTCACGCCATCTCCCCCTTCATTTTCTTTCCCGGGTTCGAAGTTTTTTACCTGGGGATGGACCTTGAGAGTTTTCCGGACTGCAGTTCGCAGCTTACCGGTACCAATGCCGTGGATGATCCGGGCCCAGGGTAATCCGGCCAGAAAGGCTTTGTCCAGATAATATCCCAGATTCTCCAGAGCTTCATCTACCTGCTGACCTCTCAGATCCAGTTCTGTTCCCGGTGATTCAATATCCTTGGGAGTTCTCACTACTGAGTTTTGTTTCACTTGGAATTCAGGTGGTTCCGGATCAGAGCTGTGTTCTAGATCGGCTTTCTGCGCGCGCACCCGGATCACACCCACCTGGATTTCCACATTATCCCCATTCACAGATAAAACCTTTCCATTCTTACCTAGGGATCGCAGATATACCCGGTCACCTTCTTTGATGGGACCACTGGGCTTGGGCAGCTTAAGTTTGGTTTTTCTTCTGGGCACTGATCGGGAGATTTCTTCCAATACCTGGTCAGTCTTGTCATCAAGTTTTTCGATCTCATCTTTCTGATCGACTTCACGTTTCAGCTCTTTTTTAATGACTTTCAATTCATCTTGAAGGGTTCGAATCGAAGATTTGTTTTCCCGGCGGGCTTTTTCCAACGCGTTGATACGCTCTCCTTCGATTTCCTCAATGCGGTCTGCCAGCTGTACTCTCAGCTGTTCTGCTTGCTGATGGGCATTTTCAGCAGCCTGCCGGGCTTCATCCGCCAACCTACGCTGGCGGTGAATATCATCCAATAGATCATCCACTAGCAAATCATCCGGATCCAGTGAGCCCCGGGCGGATTGAACAATCTCCTCAGGAAGACCCAGGCGGCTGGCTATTGCCAGGGCATTGGAGCGTCCCGGCAGACCCACGGTTAGGTGAAAGGTGGGTTTTAGGCTTTCCAGGTCAAACTCAACCGAAGCGTTAATAACTCCCGGGGTGCAATGGGCATAAGCCTTAAGGTCAGGATGGTGAGTAGTCACCAGGGTAGTTACGCCCTTTTCAAGTAAATTGGACATCAGAGAGCGGGCCAGGGCAGCTCCTTCCTGAGGATCCGTTCCCGCGCCCAATTCATCCAGGATGACCAGGGAACGGCGGTCCAGATTCTTCAGGATTTTGATGATATTGGTGATATGGCCGGAAAAGGTCGAAAGGGATTGTTCAATGTATTGTTCATCGCCTATATCAGCAAACACATTGGAAAACAGGCTCAATTCGGACCCTGCCGCGGCTGGAATGTGCAGCCCGGTTTGGGCCATCAAGGCCAGCAAACCAACCGTTTTCAATGTTACAGTTTTTCCACCTGTGTTTGGACCGGTGATGATAATCGCATAGGTGTCCTCATCCAACGCAATATCAATTGGCACAACTGTGGTCGGATCGAGGAGCGGATGTCGGGCTCCGAACAATCGCAGAACAACTCCTGGGTGTCCAGATTTAGTCTTTTTCGGGAAAGGACGCAAAACTGGCTGCACAGCATTCAATGACGCTGCGTGGCGCCCCCGGGCAAAAGCCAGGTCAAGGCAGGTCAGGGTTTCAACTAAACCCTCCAGGACGGTGGCATGTTCTGCAACCTCCATGGTCAGTTCTGAGAGAATTCTCTGGATCTCGTCCCTTTCATCCAGCTCCAATTTACGAAAGAGGTTATTAGCTTCCACCATGGCCTGGGGCTCTACATAAATGGTCGCCCCGGATGTGGACTGATCATGCACAATACCGGGCAGTGAGGATCTGGCTTCTGCTTTCAACGGAAGCACATATCGTCCGTTGCGCTGAGTGATGATAGCTTCCTGAAGATATTTGGCAACTTCCGGTTTTTTGAGCATCTGGTTCATGCGATTCTTCAGGCGATTGTGGCTGACCACCAGATCCTTGCGGATTTGAGCGAGTTTCGGAGAAGCGGAATCCAGAACTTCACCCTGTTCAGATATGGCCTGGCTGATAGCACTGACCAATCCCAGGGATTCTGGAAGCTGCCTGGATAGATTTGCCAGGGTCTGGTAATCAGCCTCGACCTTGGTCATTAAACGAGTCAAATTGCGGGCTGCTACCAGGGTGTCTTTCACCTGAAGGAGCCGGGGTGGATCAAGGACAATACCCCGAGTGGCATCTGCAATAATAGGGCGTAAATCCCGGGCGCCGCCTATGGTGGTTCCGGGATGTAATGTCAATAATTCCAGCGCTTCTGCTGTCTCGCGCTGGAGCTCCTGTACCTGATCAAGATCGATCAATGGTTCAAGTTCAAGCGCCCTTTCCCGGGCAGGATTAAAATGACATAGATCCGCCAGGGCAGCCAGAATTCGGGGATATTCCAAAGTAGAAAGCGTTTTTCGATCCATCGGTGTCAGTGTACCATATACAAATTTGCAATTGCAGAGTTGGATATGGTGTAAGGCGTAAGGTGTGAGGCGAATGTGTTTTGGAAGCTTCAACCCCTTATGCTTTACGGATACTTGTTCAAGGTCAATAAACCTCTAGTATAATCCTGGCATATTATTCGTATGTAACCGGAATTTCTGACTCATGAGCCGTCCTGTCTGGTTTGTAAACCTTCTCAAAACGCTCTATCCCGGCCGTCGGTTTTTTGCGAGACTGACTAATCTTCCCCTGGTTGGAGACCTGGTTGATTACCTGGTTTTCCGGGGGGACGATATGGTCATTTTGCCAATAGACCGAACCATCCAGATCAATGCCCCTCTGAATGCTCCAGAAAGCACCATTATCCCCTCCCAGGTAGTTGAGCATTTTATCAATCAAGCCAATTACCACTGGGTGATGGATTTCTGCATTTGCCGCGAAGGAGATGATTGCCAGGATTATCCCCAGAAACTGGGCTGCCTCTTTTTGGGCGAGCCTGTGCTTCAGATCAATTCTAAATTGGGCCGGCTGGTAAGCAGGGAAGAGGCTCTGGAACATGCCCGACAGTGCCGGGAAGCCGGCCTGGTTCATACTATCGGGCGCAACCGACTGGATTCCATTTGGCTGGGCACATCACCAGTTGAAGGGTTAATGACCATCTGTAATTGTTGCCCCTGCTGCTGTTTATGGGGTTTAGTGACAGATCTGACACCAAAGATCAGTCAAAAGATCACAGCCATGCCCGGTGTTTTGGTTAAAGTGAGCGAGGACTGCCAGGGATGTGGAACCTGCACCGAGGGGATTTGTTTTGCAGAAGCGATCCAGGTTAAGAACGGAAAAGCAGAAATCTCCCTGGAATGCCGGGGCTGCGGACGTTGTGTTGAGATCTGCCCCGAAGATGCTATCATCCTGACCATCGAGGGTGAAAAGAACATCCAGGAAACAATCGCCCGCTTGAATTTACTGGTTTAAGAGATAGACTCCCGGAGCCTTAAAGGCTCCGGGAGTCTATTTTATACTTCAAATGAATCCTCCGGAACCCAGGCTGGAGTGCACAGGGCCAGGAATTCCAGATCCACATCTCCCTTATTCTCAATACGGTGAATGTCTCTCTGTGCCAGATAACAGGCATTTCCGGAATGCAGTTTGAAATCTTTTTCATTCACCCGCATCTGGGCTTCCCCTTGCAGGATATAGTAAGTTTCCTCAGATATCTTGTGATAATGGGTGCTGCTGGATTTCCCTGGGGGGATAATGATCCGGGCCAAGCTGTGATTAGGTGTAGTTCCATCATATTCTGCATTGCCAATCAACTCATAAATAATCTCACCCGATTCGGTCTCTAGGGGTTGTTGGATCTCTTTCCAATCAGCAATTTTCATGGTTAATCCTCAAGGAATAATCTAATCGTTCTTTTCCTGAAACAATAAATCCGTCCTGGCAGCCATGATGAAGTCATTCAAATGCAGTCTTTTAAAAATGTGCGTCCACCAGCTGACCGCGCATCGTATCGAGCTTACCAGAATGGCCGGGTGATGATCTGCTTCGTCAGCCAAATCTGCTACCTGGTTGGTAAAAACCACCGCTGCCCGAAAATTGTCAAATGGAAAGCTTTTTTCAAGGCGGGGGATATCTTCTCTTTCAACTATTTTCCACCCTGCCAGAATTTCCAAATAAGTTTCAATTTCGCTTTCCGATAGAGGAGCAACACTTTCCCGGTAAGGCAAAATATCCTTTTCCGCTAAATCTTTCATCTTTTATTCCTTTTTAACTGGTCGTTCCAGTTGAGTAAATTTCACCTCTGCTAATTCCCGGGTGAAATGATCACGAATACTGAATCCAAGACTCTGGAATGTTTTCAGCGAACGCTGATTAAAATCGGCGATAGTAACCCGATATATTTCCGGTTGGTAAATATCCCTGGCATAATTCAGAACCGCCGCCACAAAGTCCTTTCCTAAACCCTGGTCAGTAAGTTCAGGTTTTAATCCCACTCCAATATCCAACACTCTGGGCTCTCCCTCACTATATACCCCACCCGGCACCTGGGCGTCTTCACCAAAACAGCAAAAACCATCCAGTTCACCTGATTGATTCAAAACCTGGTGGTAGCGGTAGTCTAGATTTAACAGTCCGGGGAGATGTTCAGGTGCCAGATCATAATAATCGTAAGGAGGGTCATAATGCCAATTTATCATCCGCCTGACATTTTCTGGAGTTAATAGGGTAATGGAGTAAGTCACCGGGGAACCCGCCTGAAATACTTATTTATTATTAAGTGAATTATCTCTATTCAGCTTTTAGGATATGGGTGATGATGGTCGCACCGCTGCCGCCGATATTCTGGGTCATACCCACCCTGGCACCTTCAATCTGGGCAGGTCCGGCTTCGCCCCGCAATTGCAGGACTGATTCAACAATCTGGTACATCCCGGTTGCTCCCACAGGATGTCCGCGGGCTTTTAAACCGCCCATGGTAGTTAGGGGAATTTTTCCTCCGGGCATGATCTCTCCATCCAAAGCCAGGCGGGGTCCCTGCCCTCTTTCTGCAAATCCACAGGCTTCCAGGGAAAGAGTTGACATAATTGAAAAGGCATCATGAATTTCAAAGAAATCGATCCCATCCGGACCAACTCCAGCCTGCCGATAGGCTTCCTGAGCGGATTTTTCCGCAGCAGCAAGCCATAAAGGATCATGGCGGTCATGAACAGCAAGACTGTCTGTCGCCACCGCGGATCCGGCGATTTTTATCAAGGGTTTACCCTTATGCCCTTTGACCAGATCAGCTGGCACAACAATAACTGCTGCAGCGCCATCTCCAATCGGAGATGCATCCATTAAATTAATGGGGTCAGCGATCATGGCAGCTTTTTTATAAATTTCCTCGGTGATTGGAGCCTGAAAGCGGGCATTTGGATTTTTAGCACCATTGGCATGGGCATTGATCGAAAATGGAGCAAAGTCCTCATGTTTCCAGCCATTTTCATACATATAGCGGCGCATGATCAGGGCATTCAATCCCACAAAGGTTACGCCGTGAATACCTTCCCAATCGGCGCTGGCCGCTGTCGCGAGGGCGGCTGTGGTCTCCCGGGGTGAGGTGCATGTCATCTTTTCAACCCCAACAGCGATAGCACTGGAAACTATTCCTGAGCCAACTGCAATCATAGCTGTGCGCAATGCCAGAGCCCCTGAGCCGCAAGCAGCTTCAACTGCCATGGCTTCGATACCCCGGAACCCAACCCAATCCGATATTAATGCGCCTAGATGGGTTTGTTTATCAAGCTGGCCAGCCATCATATTGCCCACATAAAGAGCTTCCACGCGTTTGACCCCGGCATCCTCCAGGGCGGCAAATATAGCATCGCCTGCTAATTCCACCAGGCGCTTTCCCCAATGTTCCCCTACTGGCACCTGTCCAATTCCCAGAATTGCTACTTCCCGCATAATTCCTATTTCCTTAAATATGATTCATTGACAAGATCATAAACTCCAGTTATCAGCACCTGAAGTCTACAATCATATTATGGTTATCTCTACTATCATTATCTATCAGAATTGATCAGGGATCAATCCCGGCTGAAAAAAGAAATTAGTACAAACAAGGTATGATTTTGTAGGATTCACCTTTATATTTACGGTATCCATCCAGTTTTTCTGACAGCAAACCCTCTTCATAATTCAATTTCAGGGTCAAATTGACCAGCAGCGTAATCCATACCAATAACCGCAAAACGCTGAAATAATTGATAACCAGGGGAAGTGTTGTCAGCAGCAAAGACAGATACATGGGGTGTCTGATCCACTGGTAGGGACCGCCCCGCACAAGTTTAGTCCACTGGAATGGATCAGGGATGATGTTAAAGTTGCCAATCCCCATCACCAATACTGCCCATACTCCCAGGCCCAAGCCCGATCAACTCAATCATCAGCAGAACAAATGAACCGGGAAGGACGGGGCCGGTCAATCCGATCAAACCCAGGCTGAGAAATTGCACAACCACAAACAAGATGGATTTCCAGGACCTATTATAATTTTCAACCAATAATTACTCCTCAACTATTAAGGAGAGTTTTATCAATATCAAAACTCCAACCAGGCAGCTATTGTAACCCAAGGTCTTAAAATCCTTATAGAAGATGCAATGAATTTACAGGATATTTATAATTAGGTCTAGATCAAAATAACCAGAAGATTTGCCAGGATGAGGATTGCCATGGTCAGACCCAGGGCAATTGTCGAACCTGCCTGAGCCAGGAAAAAAGCCATTACAGCAGATAGAATTATCAAAACAAATAAAAAACCGTCAACCAGGGATGGATTAACCCGTAATGATTCTAGAATATTTTTCATGAGAAATAAACCCAAAAGGATGTCAATAAACTGATGATTAGCAGTAATCCGCAAATAATAGGCAGGAGCTTCCTTAAGATATCACCTTCTTTTCCTTCCATGCCTGCTGTGCTGGCCCCCACAATGATTTTAGTTGGAGCGGCGACCGATCCTATCGCGCCTCCAGTAGTCTGAGCCGCCAGGATCAGGGCAGCCGGCAAACCCAGGATTTCTGCTGTTCTGAGCTGCAGAGCCGAGAAAACCAGGTTGGAATTGGCATTGCTTCCAGTCATAACTGCTCCCAGGGCACCCAACCAGGGAGATAAAGCTGGATAAAACCAGCCAATAGTTGCTGAAAAACCCCTGGCCAGGGTATCTGTCATACCGGCGTGCTGCATGATCACTGCCATCATCACAATGGATGTAATGCCCAGACTGGATGAGATCACCCGGGAGACAGTGCTCTTTGCTATTCTTCCGAGAGCTCCATCCTTATACCAGCCTACTTTCTTAAAGATGAAATATGCCGAAGCAGCAGATAATAACAGGATCATCCCGGCGTGTCGCAGAATGTATATCTGCCGGCCAGGTCCTGCTGGAACAATATATCCAGCCGCAGTAATGGTTTCCGGAAAAACAAAACCAAGCTTTACCTGGCTTAAAAAATCATTTATCCCGGGAATTAGCTGGATGATCAGGGTCAAGCTGATTAAAACTCCATAGCCCGCCAGTGATATCAACAGTTTGCGCCAGGGTATTTTTTGCGAAACGGGGGATTTTCCTTTTCGCAGCCAAATTAAGGGAATGCCAACTATTAAACCAGCGGCACCGCCGATTAAACCGCCGATATTCCAAAAACCCTGGCTGACAGTAAAATACTGAGCGGCTGACATCGACAGTCCGATCAACAGGATCGGCAGCCAGATCCCGCGCAGAGTTTTCCACCCTCCCACAACCAGGGCAACGGAAACTCCCACCAGCAATCCCGTGATACCCAACAAAATAGCTGCCGGGCCAGCCAACACCTGCCATTCCAGACCTGTGGCAGCCATCATAGCGTTGAAGGATGCTCCCAGGGACCCAAAAGTCACTGCCCAGGAGTGACCCAGGGAGGGAATAACAACCGCATTCAAGGGGGAGAAACCCAAGCCAATCAAAATGGGAGCAATCACAGCCGTAGGAACGCCAAATCCGCCCACTCCTTGAAGAAAAGATGCAAAGATCCAGCCAATCAATAAGGCCTGCAGACCTTTATTTGCAGTCAGGAATGGTAAAGTTTCGCTCAATACCTGAATGCCGCCGGCTTCATCAACCACCCTGAACAGGGCAAAAGCAGTCCAGATGATCAATAAAACATCCAGGATCAGAAAGACTGCTTTGGCTTGGGCATATGCGAGGGTTTCCAGGTTGATTCCGAACCAGATCCAGGCGATCAGGATGGCAGCCAGGTAACCCGCCGCGCCGGCCCGGGAGGCTTTCCAGTGGAACGCCATCATCAGGACCAGGATGATTAAAATGGGAAGAATTGCCAGAAAAAACATTGTTTATTTATCTCTTTTCTCAACTTTCTAATTGTAGCATGGATGTATCGGTGTCCCGAGACCCTGATTCAATTGATATCATTCCAAATTAATTAATCAGCCATCATGAAGTTCAAAAATCCGCGCTCATGCTACAATAGAAGCTTCAGAAAAACCTACTGCTGGGAGATCCATGGATGTCATTACTTTTGATGAAATAAGATTTAATCCCTCTACCACCCGATTGCTGAAAAAAATGCGGGTAAAGAAAGGGTCCGGGCATGAACAAAATATCAAAAACATGGTTGAGCATGCCCGCCAGATCGGAAAGCCAAAAGCCATGTTTACCCTGGCCGGGATTGATGAAATCCATCAATCCGGTGTGGTAATTGACGGTATCGAGCTGAATAGCCTGATCCTGTCTGTAAATCTGCAGGAGGTCAATAGAGTTTTCCCTTATCTGGTAACCAGCGGAAGAGAGTTATACAATTGGAAAGAATCCCAGGATGATATTTTAGGGAAATATTACGCAGACGAGATCGGACAGATGGCCCTGCTAACTGCAGAAAAGTTCCTCCTGGATTATTTAAAGAACACTTACGAGCTTGGACAAACTGCCTCAATGAATCCCGGATCATTGCCAGATTGGCCTATAACCGCTCAAACAGATCTTTTCAGGCTGCTTGGAAATCAGGAAGCATCTATTGGCGTTGAACTGTTGCCCAGCATGCTAATGCTCCCAAATCGAACTGTATCCGGAATCCGGTTTGTATCAGAAGAGGGGTATTCAAATTGTGAGCTTTGCCCAAGGGATAACTGCTCTCACAGGCGTTCACCCTATGACCCAAAGTTACTCGAAGATAAATATCAAAAGGGTGAACAATAATTACAATGGGGGTCAAAATAAATCCAAGTTGTCTGTTTGAAGGTAATCCAAGATTATTTCAGCCGTTAAATAGGGTTTTTCCAGAGGCAGCAAATGCCCTGCACCAGGAACGGTTAGGCCTTTGCCATTAACCATTTTTTTAACCATATTATGGGAAGTTATGGACTGCAAGGTGTCGGTCTGCTCTCCCCGAATTACGAGCACCGGACAGGATATCCGGGATAAATTTTTCCAGACATACCAATCTGCCAAGCCTCCGGTCTCATAGATCCTGGCTTCCCAGTCAGGACTGTATTTTAATCCAACTCTCCCATCGGGTAAATCCAGCGCCAATCCACCTACATAATCCCTTAATACCTGGTCAGACAAACGCTTAAATATTTTTTTCACCCGGTAATTCTCAAACATGGCATCCCGGTTTGAAAAAGATCTTTTCCGTTTAAGTGTTCCCTTGATCAGGGGATGGACATGGCGCAAGATCTTTAAAGGAGCGATCAACCGCATCAATGAGCCTCTCGCGCGTGTGAACAGGACCGGTTCAATTAATACCAGCAACCGAAAATATTCCGGCCGCTGAATGGCAGCCATGATGGTGGTCATCGCTCCCACAGAATGGCCAATGCCAATAATTTTCTGAGATGAGGGAAAAGACCCACCAGATCGAACTTGACCCATCCGTGTAATTAGATATTCCAGGTAGTCATCCCTGAATCCTCTCCAATCCCTTAGATGATCAGGATCAGATCCTGGCCAGAATGGACGCAAATAAATTGCCTCAACCTGATAGTCCTCTAGAAAAGGTTCCAAGAAAGTCCGGTAAGCACCGGGGGGGTAACCATTGGCATGGGCAAAAACCAGGGGAGATCCCGCTCCCGCGTGGCTTAAGATCAGGGGGTCAATCATAGATCTCTTCCTGGTCAGCTTTGTCCCTCCGCCGTCGCCATCTTTTTGCCTTCTTTTTCTTTTTCCTGGCACTTCTCTTAAGCAGTAAACCCAAAGAGGAGAAACTTATACCCGCAAAGAAGAATATGGCATCATCCAGAATTAAGGTGGAGGAGGTAAAGAAGAGTACCAGGCAGATCAAACCACAAAGAAGAAAGAAGTTTCCCAGGCGTTTTTTCATAATTGATTCAAAGAAAACTGGCAGGCACGAGGAAGCCGGGCAGCTTCACTCCACATAATCCTCCAGCTTATAGGACACATTGGGACTGCGCAATTTACGGAGAGCGGTCGCTTCAATCTGGCGGATCCTCTCCCGGGTCACATCAAAATAGGCTCCCACTTCTTCCAGGGTATGGACCTTGCCATCCATTAACCCGAATCTGAGCTCCAGAACCTGCCGTTCCCGGACAGAAAGATTGTCGAGGGCTTTGCTGAGCTGTTCGTGCATCATCTCCTGGGCAGTGGCTTCTATAGGAGAGGTGGCATCCTCATCGCGAATAAAATCCTCCAGCTGATTATCATCTTGATCACCAATCGGGCGGTCAAGGGACATAGGATCTTCTGCGGCTCGCAGGTAGCTGTGAACCTTGCTGGTGGCTTCCCGCCATTTGTGCAGCAATTCAGGCGGCAAGGAATCCTCGCGTTTAATATGGTCTTTAATGGTTCTTTTATCCTCGGAGTTCAAGTAATCAGTTTCGAGGGCGATTTCCTTCAAAGTAGGTTCATGCTCCAATTCCTGGGTCAAGCGCCGGCGAATTCTCAACAGCTGGGTTACAGTTTCAAATACGTGCACTGGGATGCGGATGGTGCGGGCCTGGTCTGCAATTGATCGGCTGACCGATTGGCGGATCCACCAGGTTGCATAAGTGCTGAATTTAAATCCGCGTGTAGGGTCGAATTTGGATACTGCCCGCAGCAAGCCCACATTTCCCTCCTGAATCAAATCCAGGAAAGAGTTCCCCCGGCCGATATAATGCTTGGCTACACTGACAACAAGTTTAAGATTGCGGCGGATCAGAGCCTGGTAAGCTTCATAATATCTACTCCAGAGATCTTCGATCTCTATCTGGAGCTCCTTATCGGGGGGCAGCTTCTCCTGGAATTTTTTGACTGTGGGAAGTCTCTTACCTTCCTTAATATAGGTTTTCAACCATTCCGCGATGGAATCCGGGAAGGAATAAAAGGCCACAAAAAAGTGGAAAATGCTGCGAGCGACGTTGCCCCATTCCTCATTTTCTCCCCATAAACCGTTATCAAGATAATCCCTGGTATAGGATGGCGGATCAAGGAACCAGGTTGTACGCAGTGTCCGAGCCTCATCAATGATTAGCTCCCAATCCGGGCAGATCATTTTCAACCGCTTGACATCTTCATCGATGCGGCGGTACATCACCCTCAGTTCATCATAAGTGGCTGTAAAAAGATCATTATCAGCAGGATTATCAGTATCAACTAAGGGAGATTCCCGCTTCATGCGATCCAAGCGGCGGGTGGATAACAATCGGGCTCCCAGCCAGAATTCCTGGTGCACATCCAAGAGATCGATGGTACCTATATCATTGAGGTACATCTGGACTGGATCATCGCGCAGTGCTGCTCTGATATTTGCGCCTTCTTGTTCAAGAGTCGTATGTTCTTTCTCCATTGGTCGTAGCCTTTACGCAGTCAGTATTGAACGGGGACCAAAACATACAAATACCGGGCCTTTTCTGTTTCAGTTATCAAAGGCTGCTGTCCGGCTGGTATAACGTTTCATTGCTTTATCTATTTTATGCTTTTCCTTTAAATTGTGGGAGATATTCTTTTGAAATTCAGCTGCCTTATAATCGCCATTTTCATGACTGGTTTCCTGTAAATAGCGATAATGATCATTATTTTTGACGATTTGCCACTTTCTCAAGCTCAAAAATGCCCTCATTAAATCTTCCAGCACTTTCTCAGATTTGGGATTCAAATCACCTGTCATCACCAGAAGTTCATCCACGGTAACCATAAAATCTTCAGGGATATGGTTGATAACATAATCTCGAGGTTCCTCATCCCCCTGGACCAGGGATTGTTTAAGGTATTTGACCAGGATCTGATAATTCGTGTTCTGAAAATCCTTCTGGTCAAAACGATCCAATCCTTCCCGACCTAATTCCCGGTCAATTTTATAGATCAATTCCGGTTCCCGCAAGAGTATGCCCACACAATGGGCTTCATACAATTCTCCCTCTCTGTGATCGGTTTGCCGGAGCGCCTGGGCTTTTGGGGGTGATGGTTCCACACGCGATCGTACAGCAGATCTACGTTTCCGTTCCGGCCGAAATCCTATCAAGGTATTTTCGTTTATTTCCAGCATCCGCGATAATCGCTGCAAGTAAACATCCCTTTCAATTGGATTTGGCAGATCATCAATGAGCGGCAGAACCTGGGTGGCAATATCACTCTTTACCTTGGGATCATTCAGATCTTGATCCCCAGCCAGTGTATCCATCACATGAGCTACTACTGGCTGAGCTGTTTTGATAAGTTCCATCCATAAATCAGGATCCTGGTGGGTGACATCATCGGGGTCCATACCCTCAGGTAGTTTCAAAACCCGAATATCCGCCTTCAATCGCCCTTCCTGGTGCAGTAGTCCCCGGGCATCAAATATCATCTCGGGAGTCCGATCCAGGGATTGCCTGGCGATCTGCAGCCCTCGCAGGGTAGCCTTTTGACCAGCAGCATCACTGTCCAGGGCCAGAATAAATTTGTCGGTGTATTTTTTAAGTATTCGCAGCTGGTATTCAGTAAGGGCGGTTCCCATCTGGGCTACAATATTCCTGAATCCGTATTGGTAGGGACCAATCACTCCCATATAGCCTTCCACAATTACAGCCTGTTCCATTTCCCGGATATCTTTCCGGGCGGAATCCAGTCCGTAAAGCAGCCTGCTTTTATCAAAAATTGGTGTTTGGGGTGAGTTTAAATATTTGGGAACGTCATCAGGATCTAAAACCCTGGCCCCAAATCCTGCCATCTTCCCGCTTCGATCACGGATGGGAATCATCAATCGGTGCCGGAAACGATCATAAACCTTGCCGTCTTCCTTTTCCGATAACAGGCCGGCATCTTTTATTTCTCCCAGGGAATAATCTTTGTTCTGGAAATAATTCAGAGTAGCATCCCATGATTTAGGGGCATAACCCAGGCCAAAAGCTTCAATTGTTTCTGGATCCAATCCTCTTTTTCCCAGGTAAGCCGCGGCAGATTTTCCACCTTCACTGTGTTCCAGTTGATGGCGATAATAGATCACTGCTTCTTCCAATAGTTCCCGCAGCCGATCTCCTTCTTCTTTTTCTTCCTGAGCTTGAGGAGTGAGAGGTTTTAAGATCACACCTGCCCTATCAGCCATCATTCGCAGGGCTTCAGAGAATTCCCAACCTTCCCGCTTCATAACAAAACTGAACAGATCCCCGCCCTGATCACATTCGCCAAAACACTTCCAGGTCTGGGTATCTGGAAAAACAACAAAGGAAGGTGTGTTTACATTGTGGTGAAAGGGGCAAAATCCGGTATAGTTCCGCCCTGACCGGCGCAATTCCACGCTTTCAGACACAAGGTCAACGATATCAATCCTGTCTTTGATTTCGTCTGTCACACTCATAGGGATCACCACTGGTTTAATGATTGCAGAACCGATTATACCAAGCCCAGGGAGGTTCAGATAAAAAAATCCACCCCCAGATATATACCCATCCTGGGAGTGGAAAGTATCAGGTTTGATCAGGTCGGAGAATTAAAATCCTTCCAATCGGGTCAGATCTAGAGTGCTTTCTGCCAACCTGGTAATGGATTGCAGCAATCCCAGCCGGTTTTCACGCACAGACTGGTCTTCATGCATGACCAGTACATTATCAAAAAAGCCGGTAATAAACGGTATCAAGGGGGTAAAGATCTTAAAGAAATCTTCCAGATCACCAGCTTTCATTTCTACTGAGGATGCTTTTTCTAACGCTTTATAAAGGTCTTTTTCAGCCTTTTCCTTTAACAGGTCTTTTGTTACTGAGTGGATTTTTTCAAGATCCCGGGTGATGCGAACACAGCGGGCAAAACTATCCAGGGTGACTTCCCAATCTTTTTTCTTAACCCATTCGCTGAGAACTCCAACAGCCTGGTAGGCGCCCGCCGGATCATTACCCTGGGCAGATACAACCGCGTCCACCACATCATGGGGGAAGCCTGCATCGCGCAGGAAATGATGCAGCCTATCGTTGATGAAGTTCAAGCAGGCCTCGCGGGTTTCTGGGGACATCTTGATCGGTAGCTCTTTAATCGCAAAGTCCAGCACGATTGCTAGGTCCAGGTTAATCTTCCAGCTGATCAAGTTACTGACCAGACCCAGGGCAGCCCGGCGCTGGGCAAAGGGATCTTTGCTTCCTGTTGGTGCCAATCCGGCAGCAAACAAACCAGCCAGGGAATCCAGGCGGTCAGCCAGGCCAACCACCAGGCCGGGTTTGGTAGCCGGTCCGCTATCGCCGGCGGAGGCCGGGGCATAATGCTCCCGTATCGCTACTGCAACAGGTTCTTTTTCACCGGAATTAAGGGCATAATAATAACCCATCACGCCCTGCAGTGATGTCATTTCCACCACCATCTGGCTGGCCAGGTCGGCCTTCGCGAGCTCTGCAGCCCGCTGTGTAACTGCCAATTCATCTTTGGTTAACCCCACTAGAGGTGCGATCATATCCACCAGGATCCGAATCCGCTTAGTTTTATCTCCCATGGATCCCAAATCAACCTGGAAGGTTAATAAATCCAGGGCTGGCAAATAATCAGCCAGTTGTTTTTCCTGGTCATCTTTCACAAAATATTTTGCGTCAGCAAAACGGGCCAGGATCACATCAGCGTTGCCCTGGGTGATCAAGGGTAATTCCGGATATTCACCATCACCGGAAGGTTTATTGACAATAGTTATGAAATAGGGCAGCAATACCCCGTCTTTTTCAACAGGGAAATATCGCTGGTGTTTTTTCATTACCGAAACCAGCACTTCGCGCGGCAGGTCCAGGTATGCCACCTCAAACTCGCCCAGCAAAGCTGTAGGAGACTCAACCAGGTGGGTCACTTCTGTTAACAATCTCTGGTCAGGTGTTACCTCAGCACCAACTTTGGCCGCCAAATGGACCAGGTCTTTGGATATACGCGCCATGCGTTGTTTTTGGTCCAGGATGATGCCCTGGTCGTTCAGAATTTTAAAATAAGCATCCAGAGAATTTACAGCCAGCTCTTCTCCGCCCCCGATAAATCTTAATCCACGGGTAAAAGGCCTGGCAGTCAGACCGGCGTAAGAAAAGGGAATCAAGCCATCACCGTGCAGTGCCAGCAGCCAGCGTATTGGCCTGGAAAAAGCCAGCGAGGGATCATTCCACCGCATGGATTGGCCAAATGTTATTGATTCAATCAATTTCGGTAATGCGTCAGATAACACTTCATGGGCAGGAAGACCCTTTTTACGTTCTTCAGCCCAAACATATAATCCACCTTGGAATTCATCAATTATCAGATCGGATACAGGCACACCAGTTGAGCTGGCAAATCCTTCGGCTGCACGAGTGGGCTTTCCGTTTTCATCATACGCGCGGTCTTTTGGGGGGCCCTTAACTCGCCGTTCCATATCTTCTTGTCTTTCCGCCAGTTCAGCAAGGGAGACCACCAGTCTGCGCGGTGTTGCCAGCACCTGCAAACCCTGGTATTCCAACCTGAGATCCTTTAATATTTTAGGAAGTGCTTTTTCCAGCTGGCTGACAGCATCAACCACATCTCCAGAGGGCAGTTCTTCCGTGCCGATCTCCAGTAGGAAGGGAGCCGGTTTTTTCGGGTATGATGGTGGGGATGTTTTTCTGCTTTTCACTGATTGTTTCCCACCTTTATCTAGCCAGGGAAATTCCAGTGTTTGGCGTTCTTCAAGATAGGCATCCGCCACCTGGCGGGAAAGATCTCGCATACGGTGGAAGAAACCCTGTCTTTCGGTCACACCCACAGCTCCCCGGGTGTCCAGTAAGTTGAAGGTATGAGAACATTTCAAAACATAATCATGAGCTGGCAAAACCTGTTTAGCATCGAGGCAGCGTTTGGCTTCCTCTTCATAAATGCGGTACAGCTCCCGCATATTGTCGACATCAGCCAATTCAAAGGCGTATTTACTGAACTGCTGCTCACTTTGCAGCTGGACATCACCGTAGGTGAAGTGTTCGTTCCAGCGAATGTCCTTAAAATCGCGAGCATCTTGCAGAGCCATGGCAATGCGCTCCAAGCCATAGGTGAGCTCGACCGAGACCGGGTTCAACGCCTGGCCGCCGGACTGCTGGAAGTATGTGAACTGGGTTATTTCCAGGCCGTTTAACCAGACTTCCCAACCCAAACCCCAGGCACCGAGAGCAGGTGATTTCCAGTTATCTTCCACAAAACGAATATCATGAACCCCGGGGTCAATTCCCATGGCTTCCAAAGACTTCAGATACAGACCCTGGGGGTTTCCGGGATCTGGTTTTAAAATGACCTGGTACTGGTGTGCTGATAAAAACGGTTGGGTTTTCCCCGTAACGTCCATCATCGGGACGGATAGAGGGCTCCACATAACCCACATTCCAGGGTTCCGGGCCCAAAACACGCAGGGAAGTGGCCGGATTCATAGTGCCGGCACCTACTTCTGTGTGATAGGCTGCCAGATCAGGCATCCGTTATCAGCCCAGAATTTTTCCAGCACCATAATCAGGGATTGAAAATCAAGCGCTTCAGCCATACGAGCTCCAGCCGTCCTATTTACTTCCAGGACAATTTACATCCTGTTTTATAACCATCCATTATTCATTAAAACTATCCGAAAATTATAACATGTGGGCTGTCATGGAATGCCCTTGGAAATACTTGAAAGCAGGTTTTTATTCAATTGATACAAACCCAACGGTTAAAACCGTGGGCTGTTTCGAATCAAACCCCCCATTGGGAGGTTTCTATCACCAGGTCAGGGTCGTAGAAGTCGAGGGGGAATCCCACATAAGTGGGACTTGGTTTGATCAGCCCATGACTTCAGTCGTTGGGCGTTTAAGGATTAATTAAGATCGGCAAAGAATGATCATATTATTAACTCAGTAATCCCTTCCTGCAGAACCTTTTCCACCCACAGATCCACCCTCTTGAAGTATAATCGCAAAACTAATCAGTGCATTATTTATCAAATAATATTTAGCAAAGAGAGTGAACTATGACTGCAGAATATAAACAGGAACGCTGGAGTTTAGCCCCACTTTTCCCGGGTCATGAAACACCAGAATATAAAAGTGCCAAGGAAACCCTGGAAAAAGCCATCACTGCTTTTGAGGAATATCGACCCCAGCTTACAGATGACATCGACGAAAAATCCTTCCAGAAGATTGTTTCTGACCTGGAAATAATCACTATGCAAAGCAATCGGCTGTACGGATTTGCTGGATTGTGGTTTTCAGAGGACACCCAGAACCAGGATGCCCAGGCTCTACAAGCCAGGATTGAGCAGTTCCTGGTTGAACTGCAGAACCGAGTGCTGTTCTTCAACCTATGGTGGAAGGGACTTGACCAGAAAAATGCTGACCGGTTGATGGCCAAAGCTGGAGATTTGAGCTACTGGCTGGAGGAAATGCGCCATTATACACCTCATACGTTGTCAGAGCCGGAAGAAAAAATCCTCAACATCAAAAATGTGACCGGGTCCAGTGCCCTCAACACCCTGTATTCCTCGATCACCAACCGCTACAGCTATCAAGTTGAAATTGAAGGCGAAGTCCAGGACCTGACCCGGGGCGAATTAATGGTTTATGCCCGCCATCACGATCCCGATCTCCGGGCAGCCATTTACCAGGAACTCTACAAAGTCTACGGCGACGATGGTCCCATCCTGGGGCAGATCTACCAGACTATTGTGCGGGATTGGCATAACGAAAATATCGATCTGCGCTCTTACGGCAGTCCCATTTCCGTGCGCAACCTGCAAAACGATGTGCCCGATAAAGCCGTGGATGCCCTGCTGCAGGTCTGTGAAAAAAATGCCCCCACCTTCCAGCGCTTCTTTGACCTCAAAGCCCGCTGGCTGAAAACAGATCAACTCCGGCGTTATGACATTTACGCCCCGGTTGCCAAATCAGACAAAACCTATACCTACCAAGAAGGCGTGGATATGGTGCTGGATGCTTTCCAGACCTTTGATCCCCGCGTTGCTGAGCTGGCTGAAAAAATTATCGCCGACGGCCATGTGGACAGCGAAGTCCGGAAAGGCAAACGGGGCGGGGCTTTCTGCGCGTCGGTTGACAAGGACTTGTCACCCTGGGTGCTGTTAAACTATCAGTGCACAGCAGATGCGGTTGCCACCATGGCTCATGAGCTGGGGCACGGCATTCATGCCCTTTTAGCCGCTGATCACAGCATCTTCACCTATCATTCCTCTCTGCCTCTGGCGGAGAACGCATCCACTTTCGGCGAAATGCTGCTGATTGACAAGCTGCTCTCCCAGGAAGATGATCCAGCAGTCCGGCGCGATATCCTCTTTAAACAGGTTGATGACGCTTATGCGACCATCATGAGGCAGTCCTTTTTTGCCATGTTCGAACGCGATGCCCACAAGATGATCCAGGATGGATCGATCATTGATGATGTTTCAGATATGTACCTGGAAAATCTCAAGACACAATTTGGCAAAGCGGTTTCGATCAGCGACGAATTTCGCTGGGAATGGGTTTCCATCCCTCACTTCTACCATACCCCGTTTTATGTTTATGCCTATGCCTTTGGACAGCTGCTGGTTTTGTCCCTGTATCAGCGCTACAAGAAGGAAGGTGATTCTTTTAAACCAGGTTATATCAAGATCCTGGAAGCCGGCGGATCCAAAGCTCCGGCCGAGATCCTCTCAGAATCAGGCATTGATATTTCCAGCCATGATTTCTGGCAGGGTGGATTCGATGTGATTGGTGGAATGGTGAAAGAACTGGAGGATCTTCCGATCGAATAGATCAGTGGTCTTCCTGGACCACCACATAACGCAATACAAGTATCGCCAGCAGGTTCACGATCCCGGCAATAATGGCATTGGACCAGAAACCCCATAAGTAAAGGGGAGCCACCAGGAGTGAACCCAGGCCTCGTCCGAGGTTTGCGCTGGCGATATTTAATGCCATCACAGTGGCCCTGGCTTCAGGCAGGACACCTGTCATGAGGGGGATCAGACTGACGATGGTAAATTCAAATGCCAGGTAAAAAAGGAATAATCCCAGAAATGCTCCCCAGGAGCTGCCTCCCAGGAAGGGGAGAAGGACAGAGGTCGCAACACTGGCAATCAATCCTAATAGGACAGCCCGTCTGGCGCCTATCCGGTCCGTAAAAGCGCTGACCCCACCTTCACCAATTAATTCAGCTATTCCGATCACCGCAGATGCTCCCCCCAGGGCTGCTATCTGCATGCCAAAAGATTCGTTCAACCAGACTGCAAAAACTCCGTTAACCAGCTGGTTGGCAGCACATATCAACAGGGTCACTCCTAATCCAGCCAGAGCTGACCGAGTGTTGATGGCTAACTTGAAGTTGGCTGCGAACCCTGAATGGTTTTTTCGGGGTGAAGATTCAATTGGAATCAAGATGAGAATAACTACAAAAGATAAAACTCCCAGGGCTGTCATCAAAATGAAAGGAGATAACAAACCATATCGATCGATCAGAACTGCCACAACAGGAACTCCTAGAAAAAATGCCAGTGACCAGCTGATCTCGGTGATTCCCAGCACAAACCCCCTCCGATTGTGAGGGATGGTGTCGCCAAAATATGCCTGAAGGGAGGGATCAAAAACAGACTTGCCCAGCATGGATAGGACCAGGAAGATAAAAAATCCCAATGGTGTTGGAATAAAGACGATCAACAGTGTTCCAAGAGTAAAGAGGATCATGCCTGCCAGCATGCCGGTACGGCGTCCTCTTGCATCAGCGATGGACGCGAGGAGAGGTCCCATCATGCCCACCAGGGACTGCCCGGCAAACATGCGGGTGATCTGATTCAGGCTCAACCCAAAGCCTTTCATCAAAATGGGCTGAAGGGGAAATATCATCCGGAAGCCAGTATTAGTTACGGTCCGGATCAGGGTGGTGCTTATAATCTGCTGCCAGGACTTGCGGGGGATTTTCATAATCAATATATAGTACCAGTTTATAGCTTATTGTCATTCCGAGCCCTTCAACAAGCTCAGGAGGGCCAAAGCGAGGAATCCAAATAATCATCCTTGTTTCATGACTTGCTCTAATATAGGTAGTCAATATCCATCCAACCCTTAATGGATCCTTCGCTACGCTCAGGATGACAAGTAGGAAAACAAGCAGGAGCCCTTCGACAGGATTCAGGACTGGCTCCTGCTACGCTCCCTCGCAAAGGAAATGGAAAAGGGACTAAGTCCTTTTAAAGGACTTAGTCCCTTGAATGATCCTTCTATTCCCTCAATTTTTTATTTACAAATCAGCTCTAATTAGTCCTCGCTTTCAGGTCCCGGAAAATCTGTGGATTGCAGAACCCATTCTTTATGGTATTTAAATTGACCTGACAGGTCCGGGTCCATATCTTCAGATTGTTCAAATCCTCCCACTACAATATCAAATGTTCTGGTTGTCCCCGAGTAGGGGTAAAAAGGAATATAGGGTTGAGATTTGTTGGGACAATTCATCGCCCCGCTTGTTTCCGTATTAGTGTCAATAGTCTCAATGATGGTGAGGGTGATTTTCCCATCTTCACAAACTGCCCATTCCACGGACAATATGGCATCACCACTGGCTGTGATATCACATTGACCAGCGTCGGTATTGACATAACCTGTGCTTGTGAACGGGAAAATGCAATCCTCCATGGTGACCTGGCTGCCATGAACCGAAAGCGGGCAGGCCACAAAAGGCGCTGTTTTCCCATCCACTTTCATTTTTTCCAGGTCCCGATTAGGACTGAAATCCCAGGTATGATTTACGATCAGGACCATCGCCATCGGATTCTTGGGACAAATGCCGTAGGTAGGAGGTAATTCACTCTCATCAAAGCTGAGATCATCATCCGAGTCATCTGAATCCCCATCTTCACCAGAGAGGTCAATCGTTTCAAAGTCATCCTCACCACCACCATTAGGTTGAGAAACGTTTTGAAGACCACTGCAGCCAGCCACGATCAAACTAAAACAAAGCATGATGATGAAAACTACAATCAGTGTTGACAGTTTTCTGTTAAATAGCGGCATGACTTTCTCCTTTCTTCTCAGAATGACTGATAGAGCGGATGCCTAATTGATAAACACGGATCAAGTCAACCAATAAACTACCCCCTGGATAGGTATATTGTACACGGAAAAAGGCTTGAAGCTGTCAACAGAAACCCAATCTGTCAACTTCCCAGGAGATTGCTTCGGGCAAAAGCTGCCCTCGCAATGACAGTGATTTTAGCCGTCTTCCGTCCCCGGTCGGATGCGAAGCATCCATCCGTCCTCCGTCATTTTTATCAGATCTGCAGTTCCACCACGTCCTCGTCCTCGAGCACATGGTCCCGGCTGACCAGCTGGCCTGGAAAATCGGCGCTGGTTCCCCAGATCTTGGCGGTTTTAAGATTTTCCTGGAAATCCTTGTGGACCTTTCCTGCAAAATCCGCCAGCTGAATGCCTTTTTCCACCACAAATGGGGCAGTTTTATCAACATCTTGACCGGGAGCTTTGGAATAA
>PVMK01125820.1_pt1 | contig 26989 bp, 22 predicted proteins | sample 1853481 | NCBI WGS metagenome assembly PVMK01 (sample SAMN08533507, study PRJNA380276) | Marine sediment metagenome, whole genome shotgun sequencing project. | reverse complement strand
CCGCCACTCCTGATAAGTCCATGTGATAATACGACCACTTCAGTTATTCTGTCAAGGATGGAAAAGACGGTGAGGCCTTTCACAAGAGGGGTTTTGCAGACCCTTCACCGATATCAACTGCTCACAGAGGGAGATCATACCCTGGTGGCGCTTTCGGGAGGTCCCGACTCTGTGGCACTGCTCCTGGTCTTACAGGAGCTGCGGGACAGGTTGTCACTGGAGCTGTCCGCAGCCCACCTGAACCACCAGTTGAGGGGAGAAGAATCGGAGCAGGATGAGCAGTTTGTCCAGGACCTGTGCCGAAAACTCGCCATTCCCATCGAAATCAGGCGCGTCGATACCCGGCAGGCCGTGAGAGAAAGTGGTGAGAACCTGGAAAGTTGCGCACGCCGACTCCGCTACGATTTTCTCTTTGAGGTGGCCGGGAGGCAAGAGAGTCGAGTGGCAACGGGACATACGCTGAATGATCAGGCGGAAACCTTCTTGATGAAACTGGTTCGAGGATCTGGCCCGGCGGGTCTTTCCGGAATCTCTCCGCTACGCGTCAACTGGATGGGAACTCCCGGAACCTCCCTCTCCGTCACCGTGGTGAGACCGCTGCTGGGAACCTTGCGCCAGGATGTTCTGGACTACCTGGAAGATCAAAACCAGACTTACCGGATCGATTCGTCGAATCAAGATCTCAGTCGGGATCGAAATTGGGTCCGTCACCGCCTGATCCCCCTGTTGCAGGAGAGACTGAACCCGGCCCTGCTTGAGACCTTGCAAAGAAGCACCGAGCTTTTTGGAGAAGTTGAGGATTTCTTGGGCCGGCAGGGGAAAGAGGCTTTCAATCGGTGCCGATCAGGAGGGGATCAAGAAACAAGGCTGCGCATCAGCGGGCTGGAAGATTTACCCGCCATTATTGCAAAGGAGGTCATTAGACGAGCCATAGCGACCTCAAAAGGGGATCTCCGCGACATCAGCCTGAAGCACGTTGAGGAGGTTCTCCAGCTGAGTCGCATCACCAGTGGAAAGGAGATCCATTTACCGGGAGGGTTGAGGGTGCAGCGAGAATTTGAAGAGTTGCGGTTTACCCTTGAGCCATCCCCCGGACCCTTTTGCTATTCCTTGAAGGTGCCTGGAGAAATCTACATCAAGGAAACGTCGAAATGCGTCGAGGCGCGAACGGGCCACCGGCGTAAAGAGAGGAAGGGAGAACGAGAGCCAGAGAAAGAAGGCCAGGGCAATAGAGCGGGATCTGTTTGGATCAAGTGGAGCGGAGAGAGCCTGACCGTTCGCAGTCGGCGGCCGGGAGATATGTACCGAATTTCCTTGAAGTCAGGGGAAAAGAAACTGAAGGAATTGTTTCAAATGGACCGAATTCCAAAGAGCCAACGAGACCGGTTGGTGGTGGTTGAAGGGGACAACGAAATTATCTGGGTGGAAGGATTCCCTGTTCAGCCGAAATATCGAGTTTCCCCGAGCGCTGCCCGAGCCTTGGAAATTCGGTTGCGTCATGAAACTTCCGGTGAGGAAGAGCCTCTAAAGAAACGAGGAAAGAAGGTGGAAAAATGAAACCCGTCGAAACCCAGACACGTAAAAGGATTAGGGGAAGCCGGCGCGGGTTGCCCATTTGGATATCGGGGGCTGAATAGCCTATAATAGAAGAGTTAGAGCGTTGAGACGGGCTCTTCTAAGCTCCCGTCGGAAGGTCATCGGCGTTGAATACCACAGCGAAAAACGTTTTTCTCTGGATCGTTATTATTGTTGCCGTAGTCGTGCTGTGGAATTTTCTCAACACGGTGCGCAGCGGAAACGTCGACGAGGTGAACTACTCTGAATTCACCTCTATGGTCAAAGACGACAGAATTAGAAGCTATCCCACCTCTCCCGTCACCTTGAGCGGAAATGAAGTCGAAGGTAAATACCTCGATTCTTCCACTGACACAGAGCGTAAGTTCCGGGTCATCATACCCAAGGGATCCGAAGAGACCATTGCCAATACCCTGAATGAAAAGGACATCATCGTCAAAGTCAACGATGATGACCAGAACTCTTTTGTGTACATGCTCCTGACCTCCTGGTTTCCCATTATTCTGTTCGTGGGTTTCTGGATCTTTCTCATGCGCCAGATGCAAAGCGGTGGGAACAAGGCACTTTCCTTCGGGAAGAGCCGGGCCAAGCTATCGACGAACCACCAGAAGAAGGTGACCTTCAAGGATGTGGCTGGTGTCGAGGAAGCGAAGGAGGAACTTCAAGAAATCATTGAGTTCCTGAAAGAACCTCAGAAATTCCAGAAGTTGGGTGGACGAATCCCCAAGGGTGTACTTCTGATGGGCCCTCCCGGGACGGGGAAAACTCTTTTGGCCCGGGCCATCGCAGGAGAAGCCAGCGTTCCCTTTTTCAGCATCAGCGGATCTGATTTTGTGGAGATGTTTGTCGGCGTGGGGGCGAGTCGGGTTAGAGACCTTTTTGAGCAAGGAAAGAAGAATGCTCCCTGCATCATCTTTATTGATGAAATTGACGCCGTTGGACGGCATCGTGGTGCCGGTTTGGGAGGAGGGCACGACGAACGAGAACAGACCCTGAATCAATTGCTGGTCGAAATGGACGGGTTCGAATCCAACGAGGGAGTGATTCTCATTGCTGCGACCAACCGTCCCGATGTACTGGATCCTGCTCTTATGCGCCCAGGTCGTTTCGATCGTGAAGTTGTGGTGACGTTGCCCGATATCAAGGGCAGGGAAGGCATTCTCAAGGTCCACACTCGACGGATTCCGTTTGCAAAGGACGTGGATATCTCGATTCTTGCTCGAGGGACTCCTGGAATGTCCGGAGCCCAGCTGGCCAATCTGGTCAATGAGGCCGCACTGAATGCGGCTAGATTCGACCGCAAGTCTGTGGCCATGGCGGATTTTGAAGAGGCCAAAGACAAGGTGTTGATGGGCAAAGAGCGAAAATCCATGATCATGAGTGACGAGGAGAAGCGCAATACCGCCTACCATGAGGCGGGTCATGCGCTTGCGGCTCATCTGCTTCCTGACGCAGATCCGCTGCACAAAGTCACCATTATCCCTCGGGGAAGGGCCTTGGGTGTGACCATGCAGCTCCCCGAGGAAGATAAGTACAGCTACACCAGGGAATATATGGAAGCTTCCCTGACGATTCTGTTGGCAGGGCGAGTTGCGGAAGAACTCGTTCTTGGAAGCTGCACAACAGGTGCCTCCAATGATCTGGAACGGGTAACGGCTCGAGCCCGTAAGATGGTTTGTGAGTGGGGCATGAGCGAAGAAATAGGACCCTTGACCTACGGTAAGAAGGAAGAACAGATTTTCCTGGGCAGGGAAATCGCACAGCACCAGGATTACAGTGAAAACACTGCGATGCAAATTGACAAGGAAGTCAAGAAGGTTGTGCTGGCGGCCTACGCCGAGGCCACAAAGCTTTTGGAAGAAAACCGGGATGACCTGATTCTAGTGGCGGAAGCCTTGTTGGAATACGAAACCCTGGATGGGAATGAAGTCAAATCAGTTCTCAAGGGCGAAAAGATCCACCGGGAAGTCGAAGTGGAGCCTCCTGACGCACCAGAACCTGAGCAGGAGGAGAAGGAGCAGGAAAAGTCGCTGCCGTCTCTGGTCAATCCTGACGAGCGTCCAGCCCCCGCGTGAGCAAGGATACTCTTACTTTTTCTTCGTGGCCCAGTGGGATGATTGGCTCCGATGTGTCCATGTCCAGAAGAGCCTATGTTCTGCGGGCCCGCGATAAAAGCCTGGAACTTGGAAGACGCACCCGGGTCATGGGAGTCGTCAATATTACTCCCGACTCCTTCTTCGATGGGGGCCGTTTTTTCGAGCGTTCAAAAGCAGTGGAATGTTGTCTGCAGCTGGTCGAGAGTGGTGCCGATATCATCGATCTGGGCGGGGAATCCTCCCGACCTGGCGCCGAGCCGATATCCGTCCAGGAAGAACTGGAACGGGTTTTACCGGTACTCCAGGAAGTTCGTAAACAGGTGCCGGTACTCATTTCAGTGGATACCTGCAAATCTGAGGTGGCACGTGAGGCACTCAAAGAAGGAGCAGATATTGTCAACGACATCAGCGCCTTTCGTCTGGATCCGGAAATGCCGCGGGTCGTCAAGGAGTGGGATGCGGCGGTGGTGCTGATGCATATGCGTGGAACCCCTCAGATCATGCAGGAACTCCCACCCAGCGAGGATATCCTGGAAGAGGTTCAGACGGATTTGCAGGCAGCGGTGTCGAAGGCCTCCGAAAACGGCATTCCGGAGGAGAGCATCATCATCGATCCAGGTATTGGTTTCGGCAAAACGGTTGAAGATAACTGCAGGATCTTGAACCGGTTATCGTTTCTCGACAGCTTTGATTTACCGGTGCTGGTCGGAACTTCTCGAAAGAGTTTCCTGGGCGGTATTCTGGACATCCCCGCTCAAGATCGAATCTGGGGTAGCGCGGCCTCTGTGGCCGTTGCCATCATGCGGGGAGCCCACATCGTGAGATTGCATGATGTGGCAGAGATGAACCAGGTTGCCCAGATCACGGACGCCATCCTGACGGAGGGTCGTTTGCAATAATGGCCGATTTTCAACTTCAGATCTGGGATATCATCGATATTCTGGTGATCGCCTTCATCCTCTATCAGGTCCTGCTCCTGATCAAGGGCACCCGAGGATGGCAGATGACGCTGGGGATTACCTCCCTGTTTTTCTTCTACTACCTGAGCCGGTTCATGGAGTTGAGGACCATCGAATGGTTGTTGGCCAATTTTTTCACCTACTTTATCTTTGCCCTGATTGTCATTTTTCAGTCAGAGATTCGAAGGGGACTGGCTCAAATCGGAAGGGGACGTTTTATCCTGAGACTCACGGGTAAAAGACCTGAGAAACAGTTTGACGAGATCATACTGGCTGCCACCACTCTCTCCAGCCAGAGAATAGGAGCGCTGATCGTTATCGAAAGAGAGATTGGACTGAAAAATTACATCGAAAGCGGGATTAAGCTGGATGCCTTTTTAACCTACGATCTTCTGGTCACGATTTTCAATCCCAAGACCCCTCTGCACGACGGGGCGGTCATCCTACAGGAGAACCGGATCAGTGCGGCCGCATGCTTTTTACCCCTGACTCTGGATCCCTACCTGAGTAAGGAATTGGGGACTCGGCACCGCGCTGCTATCGGGATTACCGAGGAAACCGATGCTGTGGCTGTCGTGGTTTCTGAAGAAACCGGTAAAACCTCGGTGGTCTTTGGTGGAGAAATCGTGCGCAACCTGGATGGTCCTCGGTTGCTCAAGGTTTTGCAGAAAACGATGGAGGGTCAGGCCCAAGCCCTCAGCTTTAAAACCAAGGGGCCAAAGGAAACAGAACAGCGAGAACAGGCAGTATGAATGTTCTGCGGGAGTTTCTCTTCAACAACATTGGGCTTAAAGCGATCTCTCTTTTGCTTGCTTTACTGCTCTGGTTGCAGGTTGCCGGCCAGCAGACCGTCCAGCAGAAACTTGATCTTCCCGTCGTCTTTGTGAATATGGCCCCCGAAATGGAAATTTCCAACGACTATGTAAGACGAGTGGATGTGGTTCTGAGGTCCCGGCGAGGTACTACCAACTTCGAAGACGGAAGTCTGACCGTCAGAATAGACCTCAGAGAATCCACCCCCGGAGCCGAAAAGTCGTATCCTTTAACTGCAGACAACATCTCAGACAGGCCTTCTGGTGTGGAAGTCGTGAGTATCTCTCCAACCAGCATCCGCCTGCTGTTGGAAAATACGATACGAAAGAGTATTGCGGTTGTACCTGAACTGGTGGGTGAGCCTGCTGAAGGATTTCAGGTCACCAGGGTGCAAGCTCCTCGGGTGACCATTATTGGTCCCCAATCGCGGGTCCAGGAAGTCTCTGAGGCTCAAACCGAACCCATTGGGATAACGGGATTGTCTTCGACCTTGGTGAGAAACGTGGCAGTGGATATCGGTGAAGTTGCTCTGCGTATGGAACCGGTATCGGTGGATATTGTTGTCACTATTGAAGAGGAAAGACGGGAAGTGCAAGTTCGCAGAATTCCCATCGAGTTGCTTCCCGAGGGCGTTGAAGCGACGCTGATGACCCGGCGGGTGGAGGTCGTTGGGACCGTGCCGATGTCGTTTTCCGATGAGCTCACGACAAAGGATTTTCAAGCTTCGGTCAATGTCCAGGCCTTGGAGCCCCGACAGGAGTCCTACGAGCTCGTTCCTCAGATTACAATCGTTGACCAGTATGCTGGCATTTTCCGAATACAATCGGTGATTCCAGACACCATTAAGGTAAGAAGAGTCAGGTGACATGCGTGAGCTGTTCGGGACCGATGGTGTTCGCGGAATCGCCGGCGAATATCCGCTAGATCTCTCCACCCTTTACAAATTAGGCAAGGCTGTCGTTCGCTCCGGCAAACGGAGCATCCTGATTGGCAGAGATACTCGTGCCAGTGGGCTCTGGATCGAGAATGTTCTGCAACAAGCTATCCTCTGGCAGGGAGGGATGGTCACTCTGGCCGATGTGATCACAACGCCTGGGGTGGCCATTCTTTCCCGCGATGTTCCTTTTGATGCGGGAATTGTTATATCCGCTTCACACAACCCTTACCAAGACAACGGAATCAAAGATCTTCTCCAGCAACGGAATCAAACTGACGGACGAAGAAGAAGAGTGGATCGAAGAGGAAGTGGCCGGAGATTCGAATTCCGATCCTCTTCCACTGGTTGCCAAAGATCGGAGCCAGGAAGAGATCATCACCTTTAATCGCGAGTTGGTGGGACGCTACATTGATTTTCTGCGCAGTGTCTCATCGGTGGGTGTTCTCAAGTCTCTGAAAATCGTTTTGGACTGTGCCCATGGTGCAGCGTTTCACATTGCTCCTCAAGTGTTTCGAGAGTTGGGAGCCGAGGTGGTGGTCCTCAACGCCGAACCCAATGGTCGGAAATATCAATCTCGACTGTGGAGCTGTTTACCCCCAAGGGATGGCTCAGGCCGTGGTCGATTCTCAGGCTTCCTTGGGTGTGGCCTTTGATGGAGATTGTGATCGAGCCATTTTCTGTGATGCAAAGGGCAATCTTTTGGACGGGGATTACACTCTCTTTATCCTGGCACGAGTTTTTCAACGGAGGGGAGAATTGGAGTCCGGATGTGTGGTTTCTACAGTAATGGCCAATAAAGGCTTGGAAGTAGCGCTAAAAAAGGAAAGGATACGGATGTTGCGCACCCAGGTCGGAGATCGCTATGTCCTGGGAGAAATGCTTCGAGGAGACCACGCTCTGGGAGGTGAGCAGTCCGGGCACGTGATCATGAGGGCCAACAGCTTAGTGGGAGACGGAATCCTGAGTGCTTTGAAAATGAGCCAGATTCTGTTGGAGGAGGGTGGATCATTGACTGACCTGGCTCGAGGGTTTGAAAAGTTTCCACAGATCCTGATCAATGTTCGGGTCAGGAAGAAGCCCGATTATTCTAAGATTGCCGAGATTCAAAAGGAAATTGAAGCGGCCAGTAAAAAGCTCGGGGAGAGAGGACGAGTTGTGATTCGCTACTCAGGTACCGAACCACTGGTAAGAATCATGTTGGAGGGAGAAAAAGAGACAGAAATCAAGAAATATGCGGAGACGATTGCGGCGCGGTTTCAGGAAAAGCTGGGGTAAGAAGGAGACAACAGACCACAGACAATAGACAATAGACAGTAGATGGAAATGCAGTCGACAAGGGCAAAGATCAAATCGCGGCAGGAGCTCAAGGGGATTTTGGAGCAACTGAAAGCCGATGGGAAGAAGATCGTTTTTACCAACGGGTGTTTCGATATTCTCCATCCTGGCCACGTGCACTATTTGGAGAAAGCGAAGGCCCAGGGAGATGTTCTGGTGGTGGCTTTGAACACCGATACCTCGGTAAGAAAAATCAAAGGCCAGGATCGGCCTGTGCTGGGTGAAGAGGACCGTTGCGAGGTCATCAGTGCACTGGGTTGTGTCGATTTTGTAACAACTTTTGAGGAAGAGACTCCTCAAACTATTATCGAAGAACTGATCCCACAAGTCCTGATCAAGGGCGGTGATTGGCCCATCGATCAAATTGTGGGCCGGAAGATTGTGGAATCAAACGGTGGAAGGGTTATTTCAGTAGATTTTGAAAGAGAATTCTCTACATCAGACATCATTAACCGAATTCGACGATCAGGAAAGTAGCCGGCTTCCCGCCAATGCCAGCGAGATTTTTCGAAATCTGGCTGGAAAGCTGAAGGGGTTTCGTCAATTGGAAGGCCTGCATGGGCCGGATTCTGCCTTCCTCTTCTCGGCACTTTCTCGGCAGTCTCCGGCGCCCTGTCTGTGGTTGTGTCTCAATAATCGCCAGGCCGAAAAGATCGCTGAGAACCTGCGCTTCTTTCTGCCACAGGGAAATGAAGATCAGGTTCTGGTCCTTCCCGGGTCAGAAGCAAATCCCTATCGAGGCCTGTCGCCCCATCCGGAGATCGCCGCCAAAAGAGCTCTCGCGTTGTGGAGGCTTCTGAAAAATCATACTGGATTCATTGTGACCACCCTCGCTTCCATACTCACTCGGTTGCCGTCTCCAGCTGATTTTCAGAGTCATTGCATCCCTCTTGAAGTAGGACGTTTCCTGCCCCTGAATCACCTGATACAGGGACTGCAGGACTCCGGTTACGTGCGGGAAGATCCGGTGAGTGAGGTGGGCGAGTATTCCATTCGAGGTGGGATTGTCGATATCTTTTCCTCAGCCCATGACAATCCGGTTCGAATCGAGTTTTTCGGAGACCAGATTGACTCGATGCGCGAATTCGACCCCAGCACCCAGCGATCCATTGGGCTTATTCCCTCCTGCCAGGTGGTGCCCATGCGCGAGATGATCTTGACCGAACGTGAGATTGCGCGTTGGCACAAGGAAGCTCCTGAACATTGGAATGAGGTGCGCTTTGCAGAGGCTCTGCAGGAGAAATTCCAGTTTACTGAAAACCGCGAGTTGTTCAACGGCTTTGAATATGTGTTTCCTCTGGTGGTCGATACCGAACATCATCTGTTGGAGTTTCTTCCCGGATCGCAAGATTTACGGGTGGTGATTCCAGATGGACAGGGTTTCCTTGAGGAACTCGATCGATTGAGCTCCAGCCACCAAGATGCCTTTCAAGAGCAACATAGCAAGGGGGAGCTTGTTTTGCCTCCCCAGCGATTGTTTTTCGGCAAGAAATGGCTGGAGGAAGTACTGGAGGAACGTCAAGCAGTCTTTATCGAACAACTGTCGGACAAGCCGCATGAGGTTTGCCGTTTCGATTTTCAGGTGGAACGCAAATATAAAGGCCGAATCCAGGACATTCTTACCGACCTCAGTCGATGGCAGGACTCCCATGAACGGGTCGTTTTTGTCATGAGTTCACAAGGCATGGCGGAACGTGTCGCCCACCTCTTGGAAGAATATGGAGTGGTCAGCCACTTTGTTCAAAAGGGAATTGATGAAGCGCTCGCTCACCCCTTGTCCGTGATGCAAGGGAAACTCTCAGAGGGTTTCTATTCGCCCAGCCTGGGACTGCATTTCCTCACCCAGGAGAATTTCTTCGAGGAAAGCCAGCTGAGGACCGCCAGAAAGCCGGCTCATCCCGAGATCGCCGCCCAGTTTCTTTCCGATTTCCGAGACCTCAAAAAAGGGGACTATGTGGTTCATATTGATCACGGGATTGGAGTATTTTGGGGTCTGGAGCGGATCGGGGTGGGGGAAGAGCTCAAAGAGTTTGTGGTGTTGTCCTATCGCAACAGCGCCAAATTGTACGTTCCCATCGATCGCCTGGGCCTGATCCAAAAGTACAGTGGAGCGGGTGGAACAGCACCTAAAATCGACCGGCTGGGAGGAGCGTCCTGGGAAAAGACCAAGCGACGCATCAAGAAGTCCATGCGGGACCTGGCCGAGGATTTGCTCAAGCTCTACGCCCGTCGGGAGATGGAGAAGGGCTATGCTTTTTCAGCCGATGATTCCTTGAGCAAGGAGTTTGAGGAGGCGTTTGAATATGAGGAAACTCCTGACCAGTTGGCGGCCATTCAGAACGTCAAACAGGATATGGAAGATGAGCGGCCGATGGATCGCTTGATCTGCGGTGATGTGGGTTATGGAAAAACGGAAGTGGCGATGCGAGCGGCTTTCAAAGCCGTCAATGACAGCAAACAGGTGGCCGTTCTTGCTCCCACCACGGTCCTGGCCTTCCAGCACTACAATACCTTTAGAGAACGCTGTCAGGGTTTCCCCGTGTCTATCGATTTGCTCAGTCGTTTTAGAAGTCGAGCCGAGCAAACGGATACTCTTCGACGCACCTCCTTGGGTCTGGTGGACGTCTTGATTGGCACTCATCGACTCCTATCCAAGGATGTCCACTTCAAGGATCTGGGACTGATTGTGGTGGATGAGGAACAGCGCTTTGGGGTAGCTCAAAAGGAGAGACTCAAACAGTTGAGAACCAAAGTAGATGTGTTGGCGCTATCCGCGACTCCCATTCCTCGCAGCCTGAATATGTCTCTCATTGGACTTCGGGACCTCTCCATTATAGAGACTCCCCCCAGGGACCGCCTGGCGATTCAGACCGTAGTCGTGAAGTTCAGCAGAAGTATCATTCGAAGCGCCATCGACCTGGAGCTGAAGCGTGAAGGGCAAGTTTTCTTTGTCCATAACTCGGTCGAGACGATTTATTCCATCGCCACCATGATTCAGGAAATCATGCCCGAGGCTCGGGTGGCAGTGGCCCACGGGCAGATGAGGGAAGGGCAACTCCAGAAAGTGATGATGGATTTTCTGAACTACCGATATGATGTGCTGGTTGCAACCACGATCATTGAAAATGGCCTGGACATTTCCCGCGCCAATACCTTGATCGTGGATCGAAGTGATCGTTTTGGATTGGCTCAGCTGTACCAATTGAGGGGGCGAGTGGGGCGTTCCAGCCGTCGTGCCTACGCCTACTTGATGGTCCCATCGCAGGAGTTTTTGAGCCAGGATGCCAGTAAGCGTCTGGCTGCAATCAAGGAGTTCAGTGAGCTTGGTTCGGGTTTCCGCGTTGCGGCGATGGACCTGGAAATTCGGGGTGCCGGGAACCTGTTGGGTTCCGACCAGCACGGACACATGGATGTGGTGGGATTTGAACTGTATACGAAACTGCTGGAACAAACGATCCGAGAGTTGAGAGGGGAGGAAGTTCGTGAAGAAGTTCAAACCAACATCGATCTTCGCATGGATATCCAGATTCCCGAGCACTATATCGATGACTCCAATCTGCGTCTCTGGCTGTACAAACGGGTTTCCTCAGCTTCTGACCCCTCTGCCTTGGAGAGTTTGAAAGAAGAGGTAATGGATCGGTTCGGGAAGTACCCGAACTCCGTCTCCAATCTGTTTGGATATGCAAGTTTGCGCTTGCGTACAGAGCAGTTGAAAATTCTTTCGCTGGAACGGAAAGGCTCTCGAATTTTTCTCAAGTTGCGAGAAGACACCCCCATTTCGCGTGAGCATGTCATCGACCTGGTAAGCCGTAATGGGCGGTTGGGTCTGACTCCTGAAGGGACGATGAGTGCGGAAATTTCCTCCACGCTTCCCGATGAGGTGTTTCAAAATGTCCATACCCTCTTGGATGAGGTGGCTGTGCTAGAATGACCGGCTTCAGGAACATGACTTTTAAAAGGTTCATTTTGTTGCTTGCCCTCGTTCTGGTTGGCGGCTGCGCGGCACCTGAGGAAGAGGAAATTCAGCCCACCCAGGCTGAACCTCCGATCATCGCCGCTATCAATGGTCGCCCTGTGTACCAGGACCAGTTCGAAGGGTTTCTTTCCCTGACTCCGAATGAGCCTGGAGAAGAACCTGTCCAGTCTCAGAGAAGTGCTCGTTTTCGGGAATTTGTGATGGAACAACTCTTGCTCCAGGAAGCGGAAAAAAAAGAAATTACGGTGGATGAGGCGTTAGTGCGAGAACAACTCGCCAGTTGGCTTTCCGAGGGACAAGAAGTCACCCCGGATTTGGGAGAGCGCGTTCGAACCTTCTTGAGGATTCAGAAGTTCATCAAGCAGGAGATTAGAGGTCAGATCGAGATCGGCAATCAGGAGATGCAGCGGTATTATCGGCGTCATTCCGACGAATATAAGGTTGATGATGAGTATCACGTCCTGGAGATCCTGCTTGAGGATCGAGAGCGAGCAGAGGAAATTCGGGCGCAGTTGAACTTTGGAGATGTTCGAACTTTCAAGAGTATGGCCCGAAGCTATTCGCAGGGGCTGACTGCCCAAGCGGGGGGTGATTTAGGAACCTTCAGGAGCGGCCAACTCCCCGAGAATTTTGAAAAGGTGATCTTTCAGCTGAAAGCAGGGGAATTCAGCACCGTTTTTCGTTCTCCGGAGGGATACCACATCTTCATGATGGAGGAGTGGGTCCCCCGCCACGCCCAGAAATTTCACGAGGTCCAAGAGGCAATTTTCGAAAAGCTCGTGGGTGAGAAAGAGAGTGTTGCTCTGGAAGAGTATGTCGATCAATTATTTCAGAGTGCATCCATAGAAGTGCATGATCGAACCCTGAGTCTCGAGTGAAGCGATACCCATGCGAACCGCGGGCTCTACCCGGACTATGCATAAATTCTCTACTGCAGCGACCAAATCATCCGGCGTGCGTTGCGCACCGACTGCGCGACCCGCAAGCGGGTACCCCGACCCGCACAGACGGGTACCCCTCGTGAGCCTTGTCAGGACGGCGCTTTCGTCGCTTCGTTACAAGAACCTATGCATAATCCGGGCTCGATTTCTGGAAGTTCCTCTGGTACTCCTTTTCACGCTCTTTGCGGGATTGGGTCCGACCGTGTGGGCACAGGAACCTATCCTGCTTGACGAAGTGGTGGCTAGGGTGAACGAGGACATCATCACCTTGACTGATCTGAAGCAGGAATTGCGCCGGCTCAGATCGGGTTTACGACAGGATAATGAAAGTCCGGAGCTTTTGGAACAGGCGTTTCAGAGGGAGAAGCGACCTCTGTTAAAATCCATGATCCAAAACAAGATGTTGGTTCAAAGGGCTGATGAATTCGGTATCCCGGACAGCGTCGAGCCAGACGTCGGAAAAATCCTGGAAGAAATGCGTGAAGAGTCCGGAATTCCCAGTATGGAGGTTCTGGATCAGTATCTCAGACAGCAGGGATCCTCGCTTGAGGAGTACAGGGCGTCGCTCAAACAGCGACTGGTTATTGACGCGTTTCTTCAACAAAACGTTTATTCCAAGCTCGCCCTTCTCACTCCTGAGATAGAGGCCTATTACCAGGAGAACATCGAGCGATACACCGAGACAGCTGAGGTGGAACTCCAAGAGATCCTGTTTTTGAGGGAAGGGGCAGAAGAGGCACAGTTGCAAACGAAAGCTCAGGAAGTGCTCTCTCAGTTACAAACAGGTGCTTCCTTTGAGGATTTGGCCAAACGGTTCTCAGACGGTCCGACCGCTGCACAAGGTGGAGGTATTGGCAGCTTCAAGAAAGGTTCCATGGCGGCGCCCATTGAAGAAGTGGCTTTTCAATTGGAGGAGGGCGCAGTCAGCGGAATCATCAACACTGAGTATGGACTTCAGATCATCAAAGTGGTGACCCGAATTCCCGCCCGAGAGAGGCCATTGGAAGAAGTTCGCGCAGAAATCTCCGATCAACTCTATCGACGCAAGGCTCAACCGGGAATGAAGAAATTTATCGATGAAATGATTGAGTCCACCTATATTTTTGTGACCCCGAAATACCGGGAAGAGTACGACGTGACGGACCTATAGCCGGGACTATGCATAGGTTTTCGTGACGAAGTGCCGCAGGCGCTGCGATGTCAAGGCGTGCGAGGGCACCCGGTTGCGGGTCGGGCCCCGCAGGTGTACTCTTGCAGTACGCCGAGGAGCCCAAGGAAGCACAACGCAGTCAGCGTGGATGATTGCGGCACTGCAGTAGACAATTTATGCATGGTCCCGGCTAAATCTCCGTTTTCGCTCTTCTTCGCTTGAAGATCCAGGAAATGCCGATGCTGATCAGGTAGAGCACCACCATCGGCCCGCTCCACAGAAACAGGTTCAAGGCATCAGCCGTAGGCGAAACTACGGCTGCCACGATGAGGATCACAAGGAAGGCATAGCGAAAATTCTTCCACAGGAACCCAGGTGTAACCAGCCCGAAGAGGGAAAGAAAGGCCACCAGGACGGGGAGCTGGAAGACCAGCCCCATACCCACGAGAATCACTACCTCGAAGTTGAAAAACTCAATGGCACTCACCATGGCACGAAAGGGAGCGCCATACTGATTAATGAGAAACTCCAGAGCTGTGGGGAGAATGACGTAGTAAGCAAAAGCCCCACCCACCAGGAATAGGAATGTGGAGGAAAAGAGAAAGGGAAGGGCGTAAGACTTTTCCTTTCGATACAGTCCCGGAGCGATGAAGAACCAGACCTGAAGAACAAGGTAGGGTGCGGACAGGAAAATGGCGGCTACAAAGGAAACCTTGATCCAGATGGAAAAAGGCTCGGTGGGCCTGAGGAATACCAGCTGCTTCATTCCTGCTTCAACGCTCTGACCGGGAGCGACTACAGCTGCGATGGGAACGGCCAGAAAACGGTAGATAGACTCACTGAAAGCCCAGCAAATAGCAAAGGCAATGCCCACGGCCGCCGCACTGTGAAGGATCCGTTTTCGCAGCTCGTCCAGATGCTCCAGGAAAGTCATTGTGGAGCCCAGTATTCCCCCTGCTCCACCATCGGGAGGTTCTCCATCGGATGTTCCCGGAGTAGAGGGAGGCGCAGGAGGCGACTCAGGAGGGGTCAAATCCGGAGTGAAGTCTTCTTCTTCCTGAAGCTCTAAGTTTTCTTCCTCTTGAAGCTCTACCTTTTCGGATTCAGAGGCGACAGCCGCCGGCTCCGGAGAATCGGACTCCGGAGGGCTGGACGGAGGGGATTTGCCGGGGTCATCTGTCATAGGCAGTCATGGGAAGGTACTTGGAAGGGCTGGTTATGGGCGATGTCAGTATAAAAGTCTACTCAAGGTCAGTTTGGATTTTTTTCAGCTCGTCCTGTCCCACGTCTACCTCGTGTTTGACGGCTTCGACTTCGTCCTCCCAGGTCCGCTTGAGTTCGTTTGAAGCTCTCTTAAATTCAGACAATCCTTTGCCCAGAGAACGGCCTAGCTCAGGCAATTTCCGAGGGCCGAAAATAACCAGGGCCACAATAAAAATGATGACTATTTCAGGAAAGCCAAGATTCCACATTTTGATGGTCCGGTCTCTCCGATCAGTGTATGTCACCCGTCCTGAACAAGTCAATGCTAAGCTTGGGACGCTCTTTCCAACTTATCGAGCTTTCCTGAATAGTACCCATAAAAGTCATCGATGATGTGATCGTCAGGGTCTGTTTCTCTTTCCGTCATCCTCTCCACGGGGATGGGAGTTAAGGGTCCCAAGATTGAGGCAAACACCTGGGTCTCAGCCGCTTTCTCGAGACTTAAGGTCCTGATCAGCGCTTCTTCGACGCTCCTTCCCACCACGAAGGCTCCGTGGCCTTTGTGAAGAACCGCCCTCTTGTCCCCCAGTGTCTCTACCAGCTCTTCTCCCATCTCCCGGGTTCCTACGTAGAGGGGATATCCTTCGTAAACAGGAACGCCTTCATGAAAAAGACACCCATCACGGGCGATGGGGAGGATGCTCTTCCCTGCTGCAGCCAGGATATTTGCGTAAGGAGGGTGACAGTGGACAACGCTCTTGACGTCTTTTCTGGCGCGGAATACGGCAGTATAGGCGTGAAATTCACCCATGGGCTCGGAGTGTTTGCCCTCCAGGACGTTCCCCTCAAAATCCATGGTGACAATGTCCTCCCCTTGGATATCGGCAATGGCCTTGCCGTAATCGTGAAGGTGCCCGGGTATCAGAATTTTGTCACCATCCGGATGCAGGTAGCACTGGTGACCTCGTCCCTTTTCCGTAGCCCTTTGCATTTCAATGATTCGGCAAGACCTTGCCAGTTTCTCTTTTATCTCATCCAAATTCATATCTGGGTTCTCCTTATTCTTGATCAACGAGATGCCCGTATCAGCGCTCACCATAAGGCCAGCAGGCAGCCGTGTCAAATTCAAAAAGGCCTGGATTTTCACTGTTCAGAGGGCTATCCTGAGAGCAGTATTCTTCTTGTTTCGCAACGAAAACCATTTGATCGAGGTGTCGCCAATGAGAAAACGAATTTGGATGGATGGCACGGTGTTTTGGGTCTGGACGTGTCTCTGGCTCAGCATGAGTTTGGGGTGGGCTCAGAGCCCGGCAAACTTACCTGCTGAGGTGATTGCCTATGCGGACATGGTCTTTTACAACGGTCAGATTCTGACCGTTGACGAGCAGTTCACGATTACTGAAGCAGTGGCTGTTCGAGACGGGAAGTTCCTGGCGGTGGGAGACAATCAGAGAATTCTGGCCATGGCGGGGCCCCTGACCCGGCGGATCGACCTGGAGGGCCGCACGGTCGTCCCCGGTTTTATAGATACCCACCTGCACTCCGCATGGGTGACTCGCGTTCCGGGCCAGGCCCGGGAGGAAGAACTGAATTATGAAACCCTGGAGACGGCGCTGGAGGGGCTACGGGCCCGCGTGGCGCAGGCTAAGCCCGGAGAACTCATTGCACTGAGCGGACCGAGCAACCCCGTCGTGAATCATGAGCTGAACGTCACACTTCTCGATGAAGTGGCTCCCGAGAATCCACTCTACATCGAGGCGATGAATGATCAGATTGTCGCCAATAGTCTGGTTTTGAAGCACGTTCCTGACCAGATACCAGGTATCGTCACAGACGAGAAAGGGCAGAGGACTGGCCACCTTAGAGGTGCGGCTGCCGGGGTTCCCACCTACGAGCTGAAACCCTGGCCGGAGGTGGAGGCTTTGCTGGAACCTCAGAAGGACTCCTTTCGCCGCCACAATCGCCTGGGATTAACCACCTTGATGGGACGGGCCGGCGGTCTGGAGGTGTCTGTCTTTCGGGATCTGATGACGCGAAATGAACTGACCATGAGAGTTCGCGTGGCCCACCACTTCTTGCGCCAAAATGGGTTTGCGGAGGCGTATTTGAAGAGGTTGGGAAATCTGACCGATGTTGGGAATGACATGTTCAAGATCATCGGGACCTCGGTCCAGGTTGTGGACGGCACTGCCGGCAACGGGTCCTCGGCAACCACTCAAGCCAAAATCAAAACCCTGCCGGGAGATCCCTACGGACCTTTCGGCATGAACAAGTGGGAAGAAAGCGGTGATTTGGCCACCAGTGACCGGCAGAGCATCATTCTGGCCAATCGTTACGGTTGGTCGGTCTCCTCGCTGCACAGCAGCGGAGACTTGAGCAATACCCTGATGTTGGAGGTTTTTGAAGAGGCCCATCGTGAGCGGTCCCTGGTGGGCCGTCACTTCGCCATTGATCACGGCTTGATGTGGAAGCCGGAGCACTATGAACAGCTCAAAGAGATGGATGTGATTCCCAGTGTCTACGCCAAAGCCTTTTACAACAACGACAACCTGGTTGAAATGTACGGCATGGACGCGGTTTACAAAATGCAGCCCGTCAAATCCTTGATCGATTTCGGACTCAAGCCGGCAGCCGAAGCCGACGCCTTTAATCCTCGCACCGCGGCACCCCTGTTTACCATGATGAAATGGATCACCCGCTTGGATGACAAGGGTCGACAACTGGACCCGGATGAGAAAGTCAGTCGGGAAGAGGCCCTTCGCATGTACACCATCTGGGCCGCCCGCTACAGTGGGGAGGAAGATACCCTCGGTTCCATCGAAGCCGGGAAGCTGGCCGATCTGGTCGTACTGGGCGGAGACTTTCTGACCTTTCCCGAGAACGATCTGGACAAGCTTCGGATCGTGATGACTCTTATGGGAGGACAGGTCGTCCACGAAACATCGGGGGCCTTCTGAGCACAGACAACAGACAACAGACAAGAGACAAGAGATCCTAAGCCCCGAAGGGGCGCCATGAAATAGCCAGGGGCGAGAGCCCCTGGAAAGGATTTAGCGATAGAGTAGAGCCCTGAAGGGGCGGCACATCCGGGAACCTGAACCTGGAACGCACGCAGCGCGCTCTAGCCGGGATTATTCATAATCCCGGCTAGAGTATCGGTGCGAAAAGCAGATGGATGAGCGTCGTGATCACGAAGATCAGAAGCGAGGCCACCACTCCCACTTTGATCATCTCTTTCATGTCAAGAAAGCCGGAGGCGAAGGCCGTACCTGCCGATGCCCCGGCCCAGGGAAATAGAATCCCTACGGCGGCATTTGGGATGAGTATGGCCATGCTGGCCGGGTTGAAGCCAACCTCCACGGCTGCGGGGATAAAGATACTGCAAAAGAGAGTGGCTGCGGCGGTTCCTGAAAAAAGATTGGTGCCCACGACTGTTGCCCCAGCAGCGAGGAAAGGTAGCCCTGCCGAGCCGATCCCCAGGCCCCCGATCACCCCATTGGTGAACTCCAGGAATCCGAATTGGTTGAGGGCGTCGGTCATGGCCACCGCACCTGTACACAAAAAGATGATGTTCCAGGGTGCGTGCTCGGCAACGTCCTTCCAGACCAAAGTTCCCTCACCTTTCTGAACATTGACGGGCAGTAGAAAAAGCAGGAACAGAATGGCCGGAGGGACCACCCAGGTGGGTACAGCGCTGCGCAGGTGAAGGGCGGTTGGATGATCTGCTCCCAAATATAAAGAAATCATAGAGGGGCCGGTGAACAGCAGCACCATACACAGGAAGCTGACCATTACATTGATTTCTCCGATCGTCATCCTTCCCAGCTTTTTGAGTTCTCCTTCAATAAAGTCCTTTCCCCCTGGGATCGTAGAAATTTCCGGCGGGAAGAAATAACGGAGCAAACCGTAAAAGGTCACGAGCAGAATGACGGAAAGTGGTAGCCCCACCTTCATCCACCGAAACCATCCGATATAGGTGCCGGTGAGACTTTCGGCCAGAGCGACGCCCACAGCGTTATGAGGAAGACCGGCTATGGTCGCCACCCCTCCAGCTACCGCTCCATAAAGTGTGCCTAAAGCCAGAAAAGAAGCCAGTCGACTTTTTTTCTCACCCTCTCTAGCGAGACCCGTGACTCCGCTGATGTATGCAAATAGAGACATTCCTATGGGCATCATCATCCCTACCACCCCAACGTCAGCGATGAACATGGAGAGGATGGCGGTCACCAACATGTACATAAAGGTCAACCGGGCTGTGCTGTTGGCAACCCCTTTCAGGGTCAGGAATCTGAGGGCCACCCGCTTGGCTACGCCATGTTTTTCAAGCGCATAGCCGAGCATGGTGATTCCGAGGATCCAGAAGAAGAGCCTTTGGCCGTAAAGAGCAGTGGTTGCACGGATCGACATCACGCCCAGGACAGGGAACACCACAAGGGGGAGCAGAGAAGATATCCCCCAGGGGATAGGTCGCGCTATCCACCAGACAACGGCCCAGACGAAGGTGGCAAAGGCAATACGGCCATTGTATGGAAGCCCCTGCAAAGGTGAGAGATAGATCAGAAGAAAGGCTGCGGGCCCTGCTAGTATCTTGGCGAAAAAAACCATGGAAAGCGATCACTCAAGTTGATGGAAAGGCCGCGTTAGAGAGGGTATGGGACCCGGCCAACCCTGTCAAGAGACCCTTGAAAGGGTGAACGAGACACTCAGCTTGACTCGTGGGCTCGGTTACGATTGTATTGAATACGTTGAGTACGTGGCTTTAGTGGTAATAAGGTTCTATATAAGGGAGAGTATGCAATATGCAATTGAAAGGAAGCTTCACCGTCAAGGCCGACCGGGCCGAGGCCTTTAAGTTTCTGGTTGATCCTGAAAGAGTGACCCGTTTTATGCCCGATGTGGAGGATGTGGAGATCGAGGATGAGAATAACTTCACGGTTAAGGCCAAGGTGGGGATCTCCCATATCCGGGGGACTATGGTCATGAAGCTTCGCCTTAGTGACAAGGTGGAACCGGTGAGTGCCAAAGTGATCGGAAGCGGATCAGGAATGGCCAGTGTGGTGGATACGATCACCAGCTTTACTTTGGAGGAGGCTGGAGAGGGAATGACCACAATCAACTGGACTGGTGATGTGAAGGTGGGGGGGAAGCTAGCGGCTTTTGGTGCCGGAGGATTGATGGAACGTGTGGCCAAAAAGAATCTGGAGAAATTCGTCAGCGGTATTCAAAAGGGGATCGACGAGATTGACAACTAGTTTTCCAACACTTCACAGCACAGGGAATTCGGGTTAGAATTGATCACTCATGTATAAGTGCTTATTTGGGACCGTTTTACTGGTGAGTCTTGGGATGATTCAGATTCTCGCCCAGGGCGAAGAGGAAGCCCAAGAAGAAGCGACAGCCCAGGAGGAAGAGGTAGCCCCGGACGAAAAGACCACCGTGACCCTGGCTTCTCCCCATGTTTTACCCGGAGAGCGGGCCTATCTGACCCTCCTCCTCGCTAACTCTCCCGACGTTGCCGTGGCCCAGCTGGATCACTGGATCGAGTTCCCCAAGGGTAAGCTCTCCTATGTGAGCTCGCGCCTGGGAATTGCTGCCGATCTGGCTAAAGCGGTTCTCGATCTGGAGTTTCAGGACAAGCCCGCTTCGGAAACGGCACCGGAAGGGACCGTACTGCTGCACTTGTCGATCAAGAGCGAAAGGCCCATTCCCGATGGGCCTCTCGTGGAAGTGAGTTTTAATGTGGCTAACGTCCAGCCTCAGACGATCGTCTTAGCCCATCGGTTGGAAGCTCTCAATACAGAAGGAGATCAAATCTCAGGCATTGTTTCTTCCGATGGTCAGCTGGAGGTCACACATCTACTGCCGGACGCACCGCCAGGCATTTTTAGCTGCTTCTTTTACATGCATTAGGGGAGTTCCAGGACAGGACCCGGATACCCGGTGACGCAAAGAGTAGCTTTCCATAAAGAGCCAACCTAGGCGCCTCCCATTGAACCCCTCGTGCTCCCTCTGATCAGCGCTGGCAGGGCTTTTATCCGTCAGTCTATAGATGTTATACTGTTAGTTTGAGGTGAGTGGATGCAGAACAGATTAGGCTTCTTCTTGGTCAGTGCCGTTCTCGTTACTGCGCTTCTGGGTGGATGGTTGGGCGAACCGCTCAGGGCCAGTGCCCCGTTGGAGAGTGAGACCGAGAGGCTGCTTCAGGTATTTACCGGAGCCCTGGCGGCGATCCAGGAGCACTACGTGGAGCCGATTCCCACCGAGGAATTGGTGGAAAGCGCCGTCCGAGGCATGCTGCGGACACTGGATCCTCATAGCTCCTTCTTTACCGTCTCAGACTACAATCGGCTTCAAGAGGAACAGCGAGGAAGATACTACGGCTTAGGGATCACGATACGTGCAGAATCCCCGGGAAGTGGAAGGGTAGCTGTCGTGGAACCGCCGGCACCTGGAACTCCAGCCTATAAAGTTGGATTAAGAGCGGGTGATGTGATTTCCAAGATCGAGGGAGAGCCCATCGATGACTGGGATCTCAATAAAGATGTGATCCCCCATTTGAAAGGTCCCAAGGGGACGGCAGTCCATATAACTGTGGAGCGTCCCGGTGAGTTGGAGCCCCTCGAGCTCACCGTGATCCGTGACGAGATCTCCCTATTTACCATCAAGTACGTTTTCCGTCTTGATAAGAACATTGGCTACATCAGAATCAACAAGTTTTCGGAAACCACGGGAAAAGAGCTGAACGATGCCTTGGAAAAGCTGGACGAAGAACACCTGTCGGGTCTGATTCTGGATCTGCGTGACAATCCTGGAGGCGCCCTGAACCAGGCTCTTGCCGTTTCGGGTCGATTTCTTCGCAAAGGTCAGGTCATCGTGAATACCCGGGGGAGAAGCTCTCAAGGGCGTGAGTTTCGTGCCCAGACTGGCCGCTCCTTCGAATATCCCATGGTCGTCTTAATCAATCGAAACAGTGCTAGCGCAAGCGAGATCGTTTCCGGAGCTCTACAGGATCATGATCGAGCTCTCATAGTCGGTGAAACCAGCTTTGGAAAAGCCTTGGTGCAGACTATTTATCCCCTGGAAGGGAATAGGGGCTTGGCTTTAACGACCGGACAATACTACACGCCGAGTAACCGGCTGATTCAACGCGACTATTCCAATAGTTTCTATGACTATTTCTTTAGCCGGGACGATACCACAACAACTGCAGGTGAGGTCCATCACACCGACAGTGGCCGAGAGGTGTTCGGAGGCGGAGGAATCACGCCGGACGAGCAAGTGAGCCTTGAAAGCTCCAGCAGGCTCGTCAGAACGATTGATCGAGAAAGGTTGTTTGTTGAGTTTGTGAATAGGTTAATGGATGGAGAGATTCGATCCGACCTTCAATTTAACCCTGAAGTGACACCCGAAAACCGAGAGGAACTCATACAGAAGTTGGCCATAACCGATGAGGTCCTGGGCCTCTTTAACACATTCCTGAAGGGCAAGGATGTGGATGTCACGGACCAGAGTTTTGAAGAGAGCCGCCGAGTGATTGAAAACAAGCTCCAGCAGAAACTGTTCCTGAACTTGTTTGGAGATGAAGAGAGCTTTAAGGTTGCTCTAGAGGTAGATCCACAGGTGTTGAGGGCGATCGAACTTCTCCCCGAGGCCACTGCCCTGACCCATAATAATATTGCAAAGCAGTAGACTGAACCTTTGCGTTCCGTTTCGCAACCTGAAATATTTTGCATCAGTATAGGCGAAGCTTAATACAATCTGTGGGCGTTTGTGGGCTGTTACTGGTTTCAGCTTGCAGCTCTGGCCGAAATGTTTCGACGCAAACGGTAGTCGGCAAGCCTGAGCCGTCGCCTCCGCCGGTTATTCAAGCACCCCCTCTGGAACCCCTGCCCAGTGACTCTCCCCTGGAGACGATTGTTGAACAGAGGGACCCCATCGAGCTGTTGCTGGAACAGGCCTGGGACCTCTTTAAGAAAGGGCAAACACTTTTCGAGGGGGGAGAGGTTCAAGAAGCTCGCAGTTACTTTCAGCAGGCCCTGGATACCCTCAAGCACTCGGGATTCGAATTCTTCCTCAATCCTCATCTGGAAAGCGCCTACTATGATTTATTAGGAGGCATCCAGGATTTGGAACTTCAGGCCTGGGTCAATCCTGCCGAGATACAGCCTTTGAGTTTAGTATCCCCTCACTTCGAGGAGATTGACGACCTGAATCTCTTTGCCATTCAGGTCGATCCTCACTTGAGGGAGTTGGCTGGCCAGGACCTTCTGAATACTCGGTTCGATATTCCGGTGGTTCTCAATGATGATGTCCTCAGATTGCTGAATTTTTATCAGAATCGTGGCCGTGAGATTATGGAACAGGGCTTGAAGCGTTCGGGAATGTACGTGCCCCTTTTTAGAGAGATCTTCCGAGAAGAGGGAGTGCCACTCGATTTGGTCTACATGGCCCATGTGGAAAGCCACTTTAAACCCAATGCCTACTCCCGAGCGAAAGCCAGGGGACTCTGGCAGTTCATGTTGGGAACGGGAAAAATGTACGGTCTCAGACAGGATTGGTGGATCGACGAGCGCTCCGATATTGTCAAATCCACTCATGCAGCTGCCCAACACCTCAGGGATTTGTTTGAGCGCTTCGGGGACTGGCATTTGGCGATGGCAGCCTACAATGTGGGTTCCCGCCGAATCGACAGGGTCCACAGGCGCTATGGGAAAACACTTGATTACTGGGACATGGTTAAAAGGAGAATGCTGCCCCGTGAAACGAGGAGTTTCGTTCCCTCGATTCTGGCCGCAGTCATCATATTTCGAAATCCGGAGAGGTACGGTTTTTGGGTCGAACCGGATCCTCCACTGCAGTTTGAAACCGTCGATCTTGATGAGCAGGTTGATCTACGGGTTGTAGCCGAAGAGATCGATGTGCAGGTGGCTGACCTGTTCGCATTGAACCCCGAATTGAGGCGGGGTATTACCCCATTTCATGATGATGACTACCAACTCAAAGTGCCCTTGGGTAAGGCTGATCTTCTTAAGAAGCGCCTGGCGAACCTTCCCAAGGACCGGAAACTACAAGTCCGGCATCACAAAGTGAAACGTGGGGAAACTTTGGGTCTGATTGCCCAAAGATACCGCTCCTCGGTTACGGCGATTGCCCAGGTGAATCGAATCCGAAATGTTCACCGGTTGCGGGAAGGTCAAGATCTTCTCATTCCATTGGCGGGTGGATATTCGGCAGCCTCGTCAGCCAGGTCGGTGAAACCCACCTCCCAACAATTACCCGCTACTCACAAAGTGAGACGAGGAGAAACTCTGGGTCTGATCGCCCAAAGATACCGCTCCTCGGTTACGGCGATTGCCCAGGCGAATCAAATTCAAGATGTTCACCGGTTGCGGGAAGGTCAAAATCTTCTCATCCCTTCGGCGGGTGGGAATTCGTCGGCCAGATCGGTGGAACCCACTTCCCAACAATTGCCCGCTACTCACATTGTGAGACGAGGAGACTCACTCTCCAGAATCGCCGTGAGGTACAGGGTATCCATCAGAGATCTACTGCTCTGGAACAATTTGGAGGTGGACCAAATTATCCATCCAGGGCAGAGAATTCGCATCCTCGACAACAGCAGGTCGGCTGCTGAGAACTTCCAGAGATCCGGCGCAGACCGGTGAAATTCTGTAGTTTTTCCCTCGGGCGAAAGAATCGTTTTGGATTTGAACTCCAAGAGGGAAGGATTGTGGACCTACTCGAGGCTGGAGGCGAGCTGGCCGCCCGAGGAGAGCTTTCTACCTCACAGGAAGAGCTTCTGGGTACCCCGGATCTCAAGTCCTGGCTTTCACGGGGAGCCGAGTCCATTGAGGCCGCCCGGAGGATAGGTGAGCTGCTCAAGGAGAGCTCAGAGGCGATCTACCCAAGAGAGGATGTCCGGTTTCTACCCCCGATACCCAATCCCGAGAAGATCATCTGCATAGGATTGAATTACAGGGACCATGCTGAGGAGCAAAGTCTGTCTCTGCCCAAAAATCCCCTTATTTTTGCTAAGTTTTCCAGCAGTCTTATAGGTTGCGACGATGAGATCGAACTCCCGGCTATCAGTCAAAAAGTAGACCCGGAAGCGGAACTGTGTGTCGTGATGCTCAAGAGCGGTAAGGAACTGTCGCCAGAGAGAGCACGTGAGGCCATCGCGGGTTACACCATCGGGAATGACGTCAGCGCCAGAGATCTGCAGTTTTCCGACAAGCAATGGGTTCGAGGGATGGCCTGCGACACCTTTGCACCCTGCGGTCCTTTTCTGGTCACTGAAGATGAAATCGGGGACCCTCACCAGCTGAATATCGAGCTCAGTGTGAATGGGAAGGTCCAACAGTCCTCCAACACCCAACACCTGATCTTTGATTGCTACACGTTGGTTTCCTACATTTCACAGAGCATCACCTTGAAAACGGGTGATCTCATCTTTACGGGGACACCGGGAGGAGTGGGTGTGTTTCGTAAGCCCCCTGTGTTCCTGAAGGCTGGTGATGTGGTCGAGGTTTCGATCGAGAACATCGGAACTTTAAGAAATCCAGTAACTTAGAAAATCCTAAATCCTAAATTCCAAATCATAAACAAATCCTAAATACCAAATCCTAAATCATAAACAAATACCGAGTTCCGAATCTGAAACCTTCGGAGTTTGTTTAGAATTTAGTGCTTGGAATTTGTTTGGAATTTAGGATTTAGGATTTAGGATTTCAGCCGGTCTGCCGGCTGTGATTTGGTGCTTCTTATCTAGAAATTTCGAACAAAGGCATGAAAATCCCTTGTCTGTTGAAAGCCGAGGCGGTCATAGAGTCGGCAAGCTCCTTCATTAGCATCGGACACCGACAAGGTGATGCGTTTCAGTCCGGACTCGCGGGCATCTTTGAAATAGGTCTGTAAGAGATAGGAACCGATTCCCTTTCCCTGACAATCATTTCTTACTGAAATTTGGGGGATCATCCCGGTATCCGGACTGATTTTTGAAGTGAGTAGAACCCCGCAAACCTGCTCTTCAGAATCCAAAACGATAGAACTGGTCTGGGGGCTAAAAGTGCCACACCCGGGATGTTTGACCAGGTTGTTCAGGAATCGAATACACCCCTCGCGGGACTGGTAGTCGTGGCAAAGCTTGTAATCGGTGGAACCCTGGTAGCTGTTGCAGATCACGTCAGCTACCGGTAAAAAGAACTTGTTTTCCCACCCGGCGACTCGAAAGTTCGGTTGAATCCGCAAATCCTTTCCCTCCTGCGGCTGATCCAGAGGAAAGAGAAGAAAATGCCGCTTTATCGCTGTAAATTTATGTTTCTCAAACAGAGGAACCAAATCGCAGTTGAATGCAAAGATCTGGCTTTCGATTCTCCGAATCCGATTCCCGTTGCTCAGGGAATGAAGAATCTTGTTGAGAAGCTCGGCATAAGCTGCGGCACTGGCACACTCGGATTGGACGTAAAGATTACCAATGTAGGCGACCGGCTCATTGATCACGTAGTAGGAATAGCCTGAAAGAGCACCTGAATCCGTCTTGATGGCCCAGCCGGACAGAATTCGAGAGGAAATATATTGCTTGATCACGGATACGGCTGGCTGATAGTCCCAGAAAAGCTCATCCTGCCAACACTGGATCTCCTGCTGAAAGACCCTCTCAAGATCCTGTGAGCTGACTTGGGAAAGGGCCACGATGTCCATCGCTTTATTGTACACAACCGCTGACCGCTGTCAGCGGAAATTCCAAATTCCAAATTCCAAATCACAAACGAATTCGGCTTAGAAAAGCCTGTTAGACCACACTCAGGAGGTTGGAAATTGGCTCTTAGAATTTAGAATTTGTTTAGGATTTGGGATTTGTAATTTGAGATTTCAGCCGGTCTGCCGGCTGTCAGTCTGGGGTGCTATCTTGCTGGCACGCCATGAAATTCATCAAGTCCTTGCAAGAGAGCGAGTCTGTTACTTCCTACGGTCAAATTCGCAAAAAGCAGGTCCGCTTGAAGAA